>Ga0307513_10001134_pt1 | contig 38709 bp, 38 predicted proteins | sample 15_EM_MG_FD_202174 | JGI IMG/M metagenome (GOLD analysis project Ga0307513, IMG submission 202174) | Populus trichocarpa ectomycorrhiza microbial communities from riparian zone in the Pacific Northwest, United States - 15_EM | ecosystem: Host-associated > Plants > Roots > Unclassified | place...
TCCTCTACAAAGTTTACAATGGCAAAATCTCTGGCGTGAAGGATTTCGGCGTGTTTGTCAATCTCCAGAGTGTTAAGGGCAAGGTGGATGGCCTCGTGCATATTTCGGCAATCCGCCAGGATCGTGTCAACTACCCGGGAGATCTGCTGTCTAGGGGACAATTGGTCAAGGTCAAGGTTGTTAGCATTCAAGGCACTCGCGTAGGATTATCGATGAAGGATGTCGACCAAAACACCGGACGAGACCTAGACCCGGCTAAGCGCATCGCCTCGAGCGCCAACATGGAGAGGCTGGACGGCACGGGGTCAAAGTATGGTAGTCTGGATTCCAATATCGCACCTGTTTTTGAGGCGGATTCGAAATTCAAAGTCAAGAAGCGAATGTCTTCCCCCGAGCGCTGGGAGATTAAGCAGCTCATCGCCTCAGGCGCAATTTCGGCCGCCGATTACCCAGATATCGACGAGGAGTACCACGCGACCTTGACGGGAGAAGGGCAGTTCGAAGAGGAGGAAGATGTTGATATTGAGGTTCGTGGGGAGGAGCCACCGTTCTTGGCCGGCCAGACGAGACAGAGCTTGGAACTTTCTCCTATTCGTGTCGAAGCTCCCGATGGATCACTCAACAGAGCAGCTATGGGAGGCACAGCACTAGCCAAGGAGATGAGAGAGCTAAGGTAGCAGTAGGCCGCAGATGTCGCGGCGGAGGAAGCGTAGAAGGTCGATCTCAATGCTCAATGGCAGGATCCAATGGTGGCTCCCGACGCTCGCAAATTCGCATCAGATTTAAAGAATTCCCGCCTCAACCAAGGAAGCGACCTGCCGGAGTGGAAGAGGGCGACCATGAACAAAAACATGTCGTTTGGAAAGATCACTAACAAGAGTATCAAGGAGCACCAAAAATCACTTCCGGTATTCAAACTACGAAGTTCGTTGATCAAGGCTGTGCAGGATAACCAACTGTTGATTGTGGTCGGTGATACCGGTTCCGGGAAGACTACTCAAATGACAGTACCTGGCGGAGGCTGGGTTCTCCAATAATGGGATAATTGGGTGCACCCAGCCCAGACGTGTTGCTGCCATGTCCGTCGCGAAGCGTGTAGCCGAGGAGGTAGGATGTAGAGTTGGTCAGGAGGTTGGATACACCATTCGTTTTGAGGATTGCACCAGCCCGGAGACAAAGATCAAGTACATGACGGACGGTATGCTTCAGCGTGAGGTCTTACTCGATCCGGATCTAAGGCGGTATTCAGTCATCATCCTTGATGAGGCGCACGAGAGGACTATTGCTACAGATGTTCTTTTCGGCCTCTTGAAAAAGACGCTCAAGAGAAGGGCGGATCTCAACTTGATTGTTACATCGGCCACGTTAGATGCGGAAAAGTTTTCAAATTACTTTAACCAGTGCCCCATCTTCACTATTCCTGGCCGAACATATCCGGTGGAAATCCTCTATACCAAGGAGCTGGAAAGCGATTATCTTGATGCTGCCCTAATCACTGTTATGCAAATCCACTTGAGCGAGCCACCCGGAGACATCCTGCTCTTCTTGACAGGTCAGGAGGAAATCGACACGAGTTGCGAGATTCTCTACGAGTGTATGAAAGCTCTAGGGCGTAGCGTTCCAGAGCTGATTATTCTCCCCGTCTATTCTGCCCTTCCTAGCGAGAAGCAGAGCAAGATTTTCGAGCCTGCTCCACGCGCATGTCGGAAAGTAGTCATCGCAACAAACATTGCTGAAACCTCCATCACGATTGACCAGATCTACTATGTCATCGACCCCGGCTTCGTCAAGCAGGATGCCTTTGACCCAAAACTAGGAATAGATTCCCTCAAGATCTCCACGCATAGCTAAGCAAAGCACCTAACGGACCGTGTGTCAAGATGCATCTTCAGAACTGTTTGCTCCCTCCCATCTACTACCCATGGCCTCCACGCCTCGGGATAAGTAAACTAATTATCGGATGAAAAAAGTGCATACAATGGAAGAACTCCATTTCACCGGGAACGCTCTCAAAGGCTCCCGCCCGCTCCTCAGGTTCGACGCGACCTTCGTCACATATGGTGAAGGCCATATTTTAGGGCAACCCGGATTGCAAACGGATGTGGGTAGGGGCAGATGCAGGGCGAGTTCAATGAGCTAGTAATCTGGACCCGAATCCCGAATTCTGAGGACATAGCAATCTTTAACGCAGATCGTGGCGGCAACACCCTCAAAAAAAACCGCCTTTTTATACACCTCACCAATAAAACTTGCGCCAGACACTGAATGTTGTGCTGGCGCGAGCGAGAGCGTCAATTGATCATGGAGTGATTTAGTAGATCCCTCTTGCTGGGCTGTTGAGTACTGGAAGCTCCTGGAAGGACGTCCTTGTTTGATCAGTGTTTGTATTATTAGAACGAATATTTTATTCCCGAGAGGAATGGCAAACTTTGATTTCTTGATTTTTAACCACCCAAGAATTTTCAATAGAGACTAGTAAAAGTACCTGGGGATATGTTTTCGCACACACTACTTTGTGACCTCCCCAGTTTTTAGGGATTTTTTGCTAGTAAGCCACTTTGGTGTGCGCGAAAGCATATCCCCTAGCACTTGTATATCCCCCTTCCTCCTCCGCTAATTTAGACAAGAGGTTTACCGCAATGGGTTGGTTCAAGGATAATGGTGACTTTTTCTAGAGAAGGAGGTGATGGTGGGGCCCCTGCAAGCACCAAAGAAGTACGACATAATTCTAGGAGAGGAAGATCTGCATTGGCGATGAAGCATTTGGAGGAGTAGCGAGAAGTATTCCTGAAATTCTAAAAAAAGATGGGATGTTGACAAAGGGATCCTTAAGTAGGGGAAGGGGATCCAAGGCAGAGGCCGGTAGTCAGAGGAAACCTGTCAGAGTTAACATCTTCTTGCTAGAGTTACATCCTCACAACTTCCGGGCACCCACGAAAAGCAGAATTCGAGAGTGGTGTTTAGCCGTCATTACTTGGCCAGTCGAGGTTGACCTCTTCCCGCATGAGCAGTATTTTCACCACTCCCTCACGTCCGAACCAAGCGGCATGCGAGAGCGATATTTCCCCGAAATCATCTGGTTTGTCGGAATCAACCTCTGCCCGTCCGAGCAGTATTTCCATCACTGCGGCATGCCCATTATGAGCAGCCCATGCAAGTGGCATATACCCCGAAACATCCCTTTCATCGGCATCATCGCACTCCATCTCTATCAAGGCAGCCTCAAGCTCAACAATTCCGAAGAATGATATGCAGTGTAAAGCGAACCACCCGCACAGCCGATACCTCTCCACCTACAGTAATAAGTTCTTGACAGCAGCTCACCAGTGTCGAAATCTAAGCGGTATTGCCTTCAAAATCCATAAAGCATAGCTCGACTACTAAAACGTGATAGAGTTCGCCCACTTGTAACGTTCTGCATAACTGATCCACATTAGAGCTGCTATCCCTGATCTCGATTTATTCCCACCCTGGCCTTTATCGCTTTTACCGTCGCACTGTAAACCTCTCCCAACTCCAATCCATCCCAAAGTTTGTTGAGCCTTTCTCATCTCCGATGGATTCTAGATTCTCGCAAGATTGTCTCGATATTTAAGGAGACAGGTAGAAACCTAGATATATATCTTTGTGTATAATATGAGGTAGGATTCCTAATACCATTCCTCTACGTACATTTCCGATATATTTTCGGGAATCTTATCCAGAATGTCAGCCTCCAGAATCTCGTCCATAGCATCCGGGGTCTCGTCCTCGCTCAGTTTAACACGAAGATATCTGACGATACCATCTTTTTTGGGGCCCACAAATACATTTATTACTGGTCCACACCAGGACGCCTTTCAATCTCCGCCCGAATATGGGACCTCCCGGTCATGAATATGCGTGTACCCGCGGACTTCTCAATGATTTGCTTCAGAGAATCGAGGATCTTCTCTCGATGCACTGCCACACATTCGTCTCGCTCGTCAATGCATATAAATGTAGGCTGTGAAGACGTGACGGATTGCAGCATCTTCACGATATCAGGAAGTCGGAGTGCCCTTCCACCAATGGCCTTCGTATGCTCCTGAAAGCCCCGCGATATTTGCTCTGAAATCCTTTCCATTCCGTTAACGACCTTTTTCAGCAAAGAACCTAGCATGCTCGTCGCGGACTGTTCTTTCCGGGCCGCAAAGTCGAGGCAGAAACAAGTGACGACGGTGTCTTGTCTCCCTGCCTGATCACACAGCCTGCCCACTACCAGCGAACTGACATCACGGCCTGTTAGAACTCCCGCTCTTTCTCTTCCCTGGAGAATAGTCTTGTTATGATACCCGATAAATGCCTCACCGACCCCCGGATCCCCATAACAAAACAAGATTGCCTTATCAACCTCACCTTCCCTACTGCAATCATACCAGCTTATAATGTCCTCAGTTTGTATGAGCCAATCCTCACATTATCGACACGGCGCTCTTGAACATCTCGATTCCGTGAACTGGGCTCTAGGAGTGATAGCCAGGTGAGGAGGTGAGACCGATCATCGGCAGCAACATAGTGATTCTGCACATTAAAGCAGTTGCTATTATTGGACAAGGCGGTGCTATTGTGAGCGGTATATTGCAACATCTGCTCTTTACCGCTCACAGTATGATACCAAATAGGAGGAGTTATTGAGTATGGTTGGTTGGTTAGTGTTCCTCAGAAGTGCTCAGCGATGCAGCACCCTAAGCGCGGCTTAGCGAATATTTGCGCATGAACCCGGCATCAAACCATGCCCCGCTTCGGGTGCTTCCTCCCAGAGCGCCCACCCCGTCTAAAGAGAAGCGCGGTCACGTCAAAAGCGAAGTTTGCTGGCGTTGAAGCAGCCCCGCGGCCAAAGCTTAGTGCTCCAGATAACCCATAAACAAATGCACTACTATACATAGCGCGAACCACGATTTTTTGTTTATTTGGCCCGCTGTGATAGACACATAACAAATTTATAATAATCTGAGCTTAATATTTCACCCTGAGACCTGCACTTCAAACCGATATTCCTTTCAGACCTCCTGGGGGTGATCAGGCTCCGGAAATAAGTTTTCTCGCTCCCAGCCAGTTGGACCGCCATAGCAAACCCATGCGAGCAAGCGAAAGCCTCCCGGACTAGCACAGCAGCTAACTTGAAGCACAACAGCAAAGTTCTACCTGGGTTGTCCAAGGATTGGAAAGCTCTTTCTCACAACAAGGGAGCGGTCTATAAGGACACTTTGGGGATCCAATTTTCTAATCACCACCGATTTATCGCTAAACACAGTAAATTACGGCATTGGCGATCATCCCGCAATTCCTCCGCCCCCCCTGGTACAAGTATGGTAAATCTGTAAAAACCGAAATCCCTACAGAAAGTAGTGTTCACCAATAGGCGAGCCGATCGGGAGGCTCTAATCACTGATAAAACTCTCCCATCAAGGATGGCGCGAGCTCAGCCCTCATTGAGCTCCAGCATGAAATTGATATTCAGTTCATAAAATATCACTCGAGAGCTGAAACCTGCAACCGAGAGAAGGAAACTTCAATACCTGGCACAGAATTCAGGCTTGATAGGCGCTGTATCATAGCAGGCCCTGGTCGCGCCTGTGCTCATCATACCCCTAATTCAATTCGCACCACAGTTGGCCGCATCATAATACCTCACAACCCCCAGCACAACCGATATCATAATAACCATCGTTCCAAAAGAAAAGACACCACCTCCCTCATCCCGCCTTCCCTCCTCTCCTCCCCTCTCGTCTCCGGTGCGCTAGCATATAGAACCGCACCGTGCCGTGAGCTCTTTAGTTCTTCTTTTTTCAACCTAGATCAGGGTATCCCTTGTATTGTAGTTGGAAGACTCCCGCTTGCTTTTCTTTGATACTTAAATATCGAGATCGGCTAAAAGCTCTGCTGTCGCTAAGTAGCCTTTCAGCAAACCGCCCGGAGATGCTCTTTCCTGCCGATATCGCAAGGCGCGCTATTGGGGTGTTGGCCATTCGGTGGCTCAATACGGGTCTATCATGAGAGTCCCGCAGCTTCTAGACACCTGTTGGAGCATACTTTTTGGTACGTTTTATGTTATCAAGCCAACCGCGAGGCGGGTGGGGCGAATGGGTGATGGAAAGACTGTCTGCTACCCTCTCCTCACCTTCTATACTAATGTGAATAGCGAGGGGTGGTGGTAAGTGTCCCCTAAGCATGGTACCGTATCATTCGCTAAGATAAATTATTATGGTAATTGGTCACCTATCGCAGGTTCGGTGCGGCCCCTGTGTGCCTGGTTGCTCGCCCTCGCCACGAGAATCCTCGCGCTATGATAAAATGCACCACTTTTATTCTATCTAAACAAGCCTCTGAATATATAAAAGGAAGAAAGGAAAGCGCACAAGCAAGAATTCATAGCGAAAGAAACAATTGAGTATGAAAGGATGAAAACTACGAGCTATAAACTAGACCTTCCCACAACAGAACTACTTCCCCCCACGTATTAAACTCTATAGTGCTTTGTAATCAAACTTGCAAATCGTCACTGTATAAAGTAAATCCTTAGAAAGTCTCTCGTGAGTGTGGTGATATATACGTGCCTCTCCGGGCCCATGTCATTGGATTTCCTTCATCTGCGAAGGGTGACGCGCATGGACAATTTCTATGAGTAACATACTCCGAAAGGGAAGGACGGGGGTGAGTTCGACGAGGCGGTGTCTCCTACGCCTCAAACCGCGCCGGGGGTTGCCACTTTGCGCGACTGTAGCAGTGCTGCCACCCTGTTATGGTCACGCCTGGTAGCGAACGAGAGCGGTGTTTGACCGAAATTATCTGGCTTTTCGGGGTTGACCTCTTCCCGCATGAGCAGTACTTTCACCACTTTCTCATATCCATACCAAGCAGCGAACGAGAGCGGAGTTCGGCCGGAATTATTTGGTTTGTTGGGGTTAACATCTTCTCGCATGAGTAATATTTTCACCACTTCCTCATGCCCATACCAAGCAGCGAACGAGAGCGGTGTTTGGCCACTATTATCTGGCTTGTCGGGGTTGACCTCTTCCTGCCCGAGTAATATTCTCACCACTTCCTTGTGCCCATTCCAAGCGGCGTGCGAGAGCGGTGTCCGACCGCGATTATCCGGCTCGTCGGGCTTAACAACTTTCTGCCCGAGTAATATTTTCACAACTCCCTCACATCCATAAGCAGCGGTATGAGAGAGAGGTGTTTGGCCGAAATTATCTGGTTTGTTGGGGTTGACCTCTTCCCGCACAAGTAGTATTATCACCACCTCCTTATGTCCACACCAAGCAGCGAAAGAGAGCGGTGTTTGGCCACTATTATCTGGCTTGTCAGGGTTGACCTCTTCCCGCCCAAGTAATATTTTCACCACCTCCCCATGCCCATTCCAAGCGGCGTACAAGAGCGGTGTCCTGCCGCGATTATCTGATCCGTCGGGGTTAACATCTTCCCGCCCGAGTAATATTTTCACTACTTCCTGGTGTCCACGTGAAGCGGCTTGCGACAGCGGTGTTTGGCCGAAATTATCTGGCCTGTCGGGGTTCACCTCTTCCCGCATGAGTAGTGCTTTCACCACTTCCTCATGTCCATTCCAAGCGGCATTCGAGAGCGGTGTTTGGCCACAAATATCTGGCTTGTCGGGATCGACTTCTTCCCGCCCGAGCAATATTTTCACCACTCCTTCATATCCATTCCGAGCGGCATTCAAGAGCGGGGTATGACCGTCATTATCTGGCTTGTTGGGGCTGACCTCTTCCCGCCCGAGCAGTATTTTTACCACCCCCTCGCGTCCATACCAACTAGCGAGTGAGAGCGGTGTTTTGCCGTAATCATCTGGCTTGTCGGCCTTGAGCTCTTCCTTCCCAAGTAGCACTTTCACCACTTCCTCATGCCCATTCAAAGCTGCATGCCAGAGTGGTGTTCGACCGTAATTATCTGGCTTGTCGGGGCTGACCTCTTCCTGCTCGAGCAGTATTTTCACCACCTCCCCATGCCCATTACGGGCAGCCCAGGTAAGTGGCGTATAGCCCAAAAAATCTCCTCTGTCGATATCGTAACATGCCATTTTTATCAGAGCAGCTACAAGCTCGACAATTCCGAAGAATGATGCGCAGTGTAACCCACTAAAGGGAGAACAGGCACCAAAATCCCCAAGACTTAGGTGCTTCACTTGCCCCAAGAGCAATTTAGTGGATATGTGGCCATCATACTCCTGAAACAGATCTAGCGCAAGTGATTTCGCGCAGTCAGAGAGTCCCCTTTTGGCATGGAATCCCCAGTAGACAGAGCAATATTCTAGAAATGGTGTACCTTGGGTGTCAGGAGAGGGATCAGCTGAAAGGACCTTGACCTGCTGGAAATTCAGATAGGTTAAGCAGATTTCTGCTATTGTCGAGTGAGGTCGGCTGAAAATATCGGGATGAGCGGAAAGATACTCCTGGAGAGTAAAGTGGACCAGTCGCACAGTTGATGACCCCTTGTCTATGGCAATAAGTCCTTGACAGCAGCTCACTAGTGTCGAAATCGAAGGGACGTTCCCAACATTGAAATCTGTGGAGAGCTCGATTGCTAAAGCGTGACAGAGCTCACTCGCTCGCAACGGTCGTTCGGCATGACTGATCCACATCAGAGCTGCCATCCCGAGGCTTGGTTTATCCCCACCCTGCATCTTTATCCGTTCTATTGTCGCACCGTAAATCTCTCCTAACCTCAACCCATCCTTCATTTTGCTAAGCCTTTCCCGTCTCCGATGAATTGTCGATTCTTGCAAGATGGCCTCGATATTTAAGGAAACAAGCAGAAACCTAGATATATATGTTAGCCGAGGATATGAAGTAGGATTCCTAGCACCACTACCTACGTACATTTCTGATATACTTTCTGGAATCTTCTCCAGAATGTCGGCCTCCAGACCCTCATCCATGGCATCCGGGGTCTCATCCTCGCTCAGCTTAACACGAAGATATCTGATGATATCATCTTTTCTGGGACCCACAGATACACTTATCACTCGTCCGGCAAGACGCTTTTCAATCTCAGCTCGAATATGGGGCCTCCCGGTCATGAATATTCGCGTGTCTGAGGACTTCTCAAGGATTTGTTTTAGAGAATCGAGGATCTTGACTCGATGCACTGCAGCACATTCGTCTAGGGCGTCAATGCATATAAATGTGGGCTGTAAGGACGTGATGGCTTGCAGCATCTTCACGATATCAGGAAGTCGCAGTGCCCTTCCACCAATGGCCTTTGTATGCTCCTGAAAGGCCCGCGATATTTCCTCTGGAATCCTTTCCATTCCGTTAACAACCTGCTTCAGTAAAGAACCTAGCATGCTCGTCGCTGACTGTTCCTTTCGGGCGGCAAAGTCGAAGTAGAAACAAGTGACGGCGGTGCCTTGCCTCCCGGCCTGATCGCACAGCCTGTCTACTACCAGCGAACTGACATCACAGCCTGTTAGCACTTCTCTCTTTCTTTTCCCCGGAGAATAGTCTTTGTTACCTGATAAACGTCTTACCGACCCCCGGATCTCCGTGACAAAGCAAGACTGTGTTATCACCCCCACCCCTTCCAGGATACTCATACCAGCTTCTAAATTCCTCAGTTTGTATGAGCCATTCCCCTACATCATCAACACGGCGTTCTTGAACATCTCGATGCCGTAACGTAGGCTCCAGGGGTGACAACCAGCTTAGGAGCCGAGACCGATCCTCGGTAATAGTAGTATAATTCCACACATTATTAAAAGAGTTGTTATTATTGAAACAGTTGCTACTGTCATTGATGGTATATTGAGACATCTTTGTTGCTTACGCTCTTGTAGAGGAGGAGTTATCAAGTATCGTCTGTTGCTGGTGTTGCTTGGAGCTAAAGAAAAGAGGGGTTAACAAAAGAAACGCTGATCTGCTAGTCCTCAAGTAGAGTCGCAAATATGATATGATACCTCACAAAAGGCAGTGTCTTGGCATAAATTTCCCAGAGCATGCTCTCCCTTTTCAAATGCTCCTTCCCGCGCTCAACCAATACCCACTTGATCAAAAAGCGAAGTTCACAAGGCCAAAGAGGAGCTGATATTATGCGAGTTTTCCTTCGAGAACTTTGCCATTGCTAGAGCCAATTCGTTATTGGACTTGGCCATGGCGAGGGTTGATTCCCAACACCCGGCAGCGCAGAGTACCGAAGAAAAGCCGAACTAAGCAGAAAGGTCCCAGGTGTGAAACCGATATCATTCTTGGGCTATTACCAGTACAAGTACGAGTACTCGAGTTGCTCGCCCCTACCTAGGCTAGATCTGGCTGATCTCGAGCTTGGTGAAGCAAAGAACTTTGCCGCGCCTAGTCGACTTCCTCGCGGCTGCACTTAATGGATTACGGGACCGATCGGCTTTTTAGGTAAGCACAAAAATTGTCTCCTTGTTTGCTAGCCGAACAAACAGCCGGGAAAGGCTCGAGAAGCTGCAAGTTTGACACCGGAGAAACTGTGAAAAAAATGGAGAGAATAGCACGTACAACCTCCATTTGCAAAGTCTTCGCGGAAAGAGAGGTACTGTGGCGATGTCTTGGCTGCAATGGGGGTACTGGTACAAGAATTTGTGTATGATTTGAACGTAAAGGTTGTCCTAGTACTTTCGTTGCTTTCCACGAAGACTTTTCGAACGGGGTGTACTGTACAACGCTTGATCCCAGAATAATTATACGCGAATCACGAAACTAGCTTATTAAAGGAACACTTCCTGTGGCATAAGCACTTTCATTCGAGAAAAGCGCATACCACAAAAATTAAGCGAAAGCAAATACCAACGAAGCTCGTATAGGCGAAAGACCCAGCTTTACTACCTAATCTACAGCAAGCACTCCAAGCGTGATCCATACGCCTACTATAATTGTAGGAAATACCGCATTTATAGTACTAAACCCAGCCTAAAATACCTTGACCGTCCTAAATAAGAAGGGAAATCTTCTACAAGGTTGGTGGCTTGGCTGTACTCGAGTAGTTCAAGGGACTAGTACTACTGCTATTGGTACCGGTATCCGACTCTAAATTCCTCCAACTTGCAGGATGCAGGGATGTCACGCAAATTCTAAGCACACATCACAAACTCGCTGGGGAGAAATAAGATCTGGGAATTGAGGCTTCTCTATTATTGTAGCGGCAAGCCATCTTTAATGGAATAGTGCTACCACTTAAATAGGATCTATAGTGTTACATTGTGATAGGCTTCCCTGATCTCGTCTGACAATCTGCGAACTTTAGAAGGTTGACTCATGCTGGATCACTCGGTATTTGGTTTGATTTTGCGTGATTTAACAATCCTACTGCCCAAGCAACACTAGCTGTAAATTGAGTTAGCCTCGGAGTGTCATACCTAGTGCGGCTATGCTATTATTTCTTGATGATCGCACCTATCTTTGTATCGAACTAATTTATTTTGTGGCAGAGCAATACTTGATAATGTTTGAAACCTTTCTATGTGTGCCCAAACTTGAATTCGGACTAAAAACAGGGATCTGCCGAAAGTGTCTATTAGGCACTTTCGGCAGATCCCTGTTTTCAGTTCGAATTCGAGTTCGAAAAATGATAGACATGTCTAGCGACGATTCCAAAACTGCCAAATAATGCTGTTCCATAAATATATTAGTTCAGTACCAAGATAGATGTGATCCTCAAGAAATCATAGCATAGCATACCCGATCTGGTGTCAAACCTCTAAGCTAACTCAATTTATGGCTAGTATCATCTGGGCACTTGTCCGAGTATCCTCGCAGTTGTGCCTATCATTTTTCGAACTCGAATTCGAACTCAAAACAGGGATCTGCTCAAAGTGTCTATTACAGTCTTTCCCTACGTTGTAAACACCGGGCAGGAGGATATCGCTTTAGAGGTTTGGGTTGGAAGACTTGCACCTAGTTGCAACCTTCTCAGTCAACCATGGTTTGCATTCTTCCCTATTATTTCTTATGGTGGCACAAGGCAAGCATAACTTAGGCCATAGACTAGAGTGGCATTCGGAAAACCGGTTTATGCTCTCTACTACCGGTAGTGTATCGGTAACCAGTTGTTTCGTGTCACCGTGTGTTTCGACTCGCTGTGGAGCACGTTACTCCGATATCTGAACCCGTTTTCAACGCAAATCCACAGTCAGTAACTTTGAATACCCCCAGGATCCTTTTTACTAGGCGATTTCTAAAGTGACCGGGATATGGGTTACCTGACTGAAAAAGTGGGTTACGACTACTTCCACAAAAATTAGGTACCTGCAGAGGCATTGGCTACCGCAAGAACTCGTGTGCTTTTCTTTTTTGTCTCGGAGGGCAGGTTTTTTGGTGTATTTTTCTCCCTTTTTCTAGAGGAGGAAATTTTGGACTACCTCGCACACTGTTCGATTGTTTAAGTTCTTATTGTATATCATGACTAGATTACTTACATTTCCCATTTACGAATACTTAAAGAATGTCCTAGTGCGTCTAAGTCACGAACGCTGATTTATAGATGAAGAAAGAATTGATATCTGGATTTAAAGTTACTAAGGGCTTCTATTGGTCCCAGACAGATAAGCTTAATTTAAGTCTACAAGATCCATAACCCGTTAAGTATGCCTTCTAACTATCTCCCCGTTTCCCGTGGCCTAGGCTTTCCCGCCGCTCCCACGCTTTGATACCGCAACTTGAGATTTCCATTTTTTATTTATTTTTTCCAGCACCCGCTGGCTCCCCCAGATCTCCAAGAGAAGTCATATCCAGCTACAATCCGGTGGAGGGTTCTCCCATAGTAGGCTGTTTAGATAAATGTCAGAATTGAGCAACAACCAAATTATACTATCCATGGTACCACTCACGAAACTATTGAAACCACCGGAAGTGTGGACAAACCCATCCTCCATATCTTGATCGAGCAGTTGGCCGGCGGAAGAATGCATGTTGCCGCCACCGGTGACATCGACTTGCATCGCAAGTAAGTGCTGGACATGGGGGTAGGGTTGGGAGTCTCCGTCATTTGAGTTTTGCGTATGTCCGGGGTCGAAAGCCCGAAGAATATCGGCAGCTTCATCCTCGGTGAGACTGAGTTGATGCTCGCTGCCCAAGTAAACGCGGGTGAGAGAAAAACTAGACAACTTAGGCGTAGCGCGAGCCTTCCTTCTTGCGGCGGCCTTGTCGGCGGCTTCCTTGTCGATCGGAGCCTTGGGGACAAACCCAGCTTCACGGAGCAACTTTTCCGGTGTAGTAGGGTGGCTGTGTTTCGCCAATTCAGTCTCAATAAACTCCTCTAGAACAAGACCAGGCTCGCCACGATTCCTGGCGGCGGTATAGAGAGAGGCGATGTTTTGCCACATGTATTTGTTGGTTTCAGCGACCCAAACTTGACGAGTAAGATTGGAAATTTCGGCCTGTGTGAGGCCATAGCCGTTACAGTATTTGGAGATCCAAGCTAACGGATGGCGATTTAATTAATACCAGGGACAAAATAGGAGCGTGATTTACTTACATCTCTGCGCAACGTAAGGGTTCAATGCGCGTAATTGCTGAGAGCGGGGAACACGAGCTAGGGTCTCACTCCCGTTGATGATGACAGCGGGGATAGTGCTATCTTGAGCCGTCCACGGTTGTCCAGGCTGATAGTACCCGCAATAAAGACGCAGAACCGACACAACATAAGGGACTTCAGGATCGAGGGGGGCTCGCCCTTGATGACGGATGGTTGATTGAATTGCACCGAGCCACTTGTCGTAAGGTAAGAGGTCACCTGTAACATTGAAAGTAACACCACCCGGAGGTTGAACAATGATGGGGGCGTTTTCGTGCTGGACCCAGATACACCCGATTCTATCTTGCATGAGGATGTACCCACGGTCTGAAAGATACATGGCACACCCCAAAGTGGCATTACGCATAACAATGCGCTTCTCGACCCTATTCTGCCACTCAAAGAGCTTGGGAGGTGGGGAGGTAGCCACCACCATAGTGAGATTGACCGGTCTCGCGGACATGATGAGAGATAAAAGTGAGGGAGAAAAAAGGAGGTTTAAAAAACAACCGGCTGAGGGAGGATGGGTGTTATTTTTGTCGAGTGGAGAGAGGCTCCTGTTGTTGGTGGAAGAAAGAAGAGAGGTGGTTTGGATCTCTTATATAGACAACCCGTCACGGAGGGGGGGCGCCAAGACTCCTAAAAGGTGTGACACCGAGAAGGAAAGAAGTCACGTACAACTCCAGCAAGCCCTACCAGGGTCTGAGCATAGTATTATCATAAAAATATCATAGTATGTGAAATTTCTCCCAGGGCAGGGAGAGAGCCCTTAGGTTTTTAAGATTCTTGGCGAAAATATCATCGGATGTTTTCCTTTCCACGGCCAGGGGCGCTCATGCCGAAAACAGGCCTAGACAGTCAGCCGAGATCGGTTTGATATTCGGGAGGGGCTTCGAACAAAGGAATTAGTGAAACAGGATGAACTGAGAAATGTGGGCTCTATTATCCGTCCCCCATATTCTGCCCCTCATGTACTTTGCTTCTTTTGGTAGAGAAGCACGCCATTCGAGCTCCCTTGAGAAATAATGCGTTGCTATTTGATACATACAGTACTAGGGCAAAAGTATTCGTCCGATGCTCTTTCTACACTAAAAGTGCCCATCTTCACCACCCTCCCTCATTGCGCAATGTCTATGAGAATTAGCGAAAATTTGTCCTTGCATTAGCAAACATGTAGATAACATGTTTTAGAATCCTTAAATATTACTAAGTGATGGAGAAAAGGTTGTTTAAGTATCTTGGTATCGGTTGCTATGTACCTTTTTGTATGGAGCCCCATACAAAAATCTAAGTCACTTTCATACTACTTGACGCAATCATGAACAATGAAGACAGCTTTGATTCCTTACACTTTTACTTGTAGAGATTTAAATACATAGTGATTCCCTAGCTGATGGAAAAATTTCAAGTGTTTTTATATAGGCAGTGTTGAGAATTGTTTGTTTAAAAATGTCCATTTTTGGTGTAAAAAGGGCATCGGACGAAAACTTTTGCACCAGTACTTTAAATTAAGATAGCTTGCTGATTGGAAAACTTAACAAAGATAACCTCCCTAGCATGGTATGATATGGCGGACTGAAGAATTATACCCCATGCCTCAGCGTCTGGAAGCCGTTCCGTCCATTCCGAGGGAGTATCCCATAACCAAAGAGCTGTCACGCAAATAAGAACTCAAAAGTAGTTTTCACTACAGCCAGTTGATGGGTGGATGCTTCGGTAACACTGCCAACCGACCCGGTGGATGTCCCCATGTTCGGATATCCGCTTGAGCATCCTGGTGAATTGATAAGGAGGGCTACAATATTAGATGTGGTGTGTGCGGGTGCCGGCAGCGCGATTTGAAGGACGGAACTCCAGAACAAAGGAGCATGCGCTCGATGCAACAACTGGGCAACGGAAGGATATGGAGATGTCTACATGTATAATATGACACCTCCGGGAGTTTATTTATTTGGGGGATCTGCTTATCCTATGATACAAGAAAGTCAAGCAAGTCACCTCTACCATTCGTCCCCATATAGTTTTGTCTCCCATTCCACCTGGATTTGCAACAGTCCGAAGAAATCAAACATCGATTGATGCCCAGCTAGGACATCCATCCCTGAGCTAAGGGCATCACAAATTATGAGAGGGAAGCGCAATAGGGAGGTTTTGCTACGACGGTCGTCGCTAGAACTGTGCTTAAATCTTGGAAGAGTTCGGTGTGGCGACAGTGGACTTTTTTTCGTCGTTTTGCTAAGAAAAGTCAACTTTACCAACAACTGTGCATCAACCACCACATCACAGCCTGGCCCACCCCCAGCACCCCCCCTTCCTACCCCACCCCCCACAAGCCCCATCTGTGACACTCACCCCCCTTCTAACCAAGCAGAACATCACACCAAGAAGGAAATAGTAAAGCTTTCTCACATAGTGATCCTGCTGCCTTTGGAAACGACATTTTTTATTTTCCGAGTTGATGGTCATGGTGAAAAGAAAAGAAAAAAATGTGCATTTTGTGTCAACAAACTAGTAAACAAAAAGCTTTTACGACCGTCCTATTTAAGAACTGTTCTTAGAACTGAGCATAGTTGAGCCACTCAGCACTTACACAAATCTGGTATGGTTAGTTCCGTTGCTCTGGCAACAAGGACAGTTCAAGTGACGACCGTCGTAGCAAAACCTCCCTAATCTGTAGCTTTTACTTAAACACCAAGGCGCTTTGCTGAAGATGCTGTCACCATCATAGAAAAAAAGAAAAAAACTAACCATGCCCAGCCCCCAGCGCACTTATAAACACGATGCGTCAAGCTCGCCAAATAAGTTACATGCCATGAGCTTTAATGCATGATATGGACTTAATTTGCCCTGGTTAGGCAAACGACAACGTTAGCAAGTAAAAAATCATTTAGCATTAGAAGCGTGAGAGGTTTGCTAGGGTTTTGCGTGACATCCCTGCAGATTACACAAGTATCATTCCTAGAATTAGTAGAATTGGCGAATATGGACACAACCTTAGAACACCCAAATAAGTTAACTTATGCCCTTAACCTTAAATAATTGTTCAATCACTTCTTACCGGATCCTGGTATAAACAGTCGGAGCCATACTATGTATCGTTGCCCGACACGAAAAACCACAAAATCAAGGGCCCTCGAAATACTATGCCCCCCTCCTCTTCTTCTCAGCACCTGGCGCACTTAATCTGACGACGCCCTCCACATACCGGTCCCCCAGTCCGCTAATATCAGCATCCAACCTCCAGTTGACCTCTCCCTACATACGCTTTTATTTTCCCTGCTAAAATGCCCCCAAGTATTCCCCCCAGCTGAAAGAAAGAAAGAAAGGAAAACAGAACTCAATAATGATAGCTGACACACGGTCACAGACGAGGGCATAAGACTCCGCCGCGAGGCCATGTTTCGAGCCGGAAGGTTGCTTGCCAACGAAATGGAAGCCACCGCCTGGAACCCTGGCAACTTAATGGTCGGAATTGCCATTCACAAGAACCCAAGCGTTAGCACGGTTAACGCTATTGAGTCGTCCCGGGGCTTGCTTCGTGAAGTTGCTGTGAGTGACAATAGATTAGACAAGATGAATCCCATCAACGATCTCCAACCGCTAGCGAATATCCATAATACACTTTTACAGATCGGAGGATTGATCTCCCTGGAACAACACCTCTATGAGGCACTTCAAGATATCAGGCTGCGCCTCCAGGAGCTCCAAATATATATAGAAGACGACATTGGCCAAGCAGCTGCAGAAGTTCATGACTTCATCTGCTTCGTGACTTTTGTCAACTTGATCCACCCGCAAAACTGCATATTAACCCCAGAATCCATCAAGGATGCCGAGGCCCTTGCCTCTAAGATCCCGTTTTCAGAGGCCCGTCAGGCGTTTGTCGAACTCCGCCAAGCTTACCAACTGCAGACTCCCGTTCCGGGGTACCGTCTAAGCAAATCCAGGGAGTTACCTGCGATCACTAGATGCATTATGGAGCAGTGGCACAAAGATTATCTCTCTCACGCCGCCGCAACTGGAACGGTAAGCAAAAAAACTCCTTTTCTAGATCAGCCCTCATACCGCGGGGTGTCAAAAAAACGCGAGCACCTGTATTAGGGGGTGCTCAAAAGTCTGTCGAAGCCTGGTCTGGTTGGTCGAAATTACGTGTGTGTAACCCGAACTATACAACCGAATAACGTACCCCACGGCGGGTCGAAATACACGGTGATACGAAACAACCGGTTACCGATACACTGGTACCCAGGGGTGGACGTAAATGATGGGATGGACGGGGTTTTGAGGAAAAAAATGATTTAATTTGTGAGGTATGATGCTAGGAAGGGTAAAAGGTTTTGACATCGCCAACCCCTGTTCATCCCATCGCTAACCTCCATGCCCGAGTAGAGAGCATAAACCGGTTTTCCGAATACCACTCCGGTCTATAACTTATGTTTGTTTCGTGTGTTTCGACTCGCCGTGGGACACGTTACTTGGTTACGACCTACAAGTGCCCCGCGTTTTTTTTGTGACACCCCTCGGTATCTACGGTAATAAGCCCTATCCCACGTCATACTAACTTTAACGCACAGAAAATTCTCATTCCAGATCGTGTTTAGATAGTGGAGTTAGTTCAATCCCCTTGTTCAAGCTTAATAGTGTCACTAGCTGACAATAAACGATCTTAGCTTATAGTTAATTACCAACGCAATTTATTAGTAGTGCTCAAGAGAAAACCACTCCGATTGTTCGAGCACTTATCGACCAAGCCTATATCTCGAAGGCCAAGATGCCGGGGGATGGGGAAGAGCAACCATGGATGCAAGAAGATAAGGAGGCTTTCAAGGCCGCCACTGATCTAGCCATGTCTATGACCAAACTATGCAAGAATATCCCTCTGCCCAAGCATGTTAAACCAGACCCTCGGAGAGAAAAGCAATTACCGATTCACACTCAGTTCAAAGCCCACCCTCCGACCCACCCGATCACTCAAGAGCTCCAGAAGCTGTTGGCTCAAATTTATGATTTTTTGCAGGAAATTCGTGCGCAGCTTTTACTATCATGACCAAAGCGTATTATACCAAAGAGGAGAACTACCTTAGATTCTCGGCCCGGGACCATAAAACGTCTTCTGAAAAGCACTTGAAGTAAGTTATCATCCAGGCCTCAAGGTTGTTTTTCAAAGCTAATTAATTTTCAACAGCGCTGCGACCTACTTTTTTAATTCGCTCCGCCAGGTCAGGGTTGTGGTTCTGAAGGATCAGACTGGCAGGAGTTCTGGGCAAGGCAAGGGGTTCCGCTCCTTGACGCTGTTAGTGCGGTCTGCCGGGATCCCACCATTACAGACGAAGAGAATTTGGCAGCCGTTACCCGCAAGAGTTTGCCACAAGTTGGCATGCATTGTAGGTACCATTATCACTATCTTCGGATCGTGCTAACCTCAGAATGTGATCCTGGCAATGTTCACGTTAAATATCGCGGACCCGTTGGTCGGGGTCACTAAATTCTACTATTCCTAGTAGCGCCCTGTACTCCCCTCTACCAATTAATAGTTGCCAATGTTTACCACTACCTGAACTGTGTCCTTGGATAGTTTTACTAAAAACTCGCGCAATCTCCTGTATCATGAGATTTGCCTCAACTCTACTTCATATTTTCGCCTTCCTATGGTAGAGAGTTGTGAATTTATACAAAAACGAGAATTCCGAGCCAGGCCTAGTGTCGTCAACGGCCGGGATCCCCGTAGGCCCGGCGGGGGGACTGCCAAGAGCCCTGGACTGGACAGGACGGCAAAATGTTCTCCGTCCCCGTCTTAGAACCCTCAGGACGGTGGCCATTTCTAAGGAGTGTGCGGGCCCTACGATGTAAGACAAATTGGCGTAGAGGACTATCGGGGGCTGCGGGGGGCTGCGGGGCACTGTGGGGGACTGTAGAGAACTGCAGGGACGGCCAGTATGAGGAACCTCCCCGGGGGGGCGGGGGGCCTTAGTCCTTGGCGGTGAGTTGCAGGGCAAGTTTGTACAAGGACCGGAAGGGACGACACAACGCCGTCCACCGCTGTCCGCCTTCATGACGGACGGACTCAGTGTTCCCAACCGTCCCGGGCGGACTGCAGGGCCCTGGCGTCCAATAGTCCCGTCCGTTCCGGGCAGGGTTGGTATGGACGGCCGGGCAAGGCGTCCGTCCTCGATATTCACTATAGGACTATAGGTTGACGGCAGGGCCCTTCGGTCTTACTGGAAATGGTAACTCCCGGCAGGGCCCGGCCGTCCTTTGAATTGACGGACGTCACCTGCAGGGCCCGGCCGTCATTAGTAAGGACGGGCGTCACCTATAGGTATTCGCTGTCATCTGCAGGGCCCGGCCGTCCTGAGTGGGGACGGGCGTCACCTGTATATTAGAATCAAAATGTTTTGCTTCTTTATAGTAACACAGACCCCATGCTAATGAAATTTAAAAATGAAACATAAACTAAGACACCTATAGGGCCCGGCCGTCTGTCCCGGGCATAGATCAGGACGGACTATAATTTGGCGCCCGTCCCGGGCGAAGGCCTCAAACTTGGTGTCCGTCCTGTCCTAGGCCAAAGACGGACGGACTGGACGCTTGGGAACACTGGACGGACTGCCCCGTTGAGAACACTGGCCAGACCCGATCAAAGAGGACCCCTAGTTGTGGGAGCTAAATCAAGTCCTCCGCCTGCCCCAGTGATGGACAGAATCAGATCGTGATCGAGTTTTGGTTGACTACAGTATGCTCGATCACCTCAATCACAGGGATCCCCCGATCACGCCTTGATCGAGCATAGGATCCATGATCCGCCCGAGTTGGCCGACCATGGGTACTGCTCGACTCGATCGTAGTGGGCGATACTCGACTATGCTGGGGTAAACTTCATCACCCTGGTTCACTCACCCTTCTGTTCCCCATGCTTACAAAAACCCTGCCGGGATTAATGGAGTATGGGCAGGAGGAATTTGTTGAATTTCCTGGCCAAGAAGGAGATTACAAGGCAGATGGTGGTACACAGAAAGCTATGAGCAGAAGGACTTAGTTACCCTGGATTAGTTGTTGGCAAAAAAACACTTCTTATGCTGCCAAGTAGATAACTGAATACAGGACATGGGATATGGGATCTGGGATCTGGAAAATAGAGGACACATTTACTGCAAAGCCAAAAGCCAAGGTCCATTGTTCAATGATAATCTGACACGTAAAAGTTACTACAATAATACTCAAGTGAAGTTGATGATGATCGACAATCACAAATCATACACTAGAAGTAGTCATGATCAATCACTCGATCAAGACCCACTCCTCTAGGACTCCCACTCCTTTGATTGATCATTAGATCATGTGTTCCTATTGATCAGATCATAGTCGAGCATGGGCCCAGTGATCTGCTCAATCACGCTCATGGCCAGTGATCAGATAATACTGCAGCCTGTCGTACTATTCACCACCAATACCAATCTCTAAATTAAAACTTTAAAACAGAATACTGGAAAATTGTATTTGACACTGTAGGATTGAATGGTAGGTGATCTTGTTTTTCCACCATAGAGTACATAATATTATCACAGAAAGTGCTGATAAATTAAACTCCCTGACAAATAGTGAATCTCCCACCTGCTGAGATTAGATAGAAGTTGGTCAAAAAACTTAAATATAAGGCCTGGTAGCATATGAGGAGGATAGTGTACAACACATGCTACCAGAGCCAAGCCGGACTCTGGATATTCTTACCAGCAATATCAGGAACCAGTCGTCTATTTGGAACCTAGAACAGGTCTTTTTTACCCTCCTCTAAAGTTACCCCGTTTGTAAGAACTTCTCCATTGAGAGTCGAAGTGTCTCCCATACATATACTACTCTAGCTAAGAGCATCTGGTAGGTTCACCTTAAACCACCTTACCATATGGTACCATATCATAGGGCATGTAAAACTTACCCTTGGAACTGTTGGAATAAGCCCAGATATGTGCAGGAAGAGCAGTAGTATTTTGGTATGTAGCTCCAACCACAACCTCCCCCATCACTTAAGGCAGACCAATAGCAAAAGGCTGACAGCTGATCATATATAAAGAACACCAATGAGACGATCCCTTTTCAGAAGAAATCTATTTCCTGTCTTGGGCCCATAACACATCACTGCTCCTACATCGGTATACGCCTCCAAATCCGAAAGGTACAAAGATATCCGACCTGTATATATATAATCCGGAGGTATAGCTCCTAAGTTTTGTATCATATGTTCCACAGGGGGGTAAGGGCAGCAAACCTCGCTTGTAGAACCCACAAAACTTAGGTGGTACGCCTCCGTAGCCACCCAATAATCGAGATTCAACCAAACCGCCTAACAACCTGAAGGAATGCAAGGAAGGAATAATATAAGAAAACAGCGGGGAGGAGATATTGTTTGTATGATAGACAACGGGGAGGAGATATTGTTTGTATGATAGACAACCAAACCTAATATCATGAGCTAGAACCTTTAATACCACACGAGTGAGATCCCATGATTAGATTTGACAGTATTCCAATCCTACATGCAGCAGAAGTATTATATCACAAGTATGTTTTTCCCCCTACCTCAGCCCGTCCAACCCCAACCATGCATTCCAACTGCTCAGCCCCCCCCATACACTCAGTCGCATGACCCCATGTAAAGCTAGTTCCCCAACCCAATTCTCAGAAGATTGCAGCAGATACAAGCTGGAAGTTCTAGCCACAGCCGACAGCTACTTTTGTGGGAATAGGGTGGGCGGAACTTAGTCGCTGCTCCGCTAGCACGGATGGTTATAATCTGCTCGAATGTCTAGATTTTAGCAACCCCGCCGGGTAGGGGAAAGTTTCCTTAATATTCTTGAATTAATGTCCCACCACGGCCTCGAACCTGCCTGGCCGGAGGGGCCTATACGTTGGCTAGCAGGCGCCCTCCCATAGCTTAGCATGCCATGGCGGATACAGTAAATATATAAAAGAACAACTTTTTAAGAAGTCGCGGACCAAGTACCGGTGATGGTTGTATTTTTATTTTTTCAGGGGACTATCGGTGACCTTCTGTACCTCTTCTTCTATCCGACTATTCACTACTGGCAACAATAGAAAGAAACCACAATAAAGACAGCAAAGCCTCACATGTGAGACAAAATCCGGGGTATATTACTACTATGAAGGACTGACTAAAAAAAAAAACTGCCCTCTAGAGCCAGATTTGTCTACCTATCTACCTACCAACAACGCCCCCAATATCCGGATCCTCCCTCAACGCAGCCTTGACCTCCTCCTCACTAATTAAAAACCTAACGCGCCCCCCACCACCGCCTCGCTTCTCCACACTAAGAATCCCGGATTCAACCAGCCCCTTGACCGCGGCTTCTATTCCGCCAACTCTTGGTCCGCCGCCGAGTTCTTCCGCAACGCCCTGATTTCGAACGACCCTTTCCGCCTCATCAAGGACATCGCGGAGAACACCTTCGCCGACTCCCGAGCGACGGCTACGGAGTAATAGAGCCGTGATGAATATCTTGGAGGAAAGGGAAGTGGTTTTCAGGAACATTTGCAAAGGGGAAGAGGTAGCTTCCTGGATTGCCTGTTTGACAACAGCAATGGTTACTCTCCCACCGGCTTTGAGGCCGCCACCGCGCAAAGGGAAGGCGCCCCCGCCCTTCCGCCTGGACGGCGAAGGCGGTGCTTGCTCATCTCCTCCCCCGTTGGAAGAGTATTCGACAATCTCGACTGCGCGCCTGCATATATCTAGGGCTCTTCTAGCATCGCCGGATACAGCAGCGACTTTCCTACTGGCGAATTGAACGGCGTCTGGGTCTACAATGTTACCAGGCACACCGTTCAGGCGGGATTGAATGATCGTCATTAGCTGCGAATGGGTGTAGCCAGGAAATGTGATTCTGGTAAGACCTGTTAAACAGCTTAGCTGGATTTCTCAATAGCCAAAGGTGTCATGCCAACCTAATCTAGACGAGATCTTATTGCTCAAGGTTCTCTCGGGCAAGTCCATAGTATTCGCAACCGCCAAAACAATAAGCCTTGAATACCTCCCCCCGGGCCAATTGAAGAAATTGTACATGACTCCTTGGCCCCGCGTAACTAATTGATCCAGTTCGTCCATCAAGACGACACAAGGAACCCTCCGAGGACTAGGGGTGCTGAACTCTGACTCCAAAAGTCCTAAGGCTTGCGAGGGGCTTACACGATCACCTTTGATCGCCTCCCAAAGAAGAGAATACGCTTGATGGGGATCTGTGACCTTCATTCCATTGATCTCGACAAAGGTAAAGTCGTCCAATTCTTCCAAGGACACCAAGTACTGCAGCTGTGAAATAACCTCACGAACTGTAGCAGTTTTTCCAGTTCCAGGAGTTCCGGAGATGTAAATACACGATCCGGTTCCCTCCGCAATAGCAGCAGAAAGGTGAGTGTACACTTCTGTAAACTCATCCTCACGACAAGGCAAGGACGGCGGAAGGGTAGACACGTGCAACCGGTAGCGTGCAAGTGCATAAGGAGTTGACAAGTGAGTACCTGGGGACAGTGTACGAGTTGAAAGAGGAGTAAAGAGCAAAGGTTTCTTCACCACTATTCTAGAGATATGTCAGCAATTGTGCAGACTAATCGATAGATTATCTAACCTCTTATGCGTAGGAGTAGTGTATTTCTTCGAGATGCTCCCAGGAGTCCGTCTAGTTGGAGTAGTAAGAGCAGATGTCTTCCTCTTCTTACTTGGAGTGCGGGGAGCTTTAGTCCGTCGGTTAAAATTCGGGTCGTCTTCCACCACATCGTCCAACTCTGCAATTTCACCCTCATCCAACGTATCCCGATCCCACTCCTGGTCTACTTCGTGATCCTCATCACTTGCTTTGCGCCTTTTGTGTCTCCGTACGCCCTGCCCGACAGATTTGCTCCCTCTCCGCTTAACCATCTTAGTCTCATTATACACCGTCTCCCCAATGGCGGCAATATCAGTGTCCCTCCCCTTCCAAACTTCCTCCCAAATAAACTCAGGCGTATAAATTGCAGTCCTAGGATTGCACCCCCTTCGGCAAACAAAGACCTTCCCATACTCCTTGGATTTCTTCTGTACGCCGTTGGGATACTCTTCGTTATATTTCTGAAGAGAAAGAACCTTTGCTCGGCCGTTTATCGATGGCAGAGGAATACGATTATAGGAGGGGTTGAGGTAAAGTTCATTCTATTCTCAAAGTCAGCGTACTGAACATGTAAACAAGGAACAAAGAAACAAACCGGTAAATAATCCATCCGCTTCTTTTCCTTATTCTTAACCTCGAACTCAGTGGAAAACCACATAACATTTGCCATCATTTCAACCCCATCGCCATCCTCAATCTTCCCTTCTTCTTCGTCAAATTCACATATCATCCCGACATATGCTTCGCCTTGTAACCCCTCCCCTTTAATAAGCACGCAGTCGCCAATGCCGATATTGAATTGTCCCATTTTGGCGCCAATTCTCGAGCGTCCCTGGTCCGCAATGGCCGGGTCGACCACTTCTGGTTCTTTGGGGTAAATCCATTCCCAGGGGAGGTCTTCGTCGCCGAGTTCATCATCGGAATCTTCGCGTTGAACGCCATGAAGGATTTTGCGCACTCGATTGATGTTCGGCTGCTTTTTCTTCGCCGGTGGATTAATTAAAAGCGTCATATGCGGCAGTTTAAGAATTAAAAAACAATGGAGCTTTGGGTAAGAGGACGGAACACCCGATGAAAGAAACAGGGGAATGGTTCTCAGCAAGAAAGGGAGAGGACGCGTGTGGAAATCGGAGCTCTTTCGCGTTCGGCGGCTCCAACCTACCAATTTCAAGGTATCACGTGAAAACGCACCATGCACTTTACGCAGCAAAAACCCCAAAAAAGGATCCACGGTGCTTAAAATCAGCTCCTCTTAATTCTACAAGCTCTGCTCTTTATCTTCTTCTTTTTTTTTTTTGATAAAACGAGCATTAGTTGAGAACGATGCACTCTAAAGAAAATGAACACATGTTTGTTCTAAGGAGCCCCCTTTCTTTATGTATTACTAAGCGGAAAAAAGCAAACAGGAGGGCCAATCTCTGGTGTCGGGCACTGTAGCAAAAGTTCGCGAATCCTCCTCCCAATAAAATCACGATATCCAGCCAACTCAACTCAAGCGATCTCAATGAGGAGCTCGCCCGTTCAAGGCCACGAGCATTGCACGGTCCGAGAAGGCAGTACCATCGAATTCAATCTTCCCTGAATAAATCACAACCCATCGCCCAGTCCAACTCATTAACACTCCCAACCCCTCCTAATCCAAATACTTATCAATCCCCCCATTCTCCTCCTCCAAATTCTTCCTCTCAGCCTCTCTCTCCGCCTTCTTCATTGCCTCCCTCTGCCTCCTTCTAGCTTTACTCCCCCACCCCTCCCCCTCACTCTCGTAATCTAGGGGAATCGGCTTATCCTTATCCACCACGATCTCCTCGATTTGCGTACGTTCGGCCGATTTGCTCTCCCCTTCAAGCGCCTCCAGCCGCTGCATGTGTGCTTTGCGGGCGTAGATTAGGAAGGTGCGGCGGAGAATTAGATACCCGCAGACACAGACGATGAGGCGGACGGTTGTCAGAACGGTGTATTGGCGGCCAAGAACGGTGAATGCCACGGCATTGGGTTTGATGCCGGCGTTGTTTAGGACTTGGCGCAGTTCCTCCATTGCGTGATTGGTGAAATGAGAAGATCAAGAGAAGTTGGAAGGGATGGTGGGGAAGGAAGAGGGAGAGAAGAATCAAGCAGTAGTTTTTCGCTTTAGGTGTGCGTGAGCCAAATTTTCTCAGTCCGTGCGCGGCAAGTGGCGCGAATGAGGTAACTCGACGCTTGATCGTTACCGCTCAACGAGAGTGCCATCGATTAAAGGACCACACCCAAGTCGCGGTGCATTTTAAATTGCCAAAAAAAAAAGGCAATCCCAGTTTAGACTTAGGTACAAGCCACTATAAATTAAACTATAGTAGAATTTCTCTATCTCCTTCGAGGCATTCTACCGTACAACATGGTGCCAGTATCATACTAAATGACGCCCATCCCAACTTCTGAAAGCAAACGTAGTTCCCAATCCAATTACCATCCCCAACCCAGCCCATATAATCCATACCAACCCTCCGGTAGATCCCCCATCCGAAATCTCATCAAATTCACTATCCAGCCTCTCGGCCATTTTCTCCTTTGAAAATAACTCAAGCACCCTTTCCCTCCCATATGTAGCCATCTCTGCAATGGCCTTCTCCTCCAACTCAAACAATGCCATTCGCATCACTGCAGTCCATTGCTCGTCTTCTGCCGGCCTTAACCAGCCCGTCTTCCCTTCTTCGATTGTTTCTAAGGGGCCGCCCGAGTTGTGCGCCAGGACTGGAACACCGGCAATCATAGCCTCCAGTGGAACGATACCAAAGTGCTCTTGAGCAGGAGTGTACACAAGGAGCGAGGTCGTCTTGAGTAAATAAGCCTTGAGCGTCGCCGGAATGGAAAGCAAGAACAGAACATCCGTATCCTCCGGCACCGATAAGCTCGAGATAAAATTTCGCGAGGTTGCGGATTTGAGGCCTAGCTTCTCACAGAGCGTGACCAGGTCGCTGTGGTAGGTGACGTTCTCCGAGACTCTGGTGTCGTAGCCTCCAGCGATGACCAAGCGTGATTGACACCTTTGTACCCGGGTGAGCAGGGAATACGATGTTATCGCTAGATCTATATTCTTCTTCCGTTCGAATCTATTGATCGAGAGTATGATTTTTCTCCCATCGTTCGGGAACGGTGGATCACTGTCGATGGCCTTTGAGAGCGGAGTGATTGTAGGGGTGACACACGGATACACGACCTTTGGAACAAGCCTAATTCTCGGGAACGCCGTCGCAAAGACCGATTTTGTAAAAGCCGAGTTGACAGCAATTGTGTCTGCCAATCCAGTAGTGAAGCCCTCGAACCAATCAAACGGGATCCGGTAAAGGCTCTTGATGAAAGAAGCTCTCGTCGCAAGCAGGTAATCCGGGAAATGGCAGTAGAATAGAATCTTAGTTGTCGGCGAGAAAAAGCGAAGCAAGGGGATCGCGGCCGAGAGCTGGTCGATGAAAATATATTCGTACTTCGATATCTCATTCGTAAGGAGCAAGGTCAGCGAGAGGTGCAGCTGTCGCAATATCGCGCAGAGAATACTGAAGCGTCCCAAAATATTGGGAGGAATGACCGTATTCCCAGCGACACGAACGTCAAGTGTTCCTAAGTTATATTAGCTTATGACAAACAAAAGCAATCCAGAGTCTAGACCATCACGAGCTTCATCAAAGCAGTGTCTTTGATCACAGTGAGAGGTGTAAACGGTTACCGTATGACCCCTTTGCTGGAGCCCCACCGCAGCATCAACAACAAGCCTCTCAGCCCCTCCGATTCCCAGGTCTGGGTGGATAAATAGAATCCGTTTTTTCGACATTTGATGCTGTTCTCCAGGCATCATTTACCGGTTGGGAAGCAATCGAGCGAGGAACTGCGGGCAGCCCCTGACACCCTGCAGCCTTTGGTTACACAAAATCTTACCGGCAACTTGAGAAAACGCAGTATCGTACCAAAGACTACGCACCGAGCATTGTACCGCACAGCACCAGTGGCTACGGTAGGTAACTACAGCGGCCCAGTCCCACCTCGAGCTCAAGAAGAGAGAGCAAAAAAAAAATGGGTGAACCCTCCTCCTCTTCGAAACCAAAAGCCCCAAAACACCACCAATCCACAATCTCGGGTGAGGGGGAAGATCCTAGCTCACCAGTTTCCCTGCTCATCAGATTCGCCATTTCTCTCCCTGACCTGCCAATCTATGTACCGGCCGCAGCCAATACTTCAGTCTCAACGCTCAAGTCACACGTCCGCTCCTTACTCCCATCTGAGCAGTCCAAGCGCAGACTACGACTGATTCATGCAGGAAAAGTCCTCTCCGATTCAGCTACCCTCAGCTCACAACTACAAATTCCCTCTGCCCCACCGCCGAAAGCTGACAATAAGAAAGGGAAAGGGAAGGATGTTGAAGCCGGGGATGTGCACAGAGCTGTGTACATACACTGCAGTGTTGGTGACGAGCTCTCAGAGGAAGATCTAGCTAAGGAAGCAAACGAACAAGAGGTTCGTTCACCCCGTATATCCATATATCCTTCCTAACCTTTCTTCTCTTTCTTTAACGAGGTTATCACAACAGACCCCAACCCACCCAACCCATCAGCGAATATCTACCCTCCCCCAACCCCGCGGTTTCGATCGTCTCCTCTCCGCTGGCTTCTCAGAATCAGACGTGGCGGCCCTACGCTCCCAATTCAATCGCCTCCACGGCGACGATGAGGAGAACGTCCGTATGCTAGAGGACCGCTGGATCGACGAATCCGCCGGACAGGGCGGTGAGCTAGCGGACGGCAGTCCCGCAGGCAGCTACGAGGATGTATTCCTGGGCGCCACAATCGGCTTCTTCTGGCCCGTAGCTGTCTTCTTGATGAGGGAGGAAGAGGTCTTCTCCAAGCGCATGCAGATGTCCATTCTTGCCGGAGTTCTAGTTAATTTGATATTTTGCGTTTTGAGGTATTCCTCGACTTAGGGTTTTCACCGTTTGTTCAAGTGAGAGTCTATGTAACAAGAGAACTTAATGGGTTGCGGCGCTGCTCTGCGCCCCTCCTTTGAGAAAAAAAAACCCCCATTAGTATATCGTACTTCTTGCTCCTTTAGTCGAAAATAAATAGGCAAGCAAGGCAGAACGAACGAATACGATTCTATTTAGGGTTGACTTTTGATTTCACAATCTACAATCCCCCACCGAGTGATCACTGGTGATAACAAAAAAAAAGGAGGTTCTAATATTTTAATTGGCATCACAGTACACAGTAACGCCCTTAATCTAATTCCCTTACTCTATCTTGTCGACCTTACTCCAGACCCCCCTCTTGGACGAATATCACCCACTATAATCCCCAACAACCAAACATTCACCACAAAAAACAGTAACGACGCGACCCACAAGCCCGGAACGAACGTGGCCTTCCCAAGAAACTCTAACTCATAGCCCTGCTCTAGCCACACCGCCTGTGAGCCAATCGAGTTAGCAGCCATAAGCACCAGACACCCCGAGGGGAGGGAGAAGTAGCACCTGCGAAACAACCCACAACGCAAAAGCAACCCCACCCAGCCACGGCCTCCGGAGCAGCACAGAGCCAGGCAGGTAGAACGGCAGCAAGACGATATACCACATGAAGTACTGCGATGTGCACACTTTATTGAACGAGACGAAGGCGAACGTCTGCGCGAACATGGTCACAGGGAGATCGTGCTTGGCGAAGGCCAACGGTATGACGAGTCCCGAGAGGAGTAGTTGCGGAAGGAACGGGATCGAGGCGAATGGAGTGGAGGAGTGGCCCATGGGCGAGGAGATCAGGTGTAGGAGGGTATTGTAGGGGGAGAAATTGTGTCGGTGGTCGACGCGCGACAGATGGTGGAGGTAGGTGTGTTGGAGGAAGGGGTCGGCATAGCTATGTGTAGGTCGGGTTAGTTACTCGCCCTAGCGGTGTATGGAGAGTGAAAGGAACAGACAGTTTATACATCCAAACATTCAGCCCAGCAAATGTTCCCAAGGCGCAAGTTCCAAAAATGACTCTTTCACGATTGACAAAGCCCATCGCCTTCTCGAGCCACCTCTTCCCAGCCTCTCCCTCCCTTCCATTACCACCCCCACTCTCCAACCACCAAACAATAGTAGGTGCATAAATAACAGGATATATCTTAAAATGCGTGGCCAACCCCACCAAGACCCCCGCCAACAGCACACGTCTCCTCAACACCGCCCAGACAATACCCACCACCAGCACTCCCAGCAACCCCTCGGAGCTACCACGAGTACTGATAGCCGCAACCATGGGATTGGCAAGCCATATGCCGGCGAACCACCCGGCTCTCTGGCTGTCCATTCCCCCGTTTGTCAAGACAACGTGTATCAGCCATCCGGCGAGGACATCAGCAGCGGCAAAGACGACCTTGCCGAATGAGAAGAAGAGGGATTGTGGGTTCAAGGCTGTTGGGAGGAGGAGCCAAGCGAGGAGCGGGGTGTATCGATAGGTTTCCCGGGAGTAGGGAGTCAAGGTCGAGGCGTTGTTGGAGTTTGTGAGATAACGAGAAGCGTCGGTGAATACATAGTAGTCTATGTCCGTGTATTTCAGGGGAGAGGTGGAGTCCTGATATAGGCCATAGAGCAGAAGAGCTATCCGGAGAAGAATGGAAGCTCCAAGGAGGGCCCGGAATGACATCTTACATCACACTGTGGGTGGTTGTCCGAATATGGAGGCAGAGAGGGTCCAGTGGAGCTCGCTTTGTTGCCCCTGGATTTGGAGCCGCAACTTAGTCAGCAAGCATACCGTGGATCATCACTCACTCAGACCGTAAGGGCGACAGGCGAGACATATCAAGTGCATAACGCACCCACCAAGCATTCAACGCCGGCGGGTCAGAGGAATGGTATGCCCCGCCAGAATGTAGCTTATAAACCATCTTAGATTTTCGGAATCATATTACAAACACAAGAAGTGAACGGCTCAAAGGATTGGAAGTTTGAAAGGAACAAATGACAAGGAATACAAAATTGCCCGACCAGCTGTGCCGACCAAAAAGGAGAATATTGGCACAGCGCTCTAGCCCCCCCTACAGACAAAGAGAAGAAGAAAAAAAGCCCCAAATAAAACAAATTAATCCTGATCCTGCGCATACGAGTGCTTTCTCATTTCTCCGAGCCTCTGGCGTGCTTGTTGTAGTTGGGTTTCAAGTTGTAGGATTTCGACCTTTCAGAACGTAAGCGCTGATGTATGTAAAGGAAAAGGGAGAAAAGGGGGCTACCTGTTGCTCCATTTCCTGGACTTTGAACTCGTGCGAGGTTAGTTTGGAGTAGTCCACATCCTCATTCTCTTCACGGTTCTTAGCAGAGATAATGTCCTGAACTTGTCGAACGAGAGATTTGCACGCGCTCGTGACAGCTTTCGACGCGGCCTCGAGACGCTCTTGTGACTTGGACATAAATGATGCCTTAACACGAGATGCGGCTACAAGTTGTGCAGTGGACGCCGCAACATCGTTGGCAACGACGATTCTACTATCGTTAGTGTAAGTTAGACTTGAGGATATTGAATGGTAGCTTACAGTTGCTCAAGCTTTTTATGGCCACTGATAACACCGTCGGCGGTCTCAATCAACATGTTTGTGGATATGGCAACAGCCTTGGCTGCAGAGATCAGCCCCTCTGTCCAGCGATTGTTACGCTTGTAAAATGCAGTACGGGAACTGCTTCCTTTCCCCTGTGCTACAATCTCTTGCTGCGAAACTGTAGCAGCCTTGATCAACTGAGCGATAGCGTTGGTAACCGCGATAGCGGCGTCTAAAATTGAATCATGGATGCTGATTTCAAAGGTTGAATACCCTGGGTTCTTGGGTTTCTTCATGAGGAGCGCCAGACGAGCTGTAGCAGCCTCGATTGCCGCAGCCGCCTTGTTCATCTCTGCGTCAACAACATCTCCAAGATCCCCACTTGCCTTTGATAGATCGGAACCACCCTTAGCCAGGAATTGCTCAGCAAGCTTGTTCAACTTCTGCAGGTGTTTCTGGACTTCAAGATTGCTTGAAACGACAATATCAGTCTTGCGATCAACGCTTAAATCGTCTAACCGGAAAGACATGAGGTTCTGGAAGAATTTCACAGCAGTCCCCGCAGAATGTCGCGCGGATGACAAGATGGCTTCGCTTCTCTTCTCATCTGGAGCAAACCGTGTAACACCTTTGGCATTCGCAAGCACATCTGCGACGGCGCCAGCAAATACATGAAGCGTCTTGATGATCTGAGATTGTGTGCTATTGGGTCCATCCGCGATAAAGTGATTGAACGAGGTGGCAAACTCAGTGGCGCTCATTTGGGCCTTCTCAATTTGCGAAAGTAAATACCCGGGCGATGCACTCTGGTTACCAGCATTCATGGGAGATTCTAGCTCATAGAGGGCATCGTCGATACGCTGAACACCACTCTGAAGCACAGAGTCTACGTGATGTCAGCAGGGTGAAAGGAAATCTAGGGGGGCCTTACCAATGATCTCTGTCAGTTTCTTGAGCTGATCAAGGAGCAGCTCATCAATCTGAGCCTCAAGCACGTGGTCAGTTTCAGTGTTGTTGTGACGCATCTCACTGAGTTCCAACAGGGTCTGGTCCATGCCGGCCTTGAATATTTCGAGTTCTTCCTCCTTGGCCCTGAGCAATTGTTCCATATCATTATGCTTGTCATCGTTCCGAGAGGTGAGCTCATCAATCATGCGCTGCTTTCCACGCAGTAAATCCTCTAGGTCCGCCATTTCACGGTTGTGCCGTGTCAGGAGCGCGGAGAGCTCGGACCCCTTAGATCGTTCATTGTTGTCCGCCTTTTCTTGCGCAAATCGGAGTTCTCGCTTCACTTTTTCTACCTCCTCCTTTTGAGCCTGCAATATGTTAGTAAAAAAAGGCAAGCTAGCCACTTTGTGGGAGCACATACCCCCTTGACTCGATCTAGATCGTATAAAGCACGGTCTCTCTCGCGGATCATGTCGGCGAGCTCCAAATTCTTGGACTTCATTTCGCGCTCCAACTTTTCTCGCCTCTCAATAGCCTCTTGTGCAGAATTGGCCTTGAGTTGCATTTGTTTATACTTGCCTAACAGCTCAAGATGCTCACGTCGAAGCTGGGAGTACAATTTGGCCAAAGCCTCATACTTACTTTTCCACATAGCGACCTGGTCTTGTAGCGACCTGATGAGATCGTCTTTAGACTGCTGCTGCTGTTGAGAGTTCAAGTTGAGATTCATCAACTCTGTCTCAAGGGCTTTCACTTTCTGGTCATAGGACTCCAGCAGTAATACATTGTTGGCCAATTGACCCTGGTATTCCAACAATTGACGCTCTAGTTCAGCAACCTGGCCTTGCGCTTGCCGTGCCATCTGATCCCGAAGCAGCTGCTCGTGCGCTAGTCTCTGTTGCTCCAGTTGCTGTCTTTGCATTTCCTCATAGGCCCTCTGGTTTTGCAGTGCAAGCATTTCCTGCTGCCTCAACTCCGCCTCCCTCTGCTCCTGTAGCCGACGTTGTTCTTCCTCGTATGCCCGCTGCTGCTGTAGTTGTTCTTGAGACCAGAAGTCAGAAATTGGCTCGGGTTCGGGCTGGGAAATTGCGGGTGGGCTGGGAACGGGTTCAGGAGGTGGAGGCATCTCATTTGCTGGTCTACGTGGAAGCGCCGGTGGCGCGTCTTCCTCGCTGAGTAGATTAGGAGGGTCCTGGGGAAGTTTTGGGACGGTAATTAAACTTGTCAAATAGCGAAGATTTGAGCACTCGTAGTAAAAGCGCACAAGCCGGTGGTGTTGTCCATCATAACGGTCGCGTAGGGGAGCAAGCGCTTCATCATCACCGGTACCTATTCACTTGTGAGACGAATATCCGACATTGTAGGCCCACCGAAACTCACTTTGATGCATTGCCCTCAACATGCTAGTAATAAACTTGTAGATTCCATAGCTCTCCTGGACAAGAGGCACAAGGCAGGAGATGCGGCACTCGTTGTTGACACCATGGCGGAAGTGAGAGAAGACGAGCTTTTGGAAAGCGTCAATCTGGTCCTGTAGTGTCATGAGATCGGTAATAGTCTCGTATCCCTCGTTTGGATCGTTAATGCTTTTTAAGCTAAGATATTCCTCATAGTCAAACACCCCATTGAATTCCGGATGATGCTTATGAAAAGCCAGCTTTGCCAACAAGAAATAAATATATTCCCGAATCAAAGGACCGTATCCTGATCCCATTAGCAAAGTCTAACTCAAGAAATGGGCCTATAGAAATGCATACCCCGTGGCCCCTCGCCGGGTACCCCTCGGGACAGAGACTCTAACCATGCAGTATGTCCAAGAGCCTCACGAATTGTCACAGAATGGCCTTCCTGGAGAACTTTGTGGATAGTTATCAAGGCCTTGAACATCTGTATCTCATCCGCCATGATAGGCTGCCTAGAACAAAATCCTATTCAGCCTGTGCACGGGCCAAGCAGCTTGAGGAAATCACCATGCGGCTACGGGGGTGAAGGTTAGCCTACACTTTCATGCCAGCCCAGAAAGATTGCGATGATTTGTGGTCCCATGTGTAGACAATGCAAGAACGGACATGTTTTCCTAAAACCCTCGTTTAGTTTGCGAAATCCCTCCCCGAAGGGGTTGTAAGCTCAAGAGATGTGATCTATTGTTTTAGGTACCTACGTTTGGGAGCAGTTTCATCTAAAAGTTACCCACACTGTCAGCGTGACTTCAAACCAGACAGAGACGAATGAAAGGGATTGATTTGTCTCCATAGCAGGTAGGTGAGGATAGAGAACCTATGTTGGTAGCTTTCTTAATATTTATCACGAGGTCAGATTCAGATCTAAGTTCAGTGTCAGCTCAAATGCTCCTCCAGCCCAGACGAGGAATCACGAAGGTGGCATACCTGCTCATGTCCACGTTCCGTGTAGACCCAGTATAGGCCATGATAGCAAAAGGGTGCTTTTTTGTTTTAGTCTTTCAAGGGGGAAGGTTAGGGGAAAGGATGAGTAGACCAGATACTGAGGGAAACAAACTTTGGTGGAGGAGAATGGTAATTTGCCAAGCTTGTAAGCTAGAAACACGCGGACCAGCCAAGACCAATTGAAGTCTTGGCTTAGTGCGGGCCATCAGCAACAGCGACTCCGGTGCTCCACACACACCAGTGTGCTCTGGTTATCATACTAGACTTTCGTACTATTCGAGTGCGGTACCTGTAGCAAGCTGAATGAGTCCCTTGCTTATTATTTACGGCAACCCATTATCATTTCATGAAACCCTTTCTAAGCCTTTTCCTTCCTTCCTTCCTTCCTTCCCTTCTCCTTTCTCTCTTTACAAAGTCTGCTACAAATACCATTGTTAACCCTCGAGAGCTCTATTATTACTATTGCAAACCGACAGAACCTTTTCTTCTTTTGCACTTGCGGTCCAGCATATCGGCCGCATACCTTTCTCGCTGGCTCCTGTGTCCGAGCGAGAAGATTCTCGCGCAAACCTACACCACCCCCGAGTAGCTTCTGTGCTCGGAGTAGCGCGCTGCTATCATGTCCCATTGATAATCTGTCGAGGGCTCTCCGTCTGGCCGAGTCTGATCGGATTGTCCAGGTGCGCCGTCGCTTTCGTCGCCACAGAGGGTTTGGGATGTACGCAGGTGGAATTTATTCTGGCAGTGATATGGGTACGCACGGTTAAGCCGTCCCATTTCCCGGCAATTATTTCACAAGCTTATGACGATGATGATGAGGTGGGGGGTGGCAGTGTTGTTCTTCGGCCTATCTTTCCTATCTGTTCATAAATAATCTGATGGCGCGATGGTTTGCTCTTCCGCTGTCCTTAGTTATTGTTACCCGAGCTGATCATCATGGTTTAGGCTTATATATTACACTCCTCCAGGTATGATGCTTCCAACATGCACTTTTCTTGAAGGAAGGACGAGTGGCTGGATAACCCAAGGCTAACGGTCACATACCACCAGCAACTATGGTTCGTCTATTCTCCATCAGTGCCATAAATGCCTACCTCACGTCATGGGCCTTAACCATTGTTGCAGCTGGAAAGCCACGGATGCTCCTACCGGCCTGGATACTAATAGCCCTTGTGAGCTCCCCTTTCACTCCCATACAATGATTCGTTCGTCATACCCTATTTACTCGATATGCGATGAAAAGGTGCTCGCCATCATACATCGGGTGACTGTTCGGAAGATCAACCTTTCCCACCAAGTGGCTTCCGCAACGAGTGTGTTGTGCTTTGCCGGTGTTTGCAGTACTATTGTGCTACTGTTTGAGCTACACATCTGCTCACACACTAGAATGGACTAATTTTGTTTGTAAGATACACTTTACCGTATGTTTGTGACGATGGCCCTTGTGAGAGTAGATATCGTTGCACCCTATGGTAACTTACACACTGTACCTTGCCTTACCTTACAGCCACCTCACCTCTTTATTTTCCCCCACCGGCCGCTTTTACTCTTCTTGTTTCCTTTCCCTTCCTTATTCCCTCGCCCCCTCTCTTTCGGTCAACGCACTCTTTTGTCGGGGGCTCTACGAGTACAGAGGGGTGCTATATCCCCCATAACCGATGATTGCTCAAAGGGCTGTAGTTGAAGGAAGATCACCCCCTCATTTCTTCTCAACAGGGAGCCTCTTGGCAGCTGTATCGCTTTGAATGCCGAATGTCCTCTCCATAGCCCTGTTTATGAGTTAATCTTTTGCTTCGAAAAGCCGTCCCGTCGGTCGTTAGACTAGCTGGTATTATACCATACCATTCCATTCCATTCCATTCCCGAATCATACTCAAGTTACCCGCTCCCGCACTGCACTCTACTCGAGTACTGTGGGAGTACTAGTACAGCACACCACCTACTAACCAACCAACCAATTGCGGCTCAACATCCCTCCATCACCAAAACAAACCCCCACCAAAAAAACCTCCCCACCATCTTCCAAAACAACCACAACATCATCAACAATGTTCCGCTCACTAATACGAGCACCACTCAGGCAACTCCGCCCACCAGTAAATGCCAATGCCAACAGCATCAGGTACAAGTCCGTAGGAAAGTTGCGACTCGCGCCTCCGCCGGCAAAGCCGCAACAGAGCGTTCGTTTAGCAGCACAGGAAGGACAGGAAGGCGCAGACATTGGACTTCTCGTTGGTAAAATTTTCTCTTCTCCCCACTTCCCACTTCGAGAGAAAGAGAGAGAGAAAGAGCTAATTGGAATAAAACAGATACCTTCATAATGCCTACAGGCAAAAACCTCCCCTCACTCTTCACATCCCCAAAGGAGCGCTTCACACTCGAGCGCCGAAGAATCAAGCAAAAACTAATAGACCTCCGAGAGTAACCCTCCCCCCCCCACTCCCAATTCCCCCCCCCCCACCCAACCAACCAACCACACTAACCCCCTCCCCCCTTTCTCCCCAGCATGATAATCTTCCGCTACACAACCAACCACCCCCTCCGCGCCTTCCAAGCCCGTAAATTCGGCGAAAGCCTGCACAGAGCAATGTACGCCGCCTTCTCCGTCGGCGACATGGACACCCTCCGCGCAATCTGCGGCGACGGCCTCCTCTCCTCCTTCCGCAAGCGCCTGAGCGTGCGTCCCTCCAACGTGCGCATAGAATGGCGCCTCCACCGCATGCTCTCGCACCCGCGCGTCGTCAGCTCCAAGGCCCACCATTACGCCGGCATCGGCCTGAATCGTCGGCAGGTGGTGGTGCGGCTGCACTCCGTGCAGAGCCTCGCCAAGCTCACGGTGGACAAGCGGGGGGAGGTGTTGGCGAGGGAGGGGGGCGAGGAGCGGGAGGTGGTGGAGTACTTGGTCATCGAGAAGAAGTATGATAAGGGGGTTGAGAGCGCTTGGTGCGTTTGGGGGACTACGGAGGAGACGGGTGGTTTGTTGTCCTCTTGCTTTTTCTTTTCTTACTGGGATGAGTGCTAATGTAACGGGTTGGTTTTAGTGGAAAAGTTGAGGGAGATGGATGAGCAAAAGAGGCTGCTTGGGTTGATGTAGGGGTTTGGGACGGCGTAGAAAAGGGAAAGAGTGTGTGTATATACTAGAGCTTTTGTATATAATATTATATCGTATGATAGCAACACGTTAAACGGTGCACATGCACACACGATCACTCGCGAATCTGAAAATATTCTTCTTGTCAGGCAAAGGCCTGTCAAGCAAGCACCATAACCATATGATGGAGACCCCCTCTCTCGTATAGTACAATGCACGCCTAATACTAAGACGGGCGACACAGCAATCATTCTAATACTACATACCATCACCAACAACGACAAATGAAAAAAAAAAACATCCAACCCCTTCTTAATCAATAGATCAATCCACCTCCAAAGCGACCCGTAATAATACTATCATATTATCATACAAATGCACATGGCAGCCAAACCCAATGCGGCAAACAAAGAAACAGAAGAAGAGAATCTAATTTAACCCCAAGTACCACCCCCACCACCCCTCCCTTGCCTCTTCTGCGCCGACAACCTCCAACTATCGTCGCCGTCACCGAACCTATTGAACAGCGGCTGGATCCGCTCGTTCCTCCTCCGCTTGCTGAGCTCGC
>Ga0307513_10001135_pt1 | contig 38701 bp, 39 predicted proteins | sample 15_EM_MG_FD_202174 | JGI IMG/M metagenome (GOLD analysis project Ga0307513, IMG submission 202174) | Populus trichocarpa ectomycorrhiza microbial communities from riparian zone in the Pacific Northwest, United States - 15_EM | ecosystem: Host-associated > Plants > Roots > Unclassified | place...
ATGGGAACTGGGAGATTGAAGAACTTAGCCCTCATCAATAGGGCTGTGGGGTTTAACAATCCTGCTACGAGGTGGTAGAATCCGACTCTAGACCTTAAAGGTTGGCGATCGGCGGGTAGCAGAAGCACATGGGACGGGTTGGCAAAGAAAGAAATATAAATAAAATAAAATAAAATAAAATAAAAAATGGAGAAAAAAGAAAGTTTAACTTTTTTTGCCTTGGGAAGGCAGCTGTTGCCCCTCTCCCTATTTATTGCCTTGTAGGCATAGCTTTTTTCCTTAGCAACGCGAGGTAGTATTAGTAGTTGCTGTACAAGAGGAGGTATTTTTTTCTATCCCAACGGGTTGATAACACCTCGGTTGATAGCTCCACCGACATGGTGTAGACTACTGTAACCTTGCTAGGTCCACGATACAAGTCAGCGCTTGGAATTGAGAATGACTTACTGGGGTACTCGTGCCAAGGTTGTAGCTCGGCTACAACCCCCGGATGTTCGCACGCTCACAACCGGGGGCACTCTAAAGAGTGCCCGACAGCTCAACGTGAATTTACAGCTCAACGCAAGTTTGTGGCTTAGCATGGTTTTGTGGCTCAATACAACATGATCTCAGGGCTAGGGTTTAGTATAACAGAGTTAATTAAATGCTATGCCTGTCCGATAGTCATCCTGAGTGGTCGAAATGAAGGTCAGGGCCGCCTGAATGCGGGCTTCAATATCGACATATGCTTCAACCCGTTGGCTTGGAGGTATAAGTGCTGACTTGGATGCTGATGCCATGATCGAAGGTGATAGATGTGGCCTGTGCTGCACAGTGGTAGAATCAGGAAGGTGGGCCTAAGCCAGTAGTCAATTCAGGTACTCTCTGGGGTGATAAAATATCCTTCAGGGGGGTGATTGGGTGCGGGGTTATTAAAGCAATTCACCAAGTTATTAAAAGAATTCACGGAGATATTAAATTAAAAAAGGTTCATGGTGTGGTATAATATTAGGGTTAATTTACACCGTTTCCCTAATAAGCCACAAACTTGTGTTGAGCTGTAAATTCACGTTGAGCTGTCAGGCACTCTTTAGAGTGCCCCCGGTTGTGAGCGTGCGAACATCCGGGGGTTGTAGCCGAGCTACAACCTTGGCACGAGTAGGAGGAACGGGAGTTAACTGCTGTGTTGGTGCCATACGGGTATCGGTATGCAACAGTCCGCACCTCCGGAGGGGTCGTGTTTTCACTATCGGGGTGAGAACACCAATTGATGGACTCTTCGGAGGAACACCGCTTGCGTCCCTGGCCCAAATCTAGCGATTGGTGACTTCTTACAAGCTCCTCGACGGCTTAAGACCTCCCCCATAATAAACCTGCCTCTAGGGAAAGCTGTTGGGGACAGGATCAGAGTCGAGTTAAGCGCACTGAAGCTATCCACGAACTCAGAGTAGTGGGTGATTTGTTAGTGGATTGTCTCTTTAGGGCGGTATTGGCTGCAAGCTGCTGGTATTTTGCGGCAGTCCGGTTTCGGGAATGCGCGTGTTGGTCACTACAGAGTGAGTGGAATTGTAATGAGATAACGGGCTGCTAGTGATATATGGATTTTCCCTCACCGTGGATAGGCTTGCCGGTGGCGTTGTTCGTAATAACCTGTGCGGAGCCTGGGTACGGTATCACACCCCTGGCAAACGCTTCTAAATATCATAATGAGGACTTCTAGCACCCGGTAAACTTAAGTCAGAGGAAAAGAATATCATACCAGAGTCTATCTTGGCACAGGCAACTCCACATTTCGGCTTCGCTGGGGAGTGCCCTGCCCCCCCCTCACAGAACGGGAACGCCGGGAGCCCGTTGTGATAAAGTAGTAACCTGGTGTAAGATCAATTAACGTCAATCACCGGGAAGTGTCACAGCACCTAGAAGTTGTCACACATGGCAACCATGAAAACCACAACTAAAAAATACAACAACTCAACCAATGCTTAACCAAATTGGACCAAACAAGGTGATATCAATTGAGAAAGGAGAGGAGAGCTAATTTATGCCCGAAAAATAAAAAAAGAAGATTCTCCACCAAGGGATACCAGAAAAAAGAGAGAAAAATTACTTAAAACTGCAAGAAAGAAAATAGGACAAGTTAAGATACAGCAGCATGCAAACCTATTTACAAACTGGATGTAGGTAATCTGCTACTGGCTGAGAAAATATAGAAAATTATAGTTGGCCCTGATTGAAGTCTAAAGTGTGCTGAAACCTCTGGTAAATAGGTTAATTTCATAGCAAAATGATAAAAATATTAAAACACTGACAGAAGTTAAGGGAGACAGCTTCAGGGATAAGGAGTGAACTATAGGTGTGGACCAAGGTCAGTGTACTCAGAGTATCATGATTAATAAGGATTTCTTGTTTCATAGCAGTAGTGAAGCTGGTGTTTTTATATGTTTAATAGGTTATAATATAAGAAGTTTTCTTGCAGGTTCTATCTTAGGCAATTGCATCTGTGATGAAAATAACATAAGAATAGTTGAATAATACTTACATACAATTCCAGTGAAAGAAATATTCATTTGTACTTACTTTATTCGTACTACTTTACAAGAACCAGATTTACCAAGAGTGTAATTCAAAATTCATCACATTGAATCTAGTATTTTTGTACTAAAACCTTTCTAATCACACTATGCCTTTTCCTTGTTATATTGTAGTAAAAATATCAACTCTCACAAGTTCAGTTAACCTCAGATATCTACATTTCCACATTGTATACCACTTTGCCTAGCTTCTTTAATTTTACATATATACATTGTTCTACTGACTTTAACAATTCTGTATTAAATATTATTAAGAAAAATCTATTAACTATATGCCTGTTCCTGGTAATATAATCTTTGTTATTGTACTAATACTTGTATAAAAACACTAGCTACTACTATGTACTATAGTAGAAATTACTAAGTAGTTGTAGTAAATAGTTTAACTATTAAACTATATTGCTAAAAGGGCAACTATAGAAGTGTTTCTTTTTTCAATATGGTTAAGACATATTCCTAAGTAATGAGGAAGTGATTTTGAGAATATAAACAACTTGTAGTTGTGAAATCGGTAATAGAACTTCTTATATTGTTATATATTGAAAATATAGTAACAACAGCTCCACTACTACTAAATTATAGCAAATCCGGATCGATTGTAATATTCTAAGTACCCTGACCTTGGGCCATACCAGTATTGCACTTCTTATCTGCTGAGCTGTCTTCCTTAACCTCTGAGTGCCTTTCTCTTCTTTTTATTGTTTTACTATTATGTTAACCTATTTTCCCAAGGTTTCAGCACACTTTAGACTTCAATTACAGCCAACTATAATTTTCTATATTTTCTCTGCCAGTAGCACATTACCTATATTGACTTTGCAAATTGGCTTGCATGCTGCTGTATCCTAACTTGTCATATTTGCTTTCTTGCAGTTTTAAGTAATTTTTCTCTCTTTTTTCAAGTATCCCTTTCTAGAGAATCTTCTTTTTTTATTTTTCAGGCATAAATTAGCACTCCTATCCTTTCTCAATTGATATCGGCTTGTTTGGTCCAATTTGGTTAAGAATTGGTTGAGTTGTTGTATGTTTTAGTTGTGGTTTTCATGGTTGCAAATGTGTGACAACTTCTAGGTACTGTGACACTTCCCAGTGAATGACATGAGTGTTCGCTCGCCATGACCCACGGCGGCGACACAAAAAACAACACATCTCGCAAGTGAAAATCCATTGATAGGACAATGAGGTTTATAACTTTCTAAGCCCTTCAGGCAGCCTGTATTTTTCCGTGGTTAATGCGGCGCTTGTCACATCTCGGGTTAGGGAACCATTGCTTCGGAAGTGAGGAGCCAGGATTGCTTCACCACAACTGGCCAAGGCGCAACCAGTTGCCGCGCCAGTCTTTCGGTAACTCACGTGGGAACCAAAGCAACCTTGCTTGCACATTCGATGCTAGATTTTGTCACAGAATACTGATTTGAGCCGCTCAGGTCGTATTCACCTCGCAAATTGGTCAATTGGGGTTTATCCTGTTGAAATTCTTTGTATATTTCCTATGTATATTCAACACACTACGGTGTATTCTTTTACTTGTTTGTGTTTCGGCTCCGCCTGTCCACCGCATACATTACTACAGCTAAAATATATATTATGGTGTTTTATTGTTTATTTCAGGATAATATCTCGGGATTTAACCTGTGCCGTCCAATCAGGTGTTTAGGATTTTACGGTTGTTTATGCATCTCCTATGCACCATTCTTGGTCATGATATTTCTAATAATCGCTCCTCACCCTTTTGTTTTCATGCACATTATTTGGGATTTACTTGGTTGGATTTCAGGGTCAAACATGTTCGCACTTATGTTTCTGACATTGTTTTTTCCTATATTTCTCTTGCGCATATGGAAGCGCACTTTTCTATAAATAAGGTGCTACCGCCCACCTGGCTTAGAAGAATTAAGAACCGGAACTCCTACCAATCCCTTCTTCACCTCCTCGCTAAGCGTGCCTCGCAACCCCTCTCGGACTTGCGAAGTATTATCCACATAGAATAGATTGTGCCGCATTGACATTTTGAACAGGTTATGAGCCCGGCGCTCTCCTTACTCTATAAGCAATACGCTCACACGCTTCCACCTCCAACAACGATGAACCACGATTGTATACCTACCTCTACCTCTACCTTAGCAACTGTTGTTGTGGGAATGGAAAATTCTCCGCATTCAGCTCGGCGCAACCCCTTTTCCTCACCTTAAAAGGAGGCGATCCCCCCGTTGCCACGCAACTTCCTTTCTCCCCTCAACTACCACGCTCAGTCTCCGTAGTAGTGGACACCTGGTGATGACAACTTTTGCACTTAACCTCACTTTGCTTCGAGTGAGGAGGGGGCTAGCTTCGAGCACGCTTGCTGCAATTGGAACGGCTAAAGGTGTTCACAAAACACTAAAAGACTGAGAGAAGTGCTGAGACAGGCCCCTATCATTTCTTCGAGGATTTTTCACACCTAAACATTACCTAAATGACTGATGGAGCAGCTAGCAGACAACTTCAGGACTCAGAGTCAGAAAGTGAAGATACTGTTAGAGTGGCCTCTCGTCCCCCTAGACGCTGTACCACCACTGCTGGTGAATCCTCCGGTCGTCCTGCTCGTTCTGGTTCCAGAAGACCAGCCAAATCGCCCTCAACCTCACCTCTACCTCCTGCCGGTAAAACATGTACTCCGGCCCCCGACAAACACATTCAAAGTTCCAAGAACTTGGTCGCTCCCAACTACAAACTAAGCTCGATCGCAAAGCTTACCCGCAGCGAAAACTACTGTGCTTGGAGAGACATCTCTGAATATGTTCTCGAACTTTTTAACTGTTGGAATATGGTCTTAGGTGAAGAAACGATTGACGATTACGCCGAAGACGACAATGATAACTTTAGCGATCGCTACCAGTATGCTGCGACATACTTCATCCAAACCGTAGAGTCTCAATGGCTCAGCCTCCTTGCTACCCATAAAACCCCTTCTAACATATGGACCGCTCTCGGGACAAATTTGCTAGAGAAAACACTTCATCTTTCTTCGACCAACTCAATTCTGTTTTCGATACCAAGTACGATATATTGGATCTTCTTTCCGATCATATCAATAAGTACGATACGTTATGGAATCGATTACACCTCCAATGCTCCACTGCCTCCTCTACCCATCAATACACCCTACCGTTTGTCTTTCAAATTGTGTTTGAGTCACCCGAGGCTAAAGCAGCCATGCTCCTCGGTTCTCTTCCCGAATCAATAAATAATATCGTTGATAATCTCCAAACCAAGAAGGACCTTACCTACGATCACGTCTACAATAAACTGATGGACTTGAAAATTCCTACTGCTGTTAACTCCGCGGATAACAAAGGGTATAAAACGGCTGATGTTAAAGGAAAAGGAAAGGAACTACGAAGAGAACCCTCCCGCAAGGGACCTACAGCCTTACCCAAGGAATGCTCCTACTGCACAAAGCACTACCCAACCGCTCGCAGTGATGGTCATACCTGGAATGAGTGTGTAAAGCTCAAGGCCGCCAATCTGAAGAATAAAGAAAAGAGGACCATTAACACGGCAGAGAACGGAAAGGAAGAAACTCCGGAACCGGTCAGTACTTGATCCTCCGTGCGAACCACTACCAAAATCTCCTCCTATCCCCGATGGGTTATAGACACAGGCTCAAGCTCACACATGACAAACAACTTAGACCTTTTTATAAACTTCGAGACCGTGAAAGGCACCGTTAGGTTAGACGATGACTCTATTATAGAGACATGCGGCCGTGGAACAGTTGTGATCTTGGCCAAAACATCTATTGGTCATGTTTCTTCTGTATACCTTGAACGTGTTCTTTGGGTTCCTAGTTTGGGTTCTTGCAGTTTGTTGTCCTGGCGCGCAATTGTTTCTTTAGGGAAGGGATTTTCTTTGGCTAGTTCCGGAAAGGATATGTATATTTTTAGGGAAAATAAAACAGAGGTTATCTGGGGAAGGCTTGACCGACAAGACTATGTTGTACAAGAAGAGCAAGAGTCGGCAAAGAAGATGACTTACCAACAGTGGCACAAAGCACTTGGACATCGCTCACCTGACTATCTCAAAAGCAACAACTACTCCGACGCTACGAACCTTGCCAAAGTTCCGAAAGACTAGCAATGCGAAACATGCATCACTTCCAAAAGCACAAAGCGAAAGCCTAGATCCATTACCGACATACACTCAGATACAGCGTTCGAATTAATTCACTCCGAACTTTGCGGAAAATTCTCCAAAACCTCCTTTGGCAAATCCAACTATTATGTTACCTTCATAGATGACTGCACGAGATACGCTTTGATATATCCCATCCATGCCAAATCTGACACGGTCACAGTGTTCCCCAGTTTCATCTATGCACGCTACACTCAAGAAAACGCCATAATCAAAAGATTCAGAACAGATAATGGAGGAGAATACGTCAATGCTGCCATGTTAACATTGTTAGACAAGCAAGGCATAGTACACGACCTCTCTCCCGCTGATTCACATGAATCAAATCGTGTTGCCGAATGATACAATCGAACAATTATCACGGCTGCTCGCGCTTTGTTGACTGGCATACCCTTAGCTTTATGGGCCGAAGCTATCGCAACTGCTGTCTACCTTCGAAACAGACTCCCTAACCGATCCATAGGAAAATCGACACCCTATGAATCTCTCTACAACAAGAAACCGTCGATCTACCATCTCCGCCCATACGGGACCAAATGCTTCGTTCATCTACCCGACGAGCAACGTCAACCTGGAACGAAACTAATCCCGCGGGCTATCACAGGATATCTCATCGGTTATACCTCTTCTGATAAAATATAAAGAATCTACATCCCTTTGCAGCATAAAGTCACCGAAACTCGACAAATCCATTCGACCACCAAAACGATAGCATCGCTTGGAACTACTACCATGGAACCGTTACTTGCTGAGGAAACTTATGCTACTGTCTATGCCCTATCCCGTCCATTACCTACCATTAAGGTTGAAAAGGAAACCGACCAGGACCGGAACAGACAAATTAACCCACCAACATCTAAGGAATTTTCTTTACCACAAAACAGATTTTCAGAAACAGCAGAGCCTCCAGCTACCACGCTCCCGGCCTTGCCTGAGGAACAACGACCGGATATGCCACCAGCACCTGTTGATCCTACAGAGGAAATACCTGGACTATCCCGCCGTTCTGGAAGAATCACAACACAATCGTCAATTGGCTACAAAAAGCAACTTGGACACCGAGTACAACATGCTACTAGTGAGATACCGGATGAGGACCCTACTACCTATCGCCAAGCTGTAAATAGCTCGCTTAAGGGAGAATGGAAATCGGCCATGAACGATGAGATTATTGCACTGAAGAAGAATAAAACCTTTGACATTGTCAATAAACCAATAGGACGGAACATTGTCGGAAGTAAGTAGGTATTCAAAACCAAAAAGAATGCTGATGGTACATTAGAAAGATTTCGAGCAAGAGCCATTGCCCAAGGATTTTCTCAAGCGCCTGGCTTTGACTTCGAAGACACCTTTGCCCCAGTTATTTGGTACGAATCACTCAGACAACTGATTGCGATATGGGCCAGAAACAAGCTGCGACGGGGACAGTTCGACGTCAAATCTGCTTTCCTTTATGGTAAATTGGAAGAAGAAGTTTATATGCGACCGCCACCAGGGTTCCGTGACGGAGACAAAGTAGGGAAACTTAACCGATGGATATATGGACTTAAGCAATCTGTGAACGAATGGTAGGCTCTGTTCGCTAAATTCTTAACCTCCTAAGATTTTACCGCATCACATCAAGACCCCTGCAGGTTTATCCACAACAAGTTCGAATGCTACATATCGCTTTAGGTGGCCGACATTGCAATATATTCGGCCGATACCCCTCACCTGACTACTCTCATCAAAGACCTGAAAACAGCATTTGAGATCTCGGACCTTGGGGAAGCCTCATTTCTACTCGGCCTACATATCACATATACCTCAGACGGTATTGCTCTTACCCAGGAACGATACATTGGTACTATCCTCTCTCGATTTGGAATGGAAAACAAGAACACGGTATCCATCCCCCTACCAAAAGGCATTACACTTACGAAAGGGATTACGGAACAACCAAAAGAACAAGTTACCACATACCAATCAATGATAGGTTCCCTCATGTACCTTACCGGCACAAGACGCGATCTAGTGTATACGATTACATTTCTCATGCAATTTTCTTCTTGCCCTACCGACAAACATATAAAGGCTGCTAAACACGTCTTTAGATATGTTATCGGAAGGCGAAATCGTGGTCTATTTTACCCGTACACAACAACGAACGCTATCGATGTTTATGTTGACACTGACGTTGCTGGCTGTCACGATACCAGAAGATCCACGTCCGGTTACATTGTTCTATTCAATAACTGTTGTGTCTCCTGGCTCTCAAAGAAACAAGCCTCCATCGCCAAATCAACTACCGAAGCCGAATTCGTTGCTATGTCCTACGGTACGCGCCATATCCGATGGCTTCTGAAAGGGCTCGCTGACCTTCGCCTTCATCTTCCGATCCCTATGCACGCTGATAATCCCGGTGCAAATTTCTTGGCTGTCAACCCTCAAATCAACATTCGAACAAAGCATATCGCCGTCGACTTCTTCATCACCCGTGACGCCCTGGAAGACAACTTGTTTGTTCTCCTGAAGGTTGAATCGGTTAACAATCTTGCTGATATATGCACCAAAATCTTGGCAAAACCTGGGAATCAGCGAATGGTTACTTTATTAGGCTGTAGATAAGGTGGGGAAGTGTTGAAATTCTTTGTATATTTCCTATGTATATTCAACACACTACCGTGTATTCTTTTACTTAGTTTGTGTTTCAGCTCCGCCTGTCCACCGGATACATTACTACAGCTAAGATATATATTATGGTGTTTTGTTTATTTCAGGATAATATCTCGGGATTTAACATGGCTTTCCAATCAGGTGTTTATGATTTTACGGTTGTTTATGCATCTCTTATGCACCATTCTTGGTCATGATATTTCTAATAATCGCTCCACACCCTTTTGTTTTCATGCACATTATTTGGGATTTACTTGGTTGGATTTCAGGGTCAAACATGTTCGCACTTATGTTACTTACATTGTTTTTTCCTATATTTCTCTTGCGCATATGGACGCGCACTTTTCTATAAAGAAGGTACTACCGCCCACCTGGCTTAGAAGAATTAAGAACTGGAACTCCTACCAATCACTTCTTCACCTCCTCGCTAAGCATGCCTCGCATCGCCCCTCGTACTTGCGAAGTATTATCCACATAGAATAGATTGTCCCGCATTCACATTTTGAACATATCCTGATTTAATTATGTGGCCGAGATGGTATTGGCTACTGCGGTGTATAGTACCAAAACCGCCACAACGCCCGAAACCCAAAACTTAAAAATCGAAAAAGAAAAAAATACCCTCAACCATCAAAGTTTCATGGAGTTATTTATACTTGTTATCAGGGATAAGTACAGTTCGTTACGGGGCGGGGTGGGGAGGGTTTTCACTCGCCAGGCCCTGCCCTTACAACAGGCCGCGGGGGTTATTTTGGGGGTGACCCCCACCCCGCTCCCGTCTGAGGGGACTGCCCGCTCATTCCCTGGATGGGGCCCGTTTCTCCCCACCTGTTTTAACGGGGACCCGGCTGGGGAACGGGTGGGGCCGGGGGCAGGGGCAAGGAACCATAAAAAAACACGCCCCGCCCCAGGCCGTTCAGCGGGGCGTGGCAGGAAGTTTGGCCGGGGGCCCCCGGGTTTCGGGGCCCCGGAGGCCCCGTAACGAACACTAGGGATAAGATTGGTAATGATCAATGTCGAGACGGAGAATGTTACAAAGTGAGGCATTGAAAGAAACCTTGAAAAACACTAACAATCCTATTATAGTCAGGTATGCAACAGGCAACGATAGTTGTTTCCTAAGTAAGCAATTCCCCTTAGGCTATCGTAGGACGTATGGAAGTACTATCTCTTCAGATAGTACGCAACTGGCTTGCTTGTCCTGAGTGATCCGTCGGAGGATACTATCTCGTCAGATAGTAAGATGAGTGGATTGTCGCGCTTGATAGAACTATCACAATAGTCCTATGTTCGAGCGGCCCGTCGAGACTATCACAATAGTCTCCGGGTTCTTAAGGCGTGGGCTTTGGTAGAAGACAAGTGTATAGAGTAAAAGTAATCGTATTGCATTCTCTTAAGTATAGAAAAGTACTTAGATGGTTGCGTGAAGATCCTATCTCTTGGTCGGAACCAAGCGCCTTATATAGGCATCTTCCCACAACCCTAACCCTGGTGACTCATCACCTCGCGCTACATAAACCTCTATGACTCATAGTGAGTCATAGCGCGAAATCCATCAATGACTCATATGAGTCATCGCCCAACAATCCGTTAACCAATCAAAACTCATAAACCAAGTCATGTGCTCAAACAAGTCACACGCGCGAAACCCATGACTCGTAATATGAGTCATGTGCGAAAGTCATTACATCGTCTGACGTCACTATCGTGAGTCATGAAACAATCAACCAATCAAAATATAACAATGACTCGCGAGTGCGTAGTCATGTGAAAACTATGAGACAAGTGACGTCATAGTGTGAAATCCAACATACCTTATGACTCATAAGTATGAGTCATGTGAAATCTGCCTTGCTTAGTCACGATTTGTGACAAAAACGAACAGGAATACAAGGCTGTGAACCAAGAATTTTGAAGAACTAAGTGATGGAGGTCTGGCTGTGCCCAGGGGGAACTGCCACTCTACAAGCACTGCTAGGAGGCTGCCCTAAGGCAAGCATCCTGAAAAGAAATCCCGAACGAAGGTGGTAGACAGGCTAAAGTGATTTCACTATTCAATGTGTAGAGTCATCATGGCTATCAGCCAGATAGAAAGAAATCCCTGCTGAGACTAAATATAGGCTGAGGTAGCCACTTGCGCGTTGGACTCTCTATCACACAAACATCTGATATGCCTGTCATCCTCAACATGTGTGACTGTCCCTACTGGCTAATAGGTCCTAATATGGCATCACAGGATAGGGTTACTCCAGGAGAGAGCGTATAATAAAAGTAGGATCAGGTAGGGATAACCGATTGCCGATTGGCTCACAGAGTATTACTCAAGGCTGCAAGCTGGGTCCCAGGAGGGTAGTACCAAGCTACCTCCTGAGGATCGCTTGGCTATGGGACCTTGCTTTACACAGACAAGTCTAGAGCCACAAGTACATATGCTACGACCCTAATCCTCCGACAGGAATCTCACCGTTCTGAATAGTCCAGGGGCCCCACAGGGACGGTGGGGATAATTCCTAGAGGGAAGGACTGGATGCGATGGACTCTGGCAGCTGGTGGCAGTCATGCATAGGGCAAATTTGTTGAGGGACTGCCGGGCCTTAGATGCCAGGTATTTAATATGTTTAAACAACCAGACAAACAGCTGCTGAGGCTGACTACAGGGGACTGCCAGGATTGCGGGCGGAACTATAAGTGTTATGAGAAGATGGTAGGGTGTGGGTAAGGACTGAGGGAGGGGCCAGAGATGGCAGGTCTTTGGAATAACAGCTGGGCACATGTGGAGAAAAATGAAAGGGATGGCCGGGCATTTCTGAGTCTGGCGGGGGGCTGGGGCCAAACTATGAGTGATGTGGTGATACTATATAACCTACACAATATGCGAGATGCCTGCGAGGAAACAAAGAAAGTTAAACAAATCATCAAGTGCTCCAGGTATCAAGATAAGACTGAGCCAATAATTCTGCTACGAGGGTTATTTTCCCTTTAAAATTCTTTCATAAGTCTTGTGCTGTAACCATAGTCAGTGATGTTGCAATGAGGGCAAAGAACTGGGGCAATCGAAGTTAAATCAAATCACAATGCCTATGACTTTCCTCAAGAGTGACTGGAAAACTCAATTGACCATCTTAGATCTAGATATCTATAGCCAATATGAGACCTTTCCGACTGCGATAGTGCTAGCACTCTCTTTGGCAAGTAGACGATTACCTTGTAGATCTATGCCAGTGGTTTCTAAGTTCCAATTTTGTTGGAATTTTGTCCCCATATGCTTGATATCGTTTAACTTTATTCTTTCTTGTTAGTTCTTTCTGAAAGGCTTTAGTACACTTTCAATCGTCTTATTCGAAACTCTCGCTCCTTGCATCTGAAGGTTTCTTTTGTGTTTTAGTCAGGGAGAGAATTCTTCCTTTGTGAGTGGTGATCAAGTTTTCACGGGCACTGGTATGGCATTAGGGAAGCTGGATCCTATGGCAACCAAATCTTGAATCAAACCTGGAAGTACCGGGTGTCGCAAAGCTGTCGCAACCATTGAAAGCAAACCCAAGGTGAGGATCTAATGCTTGAATAACATGCAGTGACGAAGGCACTCAGTGCATTTCCGTGTGATTAATGGTGATTCCCGATTATAACCCTTATATCTGGGTTGGTAATTATGCTATGTAATTATCCTCCACTTAGATACTCACAAGAATATCATACAATAACCATCTTGTTGCTACTGCCGTCTACCTTTGCTGCCCTTCCTTTATTTACACCTAAGGCAATGACAACGGCCCAAATCGCGGAAGCTCGAACGGATGAGCTTTAAACCTGGACATTTGGCCCAGATGAAATAATCGACCTTTTTCCCATTTCCTGTGGCAGAATGAAGGCGGACTTTTTTTTCTGGAAGCTGTTACTGGATCCCACCTGCAGCCAGTGTGCAGCCAACTAGAACTATAAAAGCTGATAGTGAGCGATAGACAAACCTTGGGCCAATAGCCCGTCACCACGTATAGGGCAACGGTACCAATTGGAGATGTGTGGATTCGAGAGCGCAAATGGTCAGGGAAGGCAGTCAAATTGGTACAAGGTGGACGCATCGCAGGAATGTTGGAACATAAAACAAGGGAATCCGGAACCATTATAGAGGCGCTTGAGTTAGGGTATGAGATTAAGGGTCGGGCCTTGAGCTTAGAAATATTTCAGTAGTGTCACTCAGGCATGCGTATGGTAAAAGGCAAAATAACGTGGGGCTTAGTTCCAGACTCCGACAGTTAACAATAACATCATTCTGACTTCTGAATTTCCATAATTTATATGCTCTTTAATTATATTCCATCAAGTCTTGCTTGAGTTGACTGAATGTATAAGTAGCTGATCTTGATAAAGTCATTTTATAGTTTTTCCATTCTGCAAAACCTTTTAGTCTTACTATAAAAGCATGCTCTTTCTACATCACTACATATTCATCCTTCATTAGTACCAGGAGCACAATCAGGAAAAATATTGTGATTGCATCGACTACACCGGGTAATACCAACCCCGGTATCGTTCCACTTCCGCGGCTTGGCGCAATGGCCAATGCTTCAGTCGACCATAGCTTCTTTGAAGTGAATGGCTTTCCCCCGACCTCTTTAGGCAACTACGGCAACCTGGAATCAACCTTGTTTTCACATCCTTATCTCTACTCGCTTTCCTGGGGTCATAAAGTCATACACTTTTTCTGTAAGTCAAACATTCAATATCAATGCCAGGAACCTAGCTTACCCTATAATCTGGTAGACATGATGGATTGTCCAAAGGCTGGGATGCACGCCCCCGTCTTGTGCCAGATGTATTGGTTGGGAACCCAGGTATATGAAGACAAGTCACAGAATGTGGAGCTACAGCGGAAGGAGATGGTGTCGGGGTTCTTGGACTGTGACGATACAGAGTACAACGGGATCCTTGATGCTCTAGGAGCAGGAATTTATATCTGTGCAACTGTGCATTCAATGCAAATGATGCGTAGTTGAAGTACAAGTAGCAGAGTTGTCATGGGTCTTGTTCATTGTACCATTGTGGATTCTGATTCTGATTCTGAGATAGAAGACTATCTTGAAAACTGCGGAGCATAACTTCTCTCGAGAAATATGGGTGGCTATTCCCTCACATATTTGAACCTAAATTATGATTAAACATTCGCAGAGAGTGTTTTTACATCATCTGCTTTAGGTGGGTATTTTGGGCGCGTGTTTTGGGCTTATGCTTTCAGCGTGTGTTTTGGGCGTATGCTTTGGGAGTATGCTTTGGGCGTGTGATTTGGGCGTGTGTTTTGGGCGTGTGTTTTGGGCGTATGTTTTGGGCGTATGCTTTTGGCGTATGCTTTCAGTTTTTCACTTTAGAGCACATGTCTTTGGGCGCATCGCTTTGGGGACCTGGTTTTGGGCGTATGTCTTGGGGTGTATAGATTTTGCCGAATAAACCAGAAGAAAAGTACTAAATAGACAATCTCAATCTGTGCTCAAGCTTATTGTTATGTGAGATTGTTTCTAACTTCTAAACTGCTATCATATTACATTTTACTGCAAAGAGTAAGGTTACCCACTCAATCATGACATAAAAGAAAATAGCGGAATCAGTATAGGCGCCGGGTATGATAACAAAAGAAATTAAACTTTTAAGGAGTGTCGGTCTCTGCAAATTCTGACTGAGAAGGGACCAAAAAAAGAGGTTGTGTGCGGCATAAGAATCAAACCCAAGGAACACAGCCACCGGACTTATAATATGTGAGAAAGAATATGGGCTAAGGCTGAAACCAAATGGGAGATCTTGTGGTGGATAAAGAAAGAAGTGGGAGTGCTGGTAGGGCAAGGTAAGGGGAACTGTATTAAGGAGAGTAAGGAAGGCAGAACCGGCGTGAGGGGTGAGGAAAAGAACAAGGAGATAACAAGAAAAGAAAATAGATGGAAGTAGAAATCATTAATCCTCAAGCTCCTGTTTCACACAGTGAGGAAAGTGCTGGCTACCCATGTTGAGCAGGGCGTGCCTATCTATCTCCCGGTCAATTCTATCTATCTCCTGAATGTCAATTTCATGTTCTTCTGCGTCTTCCCCACCGGTTGCCTCGAGATCAATGATAAGATGGGGATTGCCGGCAAGAAAGCACTTGCTCTTGGTGACAATATTTTCGATGCTCTCCCGTTGGTCTTCCGGGCTTGTGAAGAAATCCTTGCGTGTCATAGCCCGGCCAAGCAGGCGCTCTCCAGTCTCTTCCCTCCTACGACTGAAACCGTATTCTGCCAGATCCCCATACAGACCACGAGATCCTGATGCAGAGTCAGGGCGACCTAAGTGTCGCATCCTACTTCCCAGACCTGAGCCCGAGGTTTCCCCTTTGTCTGCCATATGGATATCATCATGACCCTTCTTTCACACCTCCACGTTCTCCTCCTCCCCCTCCACGTTCTCCTCCTTGCCCTCCACATCCTCATCGTCATCCTCCTCAATCTCCTCTTCCCCATAGACCTCATCGGAATCCTCTAAGCCATTGCCACCCTCATCACTAGACTCATATAGGTTGATAAAATGGACATCTTCATCCTCTTCATCCTCCTCCCACTCTTCGTAGACCTCCGCATTTGGCAAAAGCCACTCAACAGGCTTCACCTAGTCAATCAAAGGTCTATCCTTTTCGTCGCGCTCATCCTCCCTAACCGTTGTGTCTAAATCTCTTTCCATATCCTCCTCCGTCAATCTGTACTCAGAAGTACCGTCATCCCCGCCGGTAGGTATCAAGGTGCCTGTCCAAGCTGAACAACACTGCATATTAGTAAGCACATCTCTCAGTTAATTGGGCAAAGTTTAAAATTACTTACTTGACTGTGGGTTATTAGCACGGGAGTTTTGCCTCAGGCTACCTAGTCGTATCGTAAACCTGGTGCGATGTGAGATAGGTTCCCTTAGGCTCGCTCGATTGAATGTAGCTGCCCTCGCCACGGCCACAGGGCGTCCAACAGAGGAGCCTGTAGGGGATACCAGGGCCCCACGCATTGTGAGTGAATAACTGCGCTGCCGGATTGCTAGCGGGCAGGTGCTCTGGGGAGGAGTGGCCTGTCATGCAAAAGGCCCCGGAGGTTGTACCAGCGCGGACTCAGTTGACGAGCTTCTGGCTCGCTACACCACACGGTCGAGCAGACTATTTATTCAGGCTGCGGGCTTCATCTTTGATGACGGAAATACACGCGATGAAGGCGAATTCGGTGGAGAATCGACTTCTATAGGGATTGGGGGGTTCAGAGATGGCAAACCATCGTCACCAAACTGGTTTGGATAGTATCCCGCCAATCTGCCAGGATTGCCACAGGTTCCTGTGCCAGGACCTCGTTCTCTACGATGATCATCTCCTGATCCAGTTAGGCTTTGGTCTCGTCGTCCAGCGCCTGGTACTCATCAGATCTTCGCGCAAAATCATGGCGTTCTTTTAGGCGATTGCCTTGGTTCACACTTGCATGTTTGAAAGCGGTTTCCACGGTGGTCAGGCTCGCCCTACGTTCATTCCGGCGGATGGTCTCAGGATGTATGCAGTGCCCCAAAGCACATGCCGGAAGTGGCCTCCACTTATAAGCAGATGGCATTGCTCGTGCAAAAAGGTATTCTATTCATCAATGTTAGTACATATAATTTGTGCTTATGATTTTGTGCGTATGATTTCTTTGTGCATATGATTTTGTGCATATGATTTGTTCGTATGAACTCGGCGTATGATTTGAGGGCTGATAAAAGAGCAAAGGAGAAAAGACCAGTGTGAAGACGCTGACTAACTTACTATTTGGGATAGGGCAATAAGTAATCTATTTAGCGACCTTTTGCTAGCGTGCCCTCTGATGTAGTGGAGAAAGTAAGGGAAGTAGAGAGGGTGGTACCAGTAGAGGGCCGTATCCGGGTTGATGGAGCAAGAGCCACCGGTGTTTCTTTTCTTTTCTTTTTTCTCTTCTTTTTTGTTTTAACTGCGCAGTTTGCTTCTTTGATATATGAAAAAGAGAAGCGGGATTGCAGCCCAGAGGGCAGAGCGACTTGAGGATTGTGTTGATGGCGAGAGCGTACATAGAGAAGGTAAGAGTGTGTTGAGAAAGAAGAGGAGTTAATTTGGCATCTCTAAAAAGAAAAGAAAAAGTTGGTTCCCCTCTAGAAAACATCGTCAGAGTCTACCCGCAGTGACGCATCGGGCCCTCCTCTCTACCGCAGTACCCTAAACAAAAGCCCTACTCACCAACTTCTAAGTATGATAAGAATGATGCCCGAGATTCAAGCCTTCTGCTAATTGCTTTCATCATACTATGAGAGAAAGGAAATTATAGCAACGCGAGCTGTGTGTTTGAGTTCGGGGCGAAGATGGGAGGGGCGTACTCTCCAGGTTCATTTTGTGACTACAATTGTATACTTGATACATAAACAGGGAAGATATAACATCTGGGAACAAATACAACGTCTAGTAGCACATTTTCAAGGCATTTCGACATGGAAGGGATTGTACATTGCGTGTTATGGTAGACTGGGGGTTGCAGTCTTACGTGACTTTGACCATCGTACAATTCAAGTGTATGTATATACCCATGGCCTATCAACCTTAACTGTCGTTTACTCATCTAAACATCATGAATCAATATAGGCCTGAGTTCCAGGGGGCTCCTGGAAAGATATGACGAGGGAGCTTGAAAGGCACTGCTCATGAAATAAGCAATTTTTATTTGTTGGTATAAAATTACTCTTTAGCCACCTCTCCTCCAATACACTTCTTCCTCTTAGCAAGCTCTAATATCCGACTCCCCTATCCGGGATGGTATTGGGTACATACACATATGCACAAATACACATAGGTACAAATACACATACGCACAAATCCACATACGCACAAATCCACATACGCACAAAGCCACATACGTACAAATACACATCCACCCGAGGAAGCAGACTCCAGTCAGCTACACATCAAGGATCATTTTGCGTCTAACTTCTTCGCAAAAACCCTTCTCTCTTTCCCCATGAACCTCCTTCCTCACGCACCTGTCCGTCCACACAACAAACAAGCAAACACCAAAAAAGTAACGCCTGCTCAATGCCTCCCAAACGTCGCGCAAATGATAGTATCTTGGTCCGCAATGGTGATGGAAATTGGGGGCACCCAACTTGGCATCTTGGTCAGCAAAGAGCTGGGAGGGTTGTTGGTAGGGTCCAGCAGCTGGCTCGGGATCCAACTGGGAGGGTGGCAATGGTAGAGATTATTAACTATCGCCGCGATGGCGGGTACCTAATTCCCAAGGCCCTATTCTATCGTCTTTCCCAGGAGATGGTGTCTGATTTGGCACTTGAGCAACAATTCCCTTGGCAGAGAGCAGCTGTTGAATGCCTCCAGGTGGCAGCGGAAGAGTTCCTGGTGATTGCAATGACCGGTAAGTTGAGTTCCTCTCCTCGTATAATTATCTGATTTACTAATTTTTTGTTCATAGCTCGAGCCCTGGGTGCGGCACATGCTGGTCGCGTTACCCTCTTGGTCCAGGTCCTGAGATTAGTTGAGGATGTCATGAACGTTATGGCTGGCCAGAGAGATGGTGCCACTCGGGAAGAGATGAGATGTCATCTAAATCAGGACGGCGGTGCTCCCCGGGGTACACCTCCTCCTCCTCCCCCTCCTCCTCCATGGGGTGCACCTCGTCCTGGTGGTGCGCCTCATCCTGCGGGTGTTCCTCCTCCCGGGCGTGCTCCCCCTCTTCCTCATCCTTGGGGTGCTCCTCCTCCGTGTGGTGCCCCTCCCCGTCCCAGGGAGCTTCATCCCATCACTCACCCCCTGCCAATGATGGTAGTGACAGCCGCAGTGACGACAGCCATAACCCTCGTCCACCTGTACGCCGTCGCTTCTATGGTGGCCCAGGGAGCACTAGCCGGACTGGTGGTAGTGGTACTACGTGGAGTGCTGGGGGAGTTGTTAGACAAGGAAATTTGGTTGTGGGTGTGGGTTCTGGTATGGGAGATGGAAGTGGTAGCGAGCAAGGTGATACTAGAGGTGCCCAGGGAGATCATGATACTGGGCATGTGGAGACTGGGGGGGTGGTGGCAGTAGTAGTAGGGTGGTGACCGGGCCCGTCCGAGGCACACCTGCACACCCTGCTGTAACAGGGCCGTCTGGGGCTGGGGTTAGTACTCATACCCAGCGGACGCCAGTTCAGCTGACTCGTGGTAGGGGTTGGAGTGGTTGGAGTGGGGCTTGTAGGCGCTCTGCGCGCCCAGATGGGACTGGTTGGACTGGTGGTGGCGGTAGGATGCTGACCTGCTCTGGGGATGGTGGTGGGAGGGCAGAAGCTGGTGCTGGTGGGAGCGCTACCACCTAAGCATATTCGCGGATTGTCTTTTTCTTTCCCTTAATTCACTTCTTTTTCAACTATTATGACTTTCATTCTTCTTGTTTTCTATTACTCCATGGTGTTGTCCCCATGTTGTGGGGGGGACAGGGCAGTCTTTTCTCACTTTTACACAAATCATACGACTAACTCAAACCTCCGAGTCACATCTAACCTAGCATAATTACCTTTTATAGAACCCAAATTGTTATAAATACACTCTTTCTTTAACCTCGCCATTGTGCTATGTGAACTCTGAACACGGTAACTCCATGTCACGACTGCGGTTATGATTTGGGCGTATGGCTTGGGCGTATGGTTTGGGCGTATGGTTTGGGCAGATGGTTTGGGCGTATGGCTTGGGTGTATGATTTGAACGTATGATTTGGGCGTATGGCTTGGGCTTATGATTTGGGCATATGGAACCGGCGGATGAATACGGCTTATGAATTGAGCATATGATTTGAACCTGTGAATAGAGTATATGACTTGGGCTTATGAATTAGGCGTATGGCCTGCTGAGACAATATATGTTACTTGAGTAGGCAACCTGGACGTCTAATCGGTGTTGTGCATTATTCCTGTTCATATTGCATGAATCATTCCATGCAAATAAATGCCTGTATATCCTTTGAGCTATGTGGTTTTTGATATATGCTCACACAATTACTCAATCATGTATCAAAAGAGCAATGTTCGAGAGGGGAATATATGAAAAAGTGGGGCCCCGGGCGGAGAAAATTCCTTGACGGGGGGCTGTTCGGGGCATTGCACAGGGCGGGGGGCTGGATGGGGGCAGGGGCAGGGGATGAAAAAAAAAACACCCCGCCCCGGGCCATTGACCGGGGTGGGGCGTGGAATTGGGGCGGGGGCCCGCCGGTTTCGGCGCCCCGGAGCCCCTGTAACGAACACTAAGTGAGACAGACTCAGAAAGAATTGCGCAAAACCTTAAGGAATAAGGTTCATGACCTCTTTGTCTTACGGGAACCCACATCAGAATTCAGCTTTTGTTTCTCCTTGATGCCTGAGCGCTCCGCCAGCAAGTTACAAGCAAACCGAAGCAAGAGGATGAAGGCTAGGCCCAATACCCACAGATGATTTGGGGGCAACAGAAGGGCTATTCCCTCCCGTTTGCGAGCAGAACCAGAGTGTTGACAACTCTCGCCATACTTACCATATATCTTCAAGCAATAGACCTCTACCTCCAGCAAACAAAAGACCCACTCAGGGACTACCGTATCCCATAAACATACCCCTTCATGTAAAAACTCAAAGAAAGCCAGTGCAGTCTACCAGACTCGCGCTTACAGCCCATTGTGCGACAGTTAGCAAGAAGGAAAAAAGAAAAAGAAAAAGAACGTTAAACAAAGAAATGGCAATAATGCCGGCAACCTAAACAAAAAAAACAAGACTGGAAGACAAAGATTTCCACAAACGGTGGCAAGTGAGCTTCACGAAAACATATTTACTTGTGCGAGTACATACGCAACTGCTATGTGTAGGAATAGATGTTCTATTACAGAGTGAGTGGACTTAATCAAAAGTTGGTAGTTCTGTTCGAGCCAACTAGGAAAGATTCCTTGGGTATTTTCGATACCAAACAAGCTTCATGAGACCGGGGGGAAAAAGAAAAAAGTAAAAAAGGCGGGACAACCCAGGTACTACGAAAACTCCCGAAATCCACCACCCCTGGCAGCTCTGTAACCCCCGGATTCAGAGTCAAAAGCTCCTAAGAACGAAGAGTGTTTTCCTAACATGCTCTACGACCAGCCCGTTGGACATGCCAGATCCCATTAACCGGCACTCGCAATTCTGTTAACCTATCAGACTAAACCTATCGTGGTCTGAGAGGTAGATTACGGCTGATAACCCGATGGTGGATCTCAAGAGTTTTTATGGTGGGACATACCAGTAGTCCTCAAAGCAGACCGTTACCTATCCCTAGGCATGTGTATTCAATATCTGGATCCGTGAAAATTCTGTGCGCAACAACTAACAATGAAAAAATAGTCGAGTAATCGGTGGCGTGCGGCGGACGCGAGAAAGGCCTCGGAAAAGAGAAAAGAAGGATATACAAGTGGTAGGGATGAAGTATCCGAACGGTTAGTTTAAGTTAACCCGCAAAATCAGCCCTGTCTTGTATAAAACTGGTATAGAGAAGGTCTGAAGTAACACCAGTGAACCATAGAGGATTCGGCGGGCGCATGGAGAGGTAGCATATGGCTTCAGCGGTGGATATCAAGCTCCACAAGCACCTTCAGAGTGGGTATGGTACCCTGATGGGGTTAATAAAATCTCTGGATAAATGGGCAGCGATTGACAAAGATGTATGGGACCGAATAAGATATAGCAATGTCAGAGTAATATTTTTGTGACCTATTTTTCTAGCAACGGTGGTGGAGAACGGGGCCCTTAAATACACAAAGAATGATGAAGACTCTTCCGGAAGTATCCGGGCTATGATGACACCATTACTGCCATATCTCACACCGTGCGCTTCTTTCCTTCACCACTGCACATATCCTTCACTGCGTCACCGATCGTTCGTACCGGGAACTCTCGGATATCACTTATCTTCCAGGGTCTGGTGACCATGGTGTGAGTACCTGTGAATCACAATAGGGGTACCACCATAGATGAATGGACATTTATTGATTACCCCTCATCCTTCAACTTGGAATGAAATGTCTTTTCTGTCTCAGCAGCATCCCATAATCTCAGAAATATTACTGCGGGTCCCCTGCCTGGGATTGTAGTTAGGGAAAAAAAGTAAAGCTTGTACATAGTGATTGTACTATGTGCAGGGAGCAACTATCGGCCCCTTCAGCTTCATTATTGGTTACGCCAGCCAAGACAGTGATATGAGGTGTGGGGTAGGGTCATATCATGGGGTAGTTAGACGGTCACGCTTGGTGTTGTGTCCTTCTGTGACTCACCCACTTAGTAGATAGCTTGGCGTGCAGAATTTTCTGTATATAGCCTCCTCCACCTTCTGTAACTAGACAAGCGGGCACAACACACAAGTCAAACACACCATTGTCAACGTTTCCTTTCTCTCGTTTGATTGGGTCAAGCACTTCTCTCCTACTATCTTCTATCCGGTGAATTAAGCGGGTCATCATCCAGTCAATCCCCTACCCAACTATCTTACGGTTTAGAAGAATGTCACGCCGCGGGCGACAGGAGTGGAATACAGCTTGCGCGACACACCATCCGCACGAGGGCAGAAGTGAGAGAGCCCGTCAGAGGTATACTGGCACTCCGACAGTGTATCCATCGGGGAACGGCATTGTCGAAATTCGCGGGGAATATTATGGGCTGGATAGCATATGGAATGGGCTATGGATGCTCTTGGGAGACTTTCTGTTCCTCCCGCCGCATAACGTTTCTATTATGATACATCCATTCTTTGCCCCTATCGTTATACTTTCTCACTCGTGTGTATCTTTTGTCTGGGTCCACTGTACACATTTACAACACAACCTCTGACATGCAATTAAGGCTAGTCTCGCTGTTCTAAAATATACGGATCGAGAGATTGTACCTCTCGAAAAGACTCAGCGAGCAATCCCTTTGTCCGGCGCTTTGGCGGGGTTCTCAGGGGGTTGAGGTGTCGTGTGGAAGGACAAAGGAATTATGGCATAGTTAGCGGTCGGCATCCTCTTTGATACGCAAGATATATAAGGCTCCCGGGCGCTTTTCGCTTATTCCTAGCCCCGGAGGAGAGGAAAAGCAACAACGAAACACTCCTCAAGATGACCGACGTTTGGGCAAAACCACGCTCTGGCCAGCCCATAAACCCAATACGCTACAGCCAACTCATAGACAACTTCCTCGATACAAGCTATCAGACCTTTGTAACAGATGAAAACTTTAGTGCAGCCCGCGGCGACCAGCTGGCGAATACCGAACGAGCCATAGTGAGTCTTATGCGGGTCCCATTCGCGCCCTACTATGACACCAAGTTCATCCTCAAATGGTTCAGGACGGAGGGGTTTGTTCAGGCACCCATCGAGCAGGTAGAGCTGGAGGCTGCCAGTCTACGCCACGCCGCCGAAGCCTTCCAGCGTAACAACAACTGTTCCCGGGCACCCAGGGTTTACACCGTCCGAACGCAGAGGAATCTCATTGCAATGGAGTGCCTTCCAGGGAGGAGGTATCACGACTGTACACTGGCGTGGTGGCCAAAGGAGAGGCTGATCAGGTTTGTGAGGCAGATGGCGGTCGTCAGGCTTGCCATCATGACACAGGTGGAGAATCAACTCGGGGTTCCCCGGCATAACCCGGATGGAAGGAGAGTTGGACCTTTTTGCTCTCATGTGTGGTGGGAGAATGACAGGGTTTCTCTCTCCCAATCCCCTCCCCGTTTTCGCCTTGTTGTGTACAATGTCACAGCATAAATTGTTGGATGGCTGCTAATAGTCAGAGCAGCACAGATTCTGGGATCAGATCAACCGTGGCCCATTCCCAAATCGCCACGAACATATACTAGCTTCTCTTCGCCGAGACCTGTTGGTATGCAGATGGATGAGAGATCACAATCGAATACCCCCCAACCGCTCGCACTTCCACAGGTGGCAAGATATGATAGCCTACCTAGAAACTTCAATCCGAAACGTCGACGAGGCGCCTCGCCCGAACCAGGAGTTTTTTTCCCTAAATCACAACGATCTCGAAATGGGTTTTAACATAATGATGCGTGGTACCAAGATTGTCGGGGTCATAGACTGGGAGACAGCCTCCTACGATGCTCTGCCCATGTGCGTTCAAGACCTTGCGGACAGTACGGACTTCGATCCCAGAGAGTGGCGGGCACACGCCGGTCGGAATGGTGTAAACTTCAACGTGCTGCCGTACCGGTTGGAGGCAGACGACACGGAAGCCCGCCTGGATTCCTCCGCCAGAGGGGGGGCCGAGCGGAAACCGTTCCCCGACTGGGACCTCATCGAGAACAACGGCGGACCGCTTGGTGAAGAGGACTTTTTTGGCGATGATTACGCTGAGGACATCAGCTCCGACGATGACGAGAGCATCATAGACTCAGCAGAAATGCACTGCGACTCAGACGTAGAGGCCGACGAATTCTGTGTGCTCCCTGGAGACCCCGAGACCCATAGCCTGATAGAGGATCAGCGAAGGGGTCTCATGCCTGTCCTACCTTCGCACAATTGGTACTATGAACCTGTATACGCCCTAATGAGGGAGTTCATTCACCGCCATCGTGGGGCAGGCCTGGGACCAGGTGGGGAGTGGGGGAGGCTCCCTGAAGCATATTCGAGGCCGTTGGCTGAATGGATGGATCCGCTGTATCAGAGGGTCACGCAGCGTCTCTTCGAGGGCATGCACATGCAACTTATCGACGAAGAGAGGGCGGATGCGGACTCTCAACCTGCTAAGGTTAAGGCTAAGGCGCATACAGCGAAAAAATCCCAATCACAGCCACGACCGCGCAGGGTGCCTACTCTCATGGATGGCTGGCGTGACGCCGCCGCCGCTGGAACAGAAATCCCCCTTGAGTCCCCGGCATCGAGGAGAGTCAGTTGGACCACAGATTATGCCCCCCGACGAATTAGGTCGAACATTCCCCCGATGCCTCGGAGGGCGGTCGGCCCGAATCCCGAACCCATTCCTCTATCTCCCTCCCCTAGGGCACAGGTGCCGACGGGAGCGAGCCAGCGGGGGAAGGTAGATCGCCCGACTGTCAGGTCCCCCCCAGCTGATTTTCGTGTGAGGGCTGTGAGGGATAAGGTTACCGCGAAGATTACGCAGCAGCTGATGGCTAGGCTACGCCGCAGGGCAGAGGCCCGATAGCGCGGGAGGATATGGACCCCCTGTGTCGGCTCACTACTCAGGAATGCCTACTATACCTATTTTGCTTGTTTGATCTCCGTTTCTCTTGTCTTCATTTCTTCTTACCTTCCTATGTTTCGTTCTACCATTCTTGAATTCCTTAATGTCAAGATACGGTCAGTTTGATAGTTTTACCCGATAGCTAGGGAAATAATTTATCTTGTTTCATTCGACTTCCTCCAGGAAGGTTTCCGTTCAGCAGGTGTTTGTCCAGATTCCCTTGGTAAAATTTCCCTTCCGGAGGACGGCACTCGAGCTAGGAGTGGGGAAGGAACAATCAGCGAGTGACAACCAGTGACTCCAACAGACTATTCCCTGCAGTGTTGATAGTGCCAAATTTTCCTACAACGTGCTAAAGAGGCACTAGTCAAATTAGCTTATTAATTTGATTGGTAGATTAGAGGGTTTTGGCCACCTCCAGGAAGTGAAAATCCGAGTTCAAATTTTGAGTTCTGGGTGGTGGGGTGACGGCGCCCCCGTGAATAACTGTAAATCAAAATTAGAATTTAGTCCTAAGCCTTGGCAGCCATGCCCAAGGGAACGCTGGAGAAAATCAAGGAATTCGCAATGACACGAACTTCCTGCTACGCAGGATTGTTCTTCCCTCTCAAATATTCGCCAAGAGTTCCAACTTCCAACTTCCAACTTCCAACTTTGATTTTTAGGCACCGTCACTCTAATAAGCTAGCCATTCCTTACTATCCCTTACCTCGTAATCATGGCCAGCGCTAGAGGATACAAAAGAAAACCCCCAAGTCAAATTTTGAGCTCAAATTTTCTCCCCCCCGATGGTGGCCAAAGCGCTCCAATACTTACATCATAGTTGTCACAATTACGGAGGTACAGCTCCTAAGTTTTGTATGTTCCACAGGGGATAAGGGAAGGAAACCTCGCTTGTGGAACATACAAAACTTAGGCGCTATACCGCCGCCAGAAATTGACTTGGACCACCTCCGTGACGAGTATAACTTGCCACAAGCCGACACTGGAAGGTGGATTTTCGGAGATGGTCGGCACAGAGCGTGGCGGGAGAGCAGAGAATCCAAGCTTCTCCGGCTTTGCGGTGGCCCTGGACCGGGAAAGTCTATGTTGGCCAAGTGCGTTGGTGCCGAATTGCTCAGGGAACACTGGGACCCCCCTAGAGGTGTTAAATTGGTTTTCAACGTTGTCCCACCCGGGCCCCTCACTAGTTGAAAATTAACTGATGAGGACAAGTGTATAGTATTCTTGTACAGGACGGGAACCTTTTCAACGTATGTAAGGCTGAACTTGAAAAGCAGGGTGATGGATTTTTCACCGACTCTAGTTCGTTATGGGATGTTCCAGCAAACGAGATTCGGGATTGCTCGACAGATCCGGTACACATCCTCCCTGATGGGGTAGATTGGTTTGGGGGGAGGTCACAGGCACAGTTGATTGGAAGAATTGTGTTAACGCTTGCAGACTATGTATGGCACAGTTGTAGACGATAGAAAGAGAATTCACATGGAACTTAGGAACTTCGCTCTCACGTTCATTATCTTCACTCTACCTAAAAACTAAAAAACTTACGGTAGAGACAGGTGTATAAGTAAAACATAAGTAGCACTTCCTCATCCTTCCATCAAGCACCCCACCTATTTCTCTATTCCTGCCATGTCCTTATTCCTCCGTACACTCCCGTGATAAATAAAGGAAAGACATATCTATCTAATCTCTTTCATAAACTGTGAACCATTCTATCTCAATCTCCCAAATCATCCGCAAGCATCTAAACAATCTTTCCGATTATTCCGCATATTCCAAAGCCAACCACCTCCTTCCAACAAATTCTACCAGTCATGAAAATCGGCACAGTCAAAATATTCCTCTCTAGTCGGGACGTACCCCATATCTCGGATAGCCGCCTCTGCGGCCATACCGAATGCACCAAGATCGATCTTGACATCAACAGTTTTGTAGCAAGGGATGTGGAAACGTTTATTACGCGGAGAGTACTTAAAGTGCATTGGGTTGGAGTATTAACTTTGCGCGAGAGAGCAGTCGAAACCCTTTTTGGCAGGTGGGAAAGCCCCTTTCTCTGGAAATCATTCGCCATCAAAAATCTAGCATGCTTCAGTTCAGGCCCCGAATTTGATGCCATCCTAGAGAAACCCCTACCGGGGCTTCAAAAGGTATGTCGAAACGTGTTAGGGTCTGCCTCGGAGATGGGAGGATCGGAAAAGGTTCTCGACATAATCCGCAATATGGCACTCGTCTTGCGCCCACTCGCATTTTGCGAATTTGGCCATATTCTGGCAGGATGGACAAAAATGTAAGGCCTGAACGCCCCCCCCTCGCCGTGGGCCAAGTAGCGAAATTCGACCGAGTACCGAGGAGGAAATCAGGGTATATGTCAAGTCTTCCATGGGATCCCCCCCAGCTACCGCCGAAACTGTATCGATTGTTCTAGTGCCCTGGAGCTTGCTGAGACTTATCTAATTTCCCCCAGTCTCAATATACTAGAGCCTTGATTAGAGAAAAGGTGGTAAGGCCGAAATTTTCTAGATTTCTATTTTCTTTTGATTAACACAGTAACTCATCTGACCCCCCGCTCCTTGCACTTTTTCTCCTTGCTTGTTTTTCCCGTTAAACCTTCCCACCCTTCCTCTCAGCTACACCGCTGACATTTCTGTGTCCAAACCGGACCGATAACAATACAAAACTGCCCTATTTGAACTATTTTAGACACCTTAGCTCCCAGAGCAGCCCAGACACTACTGTGCATGAACACCGTTTCATGGAGCCTGTGTATCACTTGTTATCCCACCCTCTGCATTGCCCTCTGTTGAGACCCGGCTTTTACGAGATCTTCCGCAGATCCCTCTCACCAAGGTTTCCGCTCCTCTTGCGAGTGACTGCCAGAGCGATCGGTGAACGCCCAGGTGCCCCCCTCCTTCTCTTCCTCCTCTATGGGCTCTCGTGGTCCTCTGCCTCCTGGGCATCTCTGGACCTGAAGATTGGATGCGGCGCAGATGTTCATCTAGCTCTGCGCTCATGTCAAAGAGCATCTCGATCGAGAGCTGAAAGGATTGACGAGCCCCATCATAGGATATCCTGCCGATTTCCAGGGCAGCATTCGTGCTCTCCATCCCTTCAATTATCCCCTCCATCTTCCGCATGATCATTGATAGGTTGGGGGGATTCGCATGTCCGAGGATGTCACCGGACTTCCGTTCTAGTTGGGCGCGCACCCGATAGGCCATCGCAATGTGCCACCCTAAAGGAGGTGGTGCAGGCGATGGAGGGGGAGAACAGGATTCTTGATGGAAAACCGTTGGCCCCAAGCCTTCTACTGTACCTGCAGACATTTTGGTGTGAGATAAGCTGTTTCGGGTATGAAGGAAAGTTATGGAGGAGTGTAGATAGTGCCTGTCTGGTGATGTGGCGCTGATAGTGGAAGGCGGTGGCACTTTCTGGCGAATTCCTAAGCACCTTATACCTTGTAAACTTCTCAAGACCACTATAAAGTTGACATGAAAGAGCGGGTGAAGTATGGGATCTTGAATAAGAAATCGCTCACAATAATTTACAATTTGTGGTTTCCCAACCCCATTCAAGCTGTGAGGCACCTGGAGTTCGTTACAGGCCTCACGTTGTATGATATCTTTTTCAAACCTAACCTTGGCTACCGGGTGATAGCCTATGGCCCCTCCCGGGCGGGTTGGTGACACATTCGCCTAGGAATCCACTCCCGAAAGCCCCTGTGAGAATTCGGAAACTAAGTCAGTTTACCCGCATCTCCTTAAGCCTTCTCCCCGATAGCGCACAAATTTTAGACCCAGGCTCCCATCCCCAGCAGGCCCAGACCCCAGACCCTCAAGCTTGTTCTCGATAACTTAGAGCATCGTACATAAAAGCACAGCTCAACGGCTGAACACACTACCGCAAGATAGACCTAGGGCAGACAGCACACGGGTGGGAAAACCTTTATGCGAATTTTTCGACTAAAAGGTTAAAGCATGCACCAGTATTGAGGAGAACTTATTAAAAATTGTGGTAGTGGAGACCTATGATACCCCTTAAGAGAGGGAGCGCTAAAAAAACAGAAATACCCCAACGATAACAACTAATCTCTATATTGGCGGTACCCTGGCCGTTTTCCTAGGTTGCACGAGGGTAAACATCCAGAATCCGGTTTTTGCGCAGTCGGCTTGATAATGTTGGAAGGATATGGTTGGCTTTGGTAGTTTGAAAGGAGTGCGATAGATGATTCAAGATCGGGCGCATTGCAGATGGTTTAGGAGAGCACAATAGATTGTTTCACAGTTTACGAAAGAGGTTACATAGACATGTCTTTCCTTTGTTATCATAATAGTTGTATAAGGGAACAAGGGTAATGCAACGGAATACAGAGATAGGTTGACGATCCATGGGAGGATCAGGACGTGATATTTATGTTTTACTTATCACACTTATCTTTTACCGTCGGTTTTGTCCCCTGATAGCGAAGAAACAAGTTCTGTGTGAATTATCTCTCTATCGTCTACCATCGCGCGACCCATGCCTCCCAACAATTACAAACAAGCAGAGGCTGATAATTTATTGGCCCGGAATGGTTGGTAGTTATTCGAGTATAATATCAAGAGTAAAAAGTTTTACTTGGGAAAATCTGCCTGAGGTGGCTATTACCGGTAGTCCCTGGACGTAGGTTGCCGTGGGATTTTGTTATAAATTAGACTAATGTACCCGAGCTTTGAGGGCATCATAAATTTATCGGGCCCAAAGAAACGCACAGACACTCCCCTGGCTCCCCCAACAGGATACAGTACCTCTTGCCCGGGACGAATAGCCAGCCAGCCACAGCTGTAGTCCATAGCCAATCGAGACACACCCAGACCAAATGCAGCTCTCTCTCGGGGAATTCTTCGGGGGGGAGCAACTCCTTCACCGGCCGTGACAATCCCGTAACCTACTTTACCTAAGTCACTCCCGCATCAGCCCCTACCAACACTTTGTTCCAACAACCTGTCCTCCCGCACTCGTACCCACCCAGTTCCAATGTAAGTAATATCATCCACCGAGGTCCGATTCGAAAACCATCCAGATAGGGAGATTTATTTACATTCACTCATTCATTCCACCACCCCACCGAGCCCTACCCCACCTGACTTGTCCCGACAGACCGAACAAGAACGAGGCAGAACAGAACAAACAAACGTGCATCCATGCAATGTATGCGTGCGTGCGTGTATCATATCGGGTCGCTATCGATGCCCCATGCCAGGTCCGTCGTCCCCCAGGGGGAGTAGAGGGGGAGGGCGGGCCCAACCAGGCTTCCTACCGGACCGTAGCGAGATTCAGTGGAGAAGCCAGGTTGGCAATCGCTTCGTATGACACCGGTAGAATAAAGATTTTGAATTTCAACTAGCGAGATTTCGATCGGATGGCTTGCCTTACCTCTTATTATTTTATTCCCCCCCACTCACACACTGCACACATTGTATTATTTGTTCTCCGGGTGAAACGGGTGCCATTGGTTGGTTTTGTACGTGCTGCGGGAAAAATGGGAATGGAGTTTTTGTCTGGGATTCGGTTCTTTGAAAAGAAGGTGGTGATGGGGGGGAAGTAATGACCAAGGTAGCATAATTTTGGTTTTACAATAGTATTGGGAGTAATGTTCTATGGGTGAAGTTTACGCCACGGTTGCTATATACCTTTTCCGTCGGGGCTAGGTGATATACTTTTTCTATGGGGGGGGGTGAAGGGTTTTGGAATGATGGTTTCTACTTTCTTCCGCTGCAATCATGTCTGCACGTGGGATAGATTTGTACTCGCATGCTTCGAATGATTTGGTGGTATTATGGGCTGTAAAGAATGGAAAGGAGAAAGAAAAAAGTGTAAGAAAAGCCATCCCGATGGCGGGACAATCGTCACAAGTAACTTGCTAGCAAGGCATCTTATGAGATCCCACGAATAGGAAGGGAATAATGTTAAAATCAGGGAAGGGGATTCCCTGCCCTCCGGATAACAAAAGTCCAGGCTAAATAATATAATCAAGAAACCAAAGAAGAAAAAGAAAAGGGAAAAAAAGGAAAATCTAGAAACACGTAGGTACCCACATCATGTGGTACTACTGATCCACCGTAGCAATCCTAGACTCCAAAATGCACCATTCATGCCCCAAAACCACCAGCTCCAAAACTATCTTAGCCTTCTCCTCCCAATCCTCCTCCATCGAGAACTCCGCCATCAATGCCGAGAACTGCTCACGAAGTCGCGATATCTATGAACAATTATCATCAGCGGCACAAGCCACCCGCTCTGTGTCGGAGTCCATGGTATCCACCATGAGGGTGCTGGGTTCGGAAAGAGTTCGCGCCTAGCAGGGTAGCAAGAGAGCACGCATTCTGGGTATGGCTGCTCCAGCATGAGGCTTGGGTGGAATGCCGCCTTGAGGCGTCGAACAGGTCCAATGCAAGGGGGCCTATCAGGCATATTCTCAGTCACTCTTGTGTGTCATGTCCGATGCTATCCTTCAGGAAGTCCGGAGGTGAGGGCGGCGCGATATTCACAGCCACCTCTTTGTGAATATTGTCGAAGGCGAAGAAGATGTATGTACTTGTGGCGTTGTTGCGAGTGGACATGGTTAATTAAAGGCAGATATAAAAGGGTGTTTTTGTGTTTTTTTTTGAAGGGTGGATAGGGCGGGGGGGGGGGGATTCTTTTGACTTTTTTGATTTTTCTTTCGCTGTAAGGTACGGTAGTAAACTCTTTTTTCCAAAAGGAATGCTTTTGTCAACGGGCTTTGGTTATGCTCGAGGGGGAGGAAGAAACCCAGGGAGCAGGGGGAGATGGCCAGCTTTTATAATCTTCTGGACGAAGAGTAGTGGGTAGGTAGACCAATAGGGATACCCACTCGACTTACAGTTAATACCCATAAATGTTCATACGGGGATGTGTATGCTAGAATACCAGCTTTGATCCGAGATGGCGGTTCGCATGGGAGAATTTAAAGTGGAATCTAGAAGCGAGCGAAGGGGGAGGAACAGAAACAAAAGACAGTGATGTTGAATGGTTGTTGGATTCTCGGGAGACAGATTTGAAGCCAGTTTAGAGGAGAGATGATTGTCCGGTGGTATATATATGCATATTTATGGAAATGAATAAGAAGCAGTACATTTGCATTTTTAGGAGCGATAGCCAAGATTTTGCCCTGTTGGGGTCAAACCTCATTGGGGTCCGCAGATTGGCGGGCTTGCAGTAGATTCACGGCTCTCTTCAGGATAAGGGAAGCCCACCAAAGCAGTGTTAGGCCATTGCCGTCTGGGATATCTGGGTTAAGACTGAGTCTGGCCGGGCCGGGCCCGCCCACTGGTATAGGCCATATAGGCTTTTTCCCCGACTGCCTGTATGGCCTCTGCCGACCCGCTCATAGTGAGCCGCGACTCCTTGCTGCGTGTCAACCGCAAAGTTCACGGTAAATTTTGAACAATTACTTGGGTGGTTAGGCGCAGTGGATCCAATCCTAAGTTACCGAACGGCACAAAACTTGTATTGATACGAACAACGATAATAGACGAAAGATATCAGAGAACAATAAAGAGTAAAGAGATCGTATGCGAGAACGAATGACTTTAACAAGACAAGACAAGACCGTAGAACCGTGAGAGAAAGATGTGATGAGTATGAGATAAACTAACTAAAACGAACAAAGGGAAGAACAAGCTGCCTTATATCCTTATCTGCAGAGTACCTTCCTTCCCGGCATACTTCCTGCGCATGCCGGATTCTTCTCCCACTTTCCATCTGATGGTTGTCGTTCTGTTTCGCTTTGCAAAGGCATATCCGAGGTAAGAGCTGTTTGACCGAGGGTGCAGTTATGCTAGATACCTCGGATCGTGTTGATGGCCGCGGGTATCGCAGGTGTTCGGCTATTGACTGTCGTTCGTGTTTCATCGTCCAGCGATAGGTGTTTGATCGTGTCGCATCAGGTATGCAAGGTGGTGACATTCAATTGTAAGAAGCTAACAATGGTGGAACGCTGTCGAAGCAACCATTGTGTTAACAATAGCGTAAATGTGTTTCGCCTTATGCAGGAACGAAAGTATGTATGTGGTGAGCAGCTTAAAATAAGAATTCTCTAACACTCCCACTCTGCGAATCCACATATTCGCGGTCTTCCTCCTACCCTTAAAGATCCTTCCAAAGAAACTTATCTTTCCAAAGAAATAAACAAAGCATATATAAACTTGGCCTAAAGAGAAAACAAAGAACAAAAGAAACAATCTCCCACTCGGTTCTTTGCCTGACAACCTCCTTAGGTTTCGTAAATGCCCATTGCCTGCCGAAATCGTTCCACCTTTTCACGTGGTAATGGTTTGGTGAGGAGGTCCGCCATCATATCGCCGGTCTGTAGGTATTCAAGGCGGACGGCTTCTTCTTCAACCTTCTCGCGGATGAAATGTTGTTGAATACTTATATGTTTCGTCCGACTGTGAAATTCCGGGTTCTTTGCCAAAGCCATACTTCCCTGGTTGTCAGCGAAGATAGTAACAGGCTTCTCCTTCTTATGTCCGCTCATGTCTTCTATTTCTGCCATAAACCTTTTTACCCATAATGCTTCCTTGCAAGCCTGCGTAAGTGCCATGTACTCGGCTTCGGTGGAGGAAAGGGCAACGCTTGATTGCTGTTTGCTGGACCATGAGATTGCTGTATGAGGTGCGTTTGGTTGGTTGGTAGAAATGGTACAAACATAAGCACCGGTACTTCTCCTGGTGCTCTTGTCTGCTGCCCAGTCTGCGTCACTGAAAACAAACGGTGTAGGGGAAGTGTTGTAGTCGAATGGGCCGAAGTGTAGTCCATGGTTCTTCGTCTTGCTAATATATCGTAGTAGCCGCTTAGCGGCATTCATATGTATCTCGGTAGGGTGGGAACTGAATTTGCTTAATGCACCAACAGGGTAAGCTAGATCTGGTCGCGTGCAAAGCATCAAATACATAATACTTCCCAGGATACTCCGGTATAATGCCTCGTCTGCTGGCACCAGAGGCCTTTCCGATTCTTGGTTGACTAGCTGAACTCCAGGATCCATTGGCGTAGATACAGTATAGGCATTCTGGAAACCGAATCTTTGCAGGATTGTGTCGATGTACTGAACCTGTGATAGGATAATCTTTTGATGTTGTGGTTGTCGTATAATTTTCATACCAAGAAAGAAATGGGCGACACCAAGATCCTTTAGTGGGAATCGTTGTTTGAGCTCCCGCTTAGCTTTAGCAATATCCTCCGCAGTTCCAATCCACAGAACGTCGTCAACCCAAATGATCGTCCAGAGTGGTCGCTGGCGATTTCCAATCCGATAGTACACTGCATGATCGACTATTGACCGCTGGAAGTTGCACTTTCCGACCAGGAACTCGTCCCATGCTCTGTTCCAAATCCTTCCTGATTGCTTCAGGCCATAGAGTCCACGCTGGAGTCGACACACGATCCTATCCGTAGTGGTCTGTTTTACTGGTACCGTAACTCCTTCAGGTATCTCCATAAAGATTTCTTCGTCAAGGTGTCCCTGGAGGTATGCGGTTTTAATATCGCCTTGGTGGATTTCGTAGTTATTAAAGGCTGCCATAGCTAATAGGATTCGTAGAGAGGCGAGCTTAACGACCGGAGCGTATGTTTCTAAATAGTCAATACCGTACTGTTGGGTAAATCCTTTTGCCACTAATCTGGCCTTATACCTCACCGTCTCTCCCTCTGCCCCCTTCTTCTCTCTGAAGACCCACTTACACTTGACAGGCATACGACCTGTCGGAAGTGGGGTTAGTACCCATGTATCATTATCGTACAAGGAGGTCAGTTCCTCCTCTATCGCCGCTTTCCATTGTTCGTGATTTGTACCAGAAATGGCCTCACCATAGGTCGTTGGTTCGGAGGTACAGATACTTTGTAGGGCACAAAATCTACCCGGATTTGTATCGGGCTGATGAATGGCCAAACTGGAGAACGATTCATCATGGAATCGTGTCGAGGTGAATTTTCCAGCATTCATACGACGAGGGCGCTGGGCATAGGCTTCTTCCTGGGGTTGGGGTTCGGCGGGTAGGCGTACTTGGATAGCATCAAGAGGAGTATCAATAGGGAATTCTCCGGGAGTGTAGTTTCTCTGTGGTGTGTGCGGTGTTTGGCTGGAGTTTTCAGCCGCAGGTGGTTCCGGTGTGGGAGGCTTCGGTTCATCAGTATCTGTCCCTGATGTGATTGTGTCGTCACTATCCTCATCTTTGATTCGAACGGATACACATTGTTCTTTATCGGTGCTAGTCGTCAGCTTTGGCGTTACTTTCGCTAAACCAAAATCCCTAGTAATGTGGATCTTGCGGTTAACCAATACTCGATATTGATTAGTACCTGCATAGCCAGTAAATATGCACGGTAAACTGTTTGGCTCCCACTTAGTTCGCACCTCCTTCGGAATATGTTTATATCCCCTCGCTCCAAATGGTATCGTAGCTGTTAGCTTTGGTATCTCGCCTGTATACACCTCCAATGGCGTCATGCCTCTTTCAAGCGCACTGGTAGGGCTTCTATTCTTCAAGTACACAGCAGTGTGAACTGCTTCGCCCCACATTTCGTCTTTCAGTCCTCCAGAGAAGAGCATCGCCTTTGCTCGACCCACTATTGTTCTGTTCGCTCTTTCAGCAACTCCGTTCTGCTCTGGGCTATATGCTGCTGTTTGTTCCCTGACTATTCCCGCATCGTCCAACAATCGAGTAAACTCTTTACTGATGTACTCCCCTCCTCCATCACTGCGGAATCTTTGTATTCGTTGAGTTTGTTGATTTTCGACTTGGGATTTAAACTTGCGGAAGCATTCGATAACTTCTGACTTGTGTTTAATTGTGTAGATTGTCGTATACCGAGAAAAATCGTCAATAAATAGGAGGAAGTATCGTGCTCCTCCTAGCGAGGGTGTGGCCATTGGTCCGGCCACATCGCTGTGAATGAGTTCGAGTGGTTTGGTTGCACGGTGAGTAGCGGGGCTGCTGTTGGGCTTCCGTGTCTGTTTAGCCAACTGACATGGCTCACAGGTAGGGTTATCCAAGGTTCCTTGAATCGTTATGTTGGATGTTCGTTTGGCTAATAGTTTAACATCCTCGAAACCGAGATGGCCTAGCCTTTCATGCCAATCCATTAGTGTGGCTGAATCTGTCTCGCTTTGTGCCTTATTGGCCTTTCGATTGGTGGTTTCATTCTTGTCGCCACAGCTTGCCTCGACTGACAATACGTAGGAATTACTTTGCAATTTGGCAAATGCAATCTCTTCTCCGTTCATCTGAACCGAAACCGTATTTGGCTCTGAGCCTCCGAAAACAAGAGTCGCGCCTGCCTCCTGGATGCAGCGTACTGATAGAAGGTTGTTTGGACCCAGGGCTGGTACATAGAGTACCTCTTGGAGTCTGATAAGCGTTTCGGTTTCCCCTCTATTGCTAACCGTTATCAGGATTTCGCCAATTCCTGTTGCTTCGATAGTTTCTCCGTTAGCGATACTGATACGGGCATTATAGGATCTGAAATTTCGGAATGTGCTCAGTTGAGCAGACATGTGGTGGGTTGCGCCCGAATCCAGAATCCAGCTTCCTATGGTTGAGGGGGAAATCTTAACCGCTGCCGCTGTCCATGCTCGAATAGCTTTACCTCGTGCTGTATTGGCATTCTTTGTACCTTCGGAGAGCTTGGTGGGACAATCTCGGGCCCAATGACCCTTCTCGTAACAGTTAAGACAACTATCTTTATCCACCCTCCGAGGGGGATTACGTTCGGCGCTCCTTGGTCCCTGTCCTTGGCGATTAAAGTGGCTAATCCCTGCCCTGGGCTGGCTCGTGTTTCCAAAACGTTTGCCACGTCCGCGTCCTCTACCAGCTGAATTTCTTGCTGAAAAGAATGCTCCACTGGAGCTCGTTGTTGCGGTGCCACCTAGTGGCTTTCCGATTTCGCCGATAAGTTGCTGATGTTCGAGAATCAGGCGATCGCAAACATCATTGTATTTGACGTTGTCGAAGTCAGTGCTATTCGAAATAGCAGTACGGAAGGGATGGTATTGGATCGGAAGGTTGGAAAGTAAAACGTATAGTTTGTCCTTCTCGCTCTGCTTCTCCCCGGCCCCTGCAAGCTGATTAAATAGCTTTTCCAGCTTTGAGATGTAGTCAACTATTGGCTCATCATTATATTTTACTTGGGAGAGTTCACCTCGCAGGTACCAGATCCTTGCTTGATCTTTACCTGCATACCGTGCTTCTAGCTTCGTCCACACCTTGTGGGGATCTCGTTCTGTCGCATAAAGCTCACGGTGATTGCTGTCCAACAGCCGGCCTAAAAGTGCTCGAGCCTTGGCTCCTTTCTCTTTTGTTGAAGTGTCCGAACTCGTAGCTGAATCAGGCTTAGAGACCAAGTCCCAATACCCCTTCTCTGCGAGGATGTCGATCACTGCCAGCTTCCATTCGCGATATTCCGTACCGCGGGAAAGAGGTCTAACTCCGGTCCCTGCCAGGAGTTTGTATTCTGTCATCGGTGTCGTCATTCCTCGTACTTGGAATCCGTCGAAGTTGTGTGTGGTTGTGGTCGGTAAGCTAGAGCGCCGGGCTCATAACCTTTTGAACAATTACTTGGGTGGTTAGGCGCAGTGGATCCAATCCTAAGTTACCGAACGGCACAAAACTTGTATTGATACGAACAACGATAATAGACGAAAGATATCAGAGAACAATAAAGAGTAAAGAGATCGTATGCGAGAACGAATGACTTTAACAAGACAAGACAAGACCGTAGAACCGTGAGAGAAAGATGTGATGAGTATGAGATAAACTAACTAAAACGAACAAAGGGAAGAACAAGCTGCCTTATATCCTTATCTGCAGAGTACCTTCCTTCCCGGCATACTTCCTGCGCATGCCGGATTCTTCTCCCACTTTCCATCTGATGGTTGTCGTTCTGTTTCGCTTTGCAAAGACATATCCGAGGTAAGAGCTGTTTGACCGAGGGTGCAGTTATGCTGGATACCTCGGATCGTGTTGATGGCCGCGGGTATCGCAGGTGTTCGGCTATTGACTGTCGTTCGTGTTTCATCGTCCAGCGATAGGTGTT
>Ga0307513_10001136_pt1 | contig 38679 bp, 34 predicted proteins | sample 15_EM_MG_FD_202174 | JGI IMG/M metagenome (GOLD analysis project Ga0307513, IMG submission 202174) | Populus trichocarpa ectomycorrhiza microbial communities from riparian zone in the Pacific Northwest, United States - 15_EM | ecosystem: Host-associated > Plants > Roots > Unclassified | place...
CCCAAAAGCTTGAGTATAATTAACCTTACAGTCGTGCATCACCAGGCGTTTGCTCTAGTCACGAGAATTCAGCCTTCCGTTGACCATACCGGTAGCGGGGATCCACATCATGAAGTAAAGGGTCTACAATACGGTATCATACGTATCATACTAGCACAGTATGTACCGGTTTGTACGTAGTCACTGTGTTTGGGGAACGAGGGTTGAGTTGGGTACGATATTTCTGAGAGCCCTCCTAATTTAACCCTCACAAGGCCTAATCTAAGTAAAATCTGGTGATAAACGACACTCTTGTATGATAGGATGTTTGCTTAATTCCGCCGCTGATCCCCCATACAAAATACCCTGTAAGCCCCTATATGGGTATGGGTATCTGCCTTTCCTCCTGAGGGCAACCGAAACAGTGATAACAGTGCTCTGGGTTGCTGGGTGCCAAAGTCAAGTCAAGATCAATAAAGTACGGTAATAAAGTAGACAACCGAGTCAGGTCATGTTATCTCTTGGCAACATTGGGGCAATGGAGCTTGCATCAGTTGCTACGGTAACGGGCTGTGTTTGGAATAACAGTCCCCAACTTCGCCCGCGTCTTCTCTTCTCCCCAACCCAGAAACCCCCCCATACCACCCATATTTATCACAAACATTCCCTTATTTCGTGGAATAACTGCATATTTCTTTCTCCCCTTTAAACCGCCATGGCTGAACCTCAACCTCGAAAATACCTTACTCGTGCGAGAGCAAAGGCAGAAGCCAATCCCACCGAGAGCAAGCAACCAGGAAAGGCCCAGAGGACGTCTGAAAAACGAAAAGCTCTCTCAGCGACAGCCAGTTCCAATGAGCTCGAACCACCGATTAGGGCCACGAGGGTCTCCAAGAAGGCTGTGAAGATGAAGGATCCAGCTCCCCAACCGGCTCGTGGGGTAAGAGCCGCTCCGAAACGCAAGTCTGAGAAAACTGCTTCTGCCGCTGCGAAGAAGCCCACCGCAGCTGCGGCCAGAGTGCCGAAAAAGGTGGCATTTGTAGCTAGCCCTCAAAAATTCCTCGAGAACAAAGAGAATCTCATTCCCGTGCAGAAAGAGGGTCATTTCGATACCGACGAGCTCATGTCTACATCAATGGGTGCATTGTCGGTCAAGCCCATTCGGGTACCGGCCACCAGGCTCCGGTTACCAACTGTGACCCCCTCCACAGTTATCCTTGATCCGATACCTGCCTTGTCTCCGTCCAAGGCTCGACGAGCCCCTATCAAGGGCCTAGAACTTCCGGACGACGGATCGGAAGATGAGTTGTCAAGTCCGCATTATCCAAAACTTACAGCTAAGCCCAAACGCGTTGGCGGGTCTGCAATCAGACCGGTTGTCATAGATATAAACGAGAACAAACCTCTTGATATCTCTGCTTCTTTAGTTTCTTCCCCAGCAAGGAGACCGCCGGGGTCGCCATTCCGACCCACAAAGGCCAACCTCTCGACGAAGACATTAGAGCCATCGGGATTGTCTAGCTCGGTCTTGGCATCCCCCGCCAGACGCCCTGTTCCTGGATCGATTCCTGGTTTCAGAGCTAGCCCAATCAAAGGCAGCTTCAAGCTCGAGCCTCTCACAACCCTCAGCGCGATCGACCACCAGCCACCATCAAAGCTCGGAATACAAAACCTCCCAAAAAGAGTCAAAGTTGCGAACTACGTGAAAGTAGATGGCGATCAGGATGAGCTGGGAATGGACATGGAGACGAACCTATTGAGTAGCAAGACCCCACGTGTTGTCAAAATCAAATTGTTTGACCCCAAGGACTCCGAACAAGAAATGATGTTCCAGTCTGAGGACTCTTCTGTCCTGTTTGACGAGATTATGTCGCCGACAAAGAAGGAGCCTCGGTCCTTAGAGGCTAAGTCCTTAGACAAGATGTTCGAAGAAATTGAGTCGGAGAGGAAGGCAATATTCTCAATGGCAATGGCAAAGGCCTCTACAACCCCCCCTACACCTCCACGAGGATTTGATTTTGAGGACTCGTTTGGGCCTGACAACACATCTCCTGCCCCTCTTCGCGGGGACGCCCCTGAACTCCAGAAGCCATCAGCGCTGGAGATGGATTATGAAGGTGACATTACAATGGAAGATTCGGAAGACAACACAGAGACTATCCTTAAAAAGGAGCTATCTCTCACTCCTTCGCGGGCGCCACCATGTAATAGGAAGCACAGAAGTCCGAGCCAGGGTGGAAGTAGCTACGGGTTCTTTGATCTTGTGGATGAAGATGAGCTTCTTGGTGATAACACCAGAACCTCATTCCCTCCCGACGGACCTTCCTGCGCCCCTATCGTTAAGACCGTCTCTCCCACCAATTTGGCAATGCAGCCAGAGCCTGAGAGAAGAAACTTATTCCCCGATGCTCAACCATCGCACAGCAGCGAAGTAGGCCATGATCTCGACTGGAATCCACCAAATCCCAACAACACCAGCATGGACAATATCTTTGGCATTCCTATCGACCCTGAACTCCTCTTGACCCAAGAAGAATTCCTTGGAATTGTCGAAAGTCATGTCCGTAAGACCACGATCCCGGTCAACCTTCCCCCAGAAGACAGCGAAGACGAGGGCTCAGAAATGGAAATTGAAGACCAAGAAAACTTTCACCCTTCTCCCTACCCCTCAAATATCCAGCGAGATCCATCTCCCACGGTCCGCAACTCACCACCCGCAGCATCAAACCACTTCGCCCGCCGTAACAGCGGCATGGTAAGCCAGATGGGTGTTCTCGCCGGTGCAGTCGTATTCGTGGACGTATATACCGCTGAAGGCGCCGATGCGTCAGGACCGTACGAAGATGCCCTCCGCGGTCTCGGAGCGCGAGTTCTGAAGTCATGGAACTGGAACCCGGACGGTGGGAACAAGGACAAGATCGGAATCACACATGTAGTCTTTAAAGAAGGCAGTCCCCGTACCCTCCAGAAGGTCAAGGATAGCAAAGGCGTTGTCGTATGTGTCGGCGTCGGCTGGGTTATCCAGTGCCAAAACGAGCAAGAGTGGATGGACGAGAGCCAATTTGCCGTCGACTTGGGTATCATTCCGCGAGGTGGACACAGGGTTTGTTCTACTACCGTCGCTAGATATTATTACCGTGGATACTAATTCTATCACAGCGCCGTAAGTCCATGGAGCCGAAGGCCCTCGCGGCACTCTCCGAGCCGAAGACTCCACAAGCCCCGAATAGTAGTGCATTCTCGCTCTCCTCCCGTGCCCCCGCGCAAACAGAGCCAAGGAATCCGTTCTTCGCAAAGAACTTGCTCATTGCGCGGAGAAAGAGTATGCAATTCTTGCCCAAAGTCGGGAGCCCACTCTCTAGGAAGCCGTTGTCCGTGGAGTACTAGGCGCGCTCTACAAATTAACGGGGGCTGGTGGTAGTGGTGGCGGTGTTTGGAAAGAGCGCTAGGTGGAGATATATGCTAGCTTCTCTATCAAAAGGCTTGCAACAAGCACCATGGTTTCCTACCACTTTGTGAGAAAATGGTATTTTCTCAGCAAGGTTTGATACGCTTTGTAGTAAATCTATCTGCCTCTGAGGCCGTTGGCGGGGAGCTGTTGTATGGTAGCTTCTCTTTCATTTTCATTTTCTCTTCATTTCCTACGGGGTGTGATTGGTGATTTTTTTATTTGCGATATTGAGCGTAGTGGATGTTCTGAGATTTGTGCTCTTTTCCAGAAGCCACTTTTTTCATGCCCAGCCAGAGCATGATACTTATTGTGCATATGTTAGAGATGTTGTTCGGATTTGTTTTCCTCGGTTCATCTATCAACTTAATGGTGAAGCACACCGCTGATCTCGCTGCTTCGAGTGATCTGTTTAGATTTGGCTTGAGTTGTTTGCTACTAGTTATGTCTTACGAGAGAAGGTTACTTATTGAGGGTCGGTGTACCCCCCTTTCGTAGCTAGTGGCGCGTGACATGCGTCTGCTAGTAAAAAGACATACCGTACTCCGTATGGTAAGTCAACTATGTTTCCACTACTCACGTCGCCGGATTGCTCTGTCACTTCCAGATATGGAATCGCTCATCCTCGCATATTTTAGCCAATAAAATACACGAAACAATCACTATTGCATCAATGATGAAATGGGAAAAGACACCTTAAAACAGGGCCAGGACTCTAGTTACATGCACAAGTATTATAGTGCTCAAGAATCTGAGGAAGCTTATGAAGTAAATTCTAAATACTATCCATCAAAGTTATTATTTTCACCATGAATGGTATATCTATTAAGTTTCTCGTGAAAGTTGTGACAATGCCGTATAAATCATTTCTTGTGGAAATGTCCTCCAAACCACAACCAAGGTCCTAGCATTAATGCGAACCCCAATGGCTATCGCATCAAATCCAAGTTCCGCATGCCAATTTAGGGCCAAACCCACAGCTCTCTTTAGAAGCGGAATACCCTGTGGCATCGTGAACTCTCTTGCACTGATGATTTTGGCTGGTTAGTCAGGCTGGCCTCTCACTCAGGTTGTCTGCCAGAGTCTGAAGCCAAGGTACGGTAGTCTTGGTTCTTGGGGTTCTGAGCTTTCTGAGCTAACTTAGGATGTAGAGTAACTATTGCTTCTCAACAAATTTTATTGGCCAAAATACCCAAGGATGAGCGATTCCATAATAGGAAGTGACAGAGCAATCCGGCGACGTGAGTAGGGGCATCCGCGAATCCGGAAATTTAAAAGTAACCCCCCTAGCACCGCGGCTATCAACTCGTGAAGCCTGTTTTGGAGTTGGGCATGATACCCTGAACAAGATTGCCATTAGTCAGGAATCCTCGATTGCTGTATTGTGGCTGCCTGGTACCGAGTGATTGAGTGTAAGTTAGAAAGATGTTTGATTTCTCCTTTCCCTCCTCGTCCATTTGCTCCTCCGCTACTGAGATCAGGTCTCGCATTGCTATGTACAAAATAAAACTTTCTCCTGTATAGCCTTAGCGTACAAATCCATAGCCAAGTACTACACTGCGGACCTCCAAAGATGAGCGGACACCTTGGGGTCAAGGCTCTGTGCCTCAGCGAACCTTAGCATTACCGGCATGGTGCCCAGATACCAGTACTTATGAAATTCAAGCGTACTCGAGTAAGTAAGCAGGGTTTACTGCGACATTGGACTATGTATCCCCTACTCGGTTGATACGGTAGTGCCGAATTTCCCTACATCACGCTAAAATGCAAACTAAAAAAACTAGCTTCTCATTTTTCTTGATATGTCAATCGAGTGATATCAAAAGCATTCTAGGTCAAGTTATTGACGCAGATCTTTTTCTATCAACAGGAGCACTAAACCTGATATGAGAGTGATTTTAACCATAGCTGTGAGGTAATGAACCCTTTGGTATTTACTAACCAACACCCAGAGTCATGTGATAGCCCTACACCTCCATGGTTGAATCCACCAGTCAAAGAAATGCGCTAATTTCACTAGTGCCTATGAAGACTGCACTAGCATATAAATCATAATCACTCTGCCGAGGAATTTTTGCTCTTATCATGGTGTTCTGATCGGGTGAGGGGTAGGGTGCCTCTTGCTTTTTTTGATTGCATCGGCAGCTTAAAAAAAGTATGATAAGAAAAGCAAAACCCACGAGGGTGCATAACCTTGATATCTACAAGTATCATACTCGAGTATGATACATGGGCCTTGGTTTCACAAATTCCTTTGCCCACCAGTTGGGTTGCGATTAGGTTGTGGCTGAGCACTGCAGAAGGCTTCATAAGCCACTCGAACGCCCCCCGCTGGGACAGATGCTAATTGGTTGATTTTCTGTGAGGAACCGGCTGCTAAGTATCACTTTATCTGGTCCGAGTGAGGGGCGAGCCCTTGCGGCTTGTGTAGTCGTCTAAGCAACCCCTCTCTTCCAAAACCTTCCGGAACTTTGGCAACCGACCCAGCCCTTCAGCAGCCTGTTCTCTACAGTACGGTATTTCAAGAACAAAGGATGTCTCAAGCCTTTGCGAATAACATTAATTCTTTCAATGTGTCGATCTCCAATGCTACCGATGATGAGCCTAAAATCCTGGCTTGGTTGTCACCCTTAGAGCCCCAGGTGCGACATCAGGATATTTGCGATCAGAGGGTGGATGGTATAGGGAGCTGGCTACTGGAAACAAAAGAGTTTAGAAGCTGGTACAATGGCAATGAGAACGGCGAAACTGATCATGCGGCCTTGTTCTGCTACGGGAACCCGGGGGTCGGCAAGAGCCACATCTGGTATGAGAGACGATCAGTGCGGAAGAAGGGATTATTATCGCTAACAGTTCACGATGGTAGTTCCTTGGTGGTGGACTATTTATGCGACCAGGCCATGGAGCAGGAAATGGCGGTCGCTTGTTTTTACTACGACTTCGCTTCGCGGGGGGTCCAGTCTCCAACCAATATGCTCGGATCTCTGCTCAAGCAGCTTCTGAGTGGGCTAGGAGCAATTCCGGGAGAAATAGCATGGAAATTTCGGGGCCAGAAGAAGGTGATTGGTGGCCGGAGACTGCACCTTCTTGATGTTGTGAAAATGTTGGCCGATGTCTCATCCTTACAACGCACATTCATATGTATTGATGCTCTCGACGAATGTGTTCCAAAGCATCGAGTGGAGGTTCTTGAAGCGTTGGGAGAAATTCTTCTGAGGTCGCCAAACACGCGAATTTTCATGACTGGAAGGTCGCATATCCGGGGGGTGGTTAAGAGGGGACTGGGTGGGAGAGCAGCAAGTGTATTGATTAAGCCTAGGGATGACAATATAGTCACATATCTGCGCACAAGACTTAAGAAGGACACAACCCCGGAGGTGATGGATAGCGGGTTGGAGAATGATATTATGAAGAGTATTCCCGAAGAGATCTCGGAATCGTACGTAGCATCGGGGGTTCGAGAAACCTTTGTAAGTTATGTACGATACTAACAGGTGCAAATGTAGATTCCTACTGGTCTCACTTAAGGTGGACACAATCCTGGCAGAAACAACAATCCATCGGAGGCGGAACAGGCTTAATGTGATGGGGGACGGGTTAGGGTTGGGAGATGCTTATGGGGCAACACTGGAACGGATAAAAACTCAAGAGGGAGAGAAAGCAAAACTTGCGATGACCACGTTGATGTGGATATGTTATTCGGAACGACCATTACGGGTAGATGAACTGTGTCATGCGCTCGCTGTGGAAATTGGGTCTGCACATTTCAATAACGACAATGTGCCCGCAATAGACACATTGCTCGTCTGCTGCCAAGGACTAGTCATGGTAGACAAGGAAGCCTCGACCGTGCGGTTGATCCACCACACACTCCGCGAGTACCTGTGCACTCATCACAGCCTTTTCTCTCGCGCCCATTTGGCGATGGGAGAAACCTGCTTAACTTACCTGAATTCAGAGCAGGCCAAGGCCCTTCCAGCTAAGCCACAACCTGACCTCTCGAGCATGCCCTTCCTCAAATATTGTTCGAGGTATTGGGGCACCCATGCAAAAAGGGAACTTTCAGATCACGCAAAATCGCTTGCAATGGGACTATTGGAACAGTATGAGAACCACGTAGCGGCTCACTCACTTTTTGAGCAAATATTAGATCCGGATGATTCCCTTGAAGCCGATACTGGTGCTCTGTTTGCCGGACTCCACTGTGTATCCTTCTTCGGGATCGTTGACCTTATGGTTGGCCTGTTAGGAATGGATGGCTGTGATGCCAACCGGAGAGATTCTGCGGGCATAACGCCACTCATATGGGCCGCGAGGTGCAAACAGGAGGAGGCTGTGGAGCTATTGCTCGGGCAGGAAGCTGTCGACCCCAACACGCCAGACAATGAGGGCAGAATACCACTTTGGTGGGCTGCGAATCAGGGACACGAATTAGTAGTGAAGCAACTTTTGGGCCGAGAAGACGTCAACCCCGACAAGCCAGATAACCATGGTGTAACACCCCTCGGCGATGCTTCGGCTGGTGGGCATGAGCGAGTGGTGAGGCAACTTTTGGACCTGGAAGAAGTCAACCCCGACAAGCCAAACAACAAGGGCGAGACACCACTTTCGTGGGCTGCGAGCCAAGGGCACGAATTAGTAGTGAAGCAACTTTTGGATCAGGAAGATGTCAACCCCGACAAGCCAGATAACGAGGGCAGAACACCACTTTCGTGGGCTGCGAGCCAAGGGCACGAATTAGTAGTGAAGCAACTTTTGGATCGGGAAGACGTCAACCCCGGCAAGCCAGATAACGAGGGCAGAACACCACTTTGGTGGGCTGCGAGCCACGGGCACGACTTCGTAGTGAAGCAACTCTTGGGCCGAGAAGACATCAATCCTGACAAGCCAGATAACCATGGTGTTACACCCCTCGGCGATGCTTCGGCCGGTGGGCATGAGCGAGTGGTGAGGCAACTTTTAGACCTGGAAGAAGTCAACCCCGACAAGCCAAACAACAAGGGCGAGACACCACTTTCGTGGGCTGCGTATAAAGGACACGAGTCAGTGGTGAAGCAACTTTTGGATCGGGAAGATGTCAACCCCGACAAGCCAGACAACGAGGGCTATACACCGCTTTCATGGGCGGCGAACAGCGGGCACAAGTTAGTGGTGAAGCAATTTTTGGACCGGCAAGACGTCAGCCCCGACAAACCAGATAATAAGGGTAAAACACCACTTTTGTGGGCTGCAGTTGAGGGGCATGAGTCAGTGGTGAGGCAACTCTTGGACCGGCAGGGTGTCAGCCCCGACAAGCCAGACAATAAAGGCAGAACACCACTTTCGTGGGCTGCAATTAAAGGACGCGGATCCGTAGCGAAGCAACTTTTGGACTGGCGAGACGTCAACCCCGATAAGCCAGACAATGAAGGTAGGACACCACTTTCGTGGGCGGCGAGCGAAGGGCACGAGTCAGTGGTGAAGCTACTTTTGGACCGGGAAGACGTTAACCCCGCCGGACCAGACAAAAATGGTCACATACCACTCTGGCATGCGTCCGCCGGGGGACATGAAGCAGTGGTGAATCTACTGCAAGCCTGGCAACCTCCAATCCCAGCCTGGTTTGCGGCTGACGAGCTCCAGGCTTCTTTGCCCTCTTCCAGTCATTAACCGCGGCCTTCTGGTATTCCCGTATCGCTCCCACGGCCTTTCCTCATAGTCCCCTCGACCCTCGACCCTCCTCCTCCTCCTCCTCCTCCTCCTCCTCCTCCTCCTCCTCCTCCACGTCTTCCCCAGGCCTCCAGAGTCTGCCCTGTCGCCATGGCTTCTTTTCCTCAATGTACTCTTTCTTTCCCTTATTTGAAAGCCCTATCCCCGAGCTTGCCAATCCTCTAGATGTTCAATTTGTTATCATATTATGTTTCCGGAAAATAGGGCACATGCGTGGTTACCGGAAACCTCCTGGGTATTTCGTATCACGATCAGGTGAAGAATTTCGGGTCTGTTACCGGCGGTTGGAAGAAACCGGAGGGCGTGTATTTTACTATTTTATTTTCGCCCTTAGAGCCTTTGTTCCGTTTCATTGATCCTAGTTTCGACTTCTCACCATAGATCTTCTCTTTCATGTACTATCGCTTTTGTTCACTTGTTTTACGTTTTAGACCACCTATTCTTTTATTTTCTCCCATGAATGATAGACATTACCATTCGTACACAGTTAGGCCGGTTTACCATCTCAATTACTACTCATCCATATCTCTATCCACCTGGGCGAGGTGTTTGTGTAGACTTATCCACCGCACCCTTAGCCCTTGCAGTCACTTAGCAGAAGCCTTCGTAAAATGGAGCATTGCTTTGACGGAGATCTTGGTGGCTTAAGCGGAGGGTATCGCACAATTGGGGCCTCTACCCAGGAGGACCCTATTCCACCGGCTAAGAGAAATTTTATTTCAGAGACTTTTTTGCCGAGTGGCTGTAATAATACTTTGGCACTGACTCCATGCAAATATGTATCCCAACAATACCCAAGCATCACAAACGATCCAAGGATACTTAACTTATATCATATAAAAGGGACCAGCGGGCGATGGCTTGGCAGCATCGAGAGGAAGCTCTAGGCGGAGATAAACTAGCAGCTCACAAATTTAGTACGGGCTTCTTCAAGTTTACCATCTATCTCTTCTTACCAAATTGCTTGTCACGCACCGTACAGTACTTCAAATCATTGCCCAGAAAAAAGAAACGCAAGACAAACACCAACTTAACGAACAACAGAACAACAGGAATGGTGATCGAGAACACCACTATAGGACCATGTCTAACCAGAACTCCAAGGGAAGAGACAGACGAAGAAGAAAGAAAGCAGATAACTAGCTAAGAGTGAGAATAAACTAGAAAAGCGCCCTGATCAAACTCTATTTACGTCTGAATCGCCGGAGGTCTTGCCCGCGCCAATTCCACAAGCCCAGCTTAAGAGAGGAAAAAACAGAAAAGTGTCGGAACTTAGCAGCAAAGGCAAGCTCCAACGCCGTTGAGATAAGCGCGTAAAGCTACTAGACAAAGGCAAAAGCCGATGGTCCGATACCGGTTGAGCACAATTGGCAGGGTTGAGCGGGTATTGTTGGGTTGGGTATTGGATTTCCGTAGACTGAGCAGGAACCTTAGGGGCCACAGGGAAGCGGCTTGAGGGGACACGGACGGTTCGGTTGCGGGGAGGTAATCATCTGAGGACGCTGAGACGGAGCCCTTGAGATCTAGAACTTGTTCTAGATCAATGGAGTCTGCCAGCGGGAGTGAAGGCTGGCTATTAAAATGTGTGATATTGCTGTTGGGATCGTGGGAGCCGAATTGCATATCCACCAGGCACTCGTCCAGGAGCTGAGCAGGTGGAGGGAGGGATACCAGGCTGCTGCGGCCTGATGCGTGGGAATTCACATGGCCTGGTTCGAGGGGGATGTCTGCAGGCCCATCATGTCATCTGGGGGGTGCCACCGGGGGTGGAGCTTGGTTCTGGTCATCTGGCATAGCTGTGCGGACATAGTTCAGTTCAAAAAGCATATTTACTACCCCCTCATGCCCGCCCTCAGTCGCCCACGAGAGTGGCGTCCGGCCAAATCGGGTGTCCGTGTGATCGGGATTGACGTCCTTTCGTTCCAAAAGCATCTTTACTACCCCCTCATGCCCACACCCAGCCGCCAACGCGAGTAGTGTCCAGCCATACTCGCTGGCTGCATGATCGGGATTAACATCTTCCCGTTCCAAAAGCATCTTTACTACTTCCTCGTGCCCCGTGTAAGCCCATGCGAGAGTCGTATTCCCTGTGCAATCGCTTACATTAACACCCCCCTTCATCTCCAATACTCCGGCGACTATCTCCACGATCCCGAGCCATGCTCCCCCGTGGAGCCCGGTGAATCCTAGAGGTCCCTCCGCCCTGTAAAATCTTGGACAAGCGAAATTATATTCTGCAAAATGTGACAATAGCAGCAGCTGAGCAGATATATGCTCATCAAATCTTTCGAGAAGCCTCAGTGCAAGCATTTTGACATTTTCCGTCACCCCCCTTCTTGTGTGCCCTCCCCAGTGGCAAGAAGCATATTCTAGAAGTGGCATTGTTGGGGGGGCAGAGGGAAGGGTAGGCGAAAGATCCCTAACAGATCCAAAGTTGAGATATGTCAAGCAAACCTCCGCAATAGTCGAGTGGGGACTATGGAATAGGGTAGGATCGCTTAAGAGATGTTCCTGCAGAGTGAAGTGTACTAGTCGGACTGTGGATGAAGACGCCTCGACCGTGAGAAGACCCAGACAAGATGATACGAGTGCCCGTAACGCAGGAACGTTTTCCAGATCCAGATCCGTAGATCCTATCTCCACTCCTAGGGCATGACAGAGCTCTCGGCAAGTAACGGCCGTTCCGAATATGATACGACACCCACATCAGTGCCCTCAGCCCGAGTACGGACCTATTTCCCTTCTGCGCCTGCAGCCGCGTTAGGGTTGTCGTGTAAGCATCGCTCAGTCCGTTGCCTCGCGCCATCTCTTTAAGCTTCCTTCTTCTCTGACGAATTGTCACCTCCCCCAGAATAGCCTCAATGTTTAGCGAAGCAAGGAGGAATCTACACAGTCGTTAGTAAGTATACATCGTTGATAGAGGGGAAATGTCAACGTACATATTGGATATCTTCTCCGGAATAATTCTCAGAATCTCGGCCCGTAAACTATTGTCCATCGCCTCTGGCACGTCATCCCTGTCTAACCTCATCACCACATAATTCCTGATATCATCCTCGTTAGAGCTGATGGGTGTTCCAACTGCCTTGGTGAAATATCTGTGGATGGCTTCCCTGACATGGGGCCTCCCAGTCAGGAATATTCTCGTCCTAGGGGACTCCCGGACAATATCTCTTAGCGACTCAAGTGGCTTGGGAAGGTCCTTCGGCAGGCATTCGTCTAGCGCATCGATGCAGATGAAAACTTGGGGTAACTTAGCAATAGCGATCCTCAGTATTCGCATCAGATCCGGAAGTAGCGGCCTTCTCCCGCCAAGCTCTTTTGCCTCCTGAAATGCCTCCCGTATATCTTTCGGGATGCCCCCCTTGCCCACCAGTTGCTTCGCAATTGCCCCCATTATGTTGATGACTGTCTGCTCTTGGTGGGCCTGGTAATCACAGTACAACCATGCAACCGCTAGGCCTTCCTCCCTTGTCTGATTACACAACCTGTCGATCACCAGGGAGCTAGAATTTCTAGCCGTTAGTGACATTCGCTTAAAAGGATCTGGTCACTTACTTCAGATGTGTCTTGCCCACACCCGGATCCCCAGAGCAAAACAAGACCGCCTGATCAGCTCCACCCTCACCCCCCCTCCACTCTCGAAACTCGCTTGTTTCTAAAAGCCAATCCCCGATACCTTCAAATCGGTTGGTGCGCAAGGTATGGTGTCTGTCACCCGGCTCTAGCGGAGAGAGCCAACGCATAATCTTTGCATCCTCGTCGGAGGTATAAATTGTAGTGCTGTAGCTCCCTATTGTGATGCCGCAGTAGGCATTGTTGTCACCAAATATGGCCGATCGTGTAGGTATATTCTGGGCCATGATGTTCTGCCCGAAATTTTGGTTGAGTGTAGAAATAGTACGATACAGCAATACCAGTATGTAGGGTTAATGGGGGAGTTTACGGAACTTTTCGGTGCGCAAAAAAGCTGGAGGAAAGCGGGGAGTTGGCCCCTCTTGTGGCAACTAAATTACCCTCCAATCGTTTCCATGCCAAGGAAATATCAGCTCATTTGTGGTTTGATGCATTACCGCGACATGACCTGGTCTTACAGATTACCGGCAAAACACGCTGCTATGCTGTGCTCGAGCAGAGAGCTTCATTGATGTTATTGGCTCCGGGAGGCTCTCTTTAGTTCAGTTGTGCATTCAGTAGATGGAATTTATTTAGCGGGATCCTTTTCATCACAATTCGCAACCAGAATGGATAAATACTAGGATCCAAACCGGGCCTCTCGTGCAAGACAAAACCCAACATAACCGAATTTCCTTCTATCATTTTGTTGTTCATCCAGTGTGCCGAGGCTGCTGCTTGAGTATGATACGGTGGGTATTTCCCAGATATCGAGGGAGGTTGGCTTGTGGAGTGTCATTAAAAATCGCAGACCTATTTCTGCTAATCCCACGCCACTCTCTATAGATAAGGGTTGCCGGTAGGCTTTCCGTTTTTTGGTGATCCCCCAGAGCATGCCGGTGGTCGCGCACAAGAAGCCGGAGTCAAAAGGCAAAGCAGTAGGACAGTATCAATAAAAGAAAGAGATACTCAAGTAGACGATGAAATTGTAAAACGAAAAGCTTGACCCCAGAGAGCAACCCCTCCTCTCCACTCTTGGTAATGTCGCATAAAATCTCCCCTACCTGATATGGACCTGATATGGAAATCCTGGGGACTTTGTCTCTCCCTACTCTCTGAGAGTACCCTAATAGGCACTCCCTACCTTACGTTAGTAGTAATCTTGCATGCGTACACTCTCTAGGGATAAGGGAAAAAGAATTCCGGACCGCCGTGCCTGGCCATGTTGCACTAGCATCCAACCCTAGTTATGCTTCTACTTAGAGAGATATCTCCGGATTCGAGGGGGTCTATTGGGAACAGGAGCTATTGACTTATATCCCTTCGACGGGGAATTCAATACTCGCCCGGGGCCAGCCCATAAAGGCCTACAGACCAGAGCAAAAGTGTGAACACGGCTGAAAACATGTCTACCCAAATTGCAGTGTGGTATAACTCCACAAGTTTAAGGGATCAGTCTAGATGATCCTCGTATAAATAGTTTCACTGCTTCCTTTGGGTATCATTTAAATTCACAAATGAGTACTTAGATTCCATGTGAAATCTCGGCAATGAAAGTAGAGGAAACCGATTTCAGTTGGCACAATTCCGGCTGGTCCTAGAGTACATAAAAATCTAGGAATCCAACCAAAAAGCACACCGAGTCTATCGCGCGCCCACCATTTCGGCCTCCGCCGCCAAAGCGTGTAGCAGATCCTGAACCACCCGAAGTTTAGGATGTATGCTGGGGATAAAGCGGTCCTTGACCCAGGACTTGGCGCATTCTGGCTTAGCCAGAGCTTGACATAAACCCTCGCTCCTCGGCTGCTGTCTTTTTTCACCTTCGAGGAAAGGTTTGCAAAAGTGCGGAAGCCCATGGGCGAGCGCGGTTGGGGAGATGCGGAGAAGGTGGCTTTGGACGGTGTCAGAGCCAAAAGCTAGACCAATTACTGAATACGTCCAGCCATTCTAATCGTCAAATCCTCATATCGAGCAGATACCTTCACCGTACAGTAAAACAACGCTTCCCTGGCCGAGGATAACAAGTCAGAGGGTGTCTACCCTGGACAACAAAACACTTTATAGAAAATCTCCCCAGCTACAATGGAGCCCACGGGTCTACCCTTACTTATACGGCTATACGATAAACTGCCCTGCCAACTCGAGTCGCCCCACCACACGCTGCAGAAATACACCCAGGGAGGCTATAAACACCCGCCCAGAAGGCAACAGCACACCCCGCCCAGAAGCCCAACCTCTCTCAATCCACACGGGATTCTAAAACTTCACATAAACTGAGCTGGGTTTGCGAGGGGCGGAAGAGCAAGTTAGGGAGCGCCGCTGGGGGGTTACAGGTGTGGTTTGACAAAGGGCTTGGGAGTTGATGGTAGGCGGTGGATTTAGACCCGGCTCTCGAGGTAGTGCTTTTTTTGCGCTTGGTATGGCACCTACATGTGTGAGTGGCTTACAGAAGGGCGTAGGTGATGCCGGAAGTAACACCACAACAGGCAGGGAGTGGGCGGTTAGGGGTGAACTCGTATTGGAGGTAAATTAGCAGTGAGTAGAATCAGGGCGGAAAGGACAGAATATCTGTTTTTGATATTTGGCATTAGGTGGTTCCAGACAAGCCAGCCCTTAGACTCGAGTCGCCCTGGCTGGCGTGATTATAATATAGGCTCTGACAGATTAAGCTTTGTAGGTGGGGCTTCGCACTTTTCAGGTGTCATATAAAATCACTCGCGCAAGGTGGGGAATTTTGGCGTTCATCATCGCTGAAGTGCAGGTTTTCCCACTGTCCCCGTTCCCATTTGGCCACCAGTAGTGGTTTTCTAGTCACTTTTTGCACAGTCGTTAGACGAAAGTCCTGGTGGATCTGATTTTCTCTTCGCCCCTTGTGCGGCCGTTCTACAAATGCGCAATACCCCCCTCCCTACAACTTTTGTCTAGCGATTGCACCTTTCAACGCTGTGTCTAGAACTTGTGGGCTCTTCAAGAGAAAATTGGTCTGTAGAAAAACTTCCTGACAAACTTCCTCCCCTCCTTCTCACCACACTTTAGTAGTACGCTGGCTCCTATGCTCCAATTAATGCCTACTATAAGGCCCATTCCTTCAGCTGAGGTTAGCACTTATGTTTTTATCATGTATCTACTAAGGAGTGTCAAATAAATGTGAACACCTTGCGTCTCAATGAGTACCCCAGCTGAATACCTGTATAATACTAATAACCCGAGCTCAACAACAGAAACAAGGAACAAAAAAATACACCCAGGTTCTTGCATACCATCTTTTACAATCAATGACAGCCTTCGTCCTCTCGGTATGCCCCTTGCTAGATTGTCGAAATGGCCCGGATCTAGTAACTCCTAGCCATGTTCAAAATAGTATCCTGGGTTTCTTTCCTCAACCCCTCCACCCTTGGTATCCTTAGTAGCGCAAATTGCGATATATTCTCTCAAAAAGCGACATCGCCCGAGCCTACACAATACCTTTGGAAGCACCAGCCTCTCTGCTAACTTAATTTACCGGCATTCCGGTATCATGGAGGCGAGCTAAATAGTCTTGCTCCTGGGGGAAGGGTGATGCTGTAGGGGTGGAAAGTCTGTCGTACTATTTTGGCTTGGTTACAACCCAAGGTGTTCACGTGTATTTGACATTGGGGGGTAGCAAGTGAGGATCCGTGATTCGAGCCACTGGCTCGTGCCAAACTAAAATAGCAGGAGAGAGGGTGGGCAGAGGGAGGCGACGAACGATACACCAAATATCTGGTGGCAAACGTCAAATTCGGTAAGATTGTTCACTGTTCACCTATTTGTTTTCCCTCTACTATTATCTGCCCCTCTTGATGTAAAATGCACCAGCTATAGCGTGCCGATAGCTACGAGAGCATTCCGCATGTATCTACACCATTATAGACAGCTTCCAAAGTCCCAAGAGACACAGCAGGTCGAGCATGCTCTCACGAAAAAACAACGCCCTCGGTCCACAACAGCCCCCACCCGAACCTCCCAAGAGTGATATACCATGATCGTAGCTCACGCCCACTGTCTATTCCAAGAACCTATGTAAAGGAGAAAAAAAACCCCCGACCAATGCCCAAAAAACCTACACAATTGCACCCGCAGAAGGAGAGAGAAAGAGGAAGAAAAGAAAAAGTAGTCCAGAACCCCACCCTTCACGCCTCCGCACTATCTAGTCCTCCCTTCCCGGTGCTAGCGATTGCCCCTGGCCCCTTGACTTTCTTGAGCTTTTCTTCAAACCTTTCGAATTCGCGGACAGCTACTTCTTCTTCTGGGTCCATTATTTGCTCGACTGACTGGACTTCTTCGATCTATTTTTTATGGTTAGAAAGGGAAGGGGTGTATAAGTGAGAGGGAGATGGAAGGAAAGAGGAGGGGTACATAATGCATAAGCATAGACTCAATCCCATTCTTTAAAGTTACTGTCGAAGAATCGCATGTTCTACAGGCGCCCCTAAGTTTCAACATAACGACGCCATTCTCGAAGCCGCGGTATTCGATATCTCCGCCGTCTGTTCATACATGTAAACCACTCCCAGTCCACTCATACTCAAAGAACAAAGGAATACTCACCCTCTTGAATCGCCGGCCGGATCCTCGTCTCCAACAACTCCTTAATCATTCCAACCACCTCTGAATCTCCCTCCTCCCTCTTAGTATCGCTGCTCTCCATAGTGCCCTCAAGCACAACCGGCTCCCCACTATTCAACGCTTCAGTGATAAGGCTATAAACCTCCACCTTCAAGAGGGCCCACTGCGTCTCCTCATCCTTGGTAATAGTGATAAAGTCCGGCCCATAGAACACACTGCGGACTCCATCGACAGCAAACAACTTCCGAGCAAGCGGGGAATTGTGGGTCTCGCGGCCGTCAATGTACTCCTGCGACTGGCAGCCCTCCGGTAGGACCGGGAGGCCAGGAATAAATTTCAGCGCGGACGGATTGGGCGTCGACTCGGTCTGGATGAAGAGTGTGCGCTTGGGGGCTCGGAGGATGTGGGTTGTGCGTGGGACAGTGGGGCGGTAGAGGGTGTGAAATTGGCGCACGGGTGGGATGAGGACAAAGCGAGGTCGGGACTGGAGGAATAGTCTCGTGAGAAGTTTTCGTGAAGACATGCTCGTTTGTTCGTTCGTTTCGGAGGTAGTAAGTGGTGGTGAACCTAGTTAGCCCAGTATGTTAGAGAGAAGTGAGAAAGAAGGGTTGCAGGGAATGACGAAATTTGTAAGCGGTGGCAACCGGCTGCTCAAGAGCTTTGGCCACCAACAGACCCCACATGAACTCTTCAACCACACAGCATGGCAGTGTGCGGAATTTGTCGAGAGGCGGAGTCGAAATATAAATGCCCTGCTTGTAAAGTTCCATAGTATGTCCCTCAGTCTAATCCCCCCCTCCCCTCCGAAATTAGCCACACACTGACAGATATAGCTGCTCCCTCGCCTGCTACAAACCGCACAAAGCCGAACATGAAGCAAATCCTTTACCACCACCACCGCCAGAACCTTCTGCCGCTACTACCACCATTCCCGAAGCAGGACCCGAAGACAAAGACCCTTTTGCTCCACTGTTGGCCACACCTTTAGCCCCCGCACTCCGACAGCACCTCCTCTCAATTCACGCCGCAACCCAAAAGCCCACATACAATTCTAACTCAAACTACCGTGGTCGCGGCAGTAGGGGTAGAGGAAGAGGTAGGGTAGACGGGGGGGGAGGGCGCGAAACCCACGAGCGAGAATGGACTGAAGAGCAGGGGACTAAAGCCGCTATCGAAAGGCTCCGGAAGCTCCGGGAGGGGGGTAATGAAGAAATTGAGGAATTCGTACAGATGGTGGTTGGCTTGGTAGAGGAGAAGGGCGACGCTCTTGGATAGAGGTGAAGCTGGGTGCGCGCGTTGGCCGGTTTGAAGGGAGATTTCGTATTATATGTATTGTGGAGGTTTTCTTCTTCCCCCACCTTCTCTGGTGGTATATATCATACCCCATCGCGCAGCTTATTCCCCCCAGGCCTCCGGACTGAGCCTGAGGGGGAGCATAACCGCAGCCCACCATAGCGATTTTTTTTGAGAGGCAGAGGACTACTTGGCTTGCTATCAAGTATTAGAGGCGTAGTATTGGATGAACAGCTGCTGGCTCAAGCATTCATATACCCCCTCCACTTCACCTCCAGGGGTGCACAATACTCATGAGCAGCCCTAACAAAAACACCACATTCTTACGAGTGATACCAAATCGCATTACCCACATAAAGTTACTCCGTAAGATAGCAACAGAATCCAGATCTCAAAGCACCCATCGAAGCAATCCTAAAGGATATCTACTTGTATCACTTTTGGAAACTACAGCGGCACGGCTCTCACTAGCAGTAAAAGCGGCAGAAATAATCTCACCCGATAAACAAGATCTCATGTGATATTGCTAAAAATTCCGAGGAGGGATTGCTCCCTGGAACGAATGTTTTTTGCTTCATGATTCCTCTAGTTCTTGCGGTGGCCTCACAGCGACTACCCACAGTATCGCACCTGGATCATTGGTCTCTAAGGGAAAACCCAACTACAGTACCCTGAGGTCCTATCATCAAGAACATAATCCCGTACAATACTGGGCCCGTCCCCCGGGTATATCATACATATCATACGTCATTAAATTTTGAATTTGTGGCATATTAAGATATCATAGTTAAGCAAAAAGAAGCAAAAATTCAACCGGCCAAGACCGGAATAGGAGGCATCAGACGAGTGCCCGAGGGATCCTAAATGTGCCGCCGGTACCCATGGAAGGCCTGCGCCTGTCGATAATAGAAGAGGATCGCGGAACAGTGTCCTTGGCCTACGATAGTCTCACCCAGGGCATTATGTCCGATTTTTAAGTCGGGCGCCACGAATGCATGTACTGTACTGTACTGTACCGCAGCCGAGCCTAGCTATTTCCTCTTAATCACTAAATCCCACTCGAGCAGGTTTAACTCAACACAGAGGCAAAGGGCCGAGTACAACAGGCAATATTCAACTCCGTTATATTATTCACAAGAACCTATCTAGCCCCCTCGCCCATCTCTGAATTCCCTCCTTCCCATACCAGACCATTCCCACTCCGTCTCGAATCCATTTCTACCCCAACTATCTACAATTTCCAGCCTTAGGTTGAAAACAACAGACGCTGAATAAAGGTTAGAGAAAAAAAAGAAAGAAAAAACCAAAGTGAAGGAGAGAAGCGAAACAGAAACAAGAGCGGCGCTAATCCTAGGATATCGGCCGTTTTGAAGGAACCCGCGAGCCAAAGGGATGAGAATTAAAGACATTTACTCGTGAAAGCTTAGGCGAGGAGTGGAAGGAGAGGAAAGATAGAATGTACTTTCAAAAAAGACCCAGCTTTTTTTCCCCAGAAAAAAAGCAGCGCATCCACCAGCCGAGTCAAGAACGGAGAGCTCGAGATACAAGAAATAAATAAGAGAGCCACCGCCCTTATCCTCCGGCAACCAGCCGGCTAACAACCATTTAGCACCGTAAAAGAAACAAAACATCCGCCTTAGTTACCAAATATTAATGCACACACGCACGCAGCTAATTGAGAAAACCAGGCCTTTCGCCAATGACATGGCATAGTCTTCTATTACATGGGTTTGCTTCCGTCATAACTTGTTCCCCCTGCTGCTGGTGCTGTTGGCTAGTATCCGAGCCATTGCTCTGCTATTCTTGGGGAAACCCGGCAGAGTTTTTAGGCTCCTCCCATGCACCCATTGCCCCTTGAGCTCCACCGTTCTGCTGCTGCTGGGCCATTATGCTCTGTCTGAAGGGGTTTGTCACACTTGCGCCTGTTGCATTGGCAGGCACTGTCAATCCAGTTCCGGCGCTCGACACACTTCTTGCAAAGGGATTAGTCCCTGTGGGCATTGAGCGTACTGTGGGCTGTGCCGATATTGGCATTGCCTGAGGGTATGCAGATGTGGACTGCGTTGAAATAGGATATGCGGAGGGGGGAGAAGTCGGAGACAAATTAGTGGGTGATGCTTGTCTCGCGAACGGGTTTGTAGATTTGGGCTGCGCGACCGCGGGGGGTGATGTTGCATAGAGAGATGGAGCCGTTGAGACAGACCCGGTCATCATCATGGATTGCCGGAATGGGTTGGTATCTGTCGCACCAGTGACTACAGGAGAAAGAGACTGTTGCTGCTGCTGAGGTTGTTGCTGGGGCTGCTGGTAGCTGGGCTGCTGAATGGGTTGGGTAAATCGTTGCGGGATTGCAGATATAAGGGGGGCAGTTACAGCATTTTGATCTGGTGGAGTATAGCCTCCAAAACCCGTCCCGGTAAAGTTCGTCTGTATATTTTGAGGCGGTTGCTGTATGGCCGGCAGGTTGTTTGTTTGGATAATTGAGGGAAGAGGTTGTTGCTGGGCAACTTGATTGTAGGGGTTCTGTGCTTGGTAACCAGTTCCGAACCCGGGCCCGGGTCCTGTCTGTGTAGGAAACTGTTGCGAAGGCGCCACAAAAGGTTGTTGGGGCACAGACTGCTGCTGCATTTGAATACCGAACGCAGCGTCTACCTGGGCTTGCTGAGTAAATTGGTTTTGAGGTTGAGGCATCTGTATTTGTTGCCCATTGGTGGGCTGATTGCCAAACATGGGAGTCTGCTCCGACTCAATTGACTCAAAGAAATCGATGAGATCTGGGGCGACAGGCTTAGGTTGGGCTTGCTCGGGCGCTGGGTTGGCAGGAGTGGGGCTTGGGAAGCGTTGCGCTGCTGAAGTTTTGGATTGTTGCCCTGGTGGTGGTGATTTTGGCTTGGTAGTAAGTATAGGTTTCCCACTCTTCTTCGCTTCTTGCTGAGCGAGATACTGCCGTCTATTGACATCAAAATCTGGATCATGAAGATATTCTTCCAACGAAGATGTGAGACTGGTTGGTGCGTGCTTTAAGTTGGGAATCTGAAGGCGGGTCGCCGTTTCTACTCCTCTAGCCTGCTGCAAATATTCGACAACGTCAGCTGTTTGTTTGGTGAATGTCTTGTAGATCTCTAAGGCCCTCTCGGCGTCATAACGCGACATTTCGAAATAATGTTCTGATAGCATATTAGTTAAGAAAATATCTAAAAGAGGATCTTAAAGGAAAGCGCACCAAGAACATTGATGACACCTTCATTTACAACATGGAATAGAACTAAAAGGTCCATAACCAACAATCGGAAGGCCAGAAGAGAAATCTCATTGTCGACGTCATCATCGAGAAACTATACAGGATTGTCTTGTCAGTCTACCAAATATTATCGAAAGAAACATGAAACCCAGTAGAAATACTGCACAGAAAGGTGATAATCCTACCGTACACTTCAATAGCGCCCTGATTTGAGTTTGGACACACTCTACCTCTCTCAAAAGTCCCTTCTCAATGCTCAACTTCCTAAGTCTTCCCTCACCGCTACGAACGTAGTCGGTCCTCACATCCCCATATGTTCTGGCCCTCTCCAATAGGTACTGTGAGTAGTGACGGATGTTTCTCCCTTGCTCCTGGGCTACAATGCGTAAAATAGTTAGGGCCCGACACCCGACACCACAAGGATTGTAGATCGATTGGAAAATATTCTTACCATCCGAATAATGACTGACAGTTATCAATCGGGGGTGCTTGCGAAGATAGCGGAGGGTCACTTCTCGTTCCCCTTCACGTATCATTAGATGAACAATGATGAGCGACTTGAAAACAATCTGTGTAGATGTGGGTTAGCCTGGGGATATGATCTGCTAAGTACGGGAGGCCAACCGTCCATGTTTGGTCTTTAACTCTATTATTGAGCGCTCGAAAGACTTCAGCAATTCCGGCTTCTCCCGCATGAGTCGCGATAAGGATGTGTTCAACATATTTCGATTTTGGAGCCGCAAGCTTGACTTTGGTGGCACCCTATTGACTCCAGTCAGAAGCAGTCCTGGATTGCTCCAATCTTCCCCACCATCCACCCCAGCCTAATCCCACCAAGACTCAAACCACTAACACAATCTAACGGAGCTTAACACATGCCTTCACCGATTTCTCAAAAGAAGCCGCCATGGAGCCGCTTCCGTTAGCCTCGACGTCCTTACGTCGACGTCCCAAAAAATTTATCCTCCCCACCTTGATATCGTCGAGCGGGAGACTCGCAACTAAGCGGAGACTTCTTGCCGGAGGTTCCGCCTTTTCTCTCTGGGAGTATTGCTACCCTTGGTTCTTGCTTTTGTTTTTCTAGAAGGTTAATGCACTCCTATTTGTCAAGATCACCTAGTTGTTTGCTTTTTGTTTTTTTTTCGGTCGGTAGGGAGAGGTTGTGTTTCGGATGTAAACTCGGGAAGGTTCTGGAGAGCTCACTCGGCAGACCAAAGAGGAAAAGGAATGGGGAAAATGGAGAAAGCTAGTGATGATCTACCAACAGCGGGTGGTGGATTCAATCACTCAGGTAGCGAGTATGTGCAATAGAGCTTGATCCGTTCGTTGTTACTGTTCCCTCTCTTTTAGAGTTAGTGGGGAGGAGACAGATGTGGCAGATCTCAGTTCGCGGGAAACCGGCACTCCTGAGGCTCTTTTGACAGGCTTGACGACAGCAGGGACTCTTCTTTGGCGATGCTGCACGGGCGACGGATTTTCGTGCTCCGATGGAGTATGGACCTGCCCGGGTATGCGTGAGGGTTGGGTTGGGGTTGGGGGGAGTGTATGTGTAGGTATTGGAGGATTGCTACGACAGGGGGGAGGTTTTTATTCTTTTTCCGCCGGGAGAAAGACCTTCAACTCGATAAACTTTGCCCTTTTCCCCTTCTCGTCTCAGCTAAAGGGCAGCAAATAGCATAGGTGAAGGCTGTGAGGTTGGGGTAGTGGTATCAATTAAAACGTTAAGAAATTGATAGGAGAAGATGTGGGAGCAAAGTGAACACGAGATTTAGGATGAGAAAGAAAGCAGAAGCAGAGCGAAGTTTAGATGGGGGAAGAAAGGGCCCGCCACTAGTTGGGGGTAGTGATGATAGGTTTTTGAGCGTTTACTGCTCGCGATGATTTGATTGATTTGATTTGATTGATCGATTGATTGGAGATTTATTGACGGATTCCGAGTCGTCCACCCTCCCATGCCGGTTGCAGCTTGCACTGTTGTCAATTGTGGCTGGTGAGCGGAGAGAGGGGAATCTCAAGTGGCAAAAAAAATACAGAAATGGAAGCACAGGCAAGGATAATGTGGCTGTGCACATTTCTTATGGCACGGGCTTTACCATTTTGATTAGAGTATCATAATATCATACCGGTACCGGTAGAGAAAATTGCCCAACAGATGATAGAGAAGTTAACAAACCAACAAACCGAAGCTAGCTGCCATAGAATATCTAACCTATGAAGATAAAGTAAACAAAGATGATGTCTCGCGCGAGATGGACCAGAAATCTGTTCCATCTCTAAATAGTTTTTCTTTTCTTTTTTGCAAAAAAAAAGAATATTGCCAGAGAGTCCAAGACAAAAAGTGTATCTTCCATCTCATCTCTCTCCTTAAATTCTCTGCGAGTGCAAGTTTTTTCTCTCGCAATTGATATACTGAGCCAAAGGATTTCTCGCCTAGGACTCCACCTGCTCTGCGAAAATAAGATCTTGATGAGGGCATGAGAAGAACATTCACACTATGAAGGCATAACAAGCATATAAAAATATACCGGAGATAGAGGGATAGGAACTAGGAATAGTTAAAGGAAATAAATGATACAATTCCGCTACTCCTCCATTCCTGCTATTTAAGATATCGGTGAACATCCAAAATATTCGAACAAAAAAAAAACCAAAGTTGAAATTTTATCCTTCCATGTTTCAAGATCAGAGATGCTTTTAGCGTCCGATTGTTTAACAAGGTAAGGTGTGCTCGAACGCCCATATCATGATTCCCCCATGGCCATCTGAATCAACCCTTGAGCCAGCCTGCGAGTGCAGGCGGAGAGCGCGATCGAAACAACCAGGGGTAACCGATCATAGGCTGCACGCTAAGTTTTCTTCATCTAAAAGAGGGGTAATTGTCAGCAATTGATCATATTCATAGAATCGCGGAAGTTTGCACTCACTTGATAAAACTTGGAAGGATGGGGTGGAAGCGTGGCTCCGAGGGTCCCTTTTATACCCGGTAACTCTGGAAGCGCTTAGTCATCCACATGCCAAAAAGCCCCTTACAATCAAATGCCAAGGTAGTACAGTCTAGTGCGGCAAAGCCGGAGGATGTCTTCCTGCTTGACCCTCGAGCGACCCCCACTGTGTCGAATTGTCATTTACCAAGATGTCACCACAGATTGCTCTTTCGCGGATATGCTTTCAGTACCGAATGCACATATTTACGAAGGGTTTCCGTTTGATATCATCTTCCCGTTACATCCAGACGAGCTTGCCAAATTCCACATGCGATATCTGGCACGAGAAGTCTGTCCCAAGATGCCGACAATTTTCAACTGAAAAAACGACCCCCGAGAACAGTAAAGAAGGTCCACTTCAAGAAGAAGAGACTGCGCTATCTGGATCCGAATTCCCCGCCTCGGGAAGCACCGCTTCATTAGAAGCTGTCTCAGCCTCAGAACCTCCTTCGTCCGAAGTTGCCTCTAAACAAACTGCTTTCGCACCCGAAATTTCACCCAAGGAAGCCACCCCCACCTTGGGGGCTACCTCTACCCCAGAAACCGCTCTACCCGCGGAACTTCCGCTGTTAAATGGGACACGATTGGATGAGACATCGTCGAGCGAAACTCCATCGAGTAAACTACCTTCCACGATTACAAACGCTAGCGATTTCCTAGCTAGCCGGCGTTTCTTAGATGAAGATGCAAACAGAGAGGCTTCCCCCCGGCCTATTGATACTAAGGCTAGGGGGAAGGAAATCCTGAAAAACTATAGAGTTCTGCTGAGAGATACTGAAGTTGAGGTCGATCTCGACGAAGTCATGAAAGTAGCAACCACTGAGCCGCCGCCTCCCCCTCCAAAACCACCTATGCCATCCGAGCTCCTTCCACCCCATCTCCTGGATGCTGGAATGAAGTGTGATTTGCCCCTCCCTTTTGCACCAAAGGAACATACAACTTACAGTTTGCAATAGTCGAATTTCCTACGGCAACTCACCGAGCAGCAGATATCGGCAAAGAACTCCTAGACAAACAGGTTGTGCTTCATGGATACTTTGGCGCTGTGCGGAAGACTGCGAAACATCTCTATTTTTCTTCCTTCTACGACTATTACTCTAACCCCCCACGCCCACTAAAGGTGGTTTCCCTCATTGATTCTTCATCGCCTCAAATTACCAAAGCTGCCCATCAAATACTTGGGTCCCTCCATCGGTTTACACCTGTAGCTCTCCGAGCATCAGTATACAAGTGTGCACCTTCAAAATCCCCAGAAAAAAGGAAATTCGACGAGGAAGTTGAGCTCCGAGTCAAAGAAGTTATCCCGCTCAATTCGGTGTCAGAAAACCTGATCTATACTGAAGGGACAATTTTTCCGCCCGAGAATCGTTACCTACAACTCAGGACTAACAAGCAGCTTTATGCAGCCTTGCGCCTTCGCTCACGTACGGCGTCTGAGTGCCGAAGTTTTTTTGAGAAGAACGATTTTCTTGAAATTGAGACACCGTTATTGTTTAAATCTACCCCTGAAGGTGCCCGAGAATTCTTTGTACCAACGAGGAAGGGAGACGCCATATGTTACGCTTTGCCCCAGTCGCCTCAACAATATAAGCAAATTTTGATGGCCAGCGGTGTTCCTCGTTACTACCAGCTTGCTAAATGTTTCAGGGACGAAGATTTGAGAACAGATCGACAACCAGAATTTACCCAACTTGATATGGAAATGTCATTTGCCACGTCGAACGATGTGATGGATATGGTTGAACGGCTGATCATAAGTATATGGAGCAATGTCTTGGGTGTTGGTATAGATCCTGGGTTCAAACGAGTGCCATATTGGTGGACAATGAAGAATTACGGCACGGATAAACCTGACTTCAGATATGCGAATCATAGAGTAAGCTTGATACTCTCTCTATCTTATTTTATTCTACTAACTAAAAAACAGATTAAAAGCCTCCATGAAGTTCTTCCACACCTAACTAAGGCAGACAGATCTGTGGAAGGGTTTTTGTTTTGCGGAAACACACCCAAATACAACATAGATCAAGCTACGGAGCTTCTGGATGAGTTCAAGAAAGAAAATCCGAGTGTAAGAGAGGATAATTATGTGGCATATATCGTCGGTTCTGGAAACGAAACTCAAGCCTACATCGAAGGAGGGATGGAACTATGGCACGAGGCTGACCTAGCTAATATCCACGCGGCGCTATGGGTGCGCCGACCCGGCACAATAGTTATAATTAAAGAGCGCCGTGGCTATTACTCCGTAGACACCCTCTCTCTCCCTCCTCCTCGCCACGCTCCATGCAAACCAGCGCTAACTCTGCTAGGGTGGGAATACCAAACTCGGTCTTCTGAGAACCGCGCTTCTAAACAAGGCCATCGAAAAACGGCTCCTGCAAGGCCGATGTGATCATGCATTTGTCTGGGTCGTCGACTTCCCCCTCTTCTCTCCAACCAGCGCCGATGAGCCTAATCAGCCCGGCACAGCCCCCTTCTCATCAACCCACCATCCTTTCACGGCCCCTGTCGCGGAAGACATCCAACTCCTGAAGTCATCACCGTACCGTGTACGCGCCGAGCACTACGACCTAATCGTTAACGGAATAGAACTCGGCGGGGGCAGCAGGCGTATCCACGAGGCGGCGCTACAGAAATACATACTCGAGAAAGTGCTCAAGATGTCTCAGGACAAACTTCAGCAATTCGACCACTTACTAGAGACCCTCGATAGTGGGTGTCCTCCGCACGCGGGTATCGCTCTGGGCTTCGATAGGTTGATTGCTGTGATGATGGGTCGCAATAGCATTCGGGACGTCATCGCATTCCCAAAGAATGCTAAGGGTGCGGACGTGATGGTTGGGTCGCCGAGTGTGATTCCGGATGAGGAGTTGCGGGCATATGGGCTTCGGAGGAGCCGAACCCGTTAGGCTATAGGGAATTGGGGTGGAGGGTAGCTACTTATGTATATATACTCACTGTGCGCTCTCCAGATTACAATTAGGGTAGAGGGGATTAGATTTTAGAGAGGGGTCCGTCTCCCTATCATAGAATCTCACTCGATGGTACTCTACATCTCTGGCAGACGGAATTTGTGTAGTGGGATCGTGGCACTCATCCCCCTAAAACATACACTTGCCCCGGGAACACAAACCACTTTCCCCCATCAACGACCTCAGTCCCTCCTAGGAGCAGCCACTGCATCGTCACCCAATCTCTATCTAAACGTGCCCCCAAATATGCCTACACGAACAAGAAGTATTATGCGTGAGTCGGGTCCACTCAAGTCCACTCAAGTCCTAAATGCCCCACATCCCCGCCAAGCAACGTCAGAGCCTATATTTCACCGACCGCCTATATCAGAGTATGATACCGGTATCCAGCGTTGTCCTGCGATACTATACCATGTAATGCGAAAAACCATCTTATGCGCCCCCTCCCACTTATCCCGGACACCGGAAAGCCTCTATAACACCTGCTGGTATTATAGCTGTTTGCTGGTAGTTCATTTGCTGGAAAAACGGCTTAGATGGTAGCCCACACTCCCTTACTGGCCCCGTAGTGTACTCTGCATATGCTGCAATACGTACAATTCACAAGTGCATGTCATACCTGCCCTATCATATCGCTTCACCGTCATTATAATTGAGCTCCGGCCTGGCACCCCTCCTGATCACTCGCGCAGAACAATCACCAGGAATACGAAAACTGCCCTCGAAAACCACTTTATCATACTTTCAGGAAGAAAAAAAGCATCATCATCATCGTCCGGGCAGAGTGTTTAGCCCTTTTTGCTCGCTCACTCATTCGCTTTCCCATCTCGGGGACTAGAAACGGAATATATACAGCCAATCTTCGAATCTTTGCATCATAGGAATAGATGAGAGAGAGACGTGGGTATCGTTCATATCATAACTTTGAAGGGGGTATAAAAAAGCGAGGACACAGAAAGAAAGGGAAGGGGAAATGGTTGAGGGGGGGATGATGAAAAGGGAGAAAGCATAATAAACATCGCCTTGTGAAAAAGCAGATTAAATTATGCGGGAACGGTACATGCCATCTGCTTAGAAACGTCGACGAAATAAACTTTTCCTCTTTTTGCGCCCCCCCGCGTCTCCAGAACATGAAATACCAAATAAATAATAAATAAATAAACCGAGCCAACAAAGCCCATCTATGCCTGCCGCCAAACAAAACAGAAAAATGTGAGCACAACCCGCCACATCCACGTTACGAAGCTCCAACTCCAACGCCGAAAGTCCCCTGGTTCACCTGTGCTTCGGAGGACCTTGTTCCAGCCCCGGTTGATCCTCCTGTGCTCCTTCCCCTTTCTCGCATTCGCCTTCCCTCCATTAGGCCTCTTAGACCCCGTTTCTGCAGACCGATCACGCTACTAACCCCACCTCTCCATTCGTCCCCTGTGCCACCAAGGTTTTCCACTGGCTCGCGCTTTCCACCGTTGCCGCCGCCGGCGGCCATGGCTGCGGCATTGAAGACTGCTGCGGCGTTTCTACCGTCGAGGACCTGGTGGAGGCGCTCGACCACAGCTTCTAAAAGGCCTTCTACCTGGTATGGGCGGGCGATTTGTAGGAGGGAGCAAAGAATCTGTGGGGATGATTGAGGGTGGTTTGGTGGAGGAAGGGTAGATGTATAGAGGTAGTGAACAAGGGTAACTAATGTCTGGAGGGTGTGCGGGAGATATAGAGTTCGGGGGCGATCCAATGGATTGAATTGCGCGGTTGTGGGGGGTTGTATTTCCGACTTTTGAGTCGACTGGGAAAGTGATTGTTGTGTTATTGTAGAGGCTGAATTGTGGTTCTTCCCAGTTGGTGAAGGGAGCTCCTTATTTGCCGCATTCAGCAGCCCAAGGAAGTATGGTCCCCAGCGGCGAGCCACAATTCGCGAATTAACAGGAACGCGCTCACCACCGACAGCGAGAAATTCCATATCGGCCATTTCTTTCATGCCAAGTACCATCCTGCCAAGTTCCTGTGCCGCAACAGAGCAAGAGCGTTGTAGGGCTGGATGAGAACTCATTCTTGGATTCTCATAGAGGCCAAATGCTTCCAATTCAACCATACATAGATGGGAGAAGTTGATCCGGCGATGATTATAGTCCTCCACCAGAGACCGATTCTTATTCCCCAATATCAAAAAGGCATTACGTTTACTCCACAGAATTCCCCTGTTCCATGATCCCTGGGCGAATGCTTGGCCCGCATCAATGCGTGACCAGATAAGTGTTCGGAGATCCAAAGCCCAGAGAGCATACTCCTGTTTACTGCTCGTCAGGTATGTGCCGCTGACGACAAAATGATTATCTAGAACCCCACCATTGGGAAACCGGAGACCAGGCGGCGAGAATTGCCCGTTCATGGGCCTCTCGGTAAGGGAGCCATCCGGCAGCCGAATCTGTAGCTCAAGCTTGACATCCAGAAAGTTATAATTTGAGTAGATCAGCATAGCGTTTGCTTCACTCGGCGAAGCCTGGGAAGTAGATTGGCCATTCACGGCGGAGAAGGACGGACCTTCTTCTGAACCCATGTACGGACTATTGCGTCCTGCTCCGATAGATGATGCAGTCAATCCGCGGCCCAACGGTGCAACAACCGATCTATATGCCCCGCAAGACCTATCCAACGGTGTCGTCGATGTCCATTTCAAGGATCGAAGATTGAAAACATTGATCTCCTCGATATAATGGTTCGCAGAATCCTGGCCGCCCACAATTACCATTTCCGCACCTCCGAGGCCTTCAAGCCCAAGGCCCCCAACAACGGGTGCGGCTACGCTATTTGTAGATGTGAAAGTTGCACTTGTGGGAAGTATGGTTGCGCAATGGGCATATCGCCCCTCCGGTGGATTTGATGTGGGTATGTAAGTCCATGTTTGCAAAGGAATATCATAGATGTGTATATCTGACATGACCATAACATCATTCTGTGAGTCTCCTCCAGGCGAAGTAGCGGTATTCCCATTCGTATTACTGGTTCCGTTGGTTTGTGGAGGACTGGTGGCCGCGGGCGACATGCCACCGAAGCAGACTAGCTTCGTGCCCCCTAACGCACAGACGCTGTGAAAATATCTCGGCCGTGGAACATCTCCTCTTGTTTCTAGTTTTGACCATGATCGAGTGATCAAATCGAGCGCATACATATCGCATGTCAGCTGAGGCTTTGTGCGTGAAAGCAATCGGCCACCAAACGCGTAGAGGGTATCGCCGATGATGGTTGTTGACGAGCCCACTAGCGGTGGTGGCTCCCGTCCAGATGTTTTGAGGATTGTTGCTACCAGCGAGGAGATGTTTTGGGACGCCTGCGGCTGAGCTGTAGTAGGAGTCGAGGATCGAGGAGTATTGCTGTTACTGCTCGAGGGGTTCTGCTGTGGGGCTGTTACGGAGGAAGTAGAAGCGGACATCGTCGGGGGAAGGTGTATCGAGGGCGAAGGGTTGTTAGAGGAAGACATGGCGGAAACAGCGGTCTGTCCGTTCGTCTCTGGCAGGGAGGGTGGATAGTTGGAATGAGGGAGATGCTGGCGTGAGTTGCGATGTGTGAATGTTTTACTCGTAGGAGGGGAGGGGGGGTTTGTAAGGGTAAAGACAACAAGGCGGCAGGCTCGGGTTGTGGGTTGTGGAGGGTAGGAAGGTGTGCAGGGAAGCACACAAGCAGGAGGAGCGGTCCCAGGACGAAACCGGGAGGCCGATGCACAGTATGGAATTTCGTAAGTGGGTGGACAGGGGATGGGCCTTTTCTTCCTCTCCCTCTTTCTCTTATGTTTTTTTCTCGATCCACCCCCGTTTGACGCTCGTCACACTCAGGGCAAGTGCTTGGCTTCCTGTGATGATGATGCCCCAGTTAGAACTCGCGACCCAAGAAGTGCTGCAGAAAGGTAAGGGAGAAATCATCTCATCCACCCCAGAACCCACCAGCAGGAGGGTTATGGCAGAAGATAGGAGGACGTCTGTAGGTATGATACCCCTAGCCTCGCAAAAACGCCCAGATTGGTAACCTATATGACAGCCCCTTTTGTGAGGAAAAGGGCTCGCCTACTAGCGATGTTATTACTGCCGGTAGGTAAGCACTTGCAATTCTAGTGGTGGTGGTGGTGGTGGTGGTGGTGGTGGTGATGTTGGAGGGTGGTATTAACCCTTTCCATCTCCTCTCCTCCCTCTTTCCTCTTCCCTTTCTACCGTTCCCTCTTTCCTTCCTAATAGTTTGTCACGATATTTCGTCCGGAGCTAGCTCCGTAGCCAGAATCAAGCCTAACAATGCTATCAACTAGGGCAACTTATAGTGTCTCGCCGTCACAAGATCGTGTATCACAGCCTTCGTGATAAACGAAGACTGTGATACTCTAAGAACCGGTATGTGGACAGTCTGGGTAATCGATCTCAAGAAAAAACAAGTTCCTCGGCGTATTCGCAAGTATTAAACACAATAAGACAGCACTCGTAAGGTGTAAGCATCTTCAGAGGGTGGGCGGGTAGACACCCTCCAGAGCTTTGTCCCTTTCCTCCTACCGTACTAGACCGATACTCCCCACTCTTCTCATCCCCCCCAAAGCGATATTCCCCCGTCTCTCGCTTCCTTTCTTTTCTACTTTTGCCCCCCCCCCCCCGATCCTTAATCCCCACCACACAATCCTCCACCCCGCATCTTCTTACTCCATCCCCCCTCATATGTTCATTCAGCCGGCATTATTATTGGTCTCCAGCAGGGTACGCTTCTTCTCCTTCCCTTTCTTTTCCCTTTGTCTCTCCAAAAGCTCAATGGGCGGTTACCATACATCGCCTACCGTTACAGGTACAGTACCCCTTTTACAACATTCCTCGCCAAGTGCCGAAACGTCAGCGAATCAGGTTAAACAGATACGCTAGGTAGGAACGTGGAAACGTGGTTGTCTGCAGAAAAACGGTCCGCCGCCACCAAATATCACATCTCTCACCACAATCCGTCATATTTTCCAAAGCCATGATTCTCGGATGTCCTTTTTCTTCCCTCGGCAAAGCTCCTACGATGCCGGTAGACTGCATTACTTGTCAGGTACTCGAGTACTCGAGTATGTGTGGAACCGGGGCTGTGTGGGTACACAGTCCACCGGAAAGTGCGTTATCGGCAGTCCTGCTGGTGATTCAATTAGCAGCAGTTAGCAGAGATAGGCTGCGGCGTTGCACGTCTTGAGTGCGCAATTCCCCTCCACTCCCATGATTACCCTATTCCTGCAAACCTCAAAGTCTCAGGCAGAGAACAGAGGGGTTTAGAATTCTTGAGCACCCTTCCCTTCCCCATACCCGGTTCAATGCCTCTCCGAGCAGAACATCGGTGCATCTAGAGCCTCTTAACTGGCCCACCCACGATCATCCAACCTTCCCCAAGAATTTCATCGCTCCAGCGCTGTATGCCGGTACTGGAGATTTTTCGACCACCATCGTTGCCATATCTTGTGCAACCCTCGTAACTCCCCCCACAGCGACGGAATCTGGCCGGATACCCGGGCCGGTACGTATTTATCTAGTCTCCATCGTGTACATGTACAATAGAATCAAGACTCCCCTGTAAGATGTCAGGTTAATATGTCTTTTTCTTTTGCCATAATATTATTACACATATCTACCGATACCTTACCAGCACCCCACTATATCATACACGGCACCACCACGCCTATCAACAAATCCATTGGGAAGGGGGTGTTTAATCTCCCAGAGTGTGTTTCCGCCTGTTCGGGTCCTAGATTATGACCGTAGCCGGGTTGGGGCACCATGGACCCCAGCAATTATGCATATCAGCCATGATATTAAGCCGAGATCGCCAAAAACCCCACAAAATCCTTCCCAGGCAACCCATCCAAACAGTTAGGCCCTATAAGGTGATGCTTAGATGCCCGGGTATGGTAGAAAAAGGAGGGTGTAAAAAAAATACCAGCAAGACCATGTGGGGCAGTTGGGAGAGAGCAGACGGGTTGCATAAACGGAAAAATTCTTATCCCAGTAGACACCAGAAGTCGGGATTGAAAGAAAGAGCGGGTAGTGGGTATCCGGTATCTTAGCACTTGACCACCCGTATTCAGATCATGATAGAATTATTATTAGCGCCTAGATTTAGTTCAATCCGCTGGATTATACAAGGCTCTCAAAAGAGCTACAGCACCTCCAAATGCCCTACGGTACTGTAGCCCCCTCTCCTCCTCCTCTGGTCTCGACTTGGCCCCACAGCCCTAATGCAGCACGCATAATACGAGTATGATACTTGTAACTTGGACCTGACCAGTTGCAGGTTGCTTAGCGCAACTACTCGTACTCCAGGTTAATAACGTCTTGTAATATCCCTTCTGTTCTTCCCCCACTTCCGCTAATCTATCCGCACCCCCTAACTCACCGTAATCCTTGTCTCGCCACCCAAAGTTTTCCACCCTTTTTCTATCTATTTACCCGAGTACGGGTACTGTGCTGGCACGGAACACCGGGGGGCAGAAGTACGAGTATGATACTGTACAGTACTCGTACTGTACGAGGTGCAAGGGTAGGGAACAGTTAACCCGAACGGACAGGAATATATTTGGCTGGTTAGCCCTAGATGGATGAGTGTCCAATCGCTTCTTACCAGACCCTGGACAACTACTCGTACTCTCACGGTGTTGGAGCTTACCGAAAGTGTAAATAAATGTGTTGTCGCTTCTTGATACTTGTATATTATGGTATCATATCGGGAATAAGCTAAGTTGGGTCTGATATGGTGCTTCACATCTTATCTCTTGGATCACCGAGACCGTGGAAAGTTGTCGGCTACCCCTGCCAATATCTAAGACGGCGAGGTCAAGGTAAGTTACCACCTTGGTATCCCTCAGTGACGACAAACGTACAGTAGGCACGATCATATAGCTAATACGGTCCTAGCTACAGTATCTACTATGGTCTGAAGTGCACATCTGCAAAGCCACAGAGATCAACAAAGGTTGCTAATTAGCCCATGTCTCAGACACTGATACTGGTGGTACAAAACCCTCTACCGTTTCGCCACCGACCAAGAGGTATGTCCCGGTATGGTAGATTTATTTACTTGTCATAGCCAGCACTTGGGGGGTTTGTGTGCGCAACAACCTACCCTAATACTGTACACGCTTAAGGTATGGTTCTTTTTTTTCCCTTTTTCTTTTTTTAACCTGGACCAGATAAAGTGCCTGCGATTGGCCTCGTGGATAATCTATTGATTATTATACATGGCTTAAACCCGGTTACCCGAGGAGCTGGAAAGGATTTGGAAAATTTCCATGCCTGGGTGGTGGCTCTAAAGCTCACTCGTGCGCTCACTCACAAAGCGTTATCAACTTACCGAGCCCTCGCACAGTGCAGCACAGTACAGCACCGGTATCGGTGCCGCGCCTCGCTCAAGCAAGATTCCCCCTTCTTCTCCTCTTCTAATCACATGACCTGCTTTGCATACCCTTTCTTTCCTTTTTTTCCCCTTCCTTTCCTCCACCCCAAATCCCTGCTCTGCGCAACCCCCGTACCATATATATAACCCTTCTAGAATACGGGTAAGCATAGAAGCGGGCTAAAGTTTACACAATGAGACACGAGAGATCAAGCACTCTTGGCACAGAGGACAGGGAAGGGGTGGAGAGGGTGTGTCTGAGGACCCGCTTCCACATGACATGACAATGCAATGATGGAACTGAAACCCCAGAGTCCCCTAGTTCTATTGTCCCTCAGTCCGGCAACGCGGCTACTCCCGTGGTGAATCATGATCAGCGATGGCGGGATCGCAAATCCAATATGCCCTAGCAAGAGTGAGGTACCATGCGAGCCCTAAATTGGCTCTCGGGGGGAAGGGGGTAGCGGCGATAATGGGTGGTCTGGCACGCCGAGTGAGAATTGGTGAGAGTTGATGTATTTTTACAAGATCCTGGTTTTGTGTTTTTGGGGAGGGGGGCTTTTACTGGCTTATCTCGTTTGATTGGTCTAAAGCAAATGCATCATACTTTGAACTGCTTTCATACAACTCGTTTCAATAACGTTTGGCTCCAAATAAATACAAAGAAACACGATTCAACCGCCGAGCGATGTGTCCTGAGGCATCTGTACCTCGGCCAGCCTCTCGACATCTCCCCTTCTGAGCCCACCACGTTCCGTTTGGTGCTCGGTCACATGAGGGTGGACCTTTTCGTCGATGATCTTAAGAGTTGACTGGAATTCTTCCCCGTCGATGGGAAGCTGGCTGGTTGGGTAAAGTAGGACAAAGCTCTTAACACCAACCAACAGCTTGTCTGGGCTCGCCTGAAGCTCCTCGGGCGTAAGTTCGGTTTTGCCATTGTGCTATATATTATTGTTAGCAGTCGTAGACAAAAAGCGAGGGCACCTCGGGGCCGGGCTTGCCTTCAAGATCCTCCACTTCAGATTCTTAGCCAGCCACCTTTCCACTTCATGCTGGTCATCCAAGGTAAAGTTATGGTCGGTGCCGTCCAGGCTATTGTAGAGGGCATTGGTTATGTCTACACCTCCAGAGAGTAACTGGTCCGCTTCCTTCTGGCCGGCGCAATTCCCGCAGATATCTGTTGTGCTTTTGAATGTGTCGACCGTGCCTACACGGCTCTCATTCAGGATCCATTGGTGTGGGTCATCTCCGGGTTCGCCCAGGAAGAAGAATATGGTGAAGTTCCCAGGGATGAGGTACTTCCTGACACGCAAGAAGATGAACCATTCACGACGGAACTTCCCTTTATCTGTTTCATATGCACAATTAGGTTGTACGGGGTAAAATGTGGACATGGACGAGTAACATACCAACGATATGTTTAGGAGGTTTGAGACCGTGCGGAACATGGGGGGTATCGACTAATGACTTATCTATGGTAGCACCATATAGGTCGTAGACCTGCTTGAGGACATATAATTTCATCTCCCTTTGGCGTGCAGGGCCAGACAACTCGACTGGAAGTTCCGGATAGTAGTAGTTATAGTCGAAGACACTATCAATGTTAATTTTCGGGATTACTCTTAGGGAGTGGTGGTGTAAATTCACGGGAACTCACGTTGGTCCGACTTCTGAGCCGGACTTTTGAATCATGCTACTCGTCCAAGGGGTTGCTTGCTTATCGTCCGTATAAAAAGGGCGAAGAGTGGTCTGGGCATCATCTGTAGCTGCTGTGAGAGGCCAACGGGTATTATCTGTGGTTTGGTCCTCAAATGGTGCATCATAGTGAATAGCTTGCCAAAGCGCATACATGCGATCAATGTTGCAGTGGCTACTCCAAGTTAGTTACTTATGTAAAGGGTTGATTGGGATGAACTTACTGCAGCCTGTTTGAGAGGGGTGTTGGATATGTATCAGCGCTCTTGTTTTCGCCATGCTATCGGGTTCAGAGCTTACCAGAAAATAGGATCGAAGGCGGATACAGGTACTTCTGTCATGTGGCCCTCCGGGGAACCCTTAGTTGTATAATCTGTCCCAGTGTAGTCTAACATCACACAAAGTAAGCTTCCCCTTTAGCTACTGAATCACATAGACTAAGCCTACTGTGAATGGTATTGTGATAGCTCTCCAACGAAATGTTATTGACTCCAGTATAACCTGACTCCCAACCGGTATTACTGAAAGGTCCATATGATTCAACCAACGTCAATAGCTTGTATATTCCCTCACGGAGGCTAGAACTGCTAGCATAATTAGTATTAATCAAAAGAAGTCGAAGAACTGAACTTACGCCGAACCCTTTCTCGCCACTTTTGCCAATTGGATTCTGAGTTGCTGATCTACGATTTTAGGGCGACTAGTCCCATTCTCATCTGGGCACCTCTTCGTCTCTTCCCAAGTAACCATCTACCGCGAGTTAGCCAGTGTCAACTATTATCAGCGAAGAGACATACCTCCGGAACACCGACTATAGAGAAGTCTCTCTGCCTCCGAAGGCTTGTCTTAAATTTATACGAATACAAAGGGTTGACATCTTTCCGGGTGATGGCCGGGGCATGAGACCCAGGCCGGGGAAGCGTTATATCTGTCGTCGGGAATCTGACGCTCTGCGGAACATCCGAGTCTGTCGCCCAGTCCCAGTACCTGCCACTGTTAGACTGACACTAGGCTACCTCAACGAAGGAAGGGAAGAAGGCTTACGGGAGCCGGATTCTTAAAGCGGCTTCCTCATAGGGTGCACGGTGCTTGTCACTAAAGGCTCTAGCGATCTTGAGAGCTTCCTCCACAATACGTTGCTATATGTATTTAGCTCCTGTAAGACTTCAGTGACTGGAGAGACCAAGTTACTTCATAAAGCAGAAGATAGGGACGATGCCAAGTAAGGAATAGGGCACTATTAGACAGATTAGCACACTCTAACTTCAACTGCTAAGAGCCGTAACGCACGTTCCATGGGTGCAGTAATCTCCCGCCCTATCATCCGTATCCGCCTCCTCCATCCACGCTAAATAAGGCACCCCATGGACACCTTTTTCAAGTTAGAATTCACACACCATCGACCTAGGAAATGCTTACACACCTGCAACCTGATAATATCCTAGAGGGCTATGTGTATCCTCCCCCTTCGACTGGAAGTTTATCAATGCTTGGAGGAACAAGTTCCACTGAAGTGGATCCTCAGCGAAGTCGTTGATATTGCGTCTTGGATGAGGAATTCGACTTGCCACACCAGTAATGGGGTATGTTCCCGCTGCCATGGTTGATGAGATTGACTGATATCGGATACCAAGCCTACTTTTTTCGCTACTATCTAATCGAGTTTGTCAGAAGGGTGGGTTTATATAGGGTTTGGGGGGGGGGGGGGGGGGGGGGGGGGGGGGGGGGGGGGGGGGGGGGGGGGTGGGGGGGGGGGGGGGGGGGGGGGGGGGGGGC
>Ga0307513_10001137_pt1 | contig 38670 bp, 33 predicted proteins | sample 15_EM_MG_FD_202174 | JGI IMG/M metagenome (GOLD analysis project Ga0307513, IMG submission 202174) | Populus trichocarpa ectomycorrhiza microbial communities from riparian zone in the Pacific Northwest, United States - 15_EM | ecosystem: Host-associated > Plants > Roots > Unclassified | place...
ACATCCTCACCTCGACGGACCTGCGCGACGATGCGGATTTGGGTATGATTGCTGACAGATGTCACCCGGGTCGATCGGCCTCCTGCGACACGCAATCGACGCGATGGCCGATGGCGCCATCGTCGCCGATACGCGCTCGGGGGAAGTCTTCGTCAACGCGGCGGCGCGCGAGATGCTCGGCATCCCGGTCGACGCGCCGGTCGACACGACCTATCTGAAGGACATCGTCGGGTTCTATCCGTTCGAGCTCGCCGCGGCGAGCGACGGCCAGCCGATCCGCGAAGAGGTCCGCATCGGCGACCGCGCGCTGCACTCGGTGGTGACGCCGCTGCGCGACCAGGGCGTGGTGCAGGGCGCGATCGTCGTGCTGCGTGACCTGGGCGACACCGCCGACATCGCGCGCCGCCGCGCCGAGTTCGCGCAGGTCATGTCGCACGAGCTGCGCACGCCGCTGACGTCGATCGCCGGCGCGCTCGACATCGTGCTGTCGGGCTACGCTGGCGCGCTGTCGGATCGCCAGCTGCGCTACGTCGAGATGGCGCGCCAGGCGGCGACGCGGATGAACCAGATGGTCGATCAGCTGCTCGATCTGGCGCGCGCGCAGGCCGGGTCGATGACCGTCGCGACCGCGCCGGTCCAGCTCGATCGCCTCGCGCGCGAGGTCATCGACCGCTACCGCGCGGCGGCGGCGACCAAGCAGCTCACCGTCGTGCTCGGCGCGTCGGCGGAGGACATCGTGATCATCGGCGACCCCGAGCGCCTGTCGCAGGTGCTCGGCAACCTGCTCACCAACGCGATCCGGTTCGCGCCGTCGGGCGGCGTGATCGACGTCCAGGTGTTCGGGCCGCCGCTGTCGGAGGACGCGGTCGGCGTCTCGGTCTACAACTCCGGCGATCCGATCCCCGCCGACGAGCGCGAGCGCGTGTTCGAGCCGTTCTCGGCGTCGAGCCGGCGCGTCGGCGGCACCGCGCTCGGGCTCTCGATCTCGCGCACGATCATCGAGGCGCACGGCGGCCGGATCTGGGTCGAGTCGAGCACGACCGGGACCAAGTTCGTGTTCACGCTGCCGTCGTCGGCGATGGCCGACAAGCCGGTGCAGCTGCCGCTCGAGCCGCAGCCGCGCCGCCGCGGCCTGGGCGAGGGCTCGTGCGCGCTGGTCGCCGACGACGATCCGCGCCGCGCGCTGCTGCTCAAGGGCCTGCTGATGTCGCTCACCGATCGCGTGCTGGTCGCCAACGACGTCGACAGCGCGATCGCGATCGGCCGCACCGAGCACCCGGCGCTCGCCGTGGTCGCCGGCGCGATGGCCGACTCGCTCGCCCTGCTCGCGATCCTCGATCACGATCCAGACACCCGCAAGACCGCGGTCATGGTGGTCGGCGACGCCGAGCGCCGCGCCGACATGCTCGCGGCCGGCGCCGACGATCTGCTCGAGTTTCCGATCCAGCCGGCGATGTTCCGCGACGCCTGCCTGCGGCTGGTCGAGTCCGGCCGGCGCGAGGCGCCGCGCGTGCTGATCGTCGACGACGACACGTCGATCCGGCAGATCTGCCGCGAGGTCCTCGAGATCGGCGGCTACCAGGTCCGCGACGCCGGCTCGGCCAACGCGGCGCTCGCCGAGGCCCGCCGGTTCCGCCCCGATCTGATCCTGCTCGACGTCCTGATGCCCGGCATCGACGGCTACCGCTGCGCCGAGATGATGCGCGCCGATCCGGCGATCGGCATCGCGCCGATCATCTTCCTGTCGGCGCGCTCGGACACCGCCGACAAGGTCCGCGCGTTCCGCTCCGGCGCCGAGGACTACATGGTCAAGCCGTTCGACGCCGACGAGCTGCTCGCGCGCGCCGGCAAGGCGCTCGACCGCCAGGCCCGCGAGCTGGGCGCCTCGCCGACCACGCAGCTGCCGGGCGCCGACGCGATCCAGGGCGAGATCGAGCGCCGGCTGGCGAACGCCGATACCAGCGCGGTGGCGTGCTACCTCGACCTCGACAACCTGAAGGCGTTCAACGACTACTACGGCTACGCCAAGGCCAACGCGGTGATCCGGCAGACCGGCGACGTGATCCGCCACATCATCACGCGCAGCGGCGGGCCCGGCGACTTCATCGGCCACATCGCCGGCGACGACTTCGTGTTCGTGACCAGCGCGGAGAACGTCGATGACGTCTGCCGCGGGATCTGCGAGCGCTTCGATCACCTGATCCGGCTGTACTACGACCCTTCGGATCGCGCGCATGGCTTCATCGAGACCAAGGATCGCTTCGGCGTGCAGCGCCGGTTTCCGATCATGAGTGTCTCGATCGCGGGCATCTCGCTCGCGCGCGCCAAGTCGTACGCGTCGCTCGCCGAGCTCGCGGCGGTCGGCAAGCGCGCCGCCAAGGCCATCCTCGGCTCGACCTACGTGCGCGACGGCCTGACCGTGCTGTCGCCGCCGGTCGCCGCCGCCGTCAGCTGACGTCAGCGCGCGCTGGCGCGCGGTCAGCGTGCGCCAGCGCCGGTCAGCGTGCCTCGCCTAACGCAGCTGCGCGCGCAGCGGCTCGGACAGGCGCGCGAGGTTCTCGGGGTCCGGGTCGACGATCACGCCGCGGCAGGTCGGCGCGCCGCAGAAGCAGGCCTCGGCAACCTCGGCGGCGAACGCGTAGTCATACGTGACCTCGACGCCGATCGGGATGTCGCGCAGCGCGACCCACCACGCCGTCATCGTCTCGGTCTCGCGGTTCCACTCGAGCATGACCTCGGTGTTGGGATCGCACGAATGGTTGAACCAGCGGGTCTGACACACCAGATCGAAGAACATCGGCGTGGCGAGGCCGGAGTCCTCGGGCTGCAGCACCAGCGCGTAGGTGTCGTCGAACTCGACATCGTCGGGATAGACCACGCCGTCGCCGTGGCAAAGGATGTCGCCCTTGGCGAACGTCCGGGTGGTCAGGCCGCCGTAGCCGTGGATGTTGGAGCGAATGACGCGAATGCCGTCGAGAAAAGGCATGTCGAGCATCTTCGCGAACCGCGCGGGGACTGCAAGGGGCCGGGGCGGCGATGCTGCGTCACGCGTAGCGAAATGCTGCACTCCGCATCAACGCCATGGATACCGAGATCGAATGCGATTGTCTGTGACCTGAACACGCCATCTTCGTCCTGTCATGGCGCTCGCTGTTCTGGCCGCAGCTGTTCACGCGATGCGAAGTTCCTCGTCGGCGGACGATGTAGGTGATTCGATTTGCGACACGGTGACGCGCGATCGCGGGGCTGCAAAACGTCACCGATCGACTTCACGTTTCTCTTGCAGGGCCTGTGGTTCCGGGCGACGGTAACGATTGATGTCCAAAAGCTTGGTGCCAGAGCGCGGTGCACGTAAGCGTGCCGCCGCGCCCGAGCCGAAATTGGCGCGCGGGACCCGAGACATCTCGCCCGCGACGATCAAGGTCGCGCGGGGCACGCGCGAGCTGCCGCCGATCCTCGAGCTAGACGCCGACGATGACACCATCGTCGTCGATGATCCGGTCGTCGAGGCGCTCGCGCTCGATGGTGATGCGCAGGATGCACATGATGTGCAGGACGTCGGCGAGCCCGCCGAGGTCAACGAGAACGCCGAGGCCCAGGCCGCCGAGCTGGCCGCGGCGACCGACGCGCGGATGATCGAGCTCGGTCGCCGTCGCTTCGGCATCTCGTGCTTCCGACCCGGCCAGGCGCTCGCGATCCGCAACGTGCTCGCCGGCATCGACACGCTCGCGATCATGCCGACCGGCGCCGGCAAGTCGCTGTGCTACCAGCTGCCCGCGCTCGAGCTCGACGGCGTCACCCTCGTGGTCTCGCCGCTGATCGCGCTGATGAAGGATCAGCACGACAAGCTCGCCGAGCTCGACATCGAGGTCCTGCGGCTCGACTCGACGCTGTCGCCGCGCGACGAGCAGGCCGCGCTGTCGCGGCTGTCGGAGAACCGGCCGTGCATCGCGTACGTCACGCCCGAGCGGCTCGGCGAGCCACGGTTCCGCGAGCGGCTCGCCGCCGTCCGCGTCGCGCTGTTCGTGGTCGACGAGGCGCACTGCATCTCGCAGTGGGGGCACGACTTCCGGCCCGCGTACCTCGGGCTCGGCGAGGCCGTGCGCGCGCTCGGCAAGCCGCCGGTGCTCGCGCTGACCGCGACCGCGCCGCCCAAGGTCAAGGACGACATCCTCCACCAGCTCCAGCTCGATCCGGCCGACGCGTCGGTGATCGACATCGGGCTGAACCGCCCCAACCTGCGCTACCACGTCATCAAGGCGTCGAGCGAGCGCAAGAAGCAGGCGCTGCTGCTCCGGCTGATCGAGAAGCAGGCGGGCGGCGGCATCATCTACGCCGCGACGGTCAAGACGGTCGACGCGCTCGCCGACTTCCTGTGGTCGCAGGGCGTCGAGTGCGGCCGCTATCACGGCCGGATGCGCGCCAAGGATCGCGAGCGCGTGCAGACCGCGTTCATGGAGCGCAGCGAGCCGCGGCTGATGGTCGCGACCAACGCGTTCGGGCTCGGCGTCGACAAGCAGGACCTGCGCTTCGTCGTGCACTACAACTTCCCGGGCTCGCTCGAGAGCTACTACCAGGAGGCCGGCCGCGCCGGGCGCGACGGGCGGCCCGCCGACTGCGTGCTGCTGTACCAGCCCGAGGACAAGCGGATCCAGAGCTTCTTCCTCGGCGGGCGCTACCCGACGCCGGAGCAGACCCGCGCGGTCGCCGAGGCGCTGGTCCACGTCACGCACGGCCGCGTCGCGACGCCGGCGCAGGCCGCGGGCGACGACCACGACACCGAGGTGTTCGTGCCGGTCAAGGACATCGCCGAGCGCGCCGACGCGCCGGCCAAGAAGGCGCGCGTCGTGCTGTCGTTCCTCAAGGAGGTCGGCTTCGCGGCCGAGGCGCCGGGCGCGCGGTTCGCGCCGCTGGCGACCGAGCCGCCGAGCATCAGCGACCTGGCGCGCGCGGCGACGCGCTACGAGCAGAAGCGCGCGCAGGACCGGGCGCGGCTCGCGGCGATGCTGCGCTACTCGCAATCGCACCTGTGCCGGACCCGCCTGCTGGTCACGTACTTCGGGTACACCGATCATCCGGCCTGCGGGACCTGCGACAACTGCGTGCGGGCCGCGAAGTCGGCGCCGCCGAGCGCGCGCGAGCTCGAGAACGTGGCCGCGACGCTGGCCGCGCGGCGCAGCGGGGATCCCGAGACCCGCAAGGCGCTGCTCGAGGAGGCGCTGCGGCGCAACCGCGGCGCCGGGCGCGGGCGCGCGCTGAAGATCGAGCGCGTCAAGCGTCCGGTGTTCGGACCGCTCGAGAAGGGCGACATCGTGCGCCACGCGACCTGGGGCGAGGGCGAGGTCGTGCGCGTGATCGGCGACTCGGTCTACACGTTCTTTCCGGTCCACGGCGAGAAGCTGCTCAAGACCAGCTTCCTCGAGAAGATCGAGGCGTAGCGCGGCCTACGCCGGCGTCGGGTCGGTCAGCGTCGCGCCGGCGACCTCGATCGCGGCCAGCACCTTCTGGAGCGACATCGGCTTCACGAAGTGGCAGTGGAAGCCGCTGTCCAGCGCGCGGGTGCGATCTTGCTCTCGGCCGTAGCCGGTGACCGCCATGAGCTGGAGCGCCGGGCCGAACCGGTCGCGCAGCGCCGCGGCCAGCTCGTAGCCGTCCATGACCGGCAGGCCGATGTCGAGGATCGCGACCTCGGGGATGAAGTGCTTGACGGCCTCGAGCGCGCGCGGCCCGTCGAGCGCGACGACCACCTCGTGCCCGACCGAGCGCAACATCTCGCCGAGCAGCGAGCCGGCGTCCTCGTTGTCATCGACCACGAGGATGCGGCGGGCGGTGACCTGGACGCGGTTGCGGATGCGGTGCTCGCCGTCGCCGGGCGGCGCGGGATTCCGGCGGAGCTCGATCGTCGGCAGGTCGATGACCAGCTCGCTGCCGTGCCCGAGCCCCTCGCTGTGCGCGGTCACGCGGCCGCCGTGCAGCTGCACGAGGCTGCGGACAAGCGCGAGGCCGATGCCGAGCCCGCCGAGCTGGCGCTCCGACGATCGGTTGCCCTGTACGAACAGGTCGAAGATCCGCGGCAGCAGCTCGGGCGCCATGCCGTGGCCGTTGTCCTTGATGTGAACGGCGACCCGCGCGTCGCGGCGCTCGACCCGGACCTCGATCTGGCCCTCCGGCGGCGTGTACTTCGCGGCGTTCGACAGCACGTTGGTCAGGACCTGGCACAGCCGCGTCTCGTCGGCCTCCATCCAGATCTCGTCGTCGGGCATGATCACCTCGACGCGGTGACGGCGCTCCTCGCACAGCGGCGCGACGATCTCCATCGCCTTGGTGATCAAGCCGGCGAGGTTGACCGCGCGCTTGTCCAGCTGGACGCCGCCGCGGGCGACGCGCGAGATGTCCAGCAGATCATCCACGATGTGGGTGAGGTGGTTGACCTGGCGCTCGATGATGTTCTGCTCGCGCGTCGAGGACACGTCGCCGCGCAGTCGCATCAGCTGGACCGCGGTGAGGATCGGCGACAGCGGATTGCGCAGCTCGTGGCCGAGGATCGCGAGGAACTCGTCCTTGGCGCGGTTCGCTTGCTCGGCCTCGGCGCGCGCCCGCTGCGTGGCGTCGTGCAGCCGGGCGCGCTCGAGCGCCTGACCGCACTGCTGGCCGATCGCGAGCAGGATGGCCTCCTCGTCGCGGCCGAGCGGCCGGTCCGCGACGCAGCGGACGCCGATCGCGCCGAGGGTCTTGCCCTCGAAGCTGATCGGGATCGCGCCCCAGGTCGCCGCCGGCAGCTCGGCGCACAGCGACGCCAGGTGCGGGTAGCGGCGCACGATCGCCGCCTTGCCGACGATCCACACCAGCTTGCCGGTCCGCGCCGCCTCGCAGATCGGCATGTCGGCGTCGAGCTGGGCCGCGCCGAGCGTCGCGGCGCTGAGCTCGGTGTGGTCGCCGTCGAGGTACACGTGGTCGACCGCCGCCACGGTCGGATCGATCAGCAGCACGCTGCCCGCCGACGCGCCGACCAGCGCGCGCACCTCGCGCGCGACGGCTCGCGCCGCCTCCTCGGCGCCGAGCGCCCGGGACAGCGCCGAGGTCACGCGGTGGACCACCGCGCGCTGCCGCTCGGCGGTCTTCTGCTCGGTGACGTCGCGCGAGAAGCAGCGCGTCGTGGCGAGCTCGCCGCTCCGTTGCTGCATGTTGGAGCTGATCTGCAGGGTGCGAATCTCGCCGCTCTTCGTCCGGACGCGCGCCTCGCAGTCGTGCAGCGTCTCGCCGGTCCGGAGCCGCGCGAGCATGTCCGCGATCACCGGCGGATCGACATGAAACTCGGCGATGTGGTGGCCGACGTAGTCCTCCGCGCGATAGCCCAGCATCTCGAGCTCGGCGGCGTTGGCCCACCGGATGATGCCCTCGCCATCGACGCGGTGGATCGCGACCACCGCGTTCGCGAGAAAGTCTTCCAGGTCCTCCTTGGATCGGCGGGTGCCCTCCTCCGCGACCCGGAGCTGCCGCAGCGAGTCGCGCAGCGCGTGCTCGAGCTCGGTGCGCCGCGCGATCTCGGCGACCAGCGATCGCACGGTGTCGACAACGTTGTCCGGTTGCTCGAGGTGCCGCTCGGGCAGCAGCACGTGCGAGTGCGTGGCGCAGACGTCGCGGAGCCCGGTCTCCTTGTAGAACGCGTCGATGCCGTACGCGCACAGCAGCGAGAACTCGTAGCGATCGCGGAGGTCGTTCCACATCTCCTCGAGCCGGATCGCCGCGGCCCGCTCGCCGGATCGCCAGAGCACGTCGACCATCTCGCCGTAGGCGCGGATCGGCTTGCCGCCGCCGTACGCCGCGAGCGCCGCGAGCGCGCCGCCCACCGAGCGCAGCAGCCGCGCCCAGTCCGGCGCGCCCTGGACCATGAACGTCTGCAGCGTGTCCTCGGCGTCCAGCAGCATCAGTGTCCGCGTGTCGAGCGCGCGCGACGTGTCGATGCCCTTGCCGGCCAGCGCCTCGAGGATAGCCGCGCGGTGAGCCGCGGTCGCGATGATCACGGCGGGCTCGCCGGCCGCGATGCCGGTGGCGATGAAGCTCGCGACAGCCCCGACCAGGAACGCGTCGGTCTCGTAGAACTGCACCGCGTGCGTGTGAGCGTCGATCGAGCGGGCGCTCGGATCCGTGCGCTGCGCTGCGAGGTCTGCCATGTCCGGATCCCGTCCTGGCCCAGGCGCCCTGGGTCGTTGTGCTGGTCAGTCGTCGCGCAGCGCGATAGCGCGGCCTCGCCGGCGCGATCCTGATTAGCGTACTCGAATTCCGTGATTGGCCTACTGCAGATCTGCGTCTCGTCGACCGGGCGACCGCGCACGCCGCGTCACGAACGCACGGTCAGCGCGCCGCGTGCGCGGTCCGCTGGCGAACGATCTCGTAGAGCGCGAGCGAGGCCGCGACCGAGACGTTGAACGAGCCGATCGCGCCGCGGCCCTCCGCCATCGGGATCACGGCGTGGAAGTCGCAATTCTTGGCGACCAGCGGGCGCACGCCGCTGCCCTCGGCGCCGAGCACCAGGCACAGCGCCATGGTGCCGTCGATGGTCTCGATCGGCTGGGCCTCGGGCGTGGCGGCGACCGCGACGCGCCACAGCCCGAGCTCGCGGAGCTCGTCGAGCGCGCGCACGAGGTTGCCGACCTGGGCGATCGGCACGAGCTCGCTCGCGCCGGCGCTGGCCTTGGCGACGATCGCGGTGACCTGCGCGGCGCGGTGCTCGGGGATGATCACGCCGTGCGCGCCGAGCAGGTATGCGCTGCGCAGGATCGCGCCGAGGTTGCGCGGATCCTCCACGCCGTCGAGCGCGACCACGAGCGCCGGGCCGGACGCCGGCATCATCGCCGCGACGTCGACGTAGTCGAACGCGGCGAGCCAGGCCACGACGCCCTGGTGGCGCGCGTCGGGGCCGGCCGCGTGATCGAGCGCCTTGCGATCGCGATCCTCGACGCGGACGCCGGCGGCGCGCGCCGCGACGACGATCGCGGCGATCGGGTCGCTGGTCGAGCGGCCCGCGCGCTGCGGATCGACCCACACCGCCTTGACCGCGGCGGGCCTGCGCACGAGCAGCTCGCGCACCGGGCCGGCGCCGTAGACCAGGCGATCGCCAGGCGCGGTCACGCCGCACCGCCGAGCTCGGCGACGATCGCGCGCCCGGCGGCCGCGGGATCCGGGGCGTCGCGCAGTGGCCGTCCGACGACGACGAGGTCGGCGCCGGCGGCGCGCGCCTCGCGCGGGGTCATCACGCGCTTCTGGTCGCCGGAGGCAGCGCCGGCCGGGCGCACCCCGGGGGTGACGATCAGGAAGCCCGGCGGGGCGATCGCGCGGATCGCGGCGATCTCGTGCGGCGAGGCGACCACGCCCGCGCAGCCCGCCTCGATCGCGAGCCTGGCGCGGCGCACGACCAGCTCGCGCACCGGGCCGAGCGCGCCGATCGCGACCAGGTCGGCGTCGTCGAGCGAGGTCAGCACGGTCACCGCGAGCACGCGGGTCGCGCCCGCGGCCTGCACGGCGGCCTCGAGCATCGCGCGCCCGCCGCCGGCGTGGACCGTGAGCAGCCCCGCGCCGAGCGCCGCGACCCGCGCGGTCGCGCGCGCGACGGTCTCGGGGATGTCGTGCAGCTTGAGATCGAGCATCACGCGATGGCCGCGCGCGACGTAGTCGGCGATCACCGCCGGGCCCTCGGCGCAGAACAGCTCGAGGCCGAGCTTGAGCCAGCTCGGCACGCCGCCGAGCCGCTCGGTCAGGGCGTCGGCGTCGCGCCGGCTGGGAGCGTCGAGCGCCGCGATCAGGCGATTGCCGGGGTCGAACATGCCGCCCTTATCCCACGCGCCCTGCGCGCCGCCAAGCGCGGCGCCGCGACCCTACTTCGCGACGCGGATCGCGAAGGCGCCGGTCTCCTCGACGACGGTGTAGATCACGCCGGGATCCGCGCGGCGGTGATCGGCGTCGAAGTGGATCGTGCCGGTCAGGCCGACCAGCTGGGCCTTGGCCAGGCCGGCGGCGAGCCCGGCGCGCCCGCCCCCGCCCGCCGCGGCCGCGAGCTGGGCGGCGTCGAAGGCGTAGGCCTCGACGAAGCCGGGCGCGCGCCCGAACGCGGCGACGAAGCGCTCGACGAACGCCTTGCTCGCGGGATCCTGATCGTCGGGGTAGTAGCCGGGCGCGAGGAACGCGCCCTCGGCGTGGCGGCCGGCGTCGAGCAGGAACGCCCCGGTCAGGTTCTCGGCGGTCGACAGCAGCAGCACGCCGCGCCCGCCGCGGACCTTCTTGGTCCCGAGCGGACGGGGCTTCACGCCGGCGGCGTCGAGCGCCGGCGCGATCAGCGCGAGCGTCGCCGCGTCCTCGGGGACGAAGATGGCGTCCCACGAGCCGCCCAGCTTGCCGGCCACGCTGGCGAACGACTTGGTGTCCGGCTTGTACATCGTCGTCGTCACGATCGTGCCGCCGCCGCGACCGACCTCGTCGACGAACGCCGCCGACAGGGTCCGGCCGTAGCCGCTGTCGGGCGCGAGCACCGCGAACTTCTTGACGCCCTTGGCCAGCGCGCGCTGCGCCAGCGCCCGCGCGCGCGCCTCGCCGGAGTGCATCATGTGAAACACGGTGCGCCACGTGGCGTGCTTCTCGGCCCGGCCGCTCAGGCTGAGCAGCGGGAGGCCGAGGGCCTCGGCGCGCGGCCCGGCGGCGTCGACCGCGTCCTTGTCGGTCGGCCCGATGATCGCGATCACGTTGGCGCGCGCGAGCTCCTCGACCGCGAGGGCCACGGCGTCGCCGTCGCCCGCCGCGCGAACCTCGATCGCGGCGACCGCCTTGCCGTCGCCCACGCCGGCCGCGAGGCCGAGCCCCGCGACCGCGGCCTCGGCGATCCGGTTGGACTTGCCGCCGAGCGGGATGACCGCGCCGACCAGGCCGACCGAGCCGCCGGCGATCGCGACCTCGGCGTCGACCGCGCGCGGCAGGCCGAGGGCGACGCGCGCCGGCGTGGCGATCTCGCGCATGCGCTGCGCTTCCTTGGCGCTGCCGGCCTGGTCGGCGATCACGACCAGGCGGCTCGCGACGATCGCGAAGCTCGGGCCCTTGCGATCGGGCAGCTCGTCGAACGCGCGCTTGACGAGGTTGGCGTCGGCCGCGGCGACGACCTCTTCGATGCGCACGACGATGGCGGCGCGCTCGGTCGGCGTGACGCGCGGATAGAGCTGATCGAACACCGCGAGCGAGCGGATCGGCGGATCGCCGGCGCTCGCGGTCGCGTAGGCGAGCGCGGCGAGGTACTCGGTGCGGTCGGCGTCGTCCTCGATGGCCTGCTCGTTGGAGCGCAGCAGGGCCAGCGCGCCGGTCGCGTCGCCCGCGTAGTTCTTGGCGATGCCGAGGAACAGCCGCGCGCGCGCGGTCAGGCCCGGGTCGGCCTTGGTCTCGATGACCTCGGCGAGCTCCTTGATGGCGGCGGTGATCTTGCGCGCCTTGACGTCGGCGATCCCGGCGTACAGCTGGGCCCACGGCACGATCGGATCCTCGGGGTAGTCCTCGGCGATGCGCTGGAACTCGCCGCTGTCGCGGCCGTCGCGCAAGAACTTGGCGCGCGCCTCCTGGAACCGGCTGCGCGCGGACGCATCGCCGCTGGTCGGCACGTCGGGGACGAGCGTCCGGCGCGTCTGGCGCGCGGGGCATGCGGCCAGAACCAGCACCAGGAACACACAGCGCCATACGATTGTCACAGCTCGACGATAGCGGGGCCTGCGCATTGCTGCAAATCGCGGTACTCCATGCCCATGTCACGTACGGAACGTTTGCTCTCCGACCTCGAGCGCGGCTTCGAGGCCCTCGAAGCCGGCAAGCTCGACACCGCCGCCTCGATCGTGGAGCGCTGCCAGCGCGTCGATCGCAAGAACCCCGACGTGGTCGCGCTCGCGGCCGCGGTGTCGGACGCCAGCGGCGACATCGAGGACGCGCTCGTGCAGTACCGCCTGCTCCAGGAGCTGCGGCCCGACGACCCGATGCCCCGGATCTGCGTCGCGCGGCTCGAGCTGCAAGGCCTCGGCGATCCCGACGCCGCGCTCGATACGGTCGAGGCGGCGTTCGACTTCATCGACGAGGAGACCGATCTGATCGAGGCGATCTACATCAAGGCGCAGGCGCTGGTCATGCGCGGTGAGCCCGAGGAGGCGCGCGACGCGCTGGGCGAGCTGGCGAGCTCGGTGATCGAGGACGGCGAGCTCGCGCTCGATCTCGCCGAGCTCGCGCTGGCCGCCGAGGATCCCAAGGCCGCGCTGCGCTGGCTCCAGGTCGTGAAGGACAACGCCGAGCTCCGCAGCGACGCCCAGCACGTGCTCGGCCGGGTCCACGAGCTCACCGGCGACAAGGCGGCGATGATCGCCGCGTGGCAGGAGGTCCGCACGCTGGATCTCGCGGCGCCGCCGCCCGAGGACGCGCTGACGATCAGCGAGGATGACGTCGAGCAGATCGCGCTGCAGACGCTCGCCGAGCTGCCGGCCAACATCCGCGAGAAGCTCGAGCGCGTGCCGATCCTGATCGACGACGTGCCCTCGGAGGCGCTGGTCGCCGACGGCGTGGATCCGCGGCTGCTCGGGCTGTTCCAGGGCACGCCGATGCCCGATGACGGCGCGCTCGCACCGACGGTCACCAACATCTTGCTGTTCCGCGGCAACCTCGCCCGCGCGTGCGTGGACGCCGACCACCTCGCCGAGGAGATCCGGATCACCGTGCTGCACGAGACCGCGCACTACTTCGGCCTCGACGAGGCCGATCTGGAAGCCCTCGGCCTGGACTGAATCGGCCCCGACTACGGGCGCAGCGGCGGGGCCTCGTTGACGAGCATCCAGTACAGGCCGAGCTGCTTGACGGCCTCCGAGAACTGATGGAAGTCGACGGGCTTGCGGACGTAGCTGTTGGCGCCCAGCGCGTAGCCGGCGACCTTGTCGGTGTCCTCGTTGGACGAGGTCAGGATCACGACGGGCAAGCGGCGGGTGCGCTCGTCGGCGCGGATCCGGCGCAGGACCTCGAGGCCGTCGAGCAACGGCAGGTTGAGATCGAGGAGGACGACCTGGGGCAAGTGGGACGTGTCGCGGCCGGCGTGGACGCCGGTGCATTGCAGGTAGTCGAGGCACTCGAGGCCGTCCTGCACGACCACGATCTCGTTGCCGAGCGGGTTCTTGCGAAACGCGCGTAGCGTGAGCTCGACGTCGTTGGGGTCATCCTCGACCAGCAGGATCACCTTGCGATCAGGCATCGTCGTCTCCCCTCGTCGGCAGTGTGAACGAAAAGCTGGCGCCCCGCCCCGGCGAGCCCTCGGCCCAGATCCCGCCGCCGTGGCGGTTCACGATGCGCTGCACGGTGGCGAGGCCGATGCCGGTGCCCGGAAAGTCGCGCGCCCGGTGCAGGCGCTGGAACGCGCCGAACAGCTTGCGCACGTTGGCCATGTCGAAGCCGGCGCCGTTGTCGCGCACGGTGATCACGACCTCGTGGTCGCGCGCGACGGCCGCGAGCTCGATCCGGGCGCGCTCGACCTTGCCGGTGAACTTCCAGGCGTTGCCGAGCAGGTTGTCGAGCACGATGCGGAGCAGCGCGGGATCGCCCTCGACGACGATGCCGTCGGGGATCACGACCTCGACGTCGCGCAGCGGATCGAGCGCGCGCAGCTCGTCGACGACGCGGCGCGCGAGCACGGACAGATCGCAGTCCTCGACGTGGAGCTCGGAGCGCCCGACGCGCGAGAGCTGGAGCAAGGCATCGATCAGCATGCCCATGTGCTGCGCGGACTCGCGGACGCGGCGCAGGTAGTCCTGGCCGGTGGCGTCGATCTGGGCGTGGTAGTCCTCGGCGAGCGCGAGGCTGAAGCCGTCGATGCTGCGCAGCGGCGCGCGCAGGTCGTGCGACACCGAGTACGCGAACGCCTCGAGCTCGGCGGTGCGCTCGCGGACGCGGCGGTCGAGGTCGTTGCGCACGTTCTTCGACTCGGTGATGTCGATGCAGCTGCCGATGTAGCCGGCGAACTCGCCGGTCGGCAGGAAGCGCGGCACGCCGGTGTCGAGCAGCCAGCGGTACTGGCGGTCGGCGCGGCGCAGGCGATACTCCATGCGGAACGCGCGGCGCGCGACGAACGCCGCGAGGTAGTAGTCCATGCAGCGCGCGAAGTCCTCCGGATGCACGCCCTCGGCCCAGCCGGTGCCGAGCTCCATGTCGAGCGGGCGGCCGGTGAACGTCAGCCAGGGCTGGTTGAAGAACGTGCACTCCGAGTCGGTCCCCGCCATCCACAGCAGCACCGGCGCGGTGTCGGCCATGATGCGAAACCGCATGTCACTCTCGTGCAGCTGGTAGCGCGCGAGGTCCGAGCTCGACACGTCGCGCACGACGACGAGGGCGCCGGGCTCGTCGGCAAAGGCGTCGAACGGCGCGTAGGTCGCCTCGAAGCGCCCGGTGGTGACGGCGAGCGGAAACGCCGGCTGCAGCGACGACTGGCCGTCGAGCGCGCGCTCGAGGGACGAGCGCTCGGTGGTACGCCAGCTCGGCATGACGTCAAACACCGGCCGACCGACGACCTCCGCGGCGGGCAGCGCGGTCAGCTGCGCCATCCGGCGGTTCCACAGCGTCACGCGCTGCGCGTGATCCACGGTGAACACGGCGTCGTCGAGCGTGTCGAGGACCTGCGCCGCCAGGCCGGGGTGCGCCTGCGTCATCGCGCGGTGCCTCCGCCGCGCTCGGGGTCGGCGAGGCCGGCGGCGACGAGCCAGGCCTCCGCGGCGGCCTCGACGGCCACCGGCATCTCGGCGCCGAACACCGGCGCGAAGCTCGCGATCGCGCGCACGGCGAGCGGCGTCCAGCGCGCGATCCACGCCGCGATGACCGCGCGGTTCGCCGGGCGATCGGCGAGCGCGACCTCGATCAGCGCGGCGCTCCAGATGCGGTGCCAGCGCGCGTCCTCGCCGAGCGAGAACAGCACGTTGGCGAACACGTCGTCGCCGGCGCCGCGCGAGAGCTCCGCGAGCTCGGTCGTGAACAGCGCGTCGAACCGCGGCTTGACCACGCAGGTCAGCGCGACCAGCGCCTCGCCCCAGTCGTAGGTCACCAGCAGGCGCTCGATCAGCTCGCGCAGCGGCTGCCACATCGGGTCGCGCTCCCAGCGCGCGCGGCCGGCGGCGCCCCAGGATGGGGGTACGGTCCCGCTCTCGAGCACGTCGGGGTCGGCGAGCTGGAGCTCGCGCAGCCGGTAGGCCAGCCGCTCGATCCGGCGCGCCTCGTCGGCGGCCTGCAGCATCGCGGCGATCACGACGCGACCGCTCGGCGCCATGTGGCCGACGTACGCCGCGATCATCTGCAGGCCGTGCACGGGGTAACGCAGCGGCGAGATCAGCGACGCCAGCGCCGTGCGCCACGCCGGCGCGAGGCGCGGCACGTGCTCGCGGTCTTCCGCCGCGGCGAGCACGCCGTCGACGAACGCCTCCTTGGTGCGCTGCAGGTCGACGTACTTGCTGTACGTCGTCTCGCGCGGATCGCGAAACCGCTCCCAGTCGTGGCACGCGAGCTCGGAGCCAGCCTGGTGCGTGCGGTACCACGCGCCGATCGGCGCGTCGATCTCGAGGCCGCGCTCGACGTAGTACAGCAGCTTCGTGCTCGTGATGTCGTAGTCGGTCGGCCGCTTGCCGAGCTCGGATAAATGCCAGTAGGTCCGCTGCGTCATGCCGACCTCCACGCCCACACCGCTCGCTCGTCGGTGAGCTCGAGCGTGCCCTGGAACGACGGCATCACCAGCTCGAGGTCTGCGGGCAGCCGGAACGGCCGGCCGAGCGCGCGCTCGATCGCCGCGCGGTACACGACGCAGCGCTGCGCCACCAGCACGCGGCGATAGCTGCCGCGATCGATCACCGTGACGTCGGCGTTGGCCTCGCGGATCGCGGCGAGCACCGCGTCGCCGACCTCGTCGACGTCGAGCACCGGCCCGACGTGATCGACGTGGTCCACGGTCGTCACGGCGCGACCTCGACGTAGATCATGCCGCCGGTGATCGTCACCGGGAAGCGCACGAGGCACGCGGTGGCCGGGTTGATCCCGCGCCCGGTGGTCGCGTCGTACTGCCAGTGGTGGGCCGAGCAGGTCAAGACACCGCCGTCCAGCATGCCCTCGCTCAGCGCGACGCCGAGGTGGGCGCAGCGATCCTCGTAGGCGCACACGGCGTCGCCGACCCGCACGACCACGAGCTTGACGCCGCCGGCCCGGGCCGCGATCAGGTCGCCGTCCCACAGCGCGGCGAGCGGGCCGATCGCGTGCGCGGTCACGTGTCCTCCGGAATCACGTCGACGCGATCGAGCGCGGTCAGCCCGGCGGCCTTGACCGTGCTGTCGCGATCGAGCACCAGGCCGTGGACCACGACGCGCACGCGCGGCCGGGGCGCGACCCGCACCGCGGCGGCCTGCTGCAGGCGCAGCGCGAGGTCGGCGACCGTCTCGTGGTCGTGGACCATCACGACGACGCCGAGCGTGTCGCCGGCGACGAAGCCGTACACCGGGATCATCGCTGGCGCTCCAGCCAGGGATAGCGCCCGCGCATGAGGTCCTTGCCCCACGCCTCGGGCGACAGCCCGAAGTACGAGCGCAGCAGCTCGAGCAGGTTGGCGGGCGCCTCGCCCTCGATGATGCGGCGGACCACGTCGCGGTGGCCGCCGTAGCGCGCGCGATCCTGATCGAAGATCCACGCGCACGGCTCGGAGCAGAACACGTGGCGGCGGCCGCCGACGTCGACCACCCGCGCGGTGTTGCGGCTCGGCGTCCCGGCCGAGAGCACGATCTGACACAGGTTGCAGAACCCGATCGGCGTCGTGCCGTGCGCGTACCACTCGAGCTCGGGGCCGCCGGTCCGCCAGCGCTCGGTGATGCGCGACCACACCGGATCGAGCTCGTCCCAGCTCGCCGGATACTTGGCGCGCAGCCAGGCGCGCTCGTCGGGCCCCGGCAGCGCGAGATCGAACCAGACCGTCGCGCGGTACGAGTACGCGCTGGCGTACACCATGTGGTGGTAGTGGTCGATGCTGGCGACGAACTCGTCCCAGTACCACGGCCGGGCGAGCCCGACCTCGGCGAGCGAGCGCGCGAACTGCTCGAGCACCCACTCGGTCATGAACTCCTTGAATGACATCTGCCGGCTGGCGAGCGGGGTCAGGTAGTCCATCGCGAACCCGGTGACCACGGCGAACAGGTGCCACTGGCGCCAGAACCACTTGTCGAGCAAGCGCTGGGCGTACGCGCGATCGTGCTCGACCAGGATCGCGAGCACCGCCGGGCCGATCTGCGCGTGGCGCGCCTCGTCGGTCTGGATGCTCTTGACCATGACCTCGAACATGCGATCGCCGACGCCGCGCGCGAGCGCCGACAGGCCGATGAACTGCAGGTTGGTGAACCCGGTCTCGAACACGAAGTTGGTCGCGACCGCGAACTCGATCGGATCGGACGCCAGCAGCATGTCGTCCATCAGGTGACGCGCCGCGATCGCGACCCAGTTGTTGGTGTGATAGAGCTTGTGCGTCCAGTCGAACTGGCGATCCCAGCGCACCAGCTCGTGCATGAGCAGCAGCGGGATCTGGGTGTGGCGCAACTCGTCGAGCGCGCCGAACAGCGCCGTCGTGCGCCACGCGCTGTCGCGGCCGAACCGCGCGGCCCGCAGGTTGCCGACGCTGGCCGCGAACTCGGCGAGCGGCAGCGTGGCGGCGTGCAGCTTGAGCGCGCTCAACCAGTGCGGATCGAGGCGCTGGAAGTCCTCGATCTTGCCGACCGCGCCGCGCACCGCGTGGACCGCGACCTCCTTGCTGTGCTGGGTGGTGACGTAGTCGGCGTAGGTCGTGCGGTAGGGCTCGCGAAAGCTCTGCCAGGCGGCGTGCGGCAGCCACGGCTCACCGGCGACGAGCGCCGGGAACACCTCGGCCTCGTCGACGTAGGCGTAGGTCCAATCCAGCTTTCTCGCGAGATCGATCCACTCATCCCGCGCCAGAGGCATGATCGCCACTGTATGTCAGCACATCTGGACGAGCCAGCGAGCACGAGCCCGTGCGTCCGCGAACCTCTCGCTGCGTGAGGAAGCGCTGCCTCACGCGCGCAGGCGCGGCGTCAGGCGAGCTCGAGCATCAGCTTGCCGTGGTTCTCGCCGGTGAACAGTTTTTGCAGTGTCTCTGGAAACTTATCGAGCCCGAAGACGATGTCCTCGCGCGAGCGCAGCTTGCCGGCCGCCATCCACTGCGCCATGGCGCGGACCGCCTCGGTGTAGCGCTCGGCGTAGTCGAACACCACCATGCCGGTCATCGAGGCGCGGTTGACCAGCAGCGACATGTAGTTCGCCGGGCCGCGCGCCGGCGTGGTGTTGTTGTACTGCGAGATCGCGCCGCAGATCACGATGCGGGCGTGCATCGCGAGCTGGGTCAGCGCGATGTCGAGCAGCTCGCCGCCGACGTTGTCGAAGTAGACGTTGATGCCCTTGGGGCAATGCTCGCGGAGCTGCGCCTTGACGTCGGCCGACTTGTAGTCGATCGCGGCGTCGAAGCCGAGCTCGACCAGGTAGCGACACTTGTCGAGGCCGCCCGCGATGCCGACGACGCGGCAGCCCTGGATCTTCGCGATCTGGCCGACCACGCTGCCGACCGCGCCGGCGGCGCCGGACACGACCACGGTGTCGCCGGCGACCGCCTTGCCGACCTCGAGCAGGCCGAAGTACGCGGTCAGCCCCGGCATGCCGAGCGTGCTGAGCATGACCGGCAGCGGGCCCAGCGTCGGATCGATCGGCACGTAGCCCTCGCCGTTCGACAGCGCGAGCTCCTGGAGGCCGAACAGGCCCGACACGTGATCGCCGACCGCGAACCGCGGGTGGCGCGACTCGATCACGCGGCCGATGCCGATCGCGCGGATGACCTCGCCGAGGGCGATCGGCTTGACGTACGACTTCGCGTCGTTCATCCAGCCGCGCATCGCCGGGTCGAGCGACAGGTACTGGACCTTCACCAGGAGCTGGCCGTCGGCGAGCTCGGGGACCTCGACCTCCTCGTAAGCGAAGTCGGTCGGCTTGACCATTCCGACGGGCCGCGCGGCGAGCGTGAAACGATGATTCTTGCGCACCATGCGCGGACCGTACTCCGCGCCGCGGATCCACGCGAGCGCGTGAAACGCTGATAGCGCTTACCCCACCGCGCTCCGAGCCGGCGCAGCACCCGCGCCCGCCGCGCGCTACAACCAGGGACGCCATGATCCTCGCCCCGCGGCTCGTCGCCGTTGCCCTCGCCCTGGGCGCCGCGTTCGGCTGCTCGAACCCGCGGTCGGACGCTCCGCCTGCCCCGGCTCCCGTCGCGGCGGCCGAGCCCGACCCCGGCCCGGCCCCGGCGGCGATCACGCCGGCGCCGGTGCCCGCGCCCACCATGGTCACGGCGGCCGACACCAGCGTACCTGCCAACTTTCCGCGCGAGTGCATGCTCTACGCGCAGCTGATCCAGCGGCTCGGGACGTGCGACAAGATCGGCGGCGGGCGCGAGGGCCTGGTGCGCGGCTTCGAGGAGCTCCGGATGACGTGGCCGTCGGTCGCCGTCGCCCAGCGCGCCGCGTTCGAGGCGCAGTGCAAGGCCCAGGCGGACGGCCTGCGCAACGCCGTCGCGGCGACCTGCTCCTGGTGACGCGCTCGGCGCCCTCGCCCGGAGCTGCTACGGACAGCTGACGCGGATCGCGATCGCGTTGTTGTCCTCGCGGCACTCGCGCACGCCGCCGCTGTCGTCGCCGCGGTCATCGATGACGACGCCGCCATCGCCCGCCGGCCCGAGCCACGCACAGCTCACCGTGGCGCACGTCCCGGGGCGCAGCGCGTCGAGCGTCTCGGCCTGGCAGCGCAGCTTCGACGGCGTCGTCGCGGCATAGACCGCGATCGGCACGCCGGCGGCGGCGGTCTGCGCGCCTCGGTTGCATACTTCGGCGACGACCACCGGCGCGCTCGCCTCGCACGTGACCTTGGCCTGCCGCACCGTCAGATCCGGCCGCGCGTGTGCGCTCGCGGCCTCGGCCGGCGTGTTCTCGCGGAAGCTGTTGAGCCCCGGCTGCGTCCAGTTGCGCAGCCAGTCGCGGGTGCGCGGGACCGCGCCCGCCACGTCGACGTTGGTCACGCTGTACGACAGCTGGTTCCAGATCGGGCGCGCCGGGACCCAGCGATCGGCGGCGTCGGCGAGCACGCGCACGCCGGCCAGCATCGTCGCGGGGTGCGCGGCGCGACACACCTTGCCCGCCGGCGCCGGCCCCGCGCTCGGATCGCGGCAGGCGTAGCCGTCGCCGCAGTCGCCATCCTGCGTGCACCGGCAGGTGCCGCGCGCGTCGCCCGGCTGATCGCGGCCGCAGCGGCTCGCGCCCGCGCAGTCGGCGTCGCTCTCGCACGCCGCGCCGTCGAACAGCGGATCGATCGCGGGGCAGGTCACGCCGCAGCTCGCGGTCGAGCTCGACGTCGTGATCAGCTCGGCGTGCAGATCGCCGTCGCTGTCGGCGACCACCGGGTTCTCGTGGAACGTGCACGAGGTGCGCGCGCGCGACGCTCGCACGACGCCGGTCGTGCCGTCGTAGATCCGGGTGAAGCAGAGGTCGCCGTAGACCACCTCGGCCTTGCCGTCACCGTCGAAGTCGAACGCCGCGGCGCCGGCCATCGTGCCGTGCGGCGCGCTCGGGATCACGCCCTGCGCCGCGCTGGTCCACAGGACGCCGTTGCTCGCGCCGGACGCGCACACCGCGGCGTCGGGCGCGCCGCCGCCGGGCCGGAGCGCGCAGTCTGGATCGAGGACGTTGTAAGAGGTGCCGGTCGCGACGCCGAGCTCGACGCGGCCGTCGCCGTCGAAGTCGGCGATCACCGGCGGACCGCCCTCGCCGACCGCGCCGTCGAGGCTCGTCAGGCTCGCGGTGAACACCTCGCGGCCCGCGAGGTTGAACACGCGCGCCATGCCCTGGAACACCAGCGCCACCTCGGCCACGCCATCGAGCCGCGCGCGATCGTCCTGGCCGGTCGCCGGGTAGGTGCCGAAGTCGCCGACCGCGACCTGGCCCAGCGTGCCGCGCAGCACGTGCTTGTCGACCCAGCGCCGCGCCTCCTTGTCCCAGCTGTAGAGCTGCTGGCCGGTCACCAGCTCGGGGACGCCGTCACCGTCGACGTCGGCGACGACCGGGATGTACCCCACGTTGGTCGAGTCGACGGACGGGTCGATCGTCTCGTCGATCGCCTCGCCGGTCTGGCCGTCGTAGACCGCGCCGTAGAAGATGACCTCGGGCTCGCCGTCGTCGTCGAGGTCGTGGATCGCCGGCCCCGACCAGTCGCAGAACCCATCGCCCAGGGTCGACGCGGTCTGCCACAGCACCTCCCAGCCGGCCGCGCCCCGGGTGAACGCGACCAGCCCGCCGTGGGTGCGCGCGGCGACGATCTCCGGCGTAGCATCGGCGCCGCCGAGGTCGCCGATCGCGAGCGCGGCGGTCGCCAGCACGGTCGGCGCGGCGATCGTCGCCTGCGGCGCGCAGGTCCGGCCGTCGATCACGCGGATCACGCCGAACGACCGGTCGTCGCGGCCGATGCACGCCGCGCTGCCCTGATCGGTGCCGTTGTACGACGTGAACACGATCGACGGCGCGCCAGCCGCCCCGAACGTCGCGACCATCGGCGTCGCGAGCACGTTGACGTTCGCCGGGAACGCGTCGCCCTCGGGCGGCCCGGCCCACGCGCACTGCTCGACGGGGAAGTACACGCCGGGCGCCGGTTCGTCGTGACAGCTGGCGTCGCGCTCGCCGCCCGGGCCGAGCCCCCACGGCAGGCACTCCATCGTGCTCGCGTCGCAGTACTGATCGCCCGCACACGCGGCGGTCGCGCTGCACGCGGCGGGTGGGGCGAGGCAGGTCTCGTAGCGACAGACCTCCGTGTCGCTACACCCGCACGGGTTCGCCATGGCGGCGTCCGGGGTCGGGGTCTGAGGTTGCTTGCTGCCGCCGCACGCGACGAGCAGCACGACGACGGCGAAGCCCGATCTCATCTCGCGCGAGCGTACTCCGACGAGCCGCCCGCTGCGAGCGCCACGCGAGCCGGCTGGCTAGCAGCCCTTGGCCAGCGGATTGTCGAGACACTCCTTCGAGATATGCACCCCCTTGGCGCGCTCGGCCTTGGCGGCCTGCGAGCGCGCGGCGGCGATGCGCTGCTCCATCTCGAACTTCTGCTGACGCAACGCATTCAGGTTGTCCTGCGCGGCCTTGCGATCGGCGTCGGTCTGCGCCCGCTTGAGCGCCCCGTCGGCGGCGGCGAGCCGGTCGTTCTGCGCCTTCATGTCGGCGTCGAGCTGATCGACGCGATCCTTGGCCTCCTTGGCGATCGCGACGGCCTTGGCGCGCTCGTCCTCGGCGTTCTTCGCCGAGATCACCGCCGCGTCGGACTCGCGCTTGCGCTGCACCGCGAACACGACGAGCAGGACCGCGGCGACCAGCGCGAAGCCGGTGACCACGAGCATCCACGTCGGCCGCTTCTTGGCGACCTCGGCGCGGCGCAGCTCCATCTCGTGCTGCAGGCGCTGCTGCTCGAGCGCCGCCTGGTTGCGCTGGCGCTCCATCGCCTCGGCCGACTCGACGCGCATCCGCGCATCGCGCTCGGCGTTTTCGCGGGCCGTCTCGACCCGCAACAGCTCGTCGCGCTCGGCGCGCACCTTGGCGTCTTCCGCTTCGCGACGCCGGCGCTCGGCGTCCTGCGCGGCCGCCGCGCGCGCTTCTTCGGCGCTCCGAACCGCATGCTCTTCTTCTTTGACGCGGCTCTCCTCGATCTGACGGAGCTCGCGTAGCGAGAACAACACCGAATTCTCACGCTTCTCAGGCTGTGCCATGGAACGTCCTTCGTCGGGGAGGCCTCTTCCCGGACTCTCGATCTTTATCACGCAGGATCTCGTGGGGCAACGACGACAATTGTGCATGACACCCCGCTGGAGTACACAGACCCCGCATGGGCTTCGTCGATCTCCACAGCCACGTGCTGTACGGGCTGGATGACGGCGCCCCGGACGAGGCCACCTCGATCGCGATGCTGGACGGCCTCACCGCCCTCGGCGTCACCGAGCTCTGCGTGACTCCCCATCAGAAGGCGAGCCAGTACCTGCCGAGCTGGGATCGCATCACGGCGGCGCTGGCCGCGGTCGAGCGCATCCGCACGCCCAAGCACCCCACCCTGCGGCTCGGCGCCGAGAACATGTGGGATGATGTGTTTATGAAGAGGGTGGCGAGCGACGAGATTCCCCGATATGAGGGCACAGACGCGTTTCTCGTCGAGATTCCCCCTCCACTTTTGCCGCCTGGAATGATCGATCACTTATTCAAGCTCCGCATCAAGCGCATGGTCCCCGTGCTCGCCCACCCCGAGCGCTACTACCCGCTGTGGGACGACGAGGAGCTCACGCGATCGCTGCGCCGGGTGTGCGCGTTCGCCGTCGACCTCGGCGCGGTGGCCGGGTTCCATGGCAAGCGTGAGACCAAGGCGGCGCGGCATCTGCTGGAGACCGGCATCGCCTGCGCGGTCGCCAGCGACGCGCATCAGCTCGGCGACCTGCAGCAAGCAGCGGCAGGCATGGCGTGGATCGACAAGAAGCTCGGCCACGCCGCGCTCGTGAGGTTGTTCGATCACGCGCCCCGGACGATCCTCGCGGGCGAGCTCCCGGACTGACATGCGTCTCGCGATCAACCTCCTGCTCTCGCTCGGCATGCTGGCGCTCTGTACATGGCTGGTGTGGCCCGATGGCGAGGAGCGTCATCAGCTCGCCCTCACGATCGGCCAGCTCAACTGGAGCGACCTGGTCCCCTACCTGCTCGCGTACCTCGGCCTACAGACGACGGTGCACCTGTGCCGCTCGCTGCGCTGGAATCACCTGCTCGCGCCACTCGGCGTCAAGGTCCCGGCCGGGCCGCTGCTCGCCATCTCGTCGGTCGGCTTCATGGCGATCCTCGCCCTGCCGGCGCGGCTCGGCGAGTTCGTGCGCCCGGGGCTGCTGCGCAAGGGCGGCTACACGACGACGGCGGCCGCGCTCGGCACCGTCGCGGTCGAGCGCATCGCCGACGGCCTCATCATCTCGCTGCTGGTGTTCGGCGCGTTCTTCGCGCACCGCGGGCCGGCCGCGCCGGGCTGGATGATGCCGACGGCGTACGCCGCGCTCGGCGTGTTCTCGACGTTCATGGTCTTCCTGGTGTTCGCGATGCGGCGGCCCGAGCCGACGGTGCGGTTCTGCCTCGCGCTGACCTTGCTGCCGCGCTTCGCGCCGCGGATCGCGCAGCTCATCGAGCACAAGCTGCTCGACATGATCCGCGGCTTCGCGGTGCTCAAGGACCTTCGCAGCCTCAGCGCGTTCCTCACCTGGAGCGTCGTGTACTGGGGCTGCAACGGCCTCGGCGTCTGGGTGCTCGCGCACGCGTTCCACCTCGAGCTCTCGCTGGTCGGCGCGTTCGCGACGATGGGCCTGCTCGGGGTCGGCATCTCGCTGCCCAACTCGCCCGGGCTGGTCGGCCAGTTCCAGTGGTTCACCTTGCTCGGGCTGTCGATCTACCTGGGCTTCGACGTGTCCGACAAGCACACGGCGATCTACGCCTCGGCGCTGACCTTCGCGATCGCCCAGCACCTGATGCAGGTCACCTGGTACGTGGCGATGGGCGCGCTCGGGCTGGCGAGCCCGTGGGTGTCGTTCCACGATCTGTGGAGCGCGCGCCAGGTCGAACCCGACGTCGCCGTGGCGGTGGCGCCGCCGCGCGCCGTGATCGAACCGGCCTCGCGCGACAAGAAATTGGCGCTCGAGCCGCGGACCACCGACGATCTGGGCCATGCGCCAGATCGCTCCCCACCGTAGCTCCCGGCTCGCGCTGGCCCTCGCGCTGGCCTCGACGCTCGCCGTGCCGTCGGCGGCGTGGGCGCGCTCCGAGCGCACGCTGGCGTACCCGCGCGATCAGGTGTGGCCGACCGCGGTGCGCTTCCTGATCGTCGACGAGCACCTCAAGGTGACCGAGAAGGACGCCGAGGCCGGCTTCGTGACGTTCGAGCTGCGCGACGACGGCAAGACGTTTCGCGGCGCGCTCGAGGTCATGACCGTGGTGCGCGACGGGCGCTCGCTGGTCCGCTTCGTGTTGCAGATCGAGGACCGCCCGAGCTGGCTCGAGCTCGCGATGCTGCGGCGGCTCGAGACCAAGCTGCGCGCCGAGCTCGGAGCGCCGGCGCCGGCGCCCTCGGATCCGCCCAAGGCCGAGCCCAAGCCGGAGCCCAAGGAGCCGCCGCACAAGGACGCGCCCCGGCCCGACGATGGCAAGCACGACGACGGCGGCCCGCCGATCTCGCCGACGCCCTGACGATGCTAGGCTGCGCCGCGATGGCGATGATCGATCTGCGCAGCGATACCGTGACCAAGCCGACCCCGGCGATGCGACGTGCGATGGCCGAGGCCGAGGTCGGCGACGACGTCTACGACGAGGACCCGACGGTGCACCAGCTCCAGGAGCTCGTCGCCGAGCTGGTCGGCACCGAGGCGGCGCTCTGGGTGCCCAGCGGCACGATGGCCAACCAGATCGCGATCCGCGCCCACACGCGGCACGGCGACGAGGTGATCATCGGCCGCGACGCGCACATCTGGCGCCACGAGTCCGGCGCGCTCGCCGCGATCGCCGGCGTGCAGACCCAGATGATGCCAGGCTACACGTTCACCGCCGCCGAGGTCCGCGCGGCGTTCAAGGGCCCCGGCGATCCGCACACCTGCCCGACCCAGCTGGTCGCGATCGAGAACACCTCGAACATGGGCGGCGGCCTGTGCTGGAGCCCGGCGCAGCTCGTCGAGGTCACGCACACCGCGCACGCGCTCGGCATGCACACGCACCTCGACGGCGCGCGGCTGTGGAACGCGGCCGTCGCGGGCGGCACGACCGAGCGCGCGCTGATGCAGGGCTTCGACTCGGTGAGCGTCTGCCTGTCCAAGGGGCTCGGCGCGCCGGGCGGCTCGGTGATCGGCGGCACGCGCGACTTCATCCGGCGCTGCCTGCGGCTGCGCAAGATGTACGGCGGTGGCATGCGCCAGATCGGCATCCTCGCCGCCGCGGGGCTGCACGCGATCGAGCACCACCGCGAGCGGCTCGCCGACGACCACGGCAACGCGCGCGCGCTCGCCGAGCTGCTCGTCGGCCGGCCCAACGTGCGGGTCGATCTGGCGGGCGTCCACACCAACATCGTGATGATCCAGCTCGATCGCGGCACGCCGGCGGCCGTCGTCGACCTCGCGCGCGAGGTCGGCGTCCTGCTCGGCACCGCGGGCGCGCACCGGCTCCGCGCGGTCACCCACCTCGACGTCGACCGGGCCGGCGTGACCCGCGCCGCCGAGGTCATCGCGGAGATCGCCGCGGCGCTGTGAGCCGCGGCGTGGCCCGGCGAGCGCCTGCAGCTCGCCGCGCGGATCGCGCTCGTTGACCGCCCAGCCATGCGACCCTGGCGAGCGATGGCGCGACGAGCCCGGGCCTGCATCGCGAGCCTCGCGCTGGCGGCCTGCTCGGCGTCGCCGCCGCTGTCCGAGCTGACGATCGCCGAGCAGCGCGCCGATCGCGGTGACGTCGACGGCGCGCTCGCGGCGTATCGCGCGGCGCAGGGCACGTGTCGCGCGGTCAAGCCGGTGCGCCGGGCGCGCGCGGCGTGCGCCGAGGCGCTGCTCGGCGAGGGCGAGGTGCTCGAGCACGCCGGGCGGATCCAGCCGGCGATCGACGCCTACCTCGCGATGCCGGCGCGCGCGGTCGACGATCCGGCGACCGCCGCGGTCGCGCTCGATCGCGCCGGCGAGCTGCTGCTGCGCGATCACCAGGTCGTGCCGGCGTGGACCGCGCTGTGGCGCGTCGTCACCGACTACCCCGACGAGCCGACCGCGAGCGACGCGCTGCGCACGCTGCTGCGCGACGGCCGCCGGCGCGATCCGCGCGCGCTGGCCGAGGAGCTCTCGGCGCTGCTGACCCCGCTGGCCGAGACCGAGGTCGCCGACAACCTCGTGTGGTCGCTCGCCGACCTGAACGAGCACGAGCTCGACAACGCGGCGGCCGCGCGCGCGCTCTACGATCGCATCCCCGTCGACACGCCCGCCAGCGGCCTGCGCGACGACGCGCGCTGGCACGCGGCGCGGCTGTCGCGCGCGCTCCACGATCCAGCCGGCGCGGTGACCCGGCTGCGCGCGCTGCTCGCCACCCGCGAGGTCGCGTTCGGCGCCGGCTCGTACTTCTCGGTCTGGCTCGACGACGCGCAGCTCGCGCTCGGCGTGATCCTGCGCGACGATCTGCACGACCTGCGCGGCGCCGCGGCGGCGTTTCGCGAGCTGCCGAAGGACTACCCGGCGTCGATCCTGCGCGACGACGCGCTCTACGAGCTCGCCGTGACGCTGCGCCAGGCGGGAGATCGCGCCGGGGCGTGCGCCGCGGTCGCCGCGCTGGCCCGGAGCTTCGCCGACTCCAAGCACCTCGCGCGCGCCCGCGAGCTGGGTTGCCCGTGACCGCCCCCGCGCTGCGCCTGCACGACGTCCACAAGCGCTACGGCCGGCGCGACGTGCTGACCGGCGTGACGCTCGAGCTCGCGCCCGGCGGCCGGCTCGGCCTGATCGGCCCCGCCGCGTCGGGCAAGACGGTGATCTGCAAGCTGGTGTGCGGCCTCGAGGCGCCCGATCGCGGGACGATCGATGTGCTCGGCGAGGCGATCGTCGGCAAGCGCGAGGCCGAGCTCGGCGGCCTGCGCCAGCGCATCGGCATGCTGTTCCAGAGCTACGCGCTGTTCGACTTCCTGTCGGTCGCCGAGAACGTCGCGTTCCCGCTCGAGCAGCGCGGCGGCCTGCCCGCCGAGGCGATCGCGGCGCGCGTCGCCGAGCGGCTGCGCTCCGTCGGGCTCGCCGGCAGCGAGCACCAGCGGACGGCGGAGCTGTCGGGCGGCATGAAGAAGCGGGTCGGCATCGCGCGCGCCACGGTGGCCGACGCCGAGCTGGTGATCTACGACGAGCCGACCGCCGGGCTCGACCCGGTGACGACGCAGAAGATCTACGATCTGCTCGCCGCCGACCAGGCGCGTACCGGCGCGAGCGTGCTCGCGGTATCGTCGGACGTGATGGCGCTCGCGCGGTTCGTCGACGAGATCGCCTTCGTCTACCGCGGCCAGGTGATCTACCGCGGCCCGGCGCGCACGATCGCCGACGCGCCCGAGCCGATCGTGCGGCAGTTCGTGCGCGGCGAGCTCGCCGGCCCGCTCGACGACGGCGGAGGCGCGCCGTGACGCCGCGCAGCGGGATGCTCGCCGGCATCGGCGCCGGGGCGATCCGCGTCGCGCAGGAGGTCGGCGGCATCGTGCTGCTCACCGGCGAGGTCGCGCGCGCCCTGGTCCCGCCGCGCGTCGATCGCCGCGAGCTGTGGAAGAACCTCTACAAGATGGGCAATCGCTCGGTGCCGATCATCGTGCTGACCGCGCTGTTCGCCGGCGGCCTGATGACGCTGCAGACCGGGCCGTTCGTCAAGCGCTACGGCGCCACCGCGCTCGCCGGCTGGGGCGCCGGCTATGCGGTGCTGCGCGAGATCGGGCCGATCCTGATCGCGCTGATGTTCTCCGGCCGGGTCGGCGCCAACAACACCGCCGAGCTGTCGACCATGACGGTGACCGAGCAGCTCGACGGCCTGCGCGCGCTGGCGATCGACCCGGTGCGCTTCCTCGTCGTGCCCCGCGTGCTGGCGATGATCGTGACCCTGGTCGCGCTGACCGTGATCGGCGACCTGGTCGCGCTGACCGGCGCGGCGGTCGTCGGGCGCGCGATGCTCGACATCGAGTGGTCGACGATGGTCCACAGCTTCGCCGACAACCTGCGGCCGTTCGACTTCCTGCACGGCGTCTACAAGTCGATCGCGTTCGGCGCCGCGATCGCGGTGTCGTCGTGCTACTTCGGCGTCACCGCGCGCGGCGGCGCGGTCGGCGTCGGCCGCGCGGTCAACGCGGCGGTGGTCGCCGCGGCGGTGGCGATCATGCTGCTCGACTTCTTCCTCACCTACCTGACCGGATGACGGCCCCCGCGCGACCTGGCTGGATCGCGGCGCGGCTCGAGGCGCTCGGGGCGCGCGTCGTCGGCGCCGGGCGCGCCGCGGTCGAGCTGTGGCTGGTCTACGTCGGCACGTGGGCCGGCCTCGTGCGCACGATCGCGCGCGCCGGCGGCGCCGGGCGGGCGCGTGGCGAGCTCGCCGGTCAGCTCGTCCGCCAGCTCCACGCGATCGGCAATCGCTCGCTGGTGTTCATCGTCGTGACCCTGGGCTTCATCGGCATGGTGATGACCTACGAGGCGTGCCTGCAGCTCGCGCGCGTCACCGGCGACTTCTCGCAGGTCGGCGGCCAGCTGCTGCGCCTGATCGTCTCGGACTTCGGCCCGACCCTCACCGCGCTGATGCTCGCGACCCGCGTCGGCGCCGGCATCGCCGCCGAGATCGGCTCGATGAAGGTGACCGAGCAGATCGACGCGCTGCGGATGAGCGGCGTGTTGCCGATCGACTACCTGATCGTCCCGCGCTTCGTCGCGTCGCTGGCGATGACGCTCGTGCTGAGCGTGATCGGCGGGCTCGTCATGTACGCCGCCGGCGGGCTGACCGCGCGGTACTCGTTCGGCGTCAACCCGGCGCTGTTCTTCGACGCGTCGCAGCTCCGCGGCCGCCACGTCGTGCTGCTCGTCATCAAGGCGACCGCGTTCGGCGCCGCCATCCCGGTGGTCGCCGGGTTCTGCGGGCTGCGCGCGCGCGGCAGCTCCGAGGGCGTCGGCTGGGCGACGACCGCGGCGGTGATCGGCGGCTCGTTCGCCGTGATCGTCCTCGACTTCGTGATCTCGGCGACCGCGCTGTTCGTGACCGGCGGTGACCTGTGAGCGCGCCGCCCGCGTTCATCGAGTACAGGGAGGTCACCAAGGCGTTCGACGGCCGGCCGGTGCTGCGCGGCATGAACCTCGCGATCGCGCGCGCCGAGGTGATGTTCATCATCGGGACGTCCGGCGTCGGCAAGTCGGTGACGATCAAGCACCTGATCGGCCTGCTCCGGATCGACGCCGGCGAGATCTGGTTCGACGGCCAGCGCGTCGACCAGCTGCCCGAGCGCGCGCTCGCCCCGCTGCGCAAGCGCATCGGCATGGTGTTCCAGAGCTCGACCCTGTTCGACTCGATGACCCTCGCCGAGAACGTCGCCCTGCCCCTGCGCATCCACCAGCGCCTGTCGTGGTCGGCCGCGCTCGACGAGGCCGGCCGCCGCCTCGCGCGGGTCTACATGGCCGAGCACGCGGAGCGCTATCCCGCCGAGCTGTCGGACGGCATGCGCAAGCGCGCCGCGATCGCCCGGACGCTGGCGCTCGATCCGGAGGTCGTGCTGTTCGACGAGCCGACGACGGGGCTCGATCCGGTCAGCGCGCGCCGCATCGATCGCCTGATCCGCGAGCTCGCCGGTAGCCTCGGCGTCACCGCCATCGTGGTGTCGCATGATCTGGTCTCGACGTTTGCGATCGCCGACCGCATCGCGTTCCTCTACCAGGGCGTCGTCCACACCGTCGCCAGCCCCGCCGAGCTTCGCGCGTCGACAGATCCGATTGTGCAGCAGTTTATTACCGGGCAGTCGTCCGGCCCGATGGAGACTCCCGGGTTCTAGCGGCAGCGGGAACGGCAGCGGCAGCGGGAACGGGAACGGGAACGGCAGCGGGAACGGCAGCGGCAGCGGGAACGGCAGCGGCAGCGGGAACGGCAGCGGCTCTAGTCGGGCGGACGAGCGAGGACGCGCCAGGGGTGGCGCTTGATGATCTTGCCGAGGTCCTTGGCGTCCTCGGGGAACTCGGGATCGGTCATCAGGCGGCCGAGCGAGCCCTCGCCGGCGGCGAGGCGGTCGCCGAGCTCGGAGAGGCGGGCGACGACGGGATCGATCTGGTCGAGGGCCGCGCGGATCGCGGCGACGGCGTGCTCGGCCCGCGTGATCGGATCGCTGGCGGCGAGGTGGCCGCGCACCCGCGTGACGTGCGCGGCGAGCGCGGCGAGCGCCGGGGCGAGCGCGTCGAGGGTCGAGCGCAGCTCGCGCAGCGTCGCGCGGGCCTCGTCGAGCATCGCGCGGAGATCGGCGAGGCCGGGGGCGCCGCCGAGGCTGCGATCGTAGGTCGCGCCGGCGGCGGCGAGGACCGCGCGGGTGGCGTCCGCGAGCGCCGCGTCCGCGACGACCGGATCGCGCGCGACGTCGGCGAGCTGGCCGCGCAGCTGGGTGACCTGGGTCCGGAGCGCGACCAGCTCCGGCCGGACGGTCTCGACGAAGATCTTGAACGTCGTCATGTTCGCCCAGGTGTGCTGCAGCACGTTGTCGAGGCTCGGCGGATCGACGCCGCGCAGCTCCTGGCCGGCGCGGATCGCCGGGCCCGGCGGCCCCGCCGGCGGCGCGACCTCGAGGTAGCGATCCGACAGCGCGCCGCGCGACGACACGAAGATCTCGGCGCCGGCCGGGACCTTCCACGCGCTGTCGCCGTCGATCGCGACGGTCACCGCGACGCCGACCTCGCCGGCGAGCGGCCCGCGCGCGCCGGGCGGCACGGGCGTGATCGCCTCGATGTGACCGACCGGCTGGCCGCCGACGACCAGAGCGGCCTGCTCGCGCAGCCCGCCGCTGTGGTGAAACATCACGCGGATCCGCACCGGCGCGCCGAGCTCGATCCGATCGAGCAGGAACACGAAGCCGGCGATCACGCCCAGCATCACGAAGATCGCGATCGCGCCGACGCGCTGCGCGATCCGCGGATCTTGCGCGAGCAGGCTCACGCCGTCCCACCGCCCCGGCGCGCGCGTGCCTCGCGACCTCGCACGCGGCTCATTCCTTCCAGAACAGCTTCCAGGGATTGCGCTTGAGATCGCGGATCAGCTCGCGGAGGTCGCTGTACAGCTCGTCGCGCGACAGCAGCGCGCCCGCGGTGCCCTTGCCGGCCCGCAGATCGACGACGAGGCCGTTGCTGGTGTCGAGCAAGGCGCTGGCGCGGTCCGCGGCGCCGGCGGCGCTGGCGATCGCGCGATCGACGCCGCCGAGCCGCGGCTCGGTGATGAGGCCGGTCACGCGCGCGGCGTCGGTCATCAGCGCGGCGGCGCTCGGGGTCAGCGCCTGCAGCGACGATCGCGCCGCGCCGAGCGCGCCGTCGGCGCTCGCGATCAGGCTCGCGACCGGCCGACCATCGCCGAGGCCAGCGTTGAGCTTGCCGAGGGTGGCGGTGCCTTCCTTGGCGAGGGCCGCGGTCTGGCCGATCAGCTGGCCGAGCTGCGCGCGGTTGTCGACCAGGAGCTGGTTGACCTCGGCGACCGCGCTGGCGCCGTTCGCGAGCAGGTGCTTGATCGCGTCGCGGTCGTCGCGCAGCACGCTCGACACGCCGTCGAGCACCTCGTAGAGCCGGGCGACGACCAGGTCCGTGCGCGGCGGATCGTGGACGAAGTGCGGATCGTGCACGATCGTGCCGGGCTTGATCGGCGGGCGCTCCCAGTCCTTACCCGGCACGATCTCGTCGCTGCGGATCGCGTCGCCGACGCGGTCCTCGACCCACGCGGCGACCCGGACCTGGACGCGCTGGCCGATCGCCGGATCCTGCTTGCCGCCGAACAGCTCGACCGCGGTGACCTTGCCGATCTTGATGCCCGACAGCTTGACCGGCGCGCCGGGCTGCAGGCTGCCGACGTAGTCGTAGTCGACGTAGATCGTGAACCCCGAGCGCAGCGAGAAGTTGCCGAGCACGACGATGAAGCCGACGAGGATCGCGCTCGCCACGACGATCAGGAGCCCGACCTTGAGCTCGAGGCTGCGTTCGCGCATCCCGCGAATCTAGCCGATCCCCGAGCGTGACGTTGATCGCAGGTTGCGTCGGCCGCGCACACCTCGCCCAGCGTCGCGCAGCTGTCAGCCGGTGCGTGGGCAAAACCAGGCAGATCGCCGCCGGTCGGCGGTATCGTCGCCGCATGCACAGAACCCTGTGGCCGCTGGCCCTCGGCGTCGTGGCGGCGTGTGGCTACGACAAGCTGCCGCCCGTGGGCAACACGCCGGATGCGCCGGTCGTGCCGGAGCCGGATGCGCCGCCACCCACGGCGTCGGAGTTCGGGCTCGACACGCGGCCGGAGAACGCGACCTGCGTCGCGAAGGCTCGCCCGGTGCTCGACACCGGCGTGAAGCTGCAGCGCCAGTTCACCGGCCTGACGTTCACGTTTCCGATGTTCATGGTCCAGGCGCCGGGCGACAACGCCAACTGGTACGTCGCCGAGCGCGGCGGCAAGATCCTCAAGTTCCCGACCACGGCGACCGTCCCCGCCGACGTCAAGACGCTGCTCACGGCGACCGTCAACGGCACGGGCGAAGGCGGCCTGCTCGGCATGGCGTTCCACCCCAACTGGCCGACCACGCCCGAGCTCTACCTGTCGTACACGCGCACGCCGGCGGGCGGCGACCCGCCCTACATCTGCCCCGGCCTCACGGACACGTCGCCGCTGACGTCGATCGTCTCGCGCTTCAAGAGCACCGACGCCGGCCTGACGTTCGGCCCCGCCGACGAGATCCTGAAGGTCGGCCAGCCGTTCACGAACCACAAGGGCGGCACGATCAACTTCGGCAGCGACGGCGATCTGTACCTCAGCCTCGGCGACGGCGGCTCGGGCGACGACCCGTGCCGCTCGGGCCAGAACCTCAACACGCTGCTCGGCAAGATCCTCCGGCTCGACGTCAATGCGCCGGCCGGCATGTACAAGATCCCGACCGACAACCCGTTCGTCGGCGTGGCCAACACCCGGCAGGAGATCTGGTCGTACGGCCACCGCAACCCGTTCCGCTGGAGCTTCGACCAGGCGACCAGCGAGCTGTGGCTCGGCGACGTCGGCCAGTCGAAGTGGGAAGAGATCGATCGCGTCGTCAAGGGCGGCAACTACGGCTGGCGGGACTGCGAAGGCTTCCACAAGCGAGGCAACGACACCGAGCTGTGCAACACGCCCGGCCTGCTCGATCCGGTCGTCGAGCATCCGCGCAGCGAGGCGCAGTCCATCACCGGCGGCTACGTCTACCGCGGCACCGCGATGCCGGGCCTGGTCGGCACGTACATCTATGGCGACTTCCAGACCGGCAACATCTGGGCGTTGACGTTCGACGTCAACGGCAAGGGCGTCCCCAAGCTCCTGTTGACCACGTCGACCGGGACGCTGGTCGCGTTCGCGCAGGGCCACGACGGCGAGATCTATACGCTGCAGTTCCCGGCGGGCGGCGGGCAGCCGAGCATCATCTCCAAGCTGGTGCCGTCAGGCGTGGCGCCGAACGACGACTTCCCGCAGCTGCTGTCGGCCACCGGCTGCGTCGACCCCGCCGATCCGACCAAGCCGGCGCCGGGCCTGATCCCGTACAGCGTCAACTCGCCGCTGTGGTCCGACGGCGCCGAGAAGCAGCGCTGGTTCGCGATCCCCGACGGCAAGACCATCACGATCAACGAGAACAACGACTGGGATCTGCCGATCGGCTCGGTCGCGGTCAAGACGTTCTCGGTCGCCGGCCAGCGGATCGAGACCCGGCTGTTCATGCGCCACGACGACGGCGAGTGGGCCGGTTACACGTACGAGTGGAACGACGCGGGCACCGACGCGACGCTGCTGCCGGCGGGCAAGACCAAGCCGGTCGGCAACGTGACCTGGGCGTACCCGAGCCGCAACCAGTGCATGCAGTGCCACTCGGCGGCGGCCGGCAGCACGCTCGGCATCGAGACCGCGCAGCTCAACGGCGACACGGTCTACGCGTCGACCAACCGCATGGCGAGTCAGCTCGCGACGCTCGATCACATCGGCGTGCTCGCGGCGCCGCTGGACGCGGCGAGCGCGCCGCGGCTGTCTCCGCCGAGCAGCGGCGATAGCCTCGAGCTGCGCGCGCGCGCCTACCTGCACGCCAACTGCGCGCACTGCCACCAGCCGGAGGGCGGCGGCGAGGGCACGATGGATCTGCGCTACTTCAAGTCGCTGCAGGACACCGCGACCTGCAACGCCGACAACACCCAGGGCCCGATCGGCGACGCCAGCAAGCTGATCGTGCCGACCGATCCGGCGCACAGCGTGCTGTCGCTGCGCTTCCACGCCAGCGACAGCAAGCGCATGCCGCCGGTCGCGGTCAGCGTGCTCGACCCGCTCGGCGCCCAGGTCGTCGACGACTGGATCACGTCGCTGACTGCCTGCCCGTAGCGCCGCGTCAAGAGCCGTCGACCAAAGGTCGACGACTCTCGATCGATCGGCTTGCCGGCGAGGAACGCCGGCTGCGCCTAATACGGAGGAGAGCGCCTCGCGGTGCTCGGCTTAGCGGAGAAAGCCCGGCGGACGGGGCAGCGCGGCGTAGTCCCGCGGGTCGTGCTGGATCACGATGCGCGCGTGGCTGCGCCGGGCGATGCGCTCGACGCGGTCGAACGACGCCAGCGTGTCGGCGCGGCTCGCGTTCACCGCCGGGACGTCGTGATCGCGCCGGCCTTCGCGCGTCAGGTAGAGGTCGCCGCTCAGGATCACCGGCCCGGGCTCCCGCAGATCGATCCACAGCACGGCGCTGCCCGGCGTGTGGCCCGGCGCCTTCAAGATCCGGACCCGGCCGTCGCCGAACACGTCGTGATCGCCGTCGATCAGCTGGGTCTTCGCGGTGTGGTAGGCGCTGAACAGCCGCGGCACCATGCTGACGTGCGGCGGCTCGTGCTCGGCCCACGCGAGCTCGTCGCGGTTCAGGATCCAGGTCGCCCGCGTGAACCGCTGGGCGTTGCCGACGTGGTCGAAGTGCAGGTGCGAGAACGCGACGTACGTGATGTCGTCGGGGGTCACGCCGATCGCGCGCAGCTGCGCGTCGAGCGCCGCGCCGGGCTGCACACGCAGGCCGGGGGCGCTCGGCTGGTCCGGCGGGAGGCCGGCGTCCCACAGGAGCCAGCCCCGCGGGTGGCGGATCACGAAGCAAGGATCGGCGAGCTCGAGCGGCACGCCGTCGTGGTTGCCGGTGTCCGAGGCCGGCGCGCCGTCGGCGAGCGTCGCGCGCCCGCAGTCGAGGACGTAGAGCCGCAGCGCGGCGGCCGGCGTGGAAGATGGCGCGGGAGACGCCGCGGCCGACGAGCCGAACGCGGCGAGCGAGCAGATGGCGAGGCGGATGAATCTCATGACGGGGAGCTCCTCTCGCCGCTCACCTTGCGCGCCCCGCAGCGCGCGGACAATCCAGCTCGCGGTGCAAGCATTCCACACCTACAGTGTGGAATATGGATCGACTCGAGAGCATGCAGGTGCTGGTGCGCGTCGTCGAGCTCGGCAGCTTCGCGGCCGCCGCGCGCGAGCTGCGGCTGTCGCCGACGATGGTCGCCAAGCACGTCGAGCACGTCGAGCAGCGCCTCGGGGCGCAGGTCATCCGCCGCACGACGCGCCGGCACAGCCTCACCGAGGTCGGCCAGCGCTACCTCGCGCGCGCCCGCGGCGTGCTCGCCGAGTTCGCGACCGCCGAGGCCTCGGCGAGCGAGCTCCAGGCCGCGGCGCGCGGGACCTTGCGGGTCACGGCGCCGGTCGTGCTCGGCGCCCACGCCCTCGCGCCGCTGCTCGGCGAGCTGCTGCGCCTCCACCCCGAGCTGCGCATCGAGCTCGCGCTCCAGGATCGCGTCGTCGACCTGCTCGACGAGGGCTTCGACGTCGCGCTGCGCTCCGGGCCGCTGGCGCGCTCGGGGCTGATCGCGCGCCCGCTCGCCCCGCTGCGCATGCTGCTCGCCGCCTCGCCCGGCTACCTCGCGCAGGCCGGCACGCCGCGCCGTCCGCGCGACCTCGAGCGCCATGACTGCCTCGGCTTCTCGTACCTCGTGCACCGCGACCACTGGCGCCTGGTCGGCGGCGACGGCGAGCACCGGGTCCGCGTGTCCAGCCGGCTCCAGATCAACAGCGGCGAGGCGCTGCGCGCAGCCGCGCTCGCGGGCGCCGGCATCATCATGCAGTCGGAGATCTTGCTCGGCCCCGATCTCGCGTCGGGCGCGCTCGTGCGCGTGTTGCCGCGCCACGCGCCGCCGCCCCGCGCGGCGCACATCGTCTACCCGCCCGATCGCTGGCGCGCGCCGAAGCTCGTGCGCTTCGTCGAGCACGTGCTCGCCCACCTCGGTCCCAGGCGGCGGCGCGGGCCGGCCTGAGCCGAGCACCACGAGGCGGGCCAAACGAAAACGGCCCCGGGTGGGGCCGTCGTCACGAGGTCAGCTGCCTACTGCCAGCCGCCGCCGCCTTGCGGCGGGTAGCCGCCGCCGCCTTGCGGCGGGTAGCCGCCGCCTTGCGGCGGGTAGCCACCGCCGCCTTGCGGCGGGTAGCCGCCACCCTGCGGCGGATAGCCGCCACCTTGCGGCGGGTAGCCTCCGCCAGCACCACCAGCGCCGCCCGCGGGCGGCTGTTTGTTCTTGCCGAACATCGCCTTGGCCTCCTCGTAGGCGGCGGGCGACGCCATCATGAGGACGCCGAAGTACGCCAGGATCGGCAGCAGGCCGTGCGCGAGATTCAGCAACGAGCCGATGAGCACGTGCCCGTGCACGATGCCGCCGAGCGCGATCAGCACCTGCTGAAGCGGCAGCCACGCGATCAGCGCCGCCGCGATCAGCGGACCGAACGCGTCGACCGTCTGCAGCGCCGGCGGCAGCTTGACCGGCGGCACGACGAAGAGGATGCAGAACACGCCAAGGGTCTGAACCACGAACGAAAGCAGCGCGCCGAGAATGGCGATGATGGGCAGCGACCCGAGCATGCCGAAGACGCGGAGGCTGTCGATCCAGCCCGGGATCAAGCACGCCGCGCCGACGGCGATCACGATCCGCGCGATCTGATCCTGCGGCTGCGAGATGCGCGCGAGCAACCCGAAGACCAGCAGCGAGTAGCCGATGATGTACAGGTTGCTGAGCCCGAACAGCATCGCGATCGCGACTTCCAACCCCGCGACGTTACCGCCGGAGGCTGCAGCGGCCACGATCCCGAAGCCCATGTGGGTGATGAAGATGCCGGCGTACGCCACGCCGAACGGTATCCATTGCAGCACGACCGGCGGGACCTTGGCCCGCATGTCGGCCGGCGCCGCGGTGAGCAGCAGGTAGAGGCCACCCGAGATCAATGGCCACAGGAAGAACTCGAACCCGCCGCCCGACCACGGGAACACCAGCGGGCTCAGCGAGAACGGAACGACGACGGAGGCGATCAGCGCCACGCCGGCGAGGAACAGGATCTTCTTCTGCAGCCCCGGCTCGCGCAGGCGCGCGACCGGAATGCCGAGGATCGTCCCGGGCGCCGACTGCGGCAGCCGACCCGCCAGCTCGTTGCTGTGATGGTGCGCGACTTCCTGCTGGGCAGGGAACGGGTTCGCGGCCTGCGGGTAGCCACCCTGCTGCGGGTAGCCGGGCGGCTGCTGCGGCTGGCCGTACGGGTTGGCCTGCGGCTGCTGCGGCTGACCGTACGGGTTGGCCTGCGGCTGCTGCGGCTGACCGTACGGGTTCGCCTGCGGCTGTTGCGGCTGACCATACGGGTTCGCCTGCGGCTGCGGCTGGCCATACGGGTTGGCCTGCGGCTGTGCCGCCTGGGGCGGCTGGCCGTACGGGTTGGCCTGCGGCTGCTGCGGCTGACCATAGGG
>Ga0307513_10001138_pt1 | contig 38640 bp, 42 predicted proteins | sample 15_EM_MG_FD_202174 | JGI IMG/M metagenome (GOLD analysis project Ga0307513, IMG submission 202174) | Populus trichocarpa ectomycorrhiza microbial communities from riparian zone in the Pacific Northwest, United States - 15_EM | ecosystem: Host-associated > Plants > Roots > Unclassified | place...
TGGTCAGAAACTGGACTAGACTGGACTAGACTGTCTAAGGTAGTCAAGTCCAGTCCACCTGATTGATCGGGATTGACAGTCCAGTCAAACCCCTGAGACCAGACCGGTCCGACCATTGGGAACGCTGGGAGGGAGTGGTACAAAAGCCACATCGATCATGCTGGCGTTCTAGACCGGCTCGCTTCTAGTATGTCGCTAGAACTTGCGAGACAGTTGCCTCACAAAGCAACTTTCTGGAGAGAAGTAGCTGCATTTATTGTTATAATTCTTGGACATAAGTCATCATCGGTCGGGTTAAGTACCAGTCAAAACACCCCAAAACCAGTGAAACCAAGCCTCAACGAAACCTACAGCACAACAGGATCCTCAAGGCCAATAGTTACCAAATTTTGTCTATAGGTAGCTAGGAGCTTGTTGATTCAGCCCATGTAACTTTAGCTGCGATTACTTATGAATCGGCCCTTGTGGAGAGAAACAAAATGTGGGTAGTCGAATTGTCCATGTCAAGCCGTGGAATTTGTATGGGGCCCCACAGAAAGAAGTACTGAATTACGAAGTTGCAAGTTTCTTCGGCCCGCCAATGAGACAGTATGGGTCTGATTCAGTTGAAATTTTAGTTTGGTGAAGTCAATATATGCTTCTAGTGCTTTGGCCCTTAGGTACTTAATTGAGGTGGATATGATACTACCCGTGGTTGCGAAAATGGCCAATTTTGGTGTAAAAAGGGCAAGTTGTTGAAAATTCACGAAAGTTCCATATCTAAGAGATAGTCGGAACGCAGATGGGACATGGCTGAGAGGGGTTGGGTTTGATAACGGTTGCACGATCGGCTAGTATTGTATCAGGAGAGTGATGGTATGTTTGGTTGAGACATTAGCTAAGGCAGGAGGGTTTAGGGCCCGTTTACCTATAGACGGCCGTCTAGCAACCAGAGGCAGTGCCGACCGTCCAAGAAAGTCAGTTAGGTCACCGGCCTTTCAGTTATATACTAGGCAGTATATTAGCTGAGCGTGCAACAATTGTGTTTTCTTTACATACCTTGAACTTTCTATCTCTTTCTAAAAATTAAATTTGATAGTGGTTGTACTAGAATATGGCGTCTCAGGCGTTATCTGGTAAACAGCGCGAAAGTGTTTGACGAATTTTCCACGGTATTAGATTCTTGTAGCTAGACCGTCAAAAAGTTACCTTACCTACTCTAGCTAAACGCCATCAACTTTGCCGCACACTCCCCACTGTCAAGCCCCCCTTAACGGTCGGCATCGTTTCAAGCTTTTAGACGGACGTCTACTCACGCCAGGGTTCCGAATGGTCGGTGGAAGACCGGACTGGACTAGCTAGTCAGGTAGAAAGTCAAGTCTAGTCTAATGGTCAAAATTAGACCGACTGGACAGTCAGGATTATCGAAACCGACTCGACCAGGACAGGTCCGACCAAGCCCGCCAAGCAATAGGATATGCTATTTTTATCACAATATACTACATTCAAATAAAGCTTTTCTTAATTAAACTTATTTTTTCCATAGATTATATATGGTGAAGATAGTGCCTCACTTAGATTAGGGGTGGCGAAAACAGGTTCCCAAGTATGTAACTGTTTTTGGTGCACTAAGTGAGTGATAATACATGACCAGATACTACAATACTAGTATCCAATGCAACTTATCCATTGGGTAATCGCATTTGCAGCACATGCTATCCTCTCCGTGATGTTCTATCAACTTGTATTAGGGGGCTGTTGATTTAGAATGTAGCAAGCTGCTTTAAGCTCCTATAGCTATAGTTCTGTTCGTAGCAAGTGTTGGCCGGGGTGCCATTCAGACACTCATGGGATCTTATATAAAGACTGGTCTGGGACCAGTCCAATCTGGACGGGACCACCCGAGTTAGTCGGGTCCAGTCACCGACATCAACAAGGACCTACAAGCCTGGTCCTGCCTCTAAGACTTGACTGGTCGGAGTATTCGGAACCCTGACTTGCGCTGCGGGATCGAAGCAGTCATTTGGTATGCCAGTGGGTGTTGCTACCTCAGGTGTCCGGCTTCAATTCGGCCGCGCTAATATAGGTAAAGGGGCCCTTAGAATGTTTTAGGATTCGGCACTAGGGCAGACTAGAGGTTCGTGATTAAGGTTCAGGAGTTGGAATGAATTAGTTTTGCACTATGAGAGTTAGGAAACAGGCGAAGGTATCAGGATTGCAGGTGAGGGGAGAAAGAGTATCAGAGGACGAAACTCGAGGGATGGAATTAGGGAATAGAAGTTTTGGGAAACTTCTCAGGAGTTGAGTGGATGGAACAAAGGGGATGAAAAGGTTTTCCGGTCGTTAGCTTTTTGTGAATATATAGCACACCGCAGGCGGTACAGAAAGAATAAGAATCCAAAAGATGCTCCCAACTGATCATAGCTCATATTTTTTGACATGTAAGAATAACATTTATCACCGAACTATACATTTTGTATTTTATTTCAATATCTGTGTGTAGCGTGAGAAAAGATATGGTATCATAGCATGGATAGTGAGATGCCAATAGAGTAATCAGGCGATTTTGGATAATATGGCAAAGGCAGATGCAACTAACCTGATTTAGTCTTGATGACAGGCTGTTCTTGATATGCAGGAGGGTAAGAAGGTACAATCACTGCTAGTTATATCATGCTCCAGTTGTACAATATCTAGCTCTTTTATCATAAGTGATTTTCCTTTTAACATAACGGTCGACGGGATCTGGTTTGCCACCGTCTTTTCTGAACAAAACTGAAGGGAAAAGTTCAAGACAAACTAAAGGTTGAATCCCGACATCTATAATCTATAAGCAGATAGTTTAAGACATTTGTCACTTTAAAGCATTCTGTAACAGGTATATTCCTGTCTAATGAAAATACAGTAGGGCCAGCGATAGGCCTGCTAGCGCTGGTACTAAGGGAGGCTTCCAGGGACAGGAGGTAAGAGATACCAGATGAAGGCCAAATAGAACTCAGGAATTGCTGTTCAACCAAGTGTATTCTTAGACTGAAGGTCTGTCGAAGTCTGCGGTCTCCTGCTAGCCAGGAGACTGGTTTAAATACAAAACCCAAGAGCGATAGCCTTCCTGCAATCATGATCATGACCCGTAGCTGTGCACATACCGGAATCCTGTAATCCTGCAAGACGAAAGAAAGAAACATAGCTCAGCCTCAACCAGTGCTACATGACCATTCCATACCCGGAATCCTAAATATAAACTTCCAGCAAAGTAAACTAAACATAGCAATACGATAGCATAGCCTATCTGACTCAGAGACAGTGGCAGAGCTGAAATCAAATCAAATAAACCAAATATAAATCAACTAAACATGGGAGATCCTGCACTGCCCCCTCCTGTGTACCGTTACTGGAATATGTACACATGTTACAGATGGCTTACAGCAGAAAAAAACCTACAACACTCGGACAGAGAGGAAACTGCTCTCCAAGGCCCGTCTTCTGACAGGCAAGGAGCTTATTGACTTGCGAAAAGCCCGTGAGGAGCTTGACAGTCGTCCCAAAAGGCCATGACAACAGAGGAAAAGAAAGTACAAGCCCAACCACACTGCATAGTACCCGTCACCCAGAACTCTCACCACAACTTCAGTCTCAACATGTTCAGCTTGCCTTAACTCAAGAAGTTATTGCAATTTCTCCAATTTCTCCTTCTGAGAAAGCTCTCGAGCTGGTTTCTCAGTCGTTGTGGAATCATCGGGAAAATACCCGTAGTTCCACCAGCTGCCGCTCCTCTGATACTCCCTTCAGGCCGCTCATTGCGCGCACCTATATGCCCGATCGCCCACTCCATATGAAACTCCGTTCAAAGCACTAGGTCTTTTCTTTCTCTGCTTCTTTTTTTTAGTTTGTTTCCCTCTTCCATTCATCTTACTCCTTTAGGCATAACTAATTTGTTTAAAAATCTAGTTTTCTTCACATATTTCTCCCCCTGCTATGGCCTTCTCTCTTATATTGCCTCTTTTTCAGGCTGGTTTCAGAATGATTTTACAATCTTTTCTTACAAAGTTCCAATCAAATCTGTTTTCTCCTTTCGTAGTTTAAATGCGGTTCTGGTACACCGTGTTGTCCCGGAAACGGCTGATTTACATTAGTGCTATACCATGACTCGCCGTAACCTACTCGGGGGGTTGCGATCGTAGAGTAAATCGCGGGGCGGGGAGAAGGATGAGGGGAGTCACCCAGCGCGGAGAGCCACACAGCAGAGGGGATTCCAGACGCAGCGGAAAGCTCTCAGGCCGACTGGACAAAGTTACCGCTTCTCTCGCGTGGTCCCTTTTTACAGGAGAGAGAGCGTCACTACCAGAGGGGATCCCGGACGTGAGGGAGACACGAGAAGAGGATGAGATGGATGAGGCAGTAAGGTGGCAGCTGGGGCGTAGCAGTACGGTACAAGCGGATCTAACGTGTGGGAAGCCGGAGAGGGAAGGCTGGCCTGAAACCAACAAGTAAGAACACAGAGGAGGGAGACGATGTCACCATTTTTTGAACGCCGACCGTACCGACGGTGCAACTCAGGAGAGAGTGCAATACCAGAGAGCAGGGCCACCAGGGCAACTACTTCACCGATAGCCCAAAACTAGCGACTGTGTGTTGACGATGGAAAGAGGATTGCCGACAGTGGAAATCGCTAAGCGAAACCCGTCGCGCAGTGCCGGGTAAGGGGGAGAAACATCAACCCAAGCCTGCTTAAACGAAGAAGAATCCAGAACCCTGTGGGAGGTGAGGCCAAAGACCCCAGAGAGAGGAAAGGGGAAGACGGGTGCATAGTACTCCTAGGCAGAAGCCATCAAGAGAGACAAGGAGCGTGACACTCTCTCACGATGATTTCCCATGGTGTTGAGATTTCAATCGCTGGAGGTGGAGCGGACGAGCAAGATGAAGGAAATAGACGGCTTTTTTTTGTCTTTTTTATTTTTTATTTTTTATAACATCTATTCGTTGTTAAGTACAAGAAACAGCATGCAGCGCAAGCTATGGGCGAAACAAAACTATGAAACAATCCAACTGCCCGCTTCACCTCGTCATGGGACTAACCAAAACCACACAGCCCAACAAACGCAATCAAACATGACCAACTCGCCGTACCCCCAAGACCCTATGGTATTGGGCTAACCGCACACCAGCCACCAGCCTAAACTAATGGGGAGGAAAGCATAGGAAAGATACAGCCACGAGGACAACCTCCGCAAGAATGTACCAGAGCAAGGAAACCCTTGAGCAGGCCCCCAGCAACAAAAGAAAAGAGTCTTACTGCCCAGGTCCGACCGAGGGGAAGGATAAAACTACTATTGCCAGTTGCCCTAACGGAAAAACATACTGAACCCCAAACCTGAAGGGCTACAGGGGCGAGCGGGGTGGGGGCGGGGTACCCCCCGCTGTCGGCGAGCTTGCGGATTTTAGGACATGCCAAGGAGGTAGTGCTATGGCATGACACGCCGTAACCTACTTGGGGGTCGCGATCGTAGAGTAAATCCCGGGAGCGGGAGAAGGACTAGGGGAGTGACCCACTGAGGTGAGCCACTCAGCAGAGGGGATGCCAGCCACAATGGACAGACAAAGGGCTGACCGGACGATATTACCACTTCTCTCACGTGGTCCCTTGTTGCAGGAGAGAGAGTGTCACTACCAGAGAGGATCCCGGACGAGATGGAGACCCAAGGAGGGGTAAGGAGGAGGAGGCAGTAAGGTGCCAGCAGGATGTAGCAGTACGCTGCCAGCGGATCTGACCGTGGGATGAGGAAGAGGGAGGGCTCGCCAGAAACCAGGAAGTACGAACACGGAGGACGGAGACGAGGTCACCATTTTTCGAATGCCTACCGGACTGACGGAGCAGCTCGGGAGGGATTGCAAAACCAGAAACCAGGGCCACCAGGGCAACTACTTCACCGATAGCCCACAACTAGCGACCGTGTGTTGACGATTGAGGGAGCGTTGCTGACCGTGCAAATCTCTAAGTGAGGCGCGTCGCGAAGTGCGGAGCAAGGGTGAGAAACATCAATGCAAGCCTGCTTAAACAAAGACAGAATCAAGAACCCCAGGAGACCTGAGGCCAAAGACCTCAGAGAGAGGAATGGGAAGACGGGTGAGTAGTACTCCTAGGCAGAAGCCATCAAGGGAGACCAGAGAGGGAGAACACTCTCGCGATGATTTGTCATGGTGTTGAGATTTCAATCGCGGGACGTGGAGCGGACGAGAAAGATGGAAGGAAATACTGGGCTTTTTTTCTTGTTTTTTTATTTTTTTTTATTTTTTTATTTTTTTATTTTTTTATTTTTTTATTTTTTTATTTTTTTATTTTTTTATTTTTTTTATTTTTATATCATGTATTCGTTGCTTAAGGTACAAGAAACCGCATGGAGCACTAGCCATGGCGAAAACAAAACCTATAAACAATCCAACAGCCCGGTTCACCTCGTCATGGGACGAACCAAAACCCCTCACCATAATGACAGCAAACAGACATGACCAACTCACCGTACCCGCGAGACCCTATGGTACGGGCCTAACAGGACGCCAGCTACCAGCCTAAACCAATGGGGAGGAAAGCATAGGAAAGATACAGCCACGAAGACAACCAGCGCGAAGAATGTACGGAAGCAAGGAAACCCTTCAGCAGGCTCCCCTAGACAGGTGAAAAGAATCTTACGGCCCAGGGCCGATGGAGCGGAAGGATAAAAGTATGGTTGCCGGAGTGCCTAAGGGAATTGCCCAAACCGATCAGCTAAGGGGGAAGACGAGACACGGGCAGGCTCCCCGGTAATTGGCCCGCGACAGACTTTAGGAACATCCAAGGAGGTAGTGCTATACCATAGAATACCGTAACCAGCATGAGTTGCGACCGTAGGGCAAGCCGCGTAGCGGGTGAAGAAGGCGAAGGGAGGCACCCGGCGAGGAGAGGCACTCAGCAGAGGGGATGCCACCCTCAAAGGATAGACCAAGAGCCTACCAGTCGAAATTACTGCTTCTCTCACGTGGTCCTTTGTTACAGGAGAGAGCGTGTCACTGGCCGAGAGGATCCCGGACGAGAGGGAGACCCAAGGAGGAGGGAGGAGGTAAAGCAGTAAGGTGCCAGCTGGATGTAGCAGTACCGTGCAAGTGGATCTAACACGTGGGAAGCGGGAGAGGGAAGGCTCGCCAGTAACCAAGAAGTACGAATACAAAGGATGGGGACCAGGTCACGACTTTTTTGAATGCCGACCGTACCGACCGAGCAACTCAGGAGAGAGTGCAATCCCAGAGAGGAGGGCTACCAGGGCAACTACTTCACCGATAGGGTGAAGTTAGCGACCGTGTGTTGCAGATTGAAAGAGGGTTGCCGACCGTCCAAATCGCTGAGCGAGACCCGTCGCGAAGGGTCGGGTAATGGGGAGAAAGATCAATGCAAGCGTGCTTAAGCGAAGACAGAAACAAGAACCCCGTGGGAGGCGAGGCTAAAGACCCCAGAGACAGGAAAGGGACAGACGGGTACGTAGGACTCCTAGGCAGGAGCCATCAAGAGAGACCAGAGGCGAAGGACACTCTCACAATGATCTCCCATGGTGTTGAGATTTCAATCGCGGAGGTGGAGCGGACGAGAAAGATGAAGGAAATAGGGGGCTTTTTTTCTTCTTGTTTTCTCTTTTTTTTATATCATATATTCGGTGTTAAGGTACAAGAAATCACATGGAGCGGAAGCTATGGCGAAAACAAAACCCAAAACCCAAAACGAACTAACAAAAGAAACATCCGGAACAATACTCTTGAACTGGGGTCCGTACCGGTCCCAGGCCCACATATGGGCGCGAAATTAAAGCAAGTCCATTAATGGAAACCCTCTATAAACCAGCGGACAAAAGTAAAAATAACAGAAACTTAAACCTACCTTTCCTGCGACGATATAAAGTACCCAAAAGAAACTACATTAGACGATAAGGAAGAAACAGAATCGGTAGGGGAGGACATGCCCAGCAGAATGGCTGTAGCTGTCGATCTTGAAAAGCGGGCGAGGGCTGGCAGAAGGGAGTCCGAGGACCACGCAGGAGTGTCGGGGCCTATGTCGGAAACCGCCTGAAGGTGATGGGATCTGGCCGGCCCTCTGGCGAGGCACTGGAGGATTGCATGCTCGAAGGTCTCCGGGGCCTCCTCGCAGCTGGGGCAGGTGGTGGGGACTTCGCTGTCCCAGGAGGGGTGGGCGCCGAGATAGCTCTTACCAGACCTCATCTCGTGCAGGCGACCCGCAGTAAATTTGTCGAGGCACATGAAAGGATGGGGCTTTAGCGAGGGGCGATAAGGGTATCGGGCCGGATCAGGTGCATCTTCCTCCCACTCTTTCATAAGGAGATTGTTGCATTCGAGCTTGAGTTGAGGGTAAGAGCGGCCCGAGGGGGAGTCAGGTTAGGACTCGCACAGCCGGTGCTGGGAGGTACAAGGAAGGGGCTCGTCCCCGTTGGGGCCAAGGATGAAAAACATGGAGTGAGGGAGGGCGTCCAGTGGGAGGTGAGCCCTGTTTTTCGATGGTGGCCTCTGCTGGACCCACGGTAGGGGATGGCTGCTCCCGGCGTTCCGCGCGGAGAGGGATCAGTAATGAGGGGTGTACCGGTGTAGAGACGGAGTTAGTACCGTGGGGGCAAGCTGGGCTGTCGCTGGGTTGATCTCCGGGGGGGAGCACAACATCCTGAGGTTTGCCACCCGACGCTTGTACCTGAGGAGGAGTTCTAGAGGGGGGATGTAGGCTTCGATGGCCAGGATGTCGGTAGTGGTCCATAGGAAACAGTTGGTTGTCCATCTCTGGACCTTGTGCCAGAAGGCGGAGAGCTTTCTTGTCATCTGGACGGTGGGTACAAAGGTGTCCGCCCCATAACTAAGGATGGGAAAGAGGAGGGAAGAGGCCAAACGATGGGACAAGAAAGGGGGGAGTCCCATACCCTGAGGGGAGAGCCTTGTTATTGTCATGAAGGCCGCCTGCGCCTTACCTAGTCTCTTGACAAAGTGGCGGGTTGTGGAGGTCGAGTGCGTAAACCAGTATCCCAGACATCTGACCTCGTTCTTGGGTTTGAAGACCGACCCATCGAGGTGGATCGGTGCGTTGGAAATCTGGTTCTAGTCCCGGTTCGTAGGCCAGTGGATCAGTTCAGTTTTGAGAATTGAGAAACCAACGCCCAGGGTTGCCCCCTTGGCTGTGAGCCTGGCGTACAGCTGCTGCAGGATTTGCATGTTACGCCGGTAGGACGTAGATGCAGCCGTCAGACCGAAGTCGTCGACGTAGGAGAGCGTAAGACCCTGTGGGATCTCACTGTGTAGGCGTGACACGTAGATAACGAATAGTAGTGGAGAAACTGGTGACCCCTTGGGGGTTCCCACCGAAAAAGGAAATAGGGCTTTTTTTTTTTTTTTGTTCTTTTTTTTTTATATCATGTATTCGTTGTTAGGTACAAGCAACAGCATGGAGCGCTACCTATGGCCGAAACAAAACTATGAAACAATCCAACGGCCCGCTTCACCTCGTCATGGGATAAACAAATACCCCCCACCCGTAGGCAAGCAATCAAGCATGAAGACCGAAACCGTACGCCCAAGACCCTATGGTATGGGCCTAACCGCACACCAGCCACCAGCCTAAACTAAAGGGGAGGAAAGGATAGGAAAGCCAAACACGAAGAAAACCAAGATAAAGATATACAGGACCGAAGAAACCCTGGAGCAGGCTCCCCTAAACAAAAGAAAAGAATCTTACGGCCCAGGGCCGACTGACCGGAAAGGGTAAAACTACTATAGCCGGAGTGCCTAAGGGAATTCCATGAACCTAACGGCTCAGGGGCAAGACAGTGACACGCGTGGGGTGCCCGGTAATCGGCGTGTGCCAGACTTTAGAAACATTGAAGGAGAGAGTGCAATACCATGGAATACGGTAACCAGCAGGAGTTGCGACCGTAGAGTAAATCGTGTAGCTGGGGAAGAAGGCGAGGGGAGCCACCGAGCGAGGAGAGCGACGCAGCAGAGGGGATGCCAGCCACCACGGATAGACCTAGGGCCGACCGGACGAAATTACCACTCCTCTCGCCTGGTCTCTTGTTACAGGAGAGACAATGTCACTACCGGAGGGGATCCCGGACACGGGGGAGGCCCAAGGAGGAGCAAAGGTATGCGGTGGGCAGTAAGGTGCCAGCTGGGATGTAGCAGTAAGGTGTAAGCAGATACAACACATGGGAAGCGGCAGAGGGAAGGCTCGCCAGTAACCAAGAAGTATGAACACGGAGGCCGGAGACGAGGTCACGATTTTTCGAATGCCGACCGTACCGCCTGAGCAACTTGGGAGAGAGTGCAATACCACAGAGTAGGGCCACCAGGGCAACTACTTCACCGATATCCTGAAACTAGCTACCCTGTATTGACGATGGAAAGAGGGTTGCCGACCGTGGAAATCGCTAAGCGAGACGTTTCGCGAAGTGCGGGGTAAGCGGGAGAAACATCAACGCAAGCATGCTTAAACGAAGACAGGAATCAAGAACCCCGTGGCAGGGGAGGCCAGACACCCCAGAGAGGGGAAACGGAGAGACGGGTGCATACTACTCCTAGGCAGAAGCCATCAAGGGAGAGCAGAGGCAGGAGACACTCTCACAATGATTTCTGATAGTGTTGAGTTTTCAATTGCCGGAGGTGGAGCGAACGAGAAACATGAAAGGAAATGTGGGGCTTTTTTTTCTTCTCCTTTTTTTCCTTTCTTTTTTCATATCATATATTCGTTGTTAAGGTACAAGAAATTGCATGGAGCGCTAGCTATGGCGAAAACAAAACCCAAAATCCAAAACGAACTATCAAAAGAAACATCAGGCACCAAAAAACCTTTTCAGCTGGGGTCTGTACCAGTCCCAGGCCCACATACGGGCCCGAAATTGAACCAAGTAAATCAAAGGAAACCCTCCCTACACTAGCGGATAGCATGAAAAACAACAATTATAAACCTAGCTTTCCTGCGACGACATAATGTAACCGAAGGAAACTACATTAGAACAGCGGAAAGAAACAGAGGAGGCAGCGGACGATGGGCGTGTGAACATGCCCGGGGGGAAGGCTGTCGCCGTAGACTTGAGGAAGCGGGCGAGGGCGCCCAAGAGGGCGGCAGAGGACCAGACGGGGGCGTCGGCACCAATGTTGAGCACCCCCTGAAGGTGGCGGGTCATAGCAGGCGCGTTGGCCGAGCAGTGGAGGATGTCGTGCTCCAATGTCTCGGGGGCACTCAGGCATCTGAGACAGGTGGTGGTGTCATCGCGGTCCCAAGATGGGTGGGCGCGGGTGCAGCTCTTCCCAGATCTCATCTGGTGGAGGTGGCCCGCTGAAAACTTGTCTAGGCCCATGAACAGGTGAGGTCTGAGTGAGGGACGGTAAGGGTACCTGGCCACATCCGGTGCGGCCTCATCCAATTCTTCCATGAGGAGGTTCTTGCACTTGAGCTTGAGCTCGGGCTAGGAGCCGAAAGGGGGGCGCTTGGGGTAGGTCTCGCAGAGTAGGTGCTGGGAGGTGACCGGAAGGGGGCTGAGTCCATGGGGGCACAGGAGGAATAACATGGAGTGCGGGAGGGCGTCAAGGGGGAGGTGGGCTCGGTTCCTCAAGGGGGGTCATGGCTGGATCTACGGGAGGGGTAGACGACAGCCCGAATTCCTAGCGCTCAGGACCCTGTGGTTTGGTGAGTGGTGATGAAGGGAAGGAGTGTGCACAGAGGGGGGGAGCCTCGCAGTTGCAAGGTTGATTTCCGGGGGGGAGCACAGAATCCTAAGGTGCGCCAGGCCACCCTTTTACGTAACGAGAAGCTCGAGTGGAGGGAGGAAGGCCTCGATGGCCAGGGTGTCGGTAGGGGTAGACATAAAGCAGTTGGTCGTCCATCTCTGGACCGTGTGCGAGAATGCTGCGAGCTTCCTTGTCATGTGGACCGTGGGTAGGAAGGCGTCCGCGCCATAGCTGAGGATGGGGAATAGGAGGGAGGAGGCACGTCGGTGGCAGTTGAAGGGAGGGAGGCCAATACCTGGGGGGGAGAGTCGTTTGACCGCCAGGAAGGCTGCCTGGGCTTTAGCTAGCCTTAAAGGAAATAGGGGGCATTTTATTTTTTTTATTTTTATTTTTTATTTTTTTTATTGTCATTGATTCGTTGATTAAGGTACAAGAAACAGTATGGAGCGCTAGCTATGATCAAAACAAAACCGGTAAACAATCCAACGACCCTCTCCACCCCCTCATGGGAAAAATCAAACCGCTGGAAGCCAGAGCCCATCCGCCCCCCTTGTAGCACCTAAGACGAGAGCAAGACGGAGCAATACCCTGCTCCAGACACGTAATGAAAAACAAGTATAGAAACGAAAACAGGGCAAGACACAAACCCTTCGGCGGGCTCCGCAAAACAAAGAAAAGATTCTTACGGCACCAAGTGCCGACTGAGAGGAAAGATAAAACTACTATTGCTGGGTGCCTAACGGTATGTTCCCGACGTGAGCGCCGATGGGGCAAGGCCTTGTAGTGGGCGGAATGCCTGGAATGTCAGCGGCGCTTCCGACTTTAGCATAGGCCAAGGAGGTAGTGCAATACCATGACACAGCGTAACCTAATGCGAGGTTCGCGACCATAGAGTAAATAGCGGGAGCAGGTGGAGGACGAGGAGAGTCACGCGGCAAGGAGAGCCACTCAGCAGTGGAGGTGCCAGCAATCATGAGGGGCAGTAGGGTGCCAGCCAAGGGGGCAGATAAGGTGCCAGCTAGAGAAGGATGAAGCAGTACGGTGCAAACAGATCTGACGCGTGGGAAGCGGGAGGAGGAGGGCTCGCCAAACAAGCGAGAAGTGCGAACACGGAGGACGGAGACGGGCTCACAGTTTTTCGAATGCCGACCGTACTGATCGTGCAACTCAGGAGAGAGTGCAATACCAGAGAGCAGGGCCACCAGGGCAACTACTTCACCGATAGTCTGAAACTAGCAACCCTGTGGTGAGGGAGGCGGGAGGGTTGACAACCGTGCAAATCGCGAAGCAAGATGGCTGGCGAAGTGAGGGGTAAAGGGTAAGGACATCAACGTGAGCGTGCTCAACGAAGACGAAAGGAAGCAGAAAGGAATCCATAACCCCGGGGAGCCGAGGCCAAAGGCCCCTGAGAGAGGAAGGAGAAGAAGGCGTGATAAATCCCCGAGCAGTTGCCACGGGCAGGGTAGATCAGAGGTGGAGGACACTCTCACGATGATTTCCCACTGTGTTGAGATTTCAATCGCTGGAGGTGGCGCGGATGAGAAAGATGAAGGAAATAGGGGGGTTTTGTTTTCTCTTTTTTTTTCTTTTTTTCTTTTTTTTATAATCGAGTATTTGTTGTTAAGGTTCAAGAAACTACATGGAGCACTAGCAATGGCAGAAACAAAACCATGAAACAATCCAACGGCCCGCTTCACCTCGTCATGGGACAAACAAATACCCCCCACCGGTAGGCAAGCAATCAAACACGAAGACCGAAACCGTACTCCCAAGACCCTATGGTATGGGCCTAACCGCACGCCAGCCACCAGCCTAAACTAATGGTGAGGAAAGCATAGGAAAGCCAAACACAAAGAAAACCAACATAAAGATTTACAGGAGCAAAGAAACCCTTGAGCAGGCTTCCCTAAACAAATGAAAAGAATCTTACGGCCCAGGGCCGACGGAGAGGGAAGGATAATACTACTGTTGCCTGGTGCCTAAGTGAATTCCCCAGGCCTATCGGCTAAGGGGCAAGACGGTGACAGGGGCGGACTGCCCGGTAATCGGCGCACGCTAGACTTTAGGAACATCCAAAGAGATGGTGCAATACCAAGGAATACCGTAACCAACACGAGTTGCGACCGTAGAGTAAATCGCGTAGCAGGTGAAGAAGGTGAGGGGAGCCACCCAGCGAGGAGAGCCACTCAGCAGAGGGGATGCCAGCCACATCGGATAGACCAAGGGCCGACCTGACGAAATTACCGCGTCTCTCATGGGGTCCCTTGTTACAAGAGAGAGAGCGTCACTACCGGAAGGGATCCCGGACGAGAGGGAGACCCAAGGAGGGGGGAGAGTGTAAGGGAGTGTGCAGTAAGGTACCAGCTGTGTGTAGCTGTACCGTGCAAGTGGATCTAACGCGTGCGAAGCGGGAGAGGGAAGGCTCGCCGATGACGAAGAAGTAGGAACACGGAGGACTGAGACGAGGTCACGATTTTTCCAACACCGATCTTACCGACCGAGCAACTCAGGGAAGAGGGCAATACCAGAGAGCAGGGCCACCAGGGCTACTGCTTCACTGATAACTCGAAACTAGCGACGGTGTGTTGACGATGGAAGGAGGCTGGCTGACCGTGCAAATCTCTAAGCGAGACGCGTCGCAAAGTGTGCGGTAAGTGGGAGAAACACCAACGCAAGTGTGAACAAACGAAGACAGAACCAAGAACCCCGTGGGAGGGGAGGCCAGAGACCCCAGAGAGAGGAAATGGAAGACGGGTGCGTGACAATCCTAGGCAGAAGGCATTGCGGGGAGCTCAGAGGCGAAGGACACTCTCACGATGATTTCTCATGGGGTTGAGATTTCAATCACGGGAGGTGGAGCGGAGGAGAAAGATGAAGGAAATAGGCAGCTTTTTTTCGTTTCTTTTTGTTTTTTATATCATATATTCGTTGTTAAGGTACAAGAAATTGCATGGAGCGCTAGCTATGGCGAAAACAAAACCCAAAATCCAAAACGAACTAACAAAGGAAACATCCGGAACATAACACTTCAACTGGGGTCCGTACCGGTCCCAGGCCCACATACGGGCGCGAAATTAAAGCAAGTAATAAAGGGAAAACCCTCCCTAAACCACCGGATAGCATAAAAAATAACAAAATTTTTAAACCTAGCTTTCCTGAGACGACATAAAATAACCAAAGGAAACTACATTAGAAGAGCGGGAGGAAATCGAACCAGCCGAGGAAGTTGGGCGGGAAAACATGCCCGGCGGGAAGGCTGTGGCCGTGGACCTAACAAAGCGGGTGAGGGCGCCCAGGAGGGCTGCCGAGGACCATACAGGGGCGTCGGGTCCAAGCTCAGTGACCCCCTGAAGGTGGCGGGTCCTGGCGGGCTCCTTCGCTGAACAGTGGAGGATGGCATGCTCGAAGTCCTCAGGAACCTCTCCGCAGCTGGGGCAGGTCGTAGAGGCGTGGTCGTCCCAGGACGGGTGAGTGCGGAGGTAGCTCTTCCCAGACCTCATCTAATGAAGGCGACCCGCATCAAATTTGGAGAGACCCATAAACGGATGGGGTTTCAGTGAGGGGCGGTAGGCGTAACTTTCGGGGCTCGGCGCTGCTTTCTCCCACTCCTCCAAGAGGAGTTTTTTACATAGGACCTTAAGCTGCGGGTAGGAGCGGCCCGGGGGGGGGCTGGGGTATGTCTCGCCCAACAGGTGCTGGGAGGTGACAGGAAGGGGGGCGTGGCCGTCGGGGCCTAGGAGGAAGAGCATCGAGTGGGGGAGGGCATCCAAGGGTAGGTGGGCCCTATTCTTCGAGGGCGGCCTCGGCTGGAGCCATGGAAGCGGAAGGCGGCTACCCGCATTCTTGCGGGAGAGGATTCTGTGATCCAGGGTGTGCCGACTTAGCGACGGCGTCTGAAGGGAGGCTGGGAGCCTGGCTGCAGCTGGGTTGATCTCCGGAGGGGAGCACATCACCCTCAGCCAGGCCAGGCGGTATTTGTACGCGAGGGGGAGGTCTAGCGGGGGGAGGCAGGCTTCGACAGCAAGGATGTCAGTAGGGGTGCACGTAAAGCAGTTCGTGGTCCATCTTTGGACCTTGTGCCAGTAGGCCGAGAGTTTCCTCGTCATGTGGACGGTAGGTTTGAAAGTGTCCGCGCCGTAGCTGAGGATAGGAAATAAAAGCGAGGATGCTAAACAATGGCATAGAAACGCGGGCAGGCCTATCCCCGGGGGGAGAGCCTTTTGACAGCCACGAAAGCAGCTTGGGCTTTGGCCAATCCGTTGGTAAAGTGTGGGGTAGTCGAGAACCAGGGCGTGAACCAGTACCCCAGCCATCAGACTTCGTCCTTGGGTGGGAAAATCGAACCGTCTAGGTGTATTGGGGCGTGGGAGACAGGGCCTCTGTCCCTGTTCGTCCTCCAGTGGATAAGGTCTGTTTTCGGGACTGAGAAGCTAACACCAAGCCGGGCCCCTCTGGCATTCAGCACCGCGTACTGCCTCTGTAGGGTTTGGATGTTACGCCTGTAGGACGTTGAGGAAGCTGTTAGACCGAAGTCGTCGACGTAGGAGAGGGTGAGACCCTGGGGGATCTCTTGATGGAGCCGGGAGACATAAATAACAAAGAGAAGTGGGGAGACGGGGGAGCCCTGTGGAGTGCCCACTGCGACCGGGGCGAACACGTTTGGCGATCCTTGGTATCGGAGTCAGCACGTCCTACCGGTTAGGAAGGACCTGGTCCAGGAGACAAGGTATGGGTTTACAGCCTTAGCTTTAAGCATGCCGCACAGGATCGAGGGATTCACGTTGTCAAAGCCTCCCTTGATGTCTAGGAAAATCGTTGAAACTTTCCTACCGGCCATCTGGAGTGTCCTTACCTCGTGAGTCAGTGTGGTGGTCGCGTCCGAGGCCGATAGGCCGGCCAGCGAGCCACATTGGTGGGGTCGAGGAGGCCTGCAACGCGGGCCACACAAGAGAGTCTTGAGTTCATGATCCTCTCCAGGATTTTTGAGAAGGTTTGCAGCAGCACGATGACCCGGAAAGAGGAGGGCGAGTCGTACGAGGGCTTTCCAGGCTTGTCGAGGACAATGCCATCGGCCATCTTGAGGGCGGGGGGGTGGAAGCCGTGGGCCACTAGTGGGCCAAGCAGGTCCAGGATCAGGTGCGGTGCCACCCGATATATCCTGTTCAATACCGAATTGGGGGTCATGTCAGGGCCAGGGGCTGACGATGGCGAGGACCTGGCCAGAGCTCTGCCAACCTCGTCCACCGCCAGCGCCGGGCAGTCTCTGAACGGGAGCAGGATGGAGTCGAAATGCCTGGCTGGCTCGCCAGGGAAGAAGTGGTCAAGGAGGGCACTGGTGAGCTCCAGCGGCGTTGTAGCACCCGGTAGTTCAGGGAAACGAGGGGGGGAGCGGCCTACGGCATACCTCTTCGCCGTCCATACCGTCTGCGGTGTTGCTGACGCCAAGAAAGCAGACCAGTAGTCCCTCTTGGCTTTCTTGATTGCCTTGAAGTAGGCTGTCCTAGCAGCTCTTGCCAAGGCAAGGAGTGCCGCATCAAACCTGTCTACCTTCGAGGAGCGGAGGGCTGAGTTATAAGCACTTCTGAGTTGAGAGAGGAGGTCGGACCACCAAGGTTTCGACAGCAAAGTAACCCGTTTCACCGTGGTGTGGAGGGCCCACTCGGCCGTTATTCTGTCCAGGTTTGTTATGAACCAAATGTTCATCGATCGGGTGGTCAGGATGGGGGGGGCAGGCGATATGCGTGCTGCCTTCAATAAGGATTCGAGCGTTGGCCAATCTGTCAGGGCCCAATTGGGGGCGGGAGGGGGTGAGCGAAAAAGGGGGGCTTCAAAGCGGAGGAGGAGCGGGATATGGTCGGAGCCGGTGGAGGGGAGGGGGTCGGACCATTCTGAAAAATAAGGGGCGCGGAGGGGGCAAGCAAAGGCAAGATCGAGGATGCCAGGGCTCCCAATGAGGGACATAGAGAACCGAGTAAAAACACCTGGGACGTTAAGGAGAGAAAACCCCAATTCCGTGGCCCTATCAAAGTAAGGGGACGAGGTGGCAATCTCGTCCTCTTTGAAGACTCTGAGGGGGTCGGCCGTGGGGTGGTGTATATTAAGGTCGCCCAGCGTGAGCGTGGGGAGAGAGGACGCGGGAAAAATAACATCCGGGGGAACGGAGCGGGTATTGTTGAGACGACCCTTCGTGCTATAGGAGTTTATGATCGTAAAACCAGTCGTGGAGGGGTTAAAGAAACCGTCGGGGGTGAAGAGGTCCAGAGCCATAACATCACCCCTTCCGAACAACCGGGGCGGGAGGGAAACAGTAGCGAAAAATGAATTATAGACGTAAAAGGCAACGCGAGGCTTGCAGCCATTGCCGGTAGGGGGGGAAAACACAGTAAACAAATTAAAGGAAGGAAGTTTACCCCTGTAAACTGGGGGGTCTTGCAGGGCGACAATGGACGGAGGGTGGGGCAGTTGCGTGAACGACCTAAAGAGTGAAAGAAACACATCCCAGCTCCCGAGGCAGTTGTGTTGAATGAGTGTGAAGGGCTTCGGAGGGGGGGGGAGGCCGGCTCTCCGCCCCGAGACGTATGATCGTACTGCATTAGCAGGCCAGGCCCGACGGGTTTCTGCTCATGGGGGAGGGGCTAACGGGCTCCGCGGGAGGGAGCGGCCGGTTGCCTTGATTGGGCCCTAGAGGGGCCGGAAGTATTGTTGTGCTTCTGGCTCTTGGAGTAGCCATTTCGAACGCCGACTGGAGAGAGCGGGTGGGTGAAGCGGGGGGCGAGAGGTCGTTTTCGTCGGTGGCCGTGTCCATCTCGTCACTAGCGGGCGGCGGTAGAACAATGGTTTCGGCAGCGGTTGAACGCCTGATAGGGGGAGGAGACGGGTGGGAGTCACAATCCCTGTGAGTCGCTGTGTGGGGGCCTCCGCAGTTGGTGCACCGCGGTGGTGAGGAAGAGCAACAGCCAGGAGTAGCCTTAAGGTTGCCACTTCCAGGGCAGGTGGGGTTGGGGCATCGGTGCATGGCACGGGTGTGGTTGAGGGAACAGATGGGGCAAACGGGACCGGCAACGGGGCATCTGGGGGCGACATGGCCGAAGCCCTAGCCATTCTTGCACTGCGTGTATCTATTGGAAGAGTATGCACGCCCAACCGTCCTTGAACGGGAGAACAGTCGGATCGAGGAGCCCATTGCCAGGACGTCCCCTGGGTGGACGGAAACGATGACGGAGGTGGCGGACTTCCCCTCCCTTGATTCTGTGTTCGGGTTGAGATATCTGGTGGCGAGGATGCGTATGTTCTTGGAGTTGAGGATGGACTCCGCCAGGCAGGGGAAAAGCTCTTCTGGGCCTTCTGGGAGGAACAGGATGGGGAGGGAGTGGATGGCAAGCTGGGCCTCGTTGGGGGCGAGGCGGAAGGGCAACCAGGGAGACTCTCCCACCGGGAAAGACTTGGTGAGTTGGGAGGAGAGGGCGTCCAAGTAGGGGGCGAAAGCGGTGGCTGGGGTGGCAGGGTCGGTGACGAGGAGGGTGACTGATCCGCGGTCATTGACCTTGGTCGTGACTGCGAGGGGGAGGATACAGTTAGCATCCCTGAGGACACGGGCAGCTATGTCTGGGAAAGTAGCCGCTATTTGCGACACCTGTGAGTGCTCGGAGGGCGAGGAACGGGGAGCGTAGCATCTTCTTTTGGCTGTTGGGAGCGACTTGGGTGGCTGGGGGCCAGACACGACGTTGCTTGCTGCCGCGACTTTAGCGGCCGAGAGGGAGCTCTTATTCTTCTTGCCCTTGGGAGCGCTGGAGGCGGCCATGGCATACGACTGTTGGGGCTTGGGGTAGTCAGGGGCTAAATCCCCGGCGATGAAGGTGGTGGGGTCGGGGTACTTCCCCTCTCGAAATGCGTTAGCCTCCCAGGTGTCGGGAAACTTGACCGCGTATGCACGGGGGTCGCCGTAAAAGGAAGGCGTTTCCGGGTCATACCTGGGTATGTCCGGATCGAAGGAGGAGGTGGGGCCCTTGTTAGGGGGGGATGGACGGGGCTTAGCTGTAGGTGGAGGTATCGCAGGGGCAAAGCGTGCAGTCGCACTGGTCGGGGGAACAGGAGGCCGGGTGGGGGCTGGAGCAGGGCGGGTGACCGCATTGCTCGGGGGAATAGGGGGCCGAGTAGGGGCTAGCGCTTGGGGCATGGGGGCCGCTACCCTATGTGACAGGTCACGTATGGCAGCGTTTATCGGGTCGAGGGATCCCTGGAGGGCTGGCCAGGTGGGCATGGTGTGGACGGCTTGTTGGATGTTGCCTAATTGGGTTGTTATGGTGTCGAGCTGACGCGTCATTGAGGCGAGCGCGTTCAGGGCTGAGCATGAGAGGGGGACGAGAATCATCTCCCCGTCCAATAGTTCCGCGAGCTGGTTATCGTCGAGGATTGGGAGTTGGACCGAGGTGAAGTTGAGCCTTTGGCGGGTCTCACAAACTAAGTCGCGTAGGTAGAGGTGGGACTCATTGAGCTCCGGATGGGACGACTGGCGGGTGGGAGCTCTGGAGGCGTTCCTCGAAGAGGGGAGAGGAGGGAGGTCTTCCATCGCGATGATGGACGATCAGGGACGCGAAGCCTGAAAGGCAGGAGAAGTTAGGGGGTGAGGGGGGATCGTGCACTGAACGACGTGGAGTTGTAATTTCAATGACTGGAGGTGTAGAGGGCGCGGAGCGTGGAAGGAAAGGAAATAGGCGGCGGAGCCCCCCTTATATAGTAGAAAGTCCTACCACAGCCTTTGCCGCCCGACTCATACCCCTGTACGAGTCGCATATCCGCGTAACCAAGGACACACTACAATTTGTTGTAAACATTACAAAGGAAATCCCTGATAGTAACCATGTAACAAAGATACAACACCAAAGTTATTACAACACGTATCTCACCAAGGGACAGTGAGACCCACTGAGCCTAATGCATAAGGCAGATGGGAGTAAGAGGCGAATCCACCGCCTATCTTATCAGGTAGGTAACATGGCTTCTATAAATGCTGGGATCCTGCAATGCTATGGTACCAAACAATACAGCGGTATTGGGAACGCAATTCAAGCTGACAAAAAGTACGCAAAAGACTGTGTTCTCATATAAAGAGACTTTGAATCAGGCTTCCATTATATCCCTGTATCCCCAATTGACTCCCTGCTACTTGGATTCCACTGCGATTATCAATTCTACTCCGGGTGTTTTCTTCCCATCGGACTAAGAACAGCCCCCTACCTGTTCAATATCTTCGCTCAGGTATTCCACTAGATCCTCAAACAGCAGCTCACAATCGGGAAGATTCCTGTGACTATTATCCACTCCTTAGATGATTTCTTAATAGTCGTTTCCCCAGAAGCTTCCAGCAAGCTCCACCAATGCAGAAAAGCCTTCAGCACCCTCACCACCCAAGTAGGACTAACATCAGCAAACTATTTATTCCTCTTCCTGTGCGTCAGACGCACAGGACGCACAGGACGCACAGGACGCACAAAACGTAAACTCCCATTCTGGATCCGACATCGATCCGCAGCCGCGTACAGAAGATTCACTCAACGTCCCGTTGCGTCCTGACAACGTCCACAAAGGCACCCTAGGTCCTGTGCGTCCTGACGCCTTCCGATGCTAGCCTATCATGTCCTGACATCTTCCGACGCTCGGGTATCATGTCCTGACGCCCTCCGACGCTAGGCCATCGTGTCCTGACGCCTTGCGACGCTAGGCCATCGTGTCCGGATGCCATCCTAGCGTCTGTTGTATCCGTCTTCCCCCTCCCGATACCTATACCCTTCGCACTATTTACCTGATCCTTCCAGACGCCGGTTACCTCTTGTCGTGCCTTCCAGACTCACGATACTCCCGCCCTCCATCCGCACGCGCTGATCACATAGCCACTATTCTGGACCTCTTCCTCACACTCTCCCATGTTCTAGATTCAAGTTGGTTTTCCCAAAATTATCGTGATATTGCTCACAATTGATTGCAGTCATCCCGACGCCCTATACTACAGTATCTACTATGATACTATGTGACTATTGCATATGACCTTTATTACCCCCGCTTCTGCGCGTCCCATCACTGGAAAAAAAAGTTAAATCTACCTACACGTACCACGTCCCCTTAAGCACCCTCGGTGGTATTCCTACCATCCTGCCGGCGACTGGTTTCCTCCAGCGCCCCCGAAGGCCCCGGCCCAGCTTCCCCGCTCTGGGAATCCTCCAGGCTGACCGATAAGCGATTGCTCATTTGAGAGTCGACGGCCCCCCCGGTGTTGTCAAGACTCCCATGATTCGACCCAATCCGAATCCCGAACCATTAGCTCCCAGTCAATCGATGTTTGACTGAGATCCAGTGATGTTTCCGTGTCCTGCGACCGATTTTGACTATCCTCGAGCCCCCCCAGGCCGCCGACGTAGTTGTCAATTGGCATCTGTCTCGGTAGGGCAGGATCTCCCGGAGTCTGGTTGCGTAGCTGACGCTTCAGTTCTGCATAAACGGCGTCGTTATTGTCCCTGAAGCCCACTCTTCTCTGGTGCCGGAGGCCATGCTGTTTCTCGAGCCTCGGTATGATCTTCTGACGAAGGTTTAATATAAAAATGTCCTGCGTCGCCTGGGCGAACCCTTGCCACGTGTTCTTCTGCCGGATAAAAAGATTTTGCGTTTTTCACGATTAGTGGACTCGGTTATCAAAAAACAGGCAATGATTCAGACTCTCCCACCTGCAACTACCTCAGGATTGAAGTTGAGGTGTTTCTTATGTACCCCGGTTTGCAATGCGCGTAATGAGTAGCGCGGTATTGCACATGTCAGACAGACCATTGTACCATTTATGCGCTTCAGAAACTTAGGGTCCAGCATGCCTTGCATTTTGATTCCGTTGAAATACTTGCCGTACATAGCGTCCGCAATCTGGGGGGCAAGGAACCTGAAGGTTAAGTCCTACATGCGTTCTGGAATTAGTCATGTCCGTCCAAGTCCAATGGCGGGAACCAACCTCATATCCATGCGGTGGGCACATGAACCTGTCCCGTTCTAGCAGATAATCAACCCTGAGCGCCATGGCGGTAGGAATATCTGGCGGCAGATCGTATAGCTGTCTGATATTATGCTTCACATGATACGAGAATTGTGCTCTCACTGCAGTATGTTTTTGACGGAGCTGTCACAGTCAGTGACCGTCTCTACGTCGTATCACCTCCGGCTGAGACAACTTACCTGCTTCACACTCTCCTCCGATGGCTCAATATTCCCAGCATCCGATATCGTCTCCAGCGCCTTTCCCCATACTGTGTATATCTGAGATGTCAAAGCAACCGGGTTCCGCAGTGGGTTATCAAAAAGAGTGTACCGGAGCATCAGCACCATCGCCTGATCTAATATGGTTCCCTCAGCCCCTGTAACAGGATTTTGCCGTGAATCTGTCGCCGGCCTGGGCCGCCCCGGTCGTGGGATACCTGGTTCACCTACAGGATGTGAGGATCTGACACCAGATGTAGTACCAGTATGGGTGGCTAGCGGAGACGAATATCCCACGCTTGATGACACAAAGGTCGGGGGACTGTAGGCTCTACCACAGATTCTGCGTCCACGATTTGCTGGTGTCCGTCGAACGAGAGTTACCTCCTGTCATCCGGAGGTGGTTGAGATTCGCACCATGGGTCGTTGACCGTGACCCTTTCCCTGTCTGCGAGACGCCTGTGACCTAGGACGCCATCCGGATGTTGTTTCCTCTGAAATGTCGAAGGCGTCAATATCGATCTCAGTCTCCGATCCAGTTTCTTCTACATTGCATGGGTTTTGGTACTCATTACTGCTATCGTCACTTAAATGAACAGTTTCAAAATGCCCATGCCCGTCGGGCTCCGCCTCGGGTTCAATATTCGTCCTGGGTTGTATTGTCGTTCTTCGTGGACGCTTGGGCGGTCTTGCTAGAACCCCGGTCTCACCCGGACCTGGTGATTGGCTTCGACGCCACGGCTGGTGAGTTAGGAGTGTCTGGGAGCTGCCAGATTCGTCCGCCTGGATTCCCGATCGGGATCCAATAGGGTTGGGTACAACGTCGCACCTACGCCCATCCATATTCAAGTTGCCAACTCGAGGTGCTGGCCGACTGGATGCCATGGTATCCGGTACGACGTTGCATCTAAGCCCATTCAGATTACCAACTCGCGGTGTTGGCTGACTAGATGCCATGGTATCCGGTACGACGTCGCGTCTACGCCCATTCAGATTACCAACTTGAGGTGTTGGCTAACTGGATCCCATGGTTTCTGGTACGACGTCACGTCTACGCTCGATCCGATTGCCTGCTCCATTGGTGGGCTGACTGCCTGAATTTGTCTGTCATTGCCGATGCATCGTAGAATACTGGATAATCAGATGTTGGCCAAAATATAACTCTGATTTTTGGGAGGGAAGAAAATAGTTCAACCTATATGGAGTGTTGTGAAGAGGAGGAGTTTGCGTGGTTTTCTTGTTTTCGATAGGACGCGTTAGATCTTATACGCTAGGACTTAGGGGGGGGTGCATCATACACTATCACGCGGTATTGAACGCAGATAGGCTCTTGCGAAAAATGGTTTACTGAATATTCAACATTGTGTCCGTGGTCCTACTACTCTCAGCACTCCTAGACTTCAAGACTCCAGGCTTAAAGATTTGGACGAAATGCGGGCTTTCCTAAGGCGGGGTACCAGCCACAAAAGTTATCAGTTAGCGACAATAATTCTAGCGAGACATCGGCCACACCTAAAGCGGATGATAAATATGGAACCTCATCTCAAGCCGACCAATCAACACACATGAATGTAGAACGCACTGTACTCGCTCGATAACCGCCCCCAGCGCCTGGACAGTTCTGGTTTGATAAAGCGATGTGGGCCGAATCTAGTAAAGGTTAAACTTCAGCTAAGGCGAGGCTGGGAGTCTAAGATGCAAGGGAAAATAAAAATCAGGCACCAGAGATTGAACTAGCCAGTGATACAAGATGCTAACGCAAGGGCGCTCAATGGTATGATTAATATCCTATGCTAGCCAAGAAAATCCCAGGGTGAAAATTCAACATCTAAACTACGAAGCTTGCACAATCAGACAGGTAATGAAAAAGTAAAAGAAAATCCACAGAACAAAGAATCAGTTGCCGGCAACCCTGGTGCTTCGTCGACGGCCCTTTGGCGGCGTTTGGGTGTTTTGGCCCGCGGCTGTAGGGGCATCATGAGTGTTAGGAGCCGGGGATGGAGGAGGCCCAGGGGAGGTCGTGATATCCTGATCCAGCGCAGGGGCCGGGGTTTGCGGTGCCGGCGGAACAGTCTCTGCATTTGGCGTACTGTGAGCCAATGGGATAAACTCAGCATTTGGTGTGATGGGAGCCGGCTCAATTGTCTCAGCATCGGGGATCGTGGGATGTGGCGCAACTGTGGGGCTGACGGGGGTGGGAGCGCTGACCGGACGCTGATCAAGCGTCCCAGAGAGTCCAGCAGGAGGACTATCGTGGGCGCCATCGTATGCATCACGGTCGCTTCCTCTCCGGTTGGGATTTCTCAGCCAACCAGCCATCCATGGCGTCCCCTGGATCAGCTGTAGAACGGTTCTCTGCTGCTCGGAATCTGACGGCGCCGACCGCTTCGAGCGCGACGCTGGCACGGTGGGATTAGAGCCCGATGCCTCCTCCTCCACGTCCAATGGGAGAAACCTGGTGGCGCCGGATTGCCTCGAGGGGCCAGGGGCGCCTGAATTGTTGTCCTATTCAGGCGGTTTAGTTATTGAGTCTGGTATTCTTCTAGATAGCTGAAACACAATAAACTTACATCGATAACAATTGTCTGCCGCTCCTGGGGCATCTGAGATTCCCGTTCACCCTCCGCCACATCCTCCTCGCTGTCGTCCTCCTCGCTGTCCACCCCCTCGTCGTCCTCATCGTCGTCCATATCTTCCATTTCATCCCAGCGCTCTCCCGATTGCTGCCTCATACGCCTATTTCTCACCATGATGTGGTCGTCCTCGTCGTCCTCGTCGTCCCATTGGATGCCCCCCACTATATCTTCTGCCTGCCCGGAATGATCCCAGACGTTGTGGTCGAAAATGGGTGTCTGCCCCCGACTGGCTCCAGCGTTGATCTGTCATCCCCTGCTTCCGCGGGGCGTGACTCCAGAACCATGAGATCCAGAGGATGTTTGCCATCGTTAGCAAGGAGCTACGCCTGAAGGTCATCATCGTTGTAGAGGATGATGAGGTCTCGGAGGGGGAGTGGGGCTGTAGGATCCAGACTTAGTGCGTTGCTACCGTCACGAGTTGCGCTAATGAGATATCGAGGACACAGAATCGCCTCCTCAGCGCGTTGCGCCTTTATCACGCCGAGCAGACTTTTTATGCTTGGCAACTTGAGGACTCCCCAGGCTATTCCCCGATCAGAGCCATTCTGCTACCAGGGATGGCCAAGGAATGCATGCTCACCTTGAGGGGCACCCGTTCGGCGAACAATGTGGATCCTCATTGCCCGTGGGGAATATGCGGAAGTCGAATTCGGCGATGCCACTGAAGATATCTATTACTACGGGGGACCGCAGAACTTAGCGTGGATTGATCACTTACTCGGAGGTCCAGCAACCTCATCACCAGCCCGCTCTGCGTAGTCATGCTCCATTGCCGTCCGTAGTTTCTTAGCCGTGTCCTTGACCAAAATCCTCAGTTGACGACTGACCTCCCTGACGTCGTCAGCGCGGTGGTTTTTTTTTACAAATTCGATCTGCGATTTGACAGGTGGAAGAGAACTGGCAAAGTCGAGGATCACCGTCAATTGATCGTCAGTTAGCCGTCCTGGATCGAACGAGCGGGACTTGATATAGCCCTTAACATCGCGACGCCATACGTCGTAGGCTCTAGTTTTGGTTCGAGCATTCTTGAATCCACACCAGCTTTTTGCATATGCTATGTCGCCATAGCGCCCACTGATTCATGTGTTAGTTTAAAGGATTCTTGGATATATGGGTAGGTTGTTGTTGACGTACCCAGAATCCTCAACGGCCGGAACGAAATAGGGATTTTCACGGGATCCCGACGGCCTACTGTGACATGAATGACAACTGTCAGCCACACATCGGAGCATGTTAGAAGAATAACGGTGTCAATGGATCATTGGTTACCTTCTCTCCGCACTCCGTCTGTGGGCGGCAGCACGCGGGGGAGCCCTGCCTTTACCGCCCCGGACTTCACTTGCGTCGTGCGGGACTGCTGGACGTCTACAACCAATCGTAATATTAATATCGAGCGCAGGTCAATGGTGTCACGGCGCGAACTTACTTTCCAAGGCTCACGGAGCTTGCTTCTTTATTCTTTGTCGCTGGTACGCCAGGCTGCCTGAAGTAATGCGATATTAGTATTGCCCACAATTAAACGATTGGACGAAGTGTACTTACGCTGCCCTTTTGCCCTGGGCTCTTCGGGCGCTCTCGCGCGGCATTTCAACTATGAGAAGTGATGAAGGGGGGTGGGGGGTGAACGATGTGAAGGAGGTGTGAAGGAAGTGAAGGAGGGCAGATGACGACCTTTATAGACGTCAGGAACGCTCGTGGTACATCGCAAAAAAAACCCCCCAGACGTCTGAGTTGTGTAAACATTAAACCCTACGATGTGATGACCTCGTAGGGTTTGCACAACTCCGACGATCTCGCACCCATCATTCAAATGAAGACCTATGTTTGTAAGCTCTAAATTTAGCTCTATAGATAATTCAAATCGATGCTTATCGTGTGTCTTCATTGACATATGAAATAAGCTTTTAAGGCTCTCCAGGGTCCGGACGCCGGGGGGTTGTTGTTCTGGAGATGCCAAGAGACGTCGTTGCCCTGGCTACAAGACATTGATGTCAATATCTTCGCGGAAGACCCCAGTATCATGCGGCTTAAAAGATAAGATGCGATCATCCGCGAAGATCAAGCGCTCACTCACTTGTTCATGCGTGAGGCTGACATCAGCCCTCATCGACACGGATCGATACTCAGCGACTCTCATTGATACTCAGCGACTCTCATTGATACTCAGCGACTCTCATTGATACTCAGCGACTCTCAGGGACACTTGGATGTTGAGGAGGCCGCCAATACCACCATATTTCCCTGAAGAGTTGATGTATCTAATGTATAAGCTTAAAATTCCAATCCTGAATACATCAAAGACTACGATAAACAAAACTAATAAAACAATGAATCTATTTAGACACCACAAGCAATCACCCCACCGTCTTATCCATTACGTTTTGTGAACCCCCCCAGGCCATTGAACCCACGCGAAGTCTGTTCAATATCTGTTCCTCACAATTGTCGCCCTTCGGATCCCCGCCCATGCGTACCTCTATGCCTTTGATAGACTCACGCTCCGACGCTCCTAAGGGTGTTTTCTTAAATTTAGGAACGTCCAAATTTTCATCATCGGGAGCACCGCGCTGGAGAGTCTCGCTTCCGCGTATTAGACGCCCAAGTAGGTCACAAGATATTGGGACATTGAGTCGGTTCAAAGATTTGACAGGGAGCGGGGTACGAGCCATGGCGGATGCAACAGTGTCGCCGACAGGGGGTGGTGGCATCCCGGGGCTGTCCTGACCCTTACGCCTGGTGTCCGCGACATCAGATGACGAGCCGAATGATCCTGGAAGGGAAACACTTGGGGCGTCTCCATCTTGGTGATCCCCTGATCTATTGGCGTTTCCGTAATCAAATCTGGGCTGGACATAGGGAGCCCGGTAATGCTTGTTCCCCATATGTCCTACTGCGGAATCGGCCCAATCGGCGACGACATCCTCATGGAGATATTGGGGTGCCCTTAGCGATGGTGTCGCCTGTCGTGTGTGGCCCTCCTCGCGGTAACAATAGATCATTAGATCGAGTCGGTCATCGAGAACTGGATTCGACAGGAGCCAGGTTCTTACCGTTTCATCGCTATCGATGAAATCATAATCAATGCAAGATACCCGTTTGGAAGGAACCCTGCAGAGCCTTCGGCGGCCTTCTCCAGTGGTACCAGGTATATAGCCAATTCTGTCGTTTCGTACATTTGTCAAAATCATAGCTGACAGCCTCCGGATGTCATTTGAATCAAATTCGGCGAACTGGACTCCATGTATATGGGGGGGAGGCCAATGCAGCATGCTATAGTCAGTACTAAAATATAAGTTCGCCCTCCGTTCTCATGTCTGACCGTGGCCGCGTCTGGAAGGCCAGGTCCAAACAATTCGCACACCACGGCGCCTCCCAAGTAGAGCACTCCAATCTAATAATCATCAGTCAGCCAGTAAAAACACAAAAGGCCCTAATTGTTACGAAAGAAACTAACCTGTTGGCATAGGGTCGGGAGGCGCGTAATTCCCACCCCTAGGAAGGACCCTTGGGGTCGGGGCATTGCGCCTTACCAGAGACAGAGTGAATATCTCTGTCGATGGGTCTGGCGTGCGCATCAGATAAATCACTGGCGCAGCTGGTGCGTTTGCTGCATTCTGAGCGTAATAGTTCAGAGGAGGAGCATGTGCTAATGGATTAGGAAGAGGATTATTGGCGGGACGGGGAGGTGGGCTTTGACCCAGAAGAGCCTAATTCGCAGGAAGGCCCGGTATGTTTTGACCAGCAGGAGGGTAACACGCAGGATGAGGAGGTAGGTTTTGCCGTGGAGGGGGGTAATTCCTGTGATGATCAGGTACGTTTAGCACCGGTACGCCTTGCGCCGGAGGGAGGTAATTCCCATGATGAGCAGGTACGTTTTGCACGTGAGGGGGGTAATTGCCGTGATGATGAGGTACGTTTCGCGCCTGAGGGGGGTAATTCTCGAGATAATCAGGTACCTTTTGCGCCGGTACGCCTTGCGCCGGTACACCATGCGCCGGTACGCCTTGCGCCGGTACACCATGCGCCGGTACGCCTTGCGCCGGTACACCATGCGCCGGTACGCCTTGCGCCGCTATACCTCGCGCCGCTATACCTTGCGCTAGCGGGAGGTAATTCCCATGATGAGCAGGTACCTTTTGCGCGTGAGGGGTGTAAGCCCATGGAACGTTTTGGGGAACTGGACCTGGGTTTGGTACAGGCGTTGCGGGACCCCACTGGTCAGGGGCGTTAGGGCGTAGTAACCGATCGCTGAGCATGTTCTGATCATAGAAGACTCCATTCTGGCCCAGTGGTGCCAGGCCTGTAGAACGATTCTGCACGGTGGTTCTCAACTTAACTCCACAGTCCTTAACAACTTGAACTACAGCCTCATCAATCGGGCGCAGAAAAGCCCTGTTATTCGCAGCCGCAGCGGTGACAAGGCGGTCGCAGGCAGGGCGCAGTGTCCTCATACGAGTGACAATGTGCTGGAAATGGTGGTCAGGGAATGGACGGATTTTCCTAATGCCTCTTGCAAGCATCTGATCCTTCACCGCCTCCCGCCATTCACCATACAAGTGGTTGTCGTCGGGTATGCCCATTGATAACTTGTGATCAACAATCTTTTGATAATTTGGGTGTTTTGAACTTATATATCCTCTCAGAGATACCTGCGGAAGGTGATAGGTTTGGCCCGCCGGAGCCTGCAGGTTTCCCCCATTTGGCATATAGACGTACTCTACGTTATTATGAGCCATATCGCTTGACCTTTGGGTGTATAGGTTGCCGCCGGGGTGAAAATAGCCTGCGGTGTGAATTCGGTAGATATCGTGGACGTTGTGAGTGTGTGTTAGTTGTAGGTATGAATTGTGTGGATTTGGTGGAAGTTATAAATGTCAGTCGATTCCGGGTCTGAATTCATTCGATCAGGATCAATGCTGATTATATATACAACTCTCAGTGGTTTGGCGCTTTGAATGCCTCTTGATTCTTTTCAAGAATTTGTAGTCCTGACAGTAGCATAGCTAGGGCTTTATTGATTCATGTTTATCTTAGAAATGAAAAATCCCCTCTGAAACATGACCATCGTGAAACATGAAGTTCGCCGAGCCGGTTCATGAAAGAAACCATAGCTGATACCACCTGACGTCTACATCTAGGGGGCTAAACCAGATTGACCTCTATTTACCGTTTAACGTTCAAAGCGTGCACGCCTCTTGAACCTATGTGCGATCCACACACGTTAGCATCAACACTAAGCACTCCTGCGATGCCTAGCAAATGTCCATTCAGTCGACAAAAATACAGCCAAGCAGCAGCATATGAGAAACAATTACGAACTACCCACGCCAATGTGAACATTATCCTCGCCTCCACTATTATACGATATCCATCATCGGCCAGCCATATTCTTGACACACAAACCGACGTCATGGGGGAACATCCGGATTCTGACTATGAATCCGATCCCGAGCCTACTGGACCCGAGCACGACGTATTGAGTGGTGATGTTGTGTACAAGTCTGATACTGAAGTGCTTAACAACACTGCCTCTTTTTCCGGCGGCCAACAAACGCATTTACCGGGAGCTGGAGAAGCAATTGGGAACGTGAACGGGTTTGAGCAAGAAATCAGTAATCTGTGCGACGACCCATGGGCACCATTCCCCAGCGTGCAAGTGTTCAGGCTTGCCTCTTGGCTCCTTGAGAGTAAAGTACCGACGTCACAAATCAACGAATACTTCGCGAGTGGCCTAGGCAATTCTGAGTCTGTCGGCTATGGCTCTATGCACACGCTCGAGAAGCACCTCCGGGAATTGGATCCGTACAGTCGATATCTACAATGGTTTGAAGGACAGGTAGACGACCGAAAGAGAACTTTATCATTCTTCTATCGCAACGTCCTAGATTGTGTCACATATCTCCTTCGCCAGATCGCCTACCGAGATGACTTTGTTTACGCGCCACGGCGTGAATACGATCATACAGGATAATGGGTATATGCCGAGATACATACAGCAGACTGGTCGTGGGACATTCAAGTAGAGTTTCTCGATCTCTTTCCTGGGAGCGCTGACTAACTGATTATAGGAGTCACCTCTGTCTGGCGCAACTGTTGTTTCAATCATTGGGATGTCGGATAAGACGCATCTGAGCAACCTTTCTGGGGACAAGGAGGTATGGCCGGTCTATTTGACTCACGGAAATCTTCCAGCAACCCGGCGTAATAGATCCGGATCCTTTGCAGTTCTCCTTCTTGCGCTACTGCTGGTTCCCCCCAAACTTACGAAGTCCTCCGCAGACCACTTGCGGAGGGAAATTAATGCCGACACAGCGCGAGGTGTCTTCGAACTCTTGTTTGAGCCCTTGCACAACGCGGCGCAGGAGGGCGTTAATATTGACTCTGCCGACGGGAAAGTGCGGAGATGCTTTCCAATATTGTCCGCGTGGATTGATGACCATATGGAAAACATGGCGCTTCACGGGATAAAAGGGAATGTTTGTCCTAAATGCGAGGTGCTTCTAGGTGAAGTAGCAACCGACGCCAACACCTACTGGGCCCGAGAATATGCAAGATATGAACGTTGCGAGCGTGAATCTGCCAGTGACGACTCCCGCACCATGTTTGAAACTGTTGGTATCGATCTTGAGAAAAAGGTGTTTCACGGGCTTCACCAGGTTTCGGCGCCTGGTCTGCACAAGCCAGATTTGCTTCATACAGTTTATCTTGGGTTAATCAAGCACTTGATGGACTGGATCTCGGGCTCTCTCAAGAAACACGCCCGGCTCCAGCCCTTTGACGACACCTGGAAGGCGCTACCGCCATACCAAGGGTTTTTTGTGCCCAAAAAGGCCTTTCGCGAGGTCACGCAGTTGCAAGGAAAAGAGATGAGGAACCTTAGGTGGTTTCTTTTGGGGGTTCTCGCCGTAGCACTGCGCCAGCCCGACAGCCGGCAAGTAATACTTTTCAAACATGGTCTAGACTGTGTCCGGGCACTGGTCGACTTCAATATGATGGCGTAATACCGAAGCCACACCCCCGAGACGATAGCCTATATGGAGGAATATCTCGACCGGTTTCACAGGATGAAAGTGATCCTCGAGTTTTGAGTTTCTAAACGAACACGGGCCAAGGTTGACAAGGAGCGAAAGGAGCTACGACATCAGCGAGCCCAGAGCAACATGCGAGTGGCCCCGTCCAAGCGGCGCTAGCGCCTCGGAGACGATCGGGAAAAGGAGAACGAGCTCCGTATGGACATGATCCATACCGAATCCCATTTCAACTTTGTTAAGATGCAGCTGCTAAGTCACTTCTCTGATCAGATACGCCAGTTTGGCAATATCACAATGTATTCCACCGAGTTCGGAGAGCTCGCGCATAAGGAACAGATCAAGGACGGATGGAGACGCTCGAATAAGAACGATGTCGCGCGACAAATTCTTCACAGCTACGGTCGTCAGCATGCAATCCAAATGAGACTTGTAAACCTGAATTCGGTCCGACATCGCGGAGCCAATCGCTGTGACAACGTCCTGGGCTATTTAGATAAAACAACACGTACGGTATCTATGCCGGCCCCTCGTGAATGGATCTTGAAAGGTCTTCGTGACGACGTGTCCGACGTCCTTGATTTTTGCAAGGTGTTAGGAATCTCTCTTGACCGGATTTGTTTGGAATTGATTCGATACAGTGGACATAACCTGCCCACTAAACGCTGGCTTCCCGAAGAACCAGCAATACTCCAACTACTTCCTGTTGAACTACAGACGCAACTCGAAATCCCGGTTGTGGCATTCCAGGAAACGGATATTTATGACATCCATCGGGCATGATGCACAGGAACTCACCGATTTCAGAATCAAGAAAGTCGGAATGATTGGGTTTGGGTACAGGCCTGAAGCAAGGAGATGTATGGTGTGCTGAGGGGTCGTCTCCCGGCAAAGCTCGTGGCGCTCTTTAAAATCAGGGACTGCAGCCAAGACCCTGTCCGGCGGTTGGCAGGCGTTCAGATGTTGAGCCCTGTGAACTCAGGCCGGCCCTCCGATAAACACAGTCTTGTTACGGTTCAGCTGCGAGAAGATGCGGGAGAGTTTACATTGGTTGACATAGGGACAATTCTCGGCCTGGCTCAGCTCATTCCAGAGGGAGACCGGCGCTGGCTCGTCAACAGCCGTATCGACTTGAGGACGTTTAACGAGATGTATTAGTTATACAAACGGTGGTATGATGGACATGTGCCAAGGCGTCTATCGGGTGCCATGGCAAGCGGTATATATAGTGTGTCCGAGTATGAAGAAAATATATAATTAATACATGAGTTAAACGTGCCAGTGATGACTACTCTCGAGAGACGCCACAGGACGGTGCCGGGCGCAGGGCTGGCACAGGGTTCACACCAGGAGACTAGGGGTAGGAGTATGATAATCCTGACGGCTTCCGGAAGGGGCTGGCGAATTGAAAGCGTCAGGACGCTGGGATATTGAGAACAGGGGGAACGTCAAGTCTGGATGCCAGGGAGTGTTGCTGCGCAACTCAGGACGCAATAGTCGCGTGCGGGCGTTGGGGACGGACTCAGGACGCACGGGAAGCTTACGGACGCTGCAACTGAACTCCGGACGCACAGCACGCACGGGACGCAGCGACGACGTTGGTGGTGTCAGGACTCAGTGAAGGCGCATCACATCCATGTGTTTTCTTGGCTGATGAAGTATTAAAGAATCAAAGAATGAAGAATGTACAACAGTAAGCTTCGGGGGCTTGGAGTTCGATACTGTAACATGTGTACATGTTCCGGTAACGGTACACAGGAGCGGGCAGTACAGGATCTCCTATGTTTAGTTGATTTATATTTGGTTTATTTGATTTGTTTTCAGCTCCGCCACTGCCTCTGAGTCAGATTGGCTATGCTACCCTATTGCTATGTTTAGTTTGCACTGCTGGATGTTTATATTTAGGATTCCGGGTATGAAATACTCATGTAACACTGGCGAGGGCTGAGCACTGTTTGTTTCTTTCTTTGGTCTTGCAGGATTACAGGATTCCGGTATATGCGTAGCTACTGTTAATGATCGTGAATGCAGGAAGGCTATCGCTCTTGGGTTTTGTATTTACACCAGTCTCCTGTCTAGCAGGTGACAGCAGACTTCGACAGACCTTCAGTCTAAGAATACACTTGGTTGAACTGCAATCCCTGAAGTTCTATTTGTCCTTCAACTATTATCTCTTACCTCCGGTCCCTTGAAGACTCCCTTAGTACCAGCACTAGCAGGTCTATCGCCGGTCCTACTGTATTTTCGTTAGACAGGAATAAACCTGTTACAGATACCGACAGCATGGTAATTCGACTCACAGAGAAGAAACTCAGGAAACCACGAGCGATAATCCAAGTAGCCTACAAGCATCGATCCCTTTCCCTACTCGATATCGAGAAGCTTACCGGATACTTAAACTTCATTTCCAATGTGGTGCCGCTGGGGTGGACCTTCCTACGCTGTTTTTCCAACATGTAGCTATACTTCCCCTCGCATGCAGCAATGCACCAGAAGCAGCGGATATCGGGAGAGGCACGTACGGGTATAGCCTGGTGGACCAACGTACTACAACACCCACCGAATCGATCCATCACTGCCACAATGCATGATGTAATCTATGCCTGGTCCGATGCACCAAGTACCACATGCCTTGGAGGATTTTACCTTGACCAAAGCCAAGCTCACCCGGAACAAGGCTCTGCATTCATTATCCCGATACCACACTCCCTTGCTATAGGCAGGGAACATTTCAATACCCAAGAGAGGCAAGTGGTAGAACAGGTACCTCTACATTGGGGAAGCCTGTGGAAGGGAAAATCACTCTTAATTCACGTGAACAACAAGGCAGTAGCCCATGGAATATCAAACATGACTATTCGCGGAGCATCTATGCAGGTTCTCCGAAGATGTTTGCTACTTGCGAGTGAATATGACTTAGACTTGGAAGCGAAATGAATTCCAACCAAAGAAAACACCTTGGCTGACGCGCTCTCATGGTCAGTATACAACAAGACTCGGATAGCTGACCTTGCACCACAGTTACTTCTACGAACAGGCAACCTCCGGCATGTTGGATTTCTAACATACCGGAATCGGGATTGTCACATGCAGCCTCTTACTACCTCTGACATGGGCTCGCCCCATCGACCAGGCGTAACTACAACACCCCGAGGAGTTGTTTTACAACCCTCTGCATACTTTCGGGCTACCAATATGAACATGGGGGATGTTTTCCTGCAAAGGGACCCTGGCTTATTGAGAGGCTATGCTCTTGAGCTGGAACAGTAAAAGTGAAAACAATGAAGCTTTATCTCACAGGCATTCCATCCTACCAACCCGATCTCTGAATCTAGTGCGCAGTGTTCTCCGACCCTCGTTTCAAGCGAACCATCCCATGTATCAAGCATAACCACCAAGAACCTGAGCGCAGGATACATACTCTCCTAACTCGACACCACCTTCTACTAATACTTTATCACCTATCAAGTACCAGCTAGAATGATCTAGCGACTAGGGCCGCCTTTACCCTAGCCTTCGAGGGCTTTCTCCGGGTTGGGAAGTTTACCTATAAGCAAGCTGACCGCCAGTTAGGACCTGTATACTCCAAGTGGTTACTCATCAAGACTTGCGTTCGAATACGAGCAAGGGGGGCATATATGGAACTGACTCTCCCATCCTCCAAAACGGCCCCATTGCAGAAGGGAGTCAAACTAACAATAGCTGCAAGCTTTGATATCGCCTGTCAAGTACACGAAATGGAGCGATTTCAGATTCATGAGACCCACAGACCCCAGTACGCCACCCTCTTCTGCCTGGGAATCCTTGAGCAACAAGCCTTCACCAGAGAAGATGTGGTGCATATGTTACAAGAGCTGGCCACTGCTGCAGGCCTGGGCCATGGTGTATAGAATGGACACAGCTTCCGTAGGGGCGCTGCAACATCGGCAGCCCACATGAGGAAAAAAAACACATGCATCTGATGCGCCCTCACTGCATCCTGAGTTCAGTTCCAGCGTCTGTGCGCTTCCCGTGCGTCCTGAGGCTGTCCCCAACGCCCGCACGCCACTATTGCGTACTGAGTCGCGCAGCAACACTCCCTGGCATCCAGACTTGACGTTCCCCCTGTTCTCCATATCCCAGCGTCCTGACGCTTTCAATTCGCCAGCCCGTTCCGGAAGCGATCAGGATTATCATACTCCTACCCCTAGTCTCCTGGCGTGAACCCTGTGCCAGCCCTGCGCCCGGCAACGTCCTCTGGCGTCTCTCGAGAGTAGTCATCACTGGCACGTTTAACTCCTGTATTAATTATATATTTTCTTCATACTCGTACACACTATATATACCGCTTGCCATGGCACCCGATACACGCCTTCGCACATATCCATCATACCACCGTTTGTATAACTAATACATCTCGTTAAACGTCCTCAAGTCGATATGGCTGTTGACGAGCCAGCGCCGGTCTCCCTCTGGAATGAGCTGAGCCAGGCCGAGAATTGTCCCTATGTCAACCAATGTAAACTCTCGCGCATCTTCTCTCAGCTGAACCGTAACAAGACTGTGTTTATCGGAGGGCCGGCCTGAGTTCACAGGGCTCAACATCTGAACGCCTGCCAACCGCCGGACAGGGTCTTGGCTGCAGTCCGTGATTTTAAAGAGCGCCATGAGCTTTGCAGGGAGACGACCCCTCAGCACACCATACATCTCCTTGCTTCCGCCCTGTACCCAAACCCAATCATTCCGACTTTTTTGATTCTGAAATCGGTGAGTTCCTGTGCATCGTGCCCGATGGATGTCATAAACATCTGTTTCCTGGAATGCCAAAACCGGGATTTCGAGTTGCGTCTGTAGTTCAACAGGAAGTAGTTGGAGTATTGCTGGTTCTTCGGGAAGGCAGCGTTTAGTGGGCAGGTTGTGTCCACTGTATCGAATCAATTCAAAACAGATCCGGTCAAGAGACATTCCTAACACCTTGCAAAAATCAAGGACGTCGGACACGGCGTCACGAAGACCTTTCAAGATCCTTCCACGAGGGGCCGGCGTAGATACCGTACTCGTTGTTTTATCTAGATAGCCCAGGACGTCGTCACCGAGATTGGCTCAGCGATGTCTGACCGAAATTCAGGTTTAAAAGTCTCATTTGGATTGCATGCTGACGACCGTAGCTGTGAAGAATTTGTTGCTCGACATCGTTCTTATTCGAGCGTCTCCATCCGTCCTTGATGTGTTCCTTATGTGCGAGCTCTCCGTAGTCAGTGGAATACATTGTGATATTGCCAACCTGGCGTATATGATCAGAGAAGTGACTTAGCAGATGCATCTTAACAAAGTTGAAATGGGATTCGGTATGGATCATGTCCATACGGAGCTCGTTCTCCTCATCCCGATCGTCTTCGAGGCGCCGGCGCCGCTTGGAGGGTGCCACTCGCATGTTGCTCTGGGCTCGCTGATGTCGTAGCTCCTTTCGTTGCTTGTCAACCTTGGCCCGTGTTCGTTTAGAAACTCAAAACTCCAGGATCTCTTTCATCCTGTGAAACCGGTCGAGATATCCCTCCATATAGGCTATCGTCTCGCGGGTGTGGCTTCGGTATTGCGCCATCATATTGAAGTCGACCAGTGCCCGGACACAGTCTAGACCATGTTTTAAAGGTATTACTTGCCGGCTGTCGGGCTGGCGCAGTGCTACGGCGAGGACCCCCAAAAGACACCACCCAAGGTTCCTCATCTCTTTTCCTTGCCACTGCGTGACCTCGCGATAGGCCTTTTTGGGCACAAAAAACCCTTGGTATGGCGGTAGCGCCTTCCAGGTGTCGTCAAAGGGCTGGAGCCGGGCGTGTTTCTTGAGAAAGCCCGAGATCCAGTCCATCAAGTGCTTGATTAACCCAAGATAAACTGTATGAAGCAAATGTGGCTTGTGCAGACCAGGCGCCGAAACCCGGTGAAGCCCGTGAAACACGTTTTTCTCAAGATCGATACCAAGAGTTTCAAACATGGTGCGGGAGTCGTCACTGGCAGATTCACGCTCGCAACGTTCA
>Ga0307513_10001139_pt1 | contig 38608 bp, 32 predicted proteins | sample 15_EM_MG_FD_202174 | JGI IMG/M metagenome (GOLD analysis project Ga0307513, IMG submission 202174) | Populus trichocarpa ectomycorrhiza microbial communities from riparian zone in the Pacific Northwest, United States - 15_EM | ecosystem: Host-associated > Plants > Roots > Unclassified | place...
TTGAAGCCGGGTCGCCCGCATGCCTGCATCGTCGGCCGATCCAGCCCCGGGCTCAACCCCCATCTGCGGGATGCCGGGCCGGCGCCGCGTGCGCAAATCACAGGCGAACTAGGGGCGTGGCCGGTTGGCGCTTACTTGTTCAGCACGCCCAGCCGCTTGTTGATGAACCACTGCTGGGCGATCGACAGGATGTTGTTGGTCAGCCAGTACAGCACCAGCCCGGCGGGGAAGAAGAAGAACATCACCGAAAACGCCAGCGGCATGATCCACATCATCTTCGCCTGCACCGGGTCCGGCGGCGCCGGGTTCAGCCAGACCTGGAACAGCGACGACGCCGTCATCAGCAGCGGCAGGATGAAAAACGGGTCGCGCACCGAAAGGTCGGTGATCCAGCCGATCCACGGCGCGCTGCGCATCTCCACGCTCGACAGCAGCACCCAGTACAGCGCGATGAAAAACGGCATCTGGACGACGATCGGCAGGCAGCCGCCGAGCGGGTTGACCTTTTCTTCGCGGTAGATGCGCATCATCTCCTGCTGCATCTGCTGCGGCTTGTCCTTCAGCCGCTCGCGCATCTCCATCACCTTCGGGTTGACGGCCTTCATCCGCGCCATCGACTGGTAGGCCTTGGCGTTGAGCCAGTAGAACGCGATCTTCAGCAGCACCACCAGCGCGACGATCGCCCAGCCCCAGTTGCCGATCATCCCGTGCAGCTTGTCAAGCAGCCAGAAGAGCGGCTTGGCCAGCGGCATCAGCAGCGAACCGTAGTCCTTGACGAGGTCCAGCCCCGGCGCCAGCGCGGCGAGCTTGTTCTCTTCCTGCGGGCCGGCGAAGAGCAGCGCTTCATGGCTGCGCGTCGCGCCCGGCGCGACTTCGCCGAGCGGAACGACCATCGCGATGGAGTACAGGTTGTCGCCGAGCTTGGCGGTCCGGAACTCGCGCGGCCCCGGCGCCGGCACCAGCCAGACCGAGACGAAGTAGTGCTGGATCATCGCGACCCAGCCGTTGTCGGCGCTCTTGTCGTGCTCGGCGTGGCCTTTTTCGATGTCCTTGAAGTCGAGCTTCTTGAACTTGTTCGCCTCGGTGTACAGCGCCGGGCCGGTGAAGGTCGAATAGAACGACGACTCGCCTTCCGGCGGGTGGCCGTCGCGGACGAGCTGCAGGTAGAGCTGCGGCTTGATCGGCACGCTGCCCTGGTTGATGACCTCGTGCTTGACGGCCACCGTGTAGTCGCCGCGCTTGAAGGTGAAGGTCTTGACCAGCTTGCGGCCGTCGACCGGCGCCGATTCGAAGCGCAGCGTCACTTCGTTCGCGCCGGCGGCCAGGCTGCGTTCGCCGGCCACCGCGGTCATCGGCGTGTGGTGGTTCGGCAGCGCGACGCCCGGCTGGTCGGTGACGAGGCCGCTTTGCGCCGTGTAGTCGCGCGTGCCTTCGCGGTCGAACAGCACGACGTTGCGGCTGCGGTCGGCGACGTCGCGGTAGTGCAGCAGGTCCAGCCGCACCAAGGTGCCGCCGAGGCTGCTGAAGGTGGCCTTGACGAGGTCGGTGGTGATGACGACCTGCTCGCCGACCGGCGCCGCGGCGGCAGCCGGCAGCGCCGCCGCCGTGCCGCTGGTGCTGGTGGCGCCCGGCAGCGTGCTCGCCGCCGGCACCCCGGAACCTGCCGGCTGCCCGCCCGGCGCCGATGCCGCCGCGGTCGGCCGCGCCGGGCCGCCGAACAGCGAGCCGTGGCCGTTGGCCTTTTGCCAGCCGTCCCAGAGCAGGAACAGCGAGGTTGCGAAAACCACCCACAGCAGGGTGCGGCGCATGTCGGTCATGGAAGGTGCCGGGTTCGGATAAAGCGGGTGAGGCGGGTCGAAAGCCCCCGCGCGGGATTCGGAAAACGTTCAGGCACCGGGTCGCAACCGCCGGCGCACCACGGGTGGCAGCGCAGCAGCCGGCCGCCGGCGAGCAAGGTGCCGCCGGCGGCGCCGTGGCGCTGCAGGGCGTCGAGTGCGTACTGCGAGCAGCTCGGCTCGAAGCGGCAGGCGTTGCCGAGCCACGGTTTGAGCAGCAGGCGGTAGCCGCGTACCAGCAGGATCAGCGCCTGCTGCGGCAGATGAAGCAGGTGAAACAGGGTCGGCGCCATCGTGGTCGTCGTGTTCAGGCGGCGGCGCGGGTGAAGAGCTGTTCGAGCTCGTCGTGCGCCGCGACGCGCAAGGCCACTGAGGCGGCCGACGGGAACTGCGCCGGCGCAAACGGCGCCCGCAGCCGCACCAGCCACAAGCCGGGCGGCAGCAGCGCCGCGTGGCGCGCCATCGCCGAGCGGATCTGCCGCTTCAGCAGACTGCGCGTGACCGAACGGCGCGCGTGGCGCTTCGGAATCACGCTGCCCAGCCAGTGGCCGGCGGGGGAGTCATCCACAGGGGGTTTGATAACCGGTGCAGTGCCTGTGGACAACTTGTTTCCATCGGCCTCCCGGGGGCGGCGTCCAGGCGAACTCGGCCGGCCGGCCACGTGGTGGACGGCGAAGTGAGCACTCCGTGATCGGATCGGCGTCGTCAGCATCCGCTCGAAGTCGGCGGTGTGCACAAGATGGCCGATGGCGGGGCTGGAGAGAGTCGAGCAGCCTGGGCGGCCGGCCATCGAATCCGCCGCTGCAACGTCTGGCTGCTGATCCAGCGGCGGGTCTGGCGGCTGACCCAGCGAAGCGCTCAGACCGCCAGGCGCTTGCGGCCCTTGGCGCGGCGGGCGTTGATCACCGCGCGTCCCCCGCGGGATTTCATGCGCACGAGAAAACCGTGCGTGCGCGCACGGCGGATCTTCGATGGTTGGTAGGTGCGCTTCATCGAGCAAATTCCTGTGATTCGGGAAACCCTCGATTACAGCAAAAAACGCCTTCCCGGTCAAACACTTGCACCACGGCATGCGGCGTGGCGGGGGGATTGACCGGCGGCCGGAAACTGTGGATAACCCCTTTCCGCCGGCTGCGAGGGACGTAGAATCCGGCCCCAACGAAAAGAAGATGTCCACAATGAGTTTCGACCTCTGGCAGCGCGGCTGTGAGCGCCTGGCCACCGAGCTGCCCGAACACCAGTTCAACACCTGGATCCGGCCGCTGCCCCCCGCACAGATCAGCGATGCCGACGCTGAAGAAGCGGTCGTCTCGGTTCGGGTGCCGAACCGCTTCAAGCTCGACTGGATCCGCGCCCAGTACGCCGGCCGGATCGAATCGGTGCTGAGCGACCTGGCCGGCAAACCGGTGCGGCTGGAGCTGATGCTGGCCGCCCGCCCGGCCGAGGCGGCAGCGAACGCGCCGCACATCAACGGCGGCCCCGTCCGCCTGGCGGTGGCCGCGAGCGGCGCGATGCTCGAAGCGCACTCACCGCCGCCGCCGGCGCTGGACTACATGCCGCCGGCCGCCACCCGCAACAAGCTGAACGCATCGCTGACCTTCGACACGCTGGTGCCCGGCCGCGCCAACCAGATGGCACGCACCGCCGCGCTGCACGTGGCCGGCGCGCCGGGCCAGATGTACAACCCGCTGTTCATCTACGGTGGCGTCGGCCTCGGCAAGACGCACCTGGTGCACGCGGTCGGCAACTCGCTGCTGCGCGACCGCCCCGATGCGCGCGTGCTGTACCTGCACGCCGAACAGTTCATCAGCGACGTGGTAAAGAACTACCAGCGCAAGACCTTCGACGAGCTGAAGGCCAAGTACCACAGCCTGGACCTGCTGCTGATCGACGACGTGCAGTTCTTCGCCGGCAAAGACCGCACGCAGGAGGAGTTCTTCAACACCTTCGAAGCGCTGCTCGCCAAGCGGGCCCACATCATCATGACCAGCGACACCTACCCGAAGGGGCTGGTCGATATCGACGAGCGGCTGACCAGCCGCTTCGACGCCGGGCTGACAGTGGCGATCGAGCCGCCCGAGCTGGAGATGCGGGTCGCGATCCTGATCAAGAAGGCGCTCGCCGAAGGGGCCGAGATGCCCGAGGACGTGGCCTTCTTCATCGCCAAGAACGTGCGCGCCAACGTGCGCGAACTCGAAGGCGCGTTGCGCAAGGTGCTGGCCTATTCGCGCTTCAGCCTGAAGGACATCAACATCAGCTTGGCGCGCGAGGCGCTGAAGGACCTGCTGTCGATCCAGAACCGGCAGATCTCGGTCGAGAACATCCAGAAGACGGTGGCCGACTTCTACAAGATCAAGGTCGCCGACATGTACAGCAAGAAGCGGCCGGCGAGCATCGCGCGGCCGCGCCAGATCGCGATGTACCTGGCCAAGGACATGACGAAGAAGAGCCTGCCCGAGATCGGCGAACTGTTCGGCGGCCGCGACCACACGACGGTGCTGCACGCGGTGCGCAAGATCGGCGACGAGCGCACCCGCAACACCGAGCTCAACCAGCAGTTGCACGTGCTCGAACAGACGCTCAAGGGGTGACGTTTGGGCGGCTCGAGTGCATTCGGGGGCTCGCGGCAAAGCCTGGGGACAAGAACCGAACAACTACCCGCTTGTCCACAGCCGCCGCTGCCGCGCCCGAGTTGTCCAGAAAACCGGTGCAGCCGCACCGGCCTTCGGCCCACAGGGTTCATCGCCTGCTAAGCCGTTGATGGAAAAGGCGAAAATAGCGTTGTCCCGAGAAACGCCCGACTCCTACTACGACTACCAGGTTAAATAAGAGGAAAACATGATCGTTCTGAAAGCAGCCCAGGAACAGGTGCTCGAAGCCTTGCAATCGGTGGCCGGCATCGTCGAGCGGCGGCACACGCTGCCGATCCTGGCCAACGTCCTGCTGCGCAAGAACGGTCCGCAGCTCGAGCTGACGACCAGCGACCTGGAGATCCAGGTTCGCACCCATGCCGAACTCGGCGGCGATGCCGGCAGCCTGTCGACGACGGTCGGTGCGCGCAAGCTGATCGACATCCTGCGTGCGCTGCCCGCCGAGCAGGTGGTGACGCTGACCGCTGCGCAGAACAAGCTCACGCTGCAAGGCGGCAAGAGCCGCTTCACGTTGCAGACTTTGCCGGCCGACGACTTCCCTCTGGTCAACGAAGCGGCCGATTTCGGGCCGACATTCTCAGTGCCGCAGAAGACGCTGCGCGAGCTGGTCAACCGGGTCCACTTCGCGATGGCGGTGCACGACATCCGCTACTACCTGAACGGCATCCTGTTCATCGCCGAAGGCAAACTGCTGACCTTGGTTGCGACCGACGGCCACCGGCTGGCGATGGCCCAGTCGACCCTGGAAACCGAGGTGCCGAGCAAGCAGGAGGTGATCCTGCCGCGCAAGACCGTGCTCGAATTGCAGCGCCTGCTGCGCGACGAAGAAACGCCGATCGAGATGCGCTTCGCCGGCAACCAGGCGCGCTTCGTTTTCTCGGGAATGGAATTCGTCACCAAGCTCGTCGAAGGGAAGTTCCCCGACTACAACCGCGTGATCCCGAAGAACCACAAGAACGCGGTGCTGCTGGGCCGCGTGCCGCTGCTCGGCTGCCTGCAGCGGGCGGCGATCCTGACCAGCGAGAAGTTCAAGGGCGTGCGGGTCAACATCGAGCCCGGGCTGCTGCGCATCGCGTCGAGCAATGCCGAGCAGGAAGAGGCCAAGGAAGAACTCGAGATCGACTACAACGGCGACTCGATCGAGATCGGCTTCAACGTCACCTACCTGATCGACGTGCTGGCCAACATGAGCCAGGAGATGGTCAAGCTCGAACTGCAGGACAGCGCCGCCAGCGCGTTGTTCAGCGTGCCCGAGCACCCCGGCTTCAAGTACGTGGTGATGCCGATGCGTATCTGACCGGCAACCGCGCCAACCCGACCGCCAGCGGGCCGAGTGCCCGCTGCAGCGTTTTTGAAGGGGCCGCCGTTTGTGCGGCCCGCGAGCGAAAGAACCCGTGATGAGCGACAACTCCAAGCCCCAGGCGCCGAAAAAAGACGGTCCGAATGATGGCGTTCGGCAGCGCGAGGTACCGGGCGCCGAAGGGCCGGCGGCGTCGACCGGCAGCGAGGCCTCTGCCGCCTACGGCGAAGGCGACATCCAGATCCTCGAAGGGCTGGAGGCGGTGCGCAAGCGGCCCGGCATGTACATCGGCGACACCTCGGACGGCACCGGCTTGCACCACCTCGTGTTCGAAGTCGTCGACAACTCGATCGACGAAGCGCTGGCCGGGCACTGCGACGACATCGCCGTCACGATCCACAGCGACAACAGCATCAGCGTCATCGACAACGGCCGCGGCATCCCGACCGGCGTGAAGATGGACGACAAGCACGAGCCCAAGCGCAGCGCCGCCGAGATCGCGCTGACCGAACTGCACGCCGGCGGCAAATTCAACCAGAACAGCTACAAGGTCAGCGGCGGGCTGCACGGTGTCGGCGTCAGCTGCGTCAACGCATTGAGCCGCTGGCTGCGGCTGACCGTGCGCCGCGAAGGCAAGGTCCACTTCCTCGACTTCAAGCGCGGCTTCACGCAGGACCGTGTGCTCGAGCAACGCAGAGATGACAAGGGGACCAGTTTCGAAGTCAGCCCGATGAAGATCACCGGCGACACCGAAAAGCGCGGCACCGAAGTCCATTTCCTGCCCGACGACGAGATCTTCAGCCACATCGACTTCCACTACGACGTGCTGGCCAAGCGCTTGCGCGAGCTGAGCTTCCTGAACAACGGCGTCAAGATCCGCCTGGTCGACGAGCGCAACGCGAAGGAAGACAACTTCGCCTTCGCCGGCGGCGTGAAGGGCTTCGTGCAGTTCATCAACACCGGCAAGAAGGTGCTGCACCCGAACGTGTTCCATGCCGCCGGCGACAAGCTCAGCGAGCAGAACACCAACATCGGCGTCGAAGTCGCGATGCAATGGAACGACGGCTACAACGAGAACGTTCTCTGCTTCACCAACAACATCCCGCAGCGCGACGGCGGTACCCACCTGACCGGCCTGCGCGCGGCGATGACGCGGGTCATCAACAAGTACATCGAGGACAACGAACTGGCGAAGAAGGCCAAGGTCGAGGTCGCCGGCGACGACATGCGCGAAGGCCTGGCCTGCGTCGTCAGCGTGAAGGTGCCGGAGCCCAAGTTCAGCAGCCAGACGAAGGACAAGCTGGTCTCCAGCGAAGTGCGCTGGCCGGTCGAGGAGATCGTCTCCAAGCTGCTGACCGACTGGCTGCAGGAGCACCCGAACGACGCCAAGATCATCTGCGGCAAGATCGTCGACGCAGCGCGGGCGCGTGAAGCCGCGCGCAAGGCGCGCGAGATGACGCGCCGCAAGGGCGTGCTCGACGGCATGGGCCTGCCGGGCAAGCTGGCCGACTGCCAGGAGAAGGACCCGGCGCTGTGCGAGATCTACATCGTCGAAGGTGATTCCGCCGGCGGCAGTGCCAAGCAAGGCCGCGACCGCAAGTTCCAGGCGATCCTGCCGCTGCGCGGCAAGATCCTCAACGTCGAGAAGGCGCGCTACGAGAAGCTGCTGTCCAGCGACAGCATCGTCACGCTGATCACCGCACTCGGCACCGGAATCGGCAACGACGACTTCAACATCGACAAGCTGCGCTACCACCGCATCATCATCATGACCGACGCCGACGTCGACGGCGCCCACATCCGCACCTTGCTGCTGACCTTCTTCTACCGCCAGATGCCGGTGCTGGTCGAGCGCGGCCACATCTACATCGCGCAGCCGCCGCTGTACAAGGTCAAGCAGGGCAAGAACGAGCAATACCTGAAGGACGGCCACGAACTCGACGCCTTCCTGCTGAAGGTGGCGCTGGACGGCGCGGTGGTGTTACCCGACGGCTTGCAGGACGGGCCGCGGAATGCCGCGCGGCCGCCGATCGAAGGCAGTGCGCTCGAAGGGCTGGCGCGGACCTATCTGCTGGCCACCAGCGTGATCGAGCGGCTGTCGAACTGGATGGACCTCGACGCGCTGCGCGCGTTGGCCAACGGGCTGGTTCTCGACCTGGACACGGCGGCTGCGGCCGAAGCCAGCGCGGTGGCCTTGCAGGCGGCGCTGCACGACGCGCAAGTGGAGGCGCAGTTCGATGCGCGCACCGACAAACACCTGCTGCGCATCGGCCGCCGCCACCACGGCAACATCAAGAGCAGCGTCATCACGCAGGACTTCGTGCACGGCGCCGACTATGCAGCGCTGAAGGAAGCCGGGTTGACCTTCAAGGATCTACTGGGCCCCGAAGCCGTGGTGCGGCGCGGGGAAGGGGAACGGCTGAAGGAACAGAAGGCAGGCGACTTCCGCGCGGCGATGGGCTGGCTGATGGCGCAGGCGGAAAACGCGGTTGCCCGGCAGCGCTACAAGGGGCTCGGTGAAATGAATCCCGAGCAGTTGTGGGAAACGACGATGGACCCGGCGGTGCGGCGTTTGCTGCGGGTGCAGATCGAGGACGCGCTGGAAGCCGACCGGGTGTTCACGATGCTGATGGGGGACGAGGTCGAGCCGCGGCGGGACTTCATTGAGAGTAATGCGTTGCGGGCGGCGAATATTGATGTGTAGCGGTGCGACTCGTGCAGTGCAGAGGGCACCGGACGCGCTGTAGTTGCTGCGACTGGCCTGCAGACGTGAGCCGACGAGAGTGGCCGTTGGTTGGAGAAGGATCCCCAGATCCTATGGGACCGTTGGAAGCGCAAGGGCTCGGAGCCTGCCGAGCAGCCGCTCAGGGTATCGGATCGACAGATGGCCAAATCGTGTCGATTTACAAGACTAAGATCGACACGTTCCGGCATCATGTCGATCGGACAAACATGTCCCACGGATAGATCGATTTTCGGCTTCCCAATCAACATATGGCTTTCGACCCGTCCAAGCCCTACAACGACCTACCGGCACTCCCGCCGATGGTCGACGTGGAATCGCGGGCCGTCCTCAAGGCATGCATCTCGGCGCGCGCCGCTGTCGCGGAGTTGAAGGCGGCCGGGCAGTTGATTCCGAACCAAGGGGTGCTTATCAACTCTATCCCGCTGCTCGAAGCCCAGGCCAGCAGCGAGATCGAGAACATCGTGACCACCACGGATCAGATGTTCCTCTTCGACGGCGTCAGCGAAGGTGAGGCGGATCCGGCAACGAAGGAGGCGCTGCGCTACCGAACCGCACTCTGGGAAGGGTACCAGGCGCTCAAGACGCGTCCGCTGTCAACCAATACGGCCGTGCAGATCTGTCGCGCGATCAAGGGCGTGGACATGGACATCCGCAAGACGCCCGGGACCACTCTCAGCAACGACCGCACCCGGCAGGTCATTTACACCCCGCCGGAAGGCGAAGGACTGCTCCGCGAGAGGCTGGCCAATTGGGAGCAGTGGATGCACGGCACCTTGCCGGGCACCGCGGAGATCGACCCACTCGTACGCATGGCGGCGGGCCACTACCAGTTCGAGGCCATCCATCCGTTCACCGATGGCAACGGCCGGACAGGGCGCGTCCTCAACTTGCTTTACCTCGTCGAGCAGGGCTTGCTCGATATTCCTGTGCTCTATCTCAGCCGCCACATCCTGCGGAACAAGGCCGACTACTACGGCGGCCTGCAATCGATCACCGAGACGGGGGCGTGGGAGCCCTGGCTGCTCTACATGCTCAGTGGTGTGACCGAGACGGCCCGCTGGACCATGCACAAGATCGTCGCTGTACGTGGCCTCCTCGAGGAGACCACGGAACGGATGCGACGAGACGCCAGCCAGATCTACTCTCGCGAACTTGCCGAATTGGTGTTCGTGCGACCGTACTGCCGAATCGCGCACGTCGTGGAGGCGGGACTGGCCAAGCGCCAGACCGCGAGCACCTACCTCAAGGAACTCACGGCGATCGGCATCCTTCGGGAGCACAAGATGGGCCGGGAGAAGATCTTCCTCAATCCGGCGTTCATCGATCTGCTGAAGCGCGACTGAACGTACTGGGCGCGCACACCGAGAAGATGGAGGTAGCGAAGCCAGTCAATTGGGGTCGGAGGAGCGTGATCAAGCACTTGCCCGAAGAGCGTCTGTGGCCTCGCGCAGCACACTCTCGGCGGCCTCACGCAACTGGCAGGACTACTCGGATATTGGCGGGTTGAGCCGGCCATCCAGCACCAGCCGGTCCTGGCCGAGCACGCTGTACTTGCCGCTCGCGCGCTCGGGCCTGAAGACGATGTTCCAGCTGAACTTCGACACCACGCTCGGGAAGGCGACGAAGCCGTGTGCGTCCAGCAAGGAAGCTCCCCAAGCCTGTTGCTCTCGACTCGGAATGCCGGCGTGCAGCCACGCCGGATTCGGCACGTCGCCGGGCAGCACCACGCTCACCGCCGCCAGATCGAGGACCGTGATGCTCGTGAGCACGAAAGGCCGCGTGTCCAGCACGTCGAATCCGCGGTGCACGGCCGATTCCAGGATGGTGGTCGAGGGGTCGAAACTGCAGTAGACCGCCCGCATGCCTTTCGGATTCCAGCGGCCACCCATGAGCTCGGCGCCGATTCCGCTGTCCCAGGTGGCTGAGTGCACCTGGGCGTCGAGACGCCAGGCCACGACGCGAGCGCCAGGCGCCAAGATGGCCGGCAGCGGCGTCATCTCCGCGCTCAGGAGTAGACCCCGTACTCAAGGCGACCCAGGAAGTCGTTCACCAACTCAGCGCCCTGAACGGTCTGAAGAAGGTCGATAGGGCGTTGCCCATCCAGGCCCATTGCAGGCTTGTTCATCCAGCGTTCGGCCTCCTCCTGGCCACCGAAGATTTCGGTGGCCTTTGCCAGAGTTTCCGCGAACAGCCAGGTCTTGCTGGCCAGGTCGGCCGGCATGGGCTTCTTCGGGGTTTCTCTCTGACGGCGCAGTGTCCTGGCGCTGATACCCAGCACGTTGACGATGTCGGACTCCTCGAGCCCCTTGACGCTGCTCAACAGGAACAGGAGCGCGCCGAAGGGGATGCCATCCAGGATGGCGGCATGGACCTCCGCACGGCTCGAGACGGCGTGGCGGAAGATGCGTGTGCCGCCCAGCAGCAGGCTGGAACTGCGGTAGAGCTGCGCCTCACGGGCGACGATGTTTTGAGCGGGGGTGGCTTGGGGGCCAGCAGCGAGAACGGCTTCCATGGCGGATGATGATAATGGGTCATCTGCCAAGTGTCCATATATTATGGCCATTTGTCAAAGCATTGCCACGCACGATCCACCGCCATCGCCAACGGACCCAGTCGCGTCAGCCGCGCCGGGCCGCTTCGATCGTCGCGATGTCGATCTTTTTCATCTGCATCATCGCCTCGAAAGCGCGCTTGGCCGCGGCGCGATCAGGGTCCGTGAACGCAGCCGTGAGGGCGCGGGGCGTGATCTGCCACGACAGGCCCCACTTGTCCTTGCACCAGCCGCAGGCGCTTTCCTGTCCGCCGTTGCCCACAATCGCGTTCCACAAGCGGTCGGTTTCGGCCTGGTCGTCAGTCGCGACCTGGAACGAGAATGCCTCGTTGTGCTTGAACGCCGGGCCACCGTTCAGGCCAAGACAAGGGATGCCGATCACGGTGAATTCGACCGTCAGGACGTCGCCCTGCTTGCCCGCGGGATAGTCGCCGGGCGCGCGATGGACCGCCCCCACGCCGCTGTCCGGAAAGGTCTCGGCATAGAACTGTGCGGCGTCCAGAGCGGTGCCGTCGTACCAGAGACAGATCGTGTTCTTGGGGATCACATTCGTTCTCCAATTGATGACCGGTACGTGCATCCTACGCCGCTGGCGGGCGCCCGGATTCAGTAGTAGTCGTCCTCGAGTTGGTGGCGAACGGCCACGACGCTGACGACCGACGCACCCTCGATCTCGTACAGCGCCACATAGCCCGCCACTCTGAACGGAATGACCAACTCGCGAAGAAAGGGGCTGGCGCCGACCTTGCGGTAGATGAATGGCGTTCGGCTGAGGTGACCCTCCACCGAGGCCTTGATGGTGTCGATGGCCGACTGAGCGTCGTCGAAGTCCTCGACCGTCTGTGCCCGGTCCAGCAGGAAGTCGAACAACCGAAGCAGGTCATCGCGTGCCCCGTCGGTGTAGCGAACCGCGAACTCCCCCGTCACCCAAGCACCTGCTTGCGGCGGGCATCGAGCCGTCGTTGCAACTCCGCGGTGACCTCGGCGGCCGGGTGGTAGATGCCGGTGCGTTTCGCGTTCTCGCTCGAACGCAGCCCGCGTGCGAGGAACTCATCCTGGACGCGCCGGCGATGGATGGTCTCGCGCATCGCGGTTTCGATCAGGCTGGTGAGCGTCTCGCCTTCGCGCAGCACGCTCTCGGCAGCCTTGCGCAATTCGGCCTCGACACGCAGGGAGGGGAAGGTGGCGGTCTTCATCGGGAGTGTGCGTTGCGTTTGCGACGCGATGAGTCTAGCACCGCGCTTGGGCCGGTCGGGATGGGCCCGAGCTATGCAGTAAATTCCGCCCGGCCGTAGGCCCGTCCCCAAGCCCTCACCAGAAACAAAATGGATAAGTATTTGATTTCATTGATTTCATTGGGATCGGGGTCAAGGGAAGTAGAGCCGCCACAGGTGGAGTCGTCATGTCGGCGCCATGGTTGGATTGATCTCGAAGCCGAGTGCGGCGGCGCGGCGCTTGAGGGCGGCGACGCTGCGTTGGCGCTGCTGGTCTTCGTATTGCTGCTGGCCTTGGTCGACGAAGGCTTCGCCGCGCGTGAGCATGAAATACACCATGCGGGCGAGCTTGTGGGCCACGGCGGTGTTGGCGCGCGGCTTGTCCATGCGACTACAAAGGCGGCGGTAGAAAGCGCCAAGCGCAGAGTCGCTGTGGGACAGACTCATCGCCGCCATCTTCAGCGCTTGGCGCACCCGATTGGCCGATCGCTTGGTCTTGGCCGACAGGACCTTGCCACCGCTGATCTTGGTGCCCGGGCACAGACCCAGCCACGAACAAAAGTGCTTGACGGTTTCGAAGCGACTCAGGTCGGGGCCGATCTCGGACAGGATCTTCATCACCGCGGTCAGGCCCAGCCCGTTGATGCGTGTGAGGTCCACGCCGGCCCAGTTGGCCAGAGTCTGGCGAGCATCGAACTCCTGGCGCAGCTTGCTGCCGGCGCGCGGCGCCTTGCCCAGATCGACCTTGGACTGCCCAAGATCGGTCAGCAGCGCCTGCAGCTTCGCATCGCACTCGGCCAAGTGCCGGGCGATGTCGTCGTACATCGCCAGCGCTTGGCGCAGCACGAACAGGTGCTCGTCGCGCCAGTTGCCGGTCAGCGCCTTCGTGATCTCCTGGGCCGTGGCCTTGACGCGGCCGTTGCGATGACGGGCCAGCGCCTTGGGATCGCGCTGACCAGCCACGATGTCGCGAATGATCGCCTGACCCGTCATGCCCATGACATCGGTGAGCACCTCGCTGAGTTGGATGTTCATCTGCACCAGGGCCTTCTGCATGCGCTGCACCCAACTGGCCTGTTCAGTGAGCAGTACCTCGCGCTGACGGGCCACCGCGCGCACCGCGCAGACCTCGCCCTCGGGGCGCCAAGCCGCGCGCAGGAACCCCAGGCTCATCAGCTTTTGCAGCCACTGGCAGTCCTGCACGTCGCTCTTGCGTCCGGGAACGTACTTCATCTGCCGCGCGTCCACCAGCCAGACCTTCAGCCCGCGCTGCTCAAGCACCTCGTACACCGGGATCCAGTACACGCCCGTGGACTCCAGCGCCACCGTGTCCACGCCGCACGCGAGCAGCCAGTCGGCCATCGCGTTCAGGTCGTCCGTCATCGCACCGAACTCGCGAACCGGCTCATCCGCAGAATGCCGAGGCACCGCCACCCAGTGGCTCGACGCGCCGACATCAATCCCCGCCGCATTGGGGAACACGATCTCTTCATCTCGCGCTCGCATCGCCATCGTTTGCTCCAAAATAGTCAACGAACGGCAGCGCCATGGGAAACGTCGAATTCGACTCGATCTCACCAACGGGATGCGCATCACTGCGCTCACCAATGTCACCGACGAATCCCGGACCATGCTCATGAGCGGGCTCGCCTAAGCTCGCACCAATGCTGTGTCGGTCATCTCGGCGCTGCCGTTCACCTTGTAGCGCAAATCAAGGCAGGATCGGTCTCTCGCCGAAGCGCACGTCGTTGGCAGCGCATCAATGTTTCTCTCCGTACACCGGCACTGCGCCAGCGGGGTTGAAATGCTCATGAGTTCCGACCGCGCGCGCAAAGCGACCACCCCGACCGGCCTCGCCCATTCCGCCGCGCCAAGCGAGCCATTCGCCCTGGCCATCTCGCCCACCGGCAGGATCTACCTCGAAGCCGCAGCCGATGAAACCGACTCGCTGACCCCGGCCGTCGCCGAACGCATTCGCAAGGCCTTCGAGCGTGGCAGCGGGCACGGCCTGCTGCAGTTGGGCGCGGTTGAACTGGGCAGCCCACTGCCCGTGTCGCTGGCTTTCGGCCGCGAATTCGGGCATCTGTTCATGGCGCGGCTCACCGCGACGCCGCTGTTGGCCGAAGCGTGGGCGAGCGTCGATCTGCCCGCTCCCGGCGCTGATCTCGAACGGCTCGTCGCCGCCGCGCCGCCGATCACCGGCGCCGAATACCTGGACGCCGCGCGGCTCGGCGCGCTGTGGGGCGAATTGCTGACAGCCGCACGGGAAGAGATCACCGCCGCCGGCGGCGATGTGAAGACATGGCTGCATGGCAAGCACCCGAGCTGGAACCTCGTCGGCCGGGTCTGCTTCCATCTGGCCGAGAACAAGAACGACGAACGATCGCCGTTCGCTTTTCTGGCCACTTACGCCAGCCACGTCTCGCGCGAAGCACGCGTCCAGCATCTGCCGTTGGGGCGGGCATTGCAAGCCTATTCCGGCGCGCAGGACCGCGCGACATTGCTGAACCTGCTGTTGCCGGTGCAAAAGGCAGCCGAACAAAGCGCGTGGCTGCGCGCGCTGGTCGACAGCGGAAAAGTCTTCTCGCCGTTGGCCTGGACTCCGCCCGAGGCGCACCGTTTCCTGCAGAGCATTCCCGTGCTCGAAGCCAGCGGCGTGGTCGTGCGCATCCCCGACTGGTGGAAGCCGCGGCAGCCGCCGCGCCCGCAAGTCCGCGTGAACCTGGGCCAGCGCGCCTCCGGCCTCGGCTTGCAGACGATGCTCGACTTTCAGGTCGAACTCACGCTCGATGGCGAACGTCTCACCGAGCAGGAGTGGGCGCAACTGGCCGCCGCCGGCAGCGGCCTGGTCCGCCTCAAGGGCCGCTGGGTCGAGGTCGACCGGGACAAGCTCGACGCCGTGCTCGCCCATTGGAAGAGCGTGCAGCGCTCGGCCGCCGACGAAGGCCTGTCCTTCTTCGAAGGCATGCGTCTGCTGGCCGGCGCCAACGTGGGTCTCGAGACACCGGCGGCGCTGGAGCAAGCCGCGGCCGAGTGGTCCACCGTCGTCGCGGGCGACTGGCTGCGCACCACGCTGGCGCACTTGCGGGCGGCCGATTCTGCCGATGCATCCGCTGCGGGCCAAGCCCGCGACGGCCCTGATCCGCGTCCCGAACTCCTGGCCCAGTTGCGCCCCTACCAGCGGCAAGGCGTGCACTGGCTGTGGTGGTTGAACCGGCTCGGCCTCGGTGGCTGCCTGGCCGACGACATGGGCCTGGGCAAGACGGTGCAATTGCTCGGGCTCATCTCGCTGGCCAAACGCGAAGGCGACCCGGGGCCGCATCTGCTGGTGGTGCCGGCCTCGCTGATCGCCAACTGGCAGTCCGAAGCCGCTCGTTTCGCGCCGCACTTGCGGCTGCTGGTCGCGCACCCGTCGGCGATGCCGGCCAAGGAGTGGGCCGCGCTCGCCGCGCCGCGCCCGGCGGCGGTCGACGTGGTGGTGACGAGCTACGGCACCGTGTCTCGCCTGCCGTGGATGGCGGCGATGCCATGGTCCCTGCTCGTGCTCGACGAAGCGCAGGCGATCAAGAACCCCGGCGCGCGGCAAACGCGCCAGGTCAAGGCGCTGAAGAGCCGTGTGCGCTTCGCGTTGACGGGCACGCCGGTGGAAAACCGGCTCGGCGACTTGTGGTCGCTGTTCGACTTCATCTGCCCTGGCTTGCTGGGTTCGGCCGCGACCTTCAACCGTTTTGCGCGCCGCCTCGCCGAAGACGAACATCTGGGCTACGCGCCGCTGCGCAAGCTGGTGCGCCCCTACATCCTGCGCCGCCTGAAGAGCGACAAGCGGGTCATTGCCGACCTGCCGGACAAGACCGAGGTCAAGGCCTACTGCGCGCTGACCCGGCTGCAGGCGAGCCTGTACCAGCAGGCGGTCGACACGCTGGCCAGGGACATCCAGGCGCTCGACGGCATCGCGCGGCGCGGCGCGGTGCTGGCTTTCCTGATGCGCTTCAAGCAGATCTGCAACCACCCGTCGCAATGGCTGGGCGACGGCGCCTTCCGGCCGCAGGACAGCGGCAAGTTCGCCCGCCTGCAGGAACTGGCCGAGGCGATTGCGGCGCGGCAGGAGAAGCTGCTGGTCTTCACCCAGTTCCAGGAAATGACGGCGCCGCTGGCGGCCTTCCTGCACGGCGTTTTCGGACGTCCCGGGCTGGTGCTGCACGGCGGTACCGCCGTCAAGGCGCGGCGCGCGCTGGTCGACGCCTTCCAGCTTGAGGCAGGGCCGCCGTTCTTCGTGCTGTCACTGAAGGCCGGCGGCACCGGCCTGAACCTGACCGCAGCCGCTCATGTGGTCCACTTCGACCGCTGGTGGAACCCGGCGGTGGAAAATCAAGCGACCGATCGTGCTTATCGAATCGGACAAAAGAAGAACGTACTGGTCCACAAGTTCGTCTGCCGCGGCACGGTTGAAGAGAAAATAGACGACCTGATCGAAGCCAAGTCCAGCCTGTCCCGGCAGGTCGTCGAAGGCGGCGGCGGCGAGGCGATGCTGACCGAGCTGAGCAACGACGAGTTGTTGCGCATCGTTGCGCTCGACATCGGCCGCGCAATGGACGAGATCAAGGCTGCTTGAGTTTCCACAACGATCACCGGCACGAAAGCGAAACGCATGGCACGGGGTTATTACGACGGCGGCTGGGCGCCCTATGTACCGGTCGCGCAGCGGCGGCGCCAGGCCGAGCGCAAGGCCGCTGCTTTGAAGAAGAAGGGCCAGGTCTGCAGCCCTGTGACTATCGCCGGCCGCGCCATTGCGCGCAGCTTCTGGGGCAAGGCCTGGTGCGACAACCTGGAGTCCTACAGCGACTTCGCGAACCGTTTGCCGCGCGGGCGAACCTATGTGCGCAACGGCTCCGTCGTCGACCTTTGCATCGAGACCGGCAAGGTCAGCGCCCTCGTGTCCGGCACCGATCTCTACCGTGTCGAGATCAGCGTGCAGGCGCTGGAAGCCGCGGCGTGGAACGCGATCGTCAAGGAATGCACCGGCAAGGTCGACTCGCTGATCGAATTGCTGCAGGGCCGCTTGTCGAAGGCGGTGATGGAAGTCGTCACGCGTCCGGGCAAGGGCTTGTTCCCGTTGCCGCGGCAACTCAAGTTCAACTGCAGTTGCCCGGACGGGGCTGCCATGTGCAAACACGTTGCGGCGACGCTGTATGGCGTGGGAGCGCGGCTGGACGACGAGCCGGAGTTGCTGTTCCGGCTGCGCCATGTGGAGCCGCACGATCTGATCCGGCAGATCGGCGACCTGCCGGCCCTGGGTAGCGGCACAGCCGACGCACATGACGGCTTCCGCGACACCGACTTGTCGGCCTTGTTCGGCATCGATCTGGGCGAGGCGCCGCCGAAGCCGGCCAAGCCGGCAGCGCGCGTGGCTGTGCCGGCAACACCCGCAACCGCAAAGACGAAACCTGCGGCGAAGAAAGTCAGCCGAACCACAACCGCCCCCGAGTTGATCGCCCGCGGCATCCCCCGGCACATGATCAAAGCCTGGCTGAACGCCGGCGTCTTGTTGCCCAGCGCGCGCGGCGTGTACCGGACGACGCCGCAGACCGAAGCCCGAATCAAGGCCTACGTCGCGCGGGGCGAGCCCGAATGAAACCGGGCGAAGCCAGCGACGAAACACCGGCCCACGCGCGAACGCAGGGCATCGACCCCAAGCTGCTTTCGAAAGCCCGGACCCGCCTGGAATTCCTCTATGGTGAAGTGGCCCGGACATGGCCCGGCTTCATCGCCCGCCCCGGCCAGCACCAGATGATGCACGCGGCGCTGCTGACCTTCCTCAGCGCCAAAGCGCCCGACGACGACAGCCGGCCGGGCAACAACCTCGCGACGCTCGAAGCCGGCACGGGGACCGGCAAGACGGTGGCGTATTGCCTGGCGGCGATCGTCGCGTCCGAGCTGCTGGAGAAGACCGTCGTCGTTTCCACCGCGACCGTCGCCTTGCAGGAACAGCTCTTCCACAAGGACCTGCCGCGGCTGGCGAAGATCATTCCCGAGTTGCGCTTCGACCTCCTCAAGGGCCGCGGCCGCTACGTCTGCGAAAGCCGCCTGCAGGGCGCGATCAACGATGTCGCGCAAGACAGCCTGTTGGGCGACGAGTATCAGGACGCTTTTGCCGGCAGCCGCTGGCAGGCCAGCGGCATTCCACGCGAACGCGCCCAGGCCCTGCGCTGGTTCAAGAAGGTCTCGACCCGGCTGCGCGCCGGCCAATGGGACGGCGACATCGACAGCCTGGAGCCGCAACCCGATTCTGAGGACTGGCGCCAGGTCCAGGCCAACGCGCAGGCCTGCAACGGTGGCCAATGCGAGTACTTCAAGGGCTGCGCGTTTTTCAAAGCCCGCCGGCGCGCCGCGACGGCGACGATACAGGTCGCCAACCACGCGCTGATACTGGCCACGCTGCAAACCGACAGCACGTTGATCGAAGCCGGCAGCACGCTGTTCGTGTTCGACGAGGCCCATCACCTGCCCGGCATTGCCGCCGACCAGTTCTCCTACCGGGCCCGGCTGGGCAGCAGCGTCGCCTTGCTGACGAGCCTGCGCGCCTTGGCCAACCGGCACGCCCGCGGGATGCCGGCATCGACCCGGCCCGACCCGGTGGCATTCGGCCAGACCATCACCGAGTGCACCGACAAGCTGGCGCTGCTGCAAAGCCACGCGGCGCAGGCGCAATGGGTCGGCGCCGACAAGCCCGTGCACCGCTTCGCCGGCGGCCGGATTCCCGAGGCGCTGGTCGCCGAATGCGAGCAGATGGTCATCGTCGTTCACTCGATCTCAGCGGTTGTGGCGCGCATCGCTGCCGCCTTGGCGGAGACCGACGAATCCAAGTCCCCGGCCGAGCGGGACGAGCAAGCCCGCGCCGGGGTCGAGCTGGGCGTCTACCTGTCGCGGCTGAATACGCTGGAGCGGCTGTTCAAGGCTTGGGCCACGCACGACACGGTGCCCTGGGCCAAGTGGGTGGAATTCGCCGCCGGTGGGCCGCCGGGCGCTCCAGGACTGGCCGTTGCGGATGCCTGGCTGTGCGCGAGCCCGATGACCGCCGCGCAGCTCTTGTCGCGCGGCTTGTGGCGAGAGGTCAGCGCGGCCGTCTGCACATCGGCCACGCTCGCCGCGTGCGGCAGCTTCGATTTCTTCGACCGGCTGAGCGGCCTGAACCGCTTCCCCGAACGCCGGGCGCTTGTCGTCGCATCGCCATTCGACTACGCCCGCCAGGGCGAGCTGCGCATCGCCGCTATGCAGCACACGCCGAAGAGCCCCGGGTTCTCCGACGAGTTGTGCCAGGCGCTGCCGCAGCTGCTGCGCGAGCACGCGCACGGGCAGTTGGTGCTCTTCACGTCCAGGCGCCAGATGCAGGCCTGCCATGCGGCGCTGCCCAGCGACTTGAGTAGGGAAGTGCAGATGCAAGGCGAATCCTCGCGCACCGAGATGTTGAAGGAGCATGGCCGCCGGGTTGCGCTCGGCAAGCGCAGCATCCTGTTCGGCCTGCAGTCCTTCGGCGAGGGCATCGACCTGCCCGGCCGCCTGTGCGAGCACGTGCTGATCGACAAGCTTCCGTTCAGCCCCCCCAGCTCGCCGGTGGAAGAAGCCTTGTCGGAGTGGCTCAGCAGCCAGGGGCGCGACCCGTTTGCCGAGATCGCCGTGCCGCGCGCCGCCATGCGGCTGGCTCAATGGGCCGGGCGCGGCGTGCGCACCGTCACCGACCGGGCCGTGATCACCGTCTGCGATACGCGCCTGATCACGATGCGCTACGGGTCGGACATTTTGGCTGGGTTGCCGCCGTTTCCGGTCGTGAAGCCGGCCCGGGCCATCACGATCTGATCGTGGCCGCGGCGCACTGCGCGGCCCGCACCGCTCGCCGCACAATACCGGCGTGGCCCTCTTCCCCCAAGGCCTGAGCAACATCGACCCGCGCTGCACGCCGGGCGAGCGGCGGGTGTTGCAGCAGCTCAAGCGTTGCCTCGAAGACGACTACATCGTCTGGCACGACGTGCCGATCGGCCCGCGCGCGCGCCAGCCGGACTTCGTGATCCTGTCGCCGCGCTGGGGCGTGCTGCTGCTGGAGGTGAAGGATTGGCGGCGCGACAGCATCGCCGGCGGCTCGCGCGATGCGATCGAGCTCGCCACCGCGCACGGCCGCACGACGGTCGCCCACCCGCTGCGGCAGGCGCGCGACGTGATGCTCGAATTGGTGGACCTGATGAAGGCCGATCCGCTGCTCGTCCACAGCGAGGGGCCGTTCGAAGGCCGGTTGCTGTTTCCCTACGGCTGGGGTGTCGTGATGGCGCGCCTGCAGGCCGCCGCGGTGGCCGGCAGCGACTTCGGCGAACTGTTCCCGCCGGCCCGCACGCTGCTGCGCGACGACCTCGACCCGGAGGTCGAACCGATGGCCTTGCAGCGGCGCTTGTGGGGCATGTTCACGGTGAGCTTCCCGCACACGCTGACGCTGCCGCAGCGCGACCGCGTCCGCTGGCACCTGTTCCCCGAGATCCGGTTGCCGACGCAGGTGTCGCTGGGCTTCGACGAAGCGGAAGCCGCGGCGCCGCTGCTGCCCGACATCATGAGCGTGATGGACCTGCAGCAGGAGCAGGTTGCGCGTTCGCTCGGCGAAGGGCACCGGGTGATCCACGGCGCGGCCGGTTCGGGCAAGACGATGGTGCTGATCTTCCGCGCCCAGTTCCTGGCCGCTGCCGCGCGGCCCGACGCGCCGATCCTCGTGATGTGCTTCAACCGCACGCTGGCCACGCGCATCGAGGCCTTGCTGCGCCAGCGTGGCCTGGACGAGCGCGTGCAGGTCCGCACGTTCCACAGCTGGTGCCAGGACATGGTGCGCAGCTACCAGCTCAGCGTGCCGGCGGGGCTGAACGGCGACGCCTACTTCGAGGCGCTGGCCGGCGTGCTGGAGCGCGCGGTCGAATCGGGCCGCGTTCCGGGTGGCCAGTACACGGCCTTGCTGGTCGACGAAGCCCACGACTTCCAGGACGCCTGGTTGCGGCTGGCCGCGCGCATGGTGAGCCCGGCGACGAACAGTCTGCTCGTGCTCTATGACGATGCCCAGTCGATCTACCAGAAGCGGCGCCGCAAGTTCAACTTCGCCAGCGTCGGCATCGACGCGCGCGGCCGCACCAGCATCCTGCGCGTCAACTACCGCAACACGGCCGAGGTCCTGGCCCTGGCGATGTCTTGCGCCGAAAGCCTGCTGCACGTGCCGGCCGAGGCGCGCAGCGACAACGAGCTGCCACTGGTCGAACCGGCCTCGGCCGGGCGCCGCGGGCCGCTGCCCGCGCTGATCGAAGCGGGCGACGAGAGCGAAGAGGCCAGGTTGCTGGTCGAGCGCATCGCCACGGCCTGCGCGGCAGGAGCCGCGCTGAACGAGATCGCCGTGGTGACGCGCACGCGGGCGCTGTTGGCGCCCATCGAACAGGCGCTGCAGCGGCGTGGCATCTCGTTTCAGTCGATGAACACGCAGACCTTCAAGCGCTTCGATTGGCGCCAGCCGAGCGTCAAGCTGCTGACGATCCACAGCGCCAAAGGGCTGGAGTTCAGGCACGTGTTCGTCGCCGGGCTGCAGGCGATGCCGTTGCGCGACGAGGCACTGGACGAAGCGCTGCGCCTGCTCTACGTGGCGATGACGCGGGCCACGCACGAGCTGGTGTTGTCGGCGCACGGCGACTCGCCGGTCGTGGAGCGCGTGCGCAAGGCGCTGTGCGACGTGGCGCGGCAGTTCGCAGGCGCTTGATGCGTTCTGGGCGGCGCCAGGCGGCACGGCGCGGCATGATGGCAGCCCGAGAACGGGCACTGCAGGAGCAACGACGATGCGCACCGCATGGATCATCGGATGGGCCGCAGCCGCGGCGTCGCTCGCGCTTTCTGCCTCGGCTGCGGACCTCAAGATCCTCACCGCCGGGGCCTTCAAGCCGGTCGTGGCAGCCCTTGCGCCGGACTTCGAAAGGCGCACCGGCCACAAGCTGACGATCGACAACGACACCGCCGGCGCGCTGCTCCGCCGCATCGTCGCCGGCGAGGCGTTCGATCTCGTCGTGCTGACGCCGGCGGCCGTCGACCAGCTCACGGCGTCCGGCAAGCTGGTCCCCGGCTCATCGGTACGGCTGGCCCGGGTGGCGATCGGCGTGGCCGTCAAGCAGGGCGCGCCGCTGCCCGACATCGCCAGCGTCGCCGCGTTCCAGCGGGCGCTGCTCGGTGCACGCGCCGTGGCCACCATCGACCCGGCTGCGGGCGGGTCGAGCGGCATCTACTTGTGGGAGTTGTTCGAAAAGATGGGCATCGCGCCGCAGATCAAGGCGAAGGCGGTGCTGGTGCCCGGCGGGCTGGTGGCACAGCGCGTGGTCAGCGGTGAGGCCGACATCGCGCTCCACCAGATCAGCGAGATTCTGGCCGTGCCAGGCGCCGTGTTGGTGGGGCCGATTCCGGCCGAGATCCAGAACTACACGGTGTATGCCGGGGGCGTGTCGGCAAGCGCACGCGACGCGCCGGCGGCGCAGGCTTTCCTGGCGTTGCTCGCGAGTGCCGGCGGGCAGGCGGTGATGAAGGAAAAGGGCATGCAAGCGCCCTAGCCCTAGCGAAAACCGGTCTGCTTGCCGCTCGCCAGCGACCACGTGGTCCAGCCCAGCGGCAGGGCCAGCAGTGCGAACGCCAGCCCCAAGCTGCCGAATGCCCCACCCGCGGCGCCGAACAAGGGCGGCCCGATGACGACGCCGAAGAAGGTGAAGAAGAGGCTGCCCGCGGTGGCGATCGCCGCCTGCTCGTGCGGCACCAGCTTGGCAACCGTCGCCAGGTAGACGCCGTTCCAGCCGACCGCGGTACTGCCGTAGGCCAGCAGCAGCACCGTCACCAGCGCGTGCGATGTATCGGCGCGCAACAAGCCCATCGTGATGCCGGCCAGGGCCATCGCAACCCCCAGGCCGAGCAGCGTGCCGCGCGAGCCGAAACGGTCTGCCACCAGCCCCCACAGCACGCGGCCGGCGACGCCGGCGCCCTGCGCCGCCGACAGCGCCACCCCGGCGGCGACGACGCTCCAGCCGAGGTCGCCGTGCAGAAACGTCACCAGATAGCTGGTCAGGCAGATCTGCACCGCGGAGAACACGAACGAGCAGAACGCCAGCGCCCGCAAGGCGCCGTGCGCCAGCACGAAGCGGATCGGCCGCGTCAGCTGCGCCAGCCCGGGCAGCGGGCTGTGCCTCGCGCGCAGCGCGTCGAGCGAGCGGCGCAAGGGCTCGGCCAGCAGCGCCGACGCCAGGCACAGCACGGCGATCTGCCCGAGCGCCATGCCGGCGCCGCCGAAGGCCAGGCCGACAGGCACCGCCAGCCCGGCGACCGCGCCGCCCAGCGGCACGCCGGTCTGCTTGATCGAGAAGACCAGCGCGATCCGTTCCGGCGCCGTCGTGCGGGCGAGCATCTGCGAACTGGCCGGCGTGATCGGCCCATAGCCGAGCCCCGTCAACACCGCGCCGAGCAAGGCAACCGCCGGCTGCGGCACGCTGACCAGCAGCACGCCGGCAGCGGAGAAGGCCAATGCGACCTGGCTGGTGCGGATCGGCCCCCAGCGCTGAACCAGCGTCGCGGCCCACTGGCTCGAGACCATCGCCGCCAGGTAGACGGTGGCGACGAAGACGCCGACCGCGACCGTTCCCAGCCCCAGCGCGGGCAGCAACACCGGCGCGGCGACGGCCGGTGCGATGGTGGCCGCAGAAGAAGCCGCCTGCATCAGCAGCGTGACCGGCAGCGTGGCGGTGATTGCCGCGCGAGACGCCGGCGGAAGGGGGTTGTCCAGAAACAGATTCCTCGGCTGGCCGGCAAGCACGCCGAACTCGGGGCATCGTAGCGTGGCCGCGCCGGCGCTGCTGCCGGTGCGGCTAGCATCACCCGATGGCTGCCTACCTCGACCTTTCCACCTGGCCCCGCCGCGAGGCCTTCGACTACTTCCGCAACTTCGACAAGCCGTACTTCAACGTCTGCACGCGGGTCGATGTCTCGCGGCTGAAACCGGCGGCCGCGGGCGTCGGCAGCTTCACGCTCGCCTGCTACTTCATCACCTTGCGCCTGGCCAACGAGGTCGAGCCGTTTCGCTACCGGCTCGAAGATGGCCGGGTCCGTGTGCACGACGTCATTCACGGCAGCACGACGGTGCTGCGCGACGATGACAGCTTCGGCTTCGCCTACCTCGACCACGCGCCCGACTTCGCCACCTTCGCCGGCGGCGCCGGCGCGGCGATCGCCGCGGCGCGCGACCGGCAGGTGCCGTTCGACCCGCGGCTGGACTTTGAGGCGGTGATCCACTGCACCACCCTGCCGTGGATCCACTTCACGAGCTTCTCGCACGCGCGCAACTGGGGCCGCGAAGACTCGGTGCCCAAGTTCGCTTTCGGGCGCATCGAAGCCGATGGCGATCGCCTGTGGCTGCCGCTCTCGGTCGAGGTGCATCATGCGTTGATGGACGGGGTGCACGTCGGCCGCTTCATCGAACGCTTCGAGTCTGTGCTGACCGATCCGCAGCCCTGGCTTGCCGCACGGTGATGGCCGACGACCCCGACACCACCATCACGACGCTGGCCAACGGCGTTCGGATCGTCACGATCCGCGTGGCGCATCTGGCCACCGCCAGCGTCAGCGTCTTCGTGCGCACCGGCAGCGCGCACGAGACGCGGGCGCTGAACGGCATCAGCCATTTCGTCGAGCACATGGTCTTCAAGGGCACGCTGATGCGCGACGCGCGCCGCATCAACCTCGACGCCGAACGGCTGGGCGCCGAGGTCAACGCGCACACCGACAAGGACCACACCGCCTACTACATGCACGGCATGGCCGAACACGCGGCATTGTTCGTCGCGATGCTCGGCGACATCGTTCGCCACCCGACCTTCCCCGACGCCGAGCTCGAACGCGAGCGCCAGGTGCTGCTGCACGAATGCACCGAGGACGAAGACGACCCGCTGTCGACCGCATTCAAGCTCTTCGACAAGGCCTGCTTCGGCCTGCACCCGGTGGCGCAAAGCGTGATCGGCCCGCGGCGCAACATCGAGCGCTTCACGCGCGACGAGCTGGCGGTCTACGTGCAGCGCCAGTACACCGGCGCCAACATCGTCGTCGGCGCGGCCGGCAACATCGACCCGCAAGCGATCGCCCGGGCCGCCGAACTGGCATTCGGCGGCATGCCGCAGGGCCAGGGCAATGCCGTGCCGCCGGTCGAATACCGCGGCGACATCGCGACCCGCCGCATCGCCGGCAGCAGCCAGGCGCATGTGGTGCTCGGCTTCCCGATCCCGGCGCTGGCCGACGACGACCCGGCCAGCACGGTGGCGGCCGCGGTGTTCGGCGAAGGCATGAGTTCGCCGCTGATGGACCAGATCCGCGAGCAGCGCGGGCTGGCCTACTACGCCGCCTGTTCGGCCGACGTGCTGGACCTGTGCGGCCAGTTCGTCGTCGAGGCATCGACCGCGCCGGCGCAGCTCGAAGCCTTGCTCACCGACGTGCTGCGGCTGCTGGCGGCGCAGGCCGGGAGGGTCGACCCGGTCGACCTGGAGCGCGCGCAGCACCAGCTCGCGGTGCGCCGGCTGCGTTCGCACGAGCGGCCGTACCGGCGGCTCGAAGACAGCGTGCTCGACCTGTTCGCGCGCGGCCGCGTGCAGACCAGCAGCGAATGGCTGGCCGGCATCCAGGCGGTGAGCGCAGACCATGTGCGCGATGCGTTCGCGCGCATGCTGGGCGCGGGCGTCTCGGTGGCGCTGGCCGGGGCGCTGCCGCGCGCTGCCGGCGAGCGGGTGCGCGAGATCGTCGCGGCGAATGGCCGCTTGAAAGGCGTCTGACCCCTCGTCTAGCGCGACGCCGGTCGGGCCGGCGGCCGGGGCCGGCTCTTGCGGTCGAAACCGGGGCGGCCGTCGGGGCGGCCATCGGCGCGATCCGGGCGGCCGCCGCGCTCGTTCGGCGGCCGCTGTTCGGGCCGCCTTTCGCCTCGTGTGTCGCCTCGCATGTCCGGCCGCAGATCGGGTCGCACGTCGGGTGGGCGCTGCGCCCGCTCCTGCCGCGCGACGGCCAGCGTGGCGTCGAGCTGGGCCTGATCCAGGCGCTTCAACGCGCAGAAGTTGGCGGGCGTCAGCGTCGTGGTCTCGAACGCGCGCAGCAGCGCGGCGCGGTCACGGCGGGCGTCGGCCTCGGCGGCGTGCTGCTGCCGCGCCTGGGCATCGGCTTCGCGCCGGGCGGCGTTTTCGGCGGCGCGGCGCTCTTCGTGGATGCCGCGCCGGCGCGCCAGTTCGGCGTTCGCGGCTTCGCGGTGCTCGTCGTTGACGTCGCCGGCCGGTGCACCGTCGAGATCGATGCGCTGCGCGGCCTTGCTCAGCGCGATCAGGTAGGCGGTCGTCGTCGTGTAGCGGTGCAGGAAGCCGGACAGCGACTTGCGGCTGAAGACGCCGGGCGCACGCTGCTGGATGTCGGCCTGGATGCGCAGCTTCAGCGGCTTCGGCGGGCCGGCGCCGAACAGCGCCGGGAACAGCTCGGCCAGGCGTGCGGCACAGGCTGCCGGCGACAGGTCGGCCGCGGCCGTGGTGGCCGCGGCGGCCGGGGTCGCGGTCTCGGCGGCGGGTTCGGCCGCCGCCACTTCTACCGCCGGTTCGGCTTCGGGTTCGGCCGCCGCCGCTTCTACTGCGGGCTCGGGCTCGGCCGTGACCGCAACCCCTACAGCGGGATCGAGTTCGGTCGTGGCTGCAGCGGCCACGGCGGCGTCGGGTTCGGCAGCGGCCGCAGCCTCGACGGCGGGATCGGTTTCGGCAGGGATCGGATCTTGGTCGGGCATGGATCGGCAGCGCGCGGTGGGAGCGGGATTGTCGCCGCTGTCGCCCCGCGCCGCTGTACGTATTCGGCCCGGTTCAGCCGGCCGGCGCCGCGCTGCCGCGGATGACCTCGATCAGCTCGCGGGCCTGCGGCTGCGTGCGCGCCGCCCAGTCGTCGAAAGTGTCGCGCGCCTGCCGGCCGTAGCGGCGGTAGACCCAGTGGCCGCCCCAGGCGACGAGGCCGAGCAGCAGCAGCGTCTTCGCGGCACGGGCGAAGGCGACGAGCACGGCGATACCCATCCCGAACGCAACCCACTTGAACCACCACTGGCCGTGGAAGGTCATCGCGTTGATCAGCGCGCAGATGCCGACGACGAACAGCGCCTTGAACGGCATGAAGACCGCGTCGGTCAGGTTCTTGATCGGGCGGGTGAGCAACTTGATCGGGTTCATCGTCGGGGCTCCTGGTGCTTTGGACAACGGGGCGAAAGATAGCCGCGTGCCGGGGCGGCGGCCAACGCGGTGCGACGGAACGCATGCGGACGGCGCAAAACGCCAGCCCGCCGCGACGAAGCGGGCTCCCGCACGAAGGCGCGGCCGGCGCCGGGCGCTCGCTTCAGCAGGCCAGATGAACCGGCATCGGCGCGGCTGGGCCGGCGCCGCTAGAGTGCGCTTTCCACTCTCGCAAACGCCGACGATGAACATGCTTCGAACCGCTTGCGCCACGCTGCTCGCCTGCAGCCTGGCCTTCACGGTCGCCGCGCAGCCGCGTTTCGATTTCGACAGCTCGCCCGGCCGTCTGTCGAAGGCGGTCGTGCCGTCGCGCTATGCGCTGACCTTGACGCTCGACCCCGATGCCGACCGCTTCGGCGGCGAAGCCGTGATCACGCTGCGCGTGCGCCAGCCGGTGCCGGCGATCGTGCTGCATGCTCATCAGCTGGTGGCGCGATCGGCAACGCTGGCCGATGCCGGCGGCGAGCGCGCGCTGACCGTCCAGCCCGACGCCGAAGCCCAGACTTGGCGCCTGCTGCCGGCCGACGGCGGCCCCATCGCCGCCGGCGAATACCGGCTGCGGCTGGGCTACAGCGGCAGCGTCAATCAAGGCGACTCGGGCCTGTACCAGTCGGCGCACCAGGTCAATGGCCGGCCGGCGCGAATGCTGGCCACGCAGCTCGAAGCGGTCTTCGCGCGCATGCTGTTCCCGGGCTTCGACGAGCCGGCCTTTCGCGCCGTGTTCGAGATCGCCGTCCGGGCGCCGAAGGGCTACGACGTGCTTTCGAACATGCCGGAATCGGGCGACACCGACGAAGGCGCGAGCCGGCTGCACCGCTTCGCGCCGACCCCGCCGATGCCGAGCTACCTGGTGGCGGTGGCGGTCGGCCGCTTCGACGCACTGGCCGGCAGCGCTGCCGGCGTGCCGCTGCGCGTGTTCACCGCGCCGGGCAAGCGCGAACAGGCGGCCTACGCACTGGCCGCGACGCAGAAGCTGCTGCCCTACTACAACGACTACTTCGGCCTGCCCTATGCGTTGCCCAAGCTCGACCTGCTGGCCGTCCCGGCCGGGCGCAACGGCGCGATGGAAGACTGGGGCCTGATCTCCTTCGCCGAAGGCACGCTGCTGTTCGACCCCGCGACGAGCAATGCGCAGACGCAGCGCCGCATCTTCAGCATCATCGCCCACGAGGTCTCGCACCAGTGGTTCGGCAACCTCGTCACCGCTGCCTCGTGGGAAGAGATCTGGCTCAACGAAGCCTTCGCCACCTGGATGGCCGAGAAGGCCGTCGACCGCTTCAACCCCGAATGGCAGACCAGCCTGCGCCGCCGGCAGCCGATCGACTGGACGATGGGCCGCGACGCCGGCCCGGCGACGCGGGCGATCCGTTCCGGCGCGGTGCTCGAAGACCGCGTCTTCGATGTCTTCGACGGCATCACCTACACCAAGGGCGGCGCCGTGCTGAGCATGCTGGAGCAGTGGATCGGCCCGGAGGCGTTTCGCCGCGGGCTGGCCGCGTACATGAGCGCGCGCCGCTTCTCGAACGCGACCGCGGGCGACCTCTGGTACCACATCGGCCAGGCCTCGAGCCGCGACATCGCCGGGGTGGCCGCGAGCTGGACCGACCAGCCCGGCTTCCCACTGGTCAGCGTGGCGAGCCGCTGCGAAGGCGGGCAGACGCAGGTCGAACTTGTGCAGCGGCGCTTCTCGACCGCCGGCCCGGCCAGCCCGGCGCTGTGGAAGATTCCGCTGGTGCTGCTGCACGGCGGCCAGCCGCGCGCACTGCTGTTCGACCAGGCCCGGCAGTCGCTGGCGCTGCCCGGCTGCCCGCGCGAGCCGCTGCTCGTCAACCCGGGCGGCGAAGGCTTCTACCGGGTTGCCTACGAACCCACGCAGCAAGCGGCGCTGACGCAGGGCTTCGCGCAGCTGCCGGCCGCGGCGCAGATCACGCTGCTCAGCGACACCTTCGCGCTCGCCCAGGCGGGGCAGTTGCCGATGGCCGCCTACGTGGACCTGCTGGCCGCCGTCCCGCGCGTGCAAGGCCCGGGGCTGCCGGCGCTGCTGGCGCAGGCGCGCGATGGCCTCGCCTTCCTGGACGATGCGTTCATGGGCACGCCGGCGCAAGCCGCGCTGCGCGCCGGGGCGCGCGCCTTGCTCGCCCCGCAGCTCGCGGCGCTTGGCTGGCAAGCGCGGGCCGCCGAGGACAGCGAGATCGAGACCTTGCGCAACTCGCTGATCAAGGACCTGGCGCGCTACGACGACGCGGCAACGATCGATCAGGCACGCCTGCTCTTCGATGCCGACGAAGCCGGGCGCGCCGCGCTGCCGCCGGGCATCCGCAGCGGCGTCATCCACGCCGTCGGCACCCACGCCGACCCGGCCCGCTTCGCCCGGCTGATGGCGCGGCTGAAGACGACTCAGCGCGAAGAAGACCGCTGGCTCTACGCGTCGGCCCTGGCCTCGGCGCGCGATGCGGCGCTGGCGCAGCAGGTGCTCGAGCTGTCGCTGCAAGGTGTGCTGCCGGACAACATCGCGATCGAGCTGCCGGGCCTGCTGGCGGGCAACTCGCCGCACGGCGAGCGGGCTTATCGCTTCACGCTCGAACACTGGCCGGCCTTGGCCGAACGGGCGGCCACGATATTCGGCGCCCGCGTCGGGCTGCTGCCGGACGCCGCCGGCGGCTTCAACGAGCGCGAGCGCGCGCAGCAACTCGTCGCTGACCAGCAGCGCCTGACCGGAGCGCCGGGAACGTCGAACGCGGCCCGTGTCGCGGCGCGCATCGAGCTGCTGGCAGTCGTGAAGGCGCGCGAAGCGCAGCGGCTGCTCGACAGGCTGGGCACGCTGGCCCAGCGGCCGCTCGGCTCGTAGCCGACGGCCATGCACTGGTTGCGCTGAACATCGGGAAAGCACTATGAACCGATGCATGAAAGTACAGGTCGTCACCGATTCCCGTATCGATTCCCGCCGCTGCGAGGGCTAAATTTCGCTCGCCGACGTGGCCCCGGGGGACTGGGGATCCACCGGGAATCGAATCCAAAGAAAAGGAGACAGACCATGCAGCTCAAGGCTTCACTCGCGTTGATCTTCGGCCTGGCAACGGCCGTCGCCGCGCCGGCCGCCGACCTGGTGATCGCGACCGTCAACAACGGCCACATGATCGAGATGCAAAAGCTCGGCCACTTCTTCGAGGAAGCCAACCCCGGCATCAAACTGAAGTGGGTGACGCTCGAAGAAGGCGTGCTGCGCCAGCGCGTGACGACCGACATCGCGACCAAGGGCGGCCAGTTCGACGTGATGACGATCGGCATGTACGAGACGCCGATCTGGGGCAAGAAGGGCTGGCTGAACGAGATCAAGGCCGATGCCACCTATGACATCGACGACCTGCTGCCGGCCATGCGCAACGGCCTGTCGCTCGACAGCAAGCTCTACGCCGCGCCGTTCTACGGCGAGAGCTCGATGCTGATGTACCGCAGCGACCTGGTGCAGAAGGCCGGCGCGACGATGCCGTCGAACCCGACCTGGGAGCAGGTGCGCGACATCGCCGCGAAGATCCATGACCCGAAGGCCGGCGTCTACGGCATCTGCCTGCGCGGCAAGCCGGGCTGGGGCGACAACATGGCGTTCCTGTCGACGATGGTCAACACCTTCGGCGGCCAGTGGTTCGACATGAGCTGGAAGCCGCAGCTCGACAGCAAGCCGTGGAAGGACGCGGTCACGTTCTACGTCGACCTGATGAAGAAGTACGGCCCGCCGGGCAGCAGTGCGAACAGCTTCAACGAGATCCTGGCGCTGTACAACGCCGGCAAGTGCGGGATGTGGGTCGACGCGACGATCGCCGCTTCTTTCATCACCGACCCGAAGCAGAGCAAGGTCGCCGACAAGGTGGCCTTCGCGCAGGCACCGGTGGCCGTGACGCCGAAGGGCGCGAACTGGTTGTGGGCCTGGGCATTGGCCATTCCCGCCGGATCGAAGAACGTCGACAACGCGCAGAAGTTCATCAACTGGGCGACGTCGAAGGACTACATCAAGCTGGTCGCGAAGGAGAAGGGCTGGGCCGCCGTGCCCACCGGCACCCGCAAGTCGACCTACGCGAGCCCTGAGTTCCTGAAGGCCGCCAAGTTCGCCGAGGCCGAGAAGAAGGCGATCGACACCGCGAACCCGAACGACAGCACCTTGCCGAAGAGCCCGTATGTCGGCGTGCAGTTCGCCGCGATCCCCGAGTTCCAGGCGATCGGTATCGCGGTCGGCCAGCAGATGAGCGCGGCATTGGCCGGCAAGGTGACGGTCGAGCAGGCGCTGGCCACCGGCCAGACCGCTGCCGAGCGTGAAATGAAGAAGGCCGGCTACTACAAGTAAGCCGCCCGCCGGGCCGGCCCATTCGCTTGACTGCGAATGGGTGGCTCGGCCCCTTCCGGGGACAGACCAATGAATCGCTTGTTGCCACGCCTGCTGTTCGCGCCGGCGGTCGTCTCGCTCTTCCTGTGGATGATCGTTCCACTGGTGATGACGCTGTATTTCTCGACGGTGCATTACAACCTGATGCAGCCCGGCGAGAAGACCTTCGTCGGCTGGGAGAATTTCGCGTACTTCGCGACCGACCCCGACTTCGCGGTCTCGATCGTCAATACGCTGGTGCTGCTCGGTTCGGTGATCGCGATCACCGTCGTCTTCGGCATTGCGCTGGCGCTGCTGATCAACGAACCTTTCCCCGGCCGCGGCATCGTTCGCGTGCTGCTGATCTCGCCGTTCTTCGTGATGCCCACCGCCAACGCGTTGCTGTGGAAGCACATGATGATGAACCCGATCTACGGCATCCTGGCCCAGGTCTGGATCTTCTTCGGCTCGACGCCGGTCGACTGGCTGACCGACCACCCGCTGTTCAGCGTGATCGTGATGGTGTCCTGGCAATGGCTGCCGTTCGCCTGCCTGATCTTCATCACGTCATTGCAGTCGCTGGACCGCGACCAGATGGAAGCCGCCGGCATGGACGGCGCGAATCCGTTGCAGAAATTCTGGTTCCTGACCCTGCCGCATCTGGGCCGCTCGATCGCGGTGGTGGTGATGATCGAGATGATCTTTCTGCTCAGCGTATTCGCCGAGATCTACACCACCACCGGCGGCGGCCCGGGCAATGAGAGCACCAACCTCGCGTTCCTGATCTTCAAGCAGGCTCTGATGAACTTCGATGTCGGCGTGGCTTCGGCGGGCGCGCTGTTCGCGGTGATCCTGGCCAACATCGCGGCGGTGTTCCTGATCCGCATGATCGGCAAGAACCTCGACAAATGATGCCTCGACAAATGACGCCGGGATAAATGATGAACCACCTCTCTCTCATCGTCCGCACGATCGTCGCCTGGCTCGTCACGTTGACGATCGTATTCCCGCTGATCTGGCTGTTCCTGACGGCATTCAAGACCGAATTGCAGGCGATTGCAGTGCCGCCGGAATTGATCTTCACGCCGACATTGGAAAACTTCCATGAAGTGCAGGCGCGCAGCGACTATCTGCTGTACGCGCGCAATTCGCTGATCACCAGCGTGCTGTCGACCGTCATCGGCCTGGCGCTGGCGGCGCCGGCCGCCTATTCGATGGCCTTCTTCCGCACGAAGAAGACCAAGGATCTGCTGATGTGGATGCTGTCGACCAAGATGATGCCGGCGGTCGGCGCGCTGGTGCCGGTGTACGTGATCGCGCAGACCGCCGGCATGCTGGATTCGTTGACCGGCCTGACGATCGTCTTCACGCTGTCGAACCTGCCGATCATGGTCTGGATGCTTTATTCGGGCTTCAAGGAAATTCCGCCCGACATCCTGGAAGCGGCGCGAATGGACGGCGCCGGCGTCTGGGGTGAATTCGTCCACGTGATCCGGCCATTGGCGACCGGCACCTTGGCATCGACCGGCCTCTTGTGCCTGGTGCTGAGCTGGAACGAAGCCTTCTGGGCATTGAATCTCAGCTCGGCCAATGCCGGCACCTTGGCGACCCTGATTGCCTCGTATTCGAGCCCCGAAGGCCTGTTCTGGGCCAAGCTGAGTTGCGCCTCTTTGATGGCCATCGCGCCGATCATCGTGCTCGGCTGGTTCAGCCAGAAGCAGCTCGTGCAGGGGCTGACTTTCGGCGCCGTGAAATAGACCCAATTCGAAAGTACGCGAAAGTACGCGAAAGTACGCGAAAGGCACGTGATGGCATTCCTCGAACTCAAGGGCGTCGAAAAGTATTACGGCCCGGTACACGCGATCAAGGGCATCGACCTGTCGATCGAAAAGGGCGAATTCGTCGTCTTCGTCGGGCCTTCGGGCTGCGGCAAGTCGACCTTGCTGCGGATGATCGCCGGGCTGGAGCCGATCAACGGCGGCAGCCTGTGGCTGGACGGGCGCGAGATCACCAAGCTGGCGTCGTCCAAGCGCGACCTGGCGATGGTCTTCCAGAGTTATGCGCTGTATCCGCACATGACGGTGGCCGACAACATGAGCTTCGCATTGCGCCTGGCCAATGTCGACAAGGGAATCATCCGCGAGAAAGTCCAACGCGCGGCCGAGATCCTGAATCTGGCCAAGTACCTGGAACGCACGCCGAAGGAACTCTCCGGCGGCCAGCGCCAGCGGGTCGCAATCGGCCGGGCGATCGTTCGCGCGCCGAAGTGCTTTCTGTTCGACGAGCCGCTGTCGAATCTGGACGCCGCCTTGCGCGGGCAGACCCGGGTCGAGATCACCAAGCTGCACCGCGAGCTCGGCGCGACGACGATCTACGTGACCCACGACCAGGTCGAAGCGATGACGATGGCCGACCGCGTGGTGGTGCTGCGCGACGGTGCGATCGAACAGGTCGGCACGCCATTGGCGCTGTACGACAAGCCGGCCAATACCTTCGTTGCCCAGTTCATCGGCCAGCCGCAGATGAACGTGATCGATACGGCGAAGCTGCCGAACGCGTTCGGCGCCGGCGCCACCACCGATGGTTTCATCGGCGTTCGGCCCGAACATGTGTTCGTCAAACCGGCCGGCGAGAGCGGGCTGTCGGGCAAGGTCGAGGTCGTCGAATCGCTGGGGCTGGACACCATCATCTACACCCAGGTCGGCGAGGTGCAGATGGTCTCGCGGCAGAACAAGCGCACGGCGCTGCGGCCGGGCGATGCGGTGGCGCTGGACATCGCGCCGACCGCCATCCACCGCTTCGACCGCCAGGGCCGCGCACTCGCGGCCTGATCGACTCGGTATGAACCTGATTCTTCATCTGGGCCTCGGTTCGTTCCACCGCGCCCACCAGGCCGTCTACCTGCAGCGGCTGATCGAGCGCGGCGACGACACCTGGGTGATCGCCGGCGGCAACATCCGCCCCGAGATGGCCGACACATTGGCCGCGCTGATCGCGCAGAACGGCGAGTACACGCTGGAGACCATCGCCCCCGATGGCCAGGCGTCGTACGAACGAATCCGCGCGATCCGCCAGGTGCTGCCGTACGACGCCAGCCTGGCTGGATTGATCGACATCGGCGCGCAGCCCGATACGCGTATCGTCTCGTTCACCGTCACCGAAGCCGGCTACTACCTCGACGCCGCGCACCGGCTCGACGTGAGCCACCCGGACGTGCAGAGCGACCTGGCCGGCCGCACGCGCTGCACGGTCTACGGCGCGGTGGCGGCGATCCTGGCCGAGCGGGTGCAGCGCGGCAGCGGCGCGCTGACCCTGATGAACTGCGACAACCTGCGCAGCAACGGCGAGCGTTTTCGCGCCGGGCTGCTCGACTTTCTCGACCGCCGCGGTGATGCCGCGCTGCGCGCCTGGGTCGAGCAGAACACGACTTGCCCGAACGCGATGGTCGACCGCATCACGCCGCGCCCGGGGCCCGATGTCGCCGAACGCGTGAAGGCGGCGACCGGCTGGGACGACCGGGCGCCGGTGATGGCCGAGCGCTTCATCCAGTGGGTCATCGAAGACCACTTCGCCGCCGGCCGGCCGGCCTGGGAGCAGGTTGGCGCCGAGATGGTGGCTTCGGTGCTGCCGTACGAAGAAGCCAAGATCCGGCTGCTCAACGCGCCGCACAGTTGCATCGCGTGGGCCGGCACGCTGGTCGGGCTGAACTACATCCACGAAGGCGTGCGGGTGCCAGCGATCCGCCGCATGGCATACGACTACGCGACCGAAGACGTGCTGCCGGTATTGAGCCCGAGCCCGATCGACCTCGCCGCCTACCGCGATGTCGTGCTCGACCGCTTCTCCAACGCCCACCTGCGCGACACCAACCAGCGGGTCGCGATGGACGGTTTCTCGAAGATCCCCGGCTTCATCGTGCCGACGATCCGCGAGCGGCTGGCGCGCGGCGAGTCGATCGCGCGCACTGCGGTTCTGCCGGCACTCTTCTTCAACTTCCTCGGCCGCTGGCACCGCGGCGAGCTCGCCACCACGTACCAGGATGGCGTGATGGACCCGGCCGCGGCCCACGCCTTCTTCACCGCGCCCGACCCATTGGCGGCGTTCTGCCGCGACCCGATGTTGTGGGGTCCATTGGCCGGCGACGAAGCCTTGACCCAGGCGATCAACGCGGCCGACAGCGAAGTCCAGGCTTTCATTGCCGGAGGTTTCAATGGCTGACAGACAACGCCTGCAAGGCCGGCACGCCCTGCTCACCGGCGCCGGTGGCGGCATCGGGCTGGCGGTGACGGCGGCTTTTCTCGCCGAAGGCGCGAACTGCACCGCGGTCGACCTGGCAGGCGCACCGTCGTCGGGCCTGGCCGCGCTGATGGCCGCGCACCCGCAAACGCTGGCCTACGAAAGCGCCGATGTCTCGCAGGTCGACCGGCTACCGGCGCTGGTCGACAACGCGGCGCAGCGCTTCGGCGCCATCGACGTGCTGTTCAACAATGCCGCCGTGTTCGACCTCGCGCCGCTGCTCGACGCCGACGAGCGCATGTACCAGCGGCTGTTCGACGTCAACGTCAAAGGCCTGTTCTTCGTGATGCAGGCGGTGCTGGCGGCATTGGTCGCGGCGGGCAAGCCGGGCAGCGTGATCAATCTCGCATCGCAGGCCGGCCGCCGCGGCGAGGCCCTGGTGGCGCACTACTGCGCCAGCAAGGCGGCGGTGATCAGCTACACGCAGAGCGCGGCGCTGGCGATGGCGCCGCACGGCATTCGCGTCAACGCCATCGCGCCGGGGGTCATCGACACGCCGATGTGGGCCGAGGTCGATGCGCTCTTCGCACGCTACGAAGGCCTCGCGCCGGGCGAGAAGAAGAAGGCCGTCGGGCTGGCGGTGCCGCTCGGCCGGATGGGCGTGCCGCAGGACGTGGCCGGCGCGGCCGTCTTCCTGGCGAGCGCAGAATCGGCCTACATCACCGCGCAGACACTCAACGTCGATGGCGGGAATGTAATGAGCTGAACGATGACACCGCGAATCCGCAGCCCCGAACTCGAACACGACGTCGGCCGCACGCCGAACCTCGGCTACGAGCCCGCCGGCAGCTACGGCCACGTGCGCTGCCTCGAACACGGTTTTCCGAATCCGCTGGTGCGCTGGCACTACCACGAAGAGTACGAGCTGCACCTGATCGTCGCGACGCGCGGCAAGGTCTTCGTCGGCGACTACATCGGCCAGTTCGAGCCCGGCCACCTGGTGCTGACCGGCCCGCGCCTGCCGCACAACTGGATCTCCACCGATGTCCCGCCCGAAGGCGTGGCGCTGCGCGACGTGGTGCTGCAGTTCCCCGACGCCCCGCTGCGCCAGGCGGCGGCGCTGATCCCCGAACTGGCCGAGGTGCTGCCGCTGCTCGAACGCGCGCGGCACGGCATCGAGTTCTTCGGCTTGTCCGAACGCGCGCGCCAGCGCTTCCAGCGGGTGAAGAACAGCCACGGCCTGCAGCGCTTCGCCGAGTTCAGCGAATTCCTCGGCGAGCTGGTGCGCTGCAACGACTACCGGCTGCTGTCGACCGTGCAGTTGCAAAGCTTCGACGACGACGCCGACCTGGCGCGCATCAGCGGCATCGTCGACTACCTCACGGCGCATTACAGCGAAGACTTCTCGATGGTCGACCTGTGCACGCGCGTCGGCATGAGCGAAAGCAGCTTCTCGCGCTACTTCCGCCGCGCCACCGGCAACACCTTCACCGACTTCGTCAACCGGCTGCGCATCAACAAGGCCTGCCAGTTGCTGATGGAGACCGACCGCTACATCACCAATGTCTGCTACGACGTCGGCTTCAACAACGTGGCCAACTTCAACCGGCGCTTCCTGCAGATCAAGGGGCAGACGCCGAAGGAGTTTCGGCGCCAGGCCGAGGCGCGCTTCGGGTCGCGGGCCTGAGCGGGCTGAGACTGCGATGTATCTCGGCATCGACCTCGGCACGTCCGAGCTGAAGCTACTGCTGCTGTCGGAGCGGCATGAGGTTGTCGGCGTTGCGCGCGCGGCGCTGACGGTGCAGCGGCCGCAGCCTTTGTGGGCGGAACAGCAGCCGGCCGACTGGTGGCGGGCGTTGGAGGTGGCGATGGGCGAACTCGCGGCGCGGCACGCGTTGAGCGAGGTTCGCGCCGTCGGCCTGTCGGGCCAGATGCACGGCGCGGTGCTGCTCGACGAACACGACGCCGTGCTGCGCCCGGCGATCCTGTGGAACGACGGGCGCAGCGGCGCGCAATGCGCCGCGCTGAGCGCTGCCGTGCCGGCGCTGACGCAAATCGCCGGCAACCTGGCGATGCCGGGCTTCACGGCGCCCAAGCTGCTGTGGGTTCGCGAGCACGAGCCGGCGGTCTTCAAGCGCGTCGCGCGCGTGCTGCTGCCGAAGGACTGGCTGCGCTTGCAGCTCACCGGCCAGGCGGTCAGCGACATGTCCGACGCATCGGGCACGCTGTGGCTGGACGTCGGCGCGCGGCGCTGGTCGGCCGAGCTGCTGGCGGCGTGCGGCATGAACGAGGCGCAGATGCCCAGGCTCGTCGAAGGCAGCCAGGTCTCGGCGATGCTGCGGCCCGAAGTCGGCGCGCGCTGGGGCATGAAGGCGGTGCCGGTGGCCGG
>Ga0307513_10001140_pt1 | contig 38570 bp, 27 predicted proteins | sample 15_EM_MG_FD_202174 | JGI IMG/M metagenome (GOLD analysis project Ga0307513, IMG submission 202174) | Populus trichocarpa ectomycorrhiza microbial communities from riparian zone in the Pacific Northwest, United States - 15_EM | ecosystem: Host-associated > Plants > Roots > Unclassified | place...
GAATGCGGAACGGAATGCTTCACTCGCCCGGATGCCTTTCTTATTCATCATTCATCGTTCCGCGTTCATCGTTTAATTTCATCCCGCCCTCATCATCCCTTTACTTCATCCTCTTACTTCTCGGCGCGGGTTTCATCATCGCGTGCATAGTCGTGGCGGCGATGTCGCGTCATCAGAAAAGCGCGGGGAGGCCGTTGCGCTTGGAGGGGCGGGTCGCGGTCGTGCTGGAGGCTTTGGAGCCTGAGGGGTCGGTGCTGGTTGACGGCGAACTGTGGCGCGCGCGGTCGCGGACTGGCGATAGAATCGCTCGCGGTCGCGTTCGCATCGTGGGCGCGCGCGGGCACTGGTTGGAAGTCGAAGCCGTCGCGTGATGTTTTCAAGTTCCCCGCCCTGTCAGCCCGCGTCGCCCCGCCGACCCGGTTCGCTTTTCTGTGGCACGCGACGTGCTAAATAGAGAAGTGGCAAGCACGAAAGAAGTTAAATCGTGACCCCGCCGCCTTCACTTCTCTGAGAGTGGCCTGCCGCTACTCCAGCCGCCCGCCGAGCTATCCCCTTAAAACATATCTTTCAAGAACCCGGTCAGGTGACCGGGTTCTCCTGCTTTTTACAGGGCTTTTTTTGCTGCCTTCCGCCCGCACGGGCGTTTTGCCGTAGCGGCTTGCGACATTCGCCTCACTCTTGCGGCACAATCGTCTAACGTCAGGACGACAAAATTTGTCACTTGACCTGTGACAAATTTCCGCTCTTTTGCCGCAAACCGTAAACGTTTTGACGCACACGCCCGACCAATTTGTGACTTCGGAAAATATTTTCCCGCCTTCGTAAATTTTCTCGCGGGCGCATGTGTCCGGCGCGCTTCGTCTCTGCTAAACTCGCACGGTGCAACGGGCAGTTTCCCTCTATGCGCCGGTAGCGGGCGGGCGGCGCGAGAAGTTTCGCGCGGTCGTGCGCGCCTGCGTCCCGGCGCGAAGCCACACGGCGCTGGCCGTGCTCTCGGCGTTCCTGCTGATCCTCTCTTTCCCGGATTTCAACTTGTGGCCGCTCGCGTGGGTCGGCCTGGTTCCTCTGCTCGTGGCCGTCGCGCGAGTGGGACGCGCGCGTCAAGCCTTCATGCTCGGCTGGCTCGCGGGCGCGCTCTTTTTTTACGGCTCTTGCTGGTGGCTGACGCACTCGATGATTCACTACGGCGGTCTGCCGCGCCCGCTCGCCTACGCGCTGCTCGTCCCTGTGGTCGTCATCGTCGGACTCTTCCCCGCGACGTTCGCGCTCGTGCTCGCGCGCTTGCGGGGGCGTTGGGGCGTCTATGCGCTGCTCGCCGCGCCGCCGCTGTGGGCGGCCTCGGAGTGGGCGCGACTCGGCGCGACCGGGCAACTCTGGAACGCCGTCGGCTACTCGCAAGCCTTCCACCTCGCGCTCATTCAGACGGCGACGTGGGGCGGCGTCTACGCCGTGGGATTTTTAATTTTAGCGATCAACGCGGCAGTCGCACTTCTATATCTCAAGAGAGACGCGCGCGCGCTGGCGACTGCCGCAGCAGCTTCCGTCGCGGTCGCGCTCACGATTTTTCTGAGCGCGCGCGGCCAGACGCAACCGACGGTCAACCGGCCACCCGACGCCGTCGTGATCGGGATTCAGCCGAACGTGCCCATCAACTTCGCGCGGACGCCGGAAGAGGCCGCCGCGCTCGCCGCTCAACACCTTGAGATGAGCCACGGCGCGCTCATGGTGGCGTCGAAATATTTGCCGGGATGGCATGCCGGGATCGACGTGCGCGACGACGCTCAAATACAGGAGAGGAATCGCGCGATGCTCGCCGTGCCGCGCGTCGTCGTGTGGCCTGAGTCGCCGATGAATTTCGCCTACGCGGAGGACGAAGAGTTTCAACAATTCGTCGGCGAGTTCGCGCGCCGCGAGCGCACGAGCGTCATCTTCAATTCGCTCGAACCTGCGCCCGCAGGCGGCGCGTACAACTCGGCCATGCTCGTGAATGAAGCGGGGCGGCTCGTCGCGCAGTATGATAAGATTCGCCTGTTGCCGTTTGGCGAGTATGTGCCGTTGCCGCGCTGGTTTCCGCCCGCGTGGCTGGTGAGCGGCATCGTCGGAGATTTCACGCCGGGGGCGAACTACACGTTGCTGCCCGTCGGCGAGACACGCGTGGGAGTCTTTATCTGTTTCGAGTCGGCCTTTCCCTCAATCGCACGGACGTTCACAGACGCAGGCGCAGACGTGCTCATCAACATCTCAAACGACGGCTATCTCGGGCAGACGCCGGTGCTCCGCCAGCACCTCGCGAACGCCGTCCTGCGCGCCGTCGAAAATCGTCGCACCGTCCTGCGCGTGACGAACACAGGCATCAGCGCGCGCATCACGCCGCGCGGCGAAGTGTCGGATGCGACCGGCAGTTTTCAACCCGCCACGCGCACGTGGACCATCACGCGCGCCACGGGCGGGAAAACTTTTTACACGCGCCACGGCGACCTCTTCGTCGCCCTCTGCGCCGCCTTTAGTATTTTGCTTTTTGCCGGTAGCCAGTGGTCCGTTGTCCGTCGCAGATTCAAGCGCTAACGCGAGAGCCACATGCAACTGACAACCGGCTACCGACAGCGGACATTTTGGAGGTTTAATGATAGAGACTTTAACAGTTCAAGAGTTGCGGAGCAGTTACGACGACTTGCGCGCGCGCGTCGAGCAACTCGGGAGGTTTCTTTGATGTCGCGGCCAAACAGGAAGAGTTGAACCGAATCGAGGCGCAAGCCTCGGCGCAGGACTTCTGGAACGATCAGGAGGAGGCGCAGAAGTTGTTGCAGCAGCGCAGCCGTCTGGAACGCGTCATCAGTCGCCAGCAGAGTTTCGAGGCGGCGGTCGCGGACGCGGGCGTGCTCTTTGAATTCGCGGAGGCGGGCGAGGACGCCGAAAGTTTGCGCGAACTGCGCGCGCTCGTCGAGCGGCTCGAACGCGAGATCGGCGAGGCCGAAACCGAGATGTTGCTCGCGGGCGAGAACGATGTGCGCAACGCGATCTGCACCATCCACCCCGGCGCGGGAGGCACGGAATCGCAGGACTGGGCCGAGATGCTCCTGCGCATGTATCTGAAATGGGCGGAGCGACGCGGCTTCAAGACCGAAATCATCGACTACCAGCCGGGTGAAGAGGCGGGGATCAAAGGCGTGACGTTTCGCGTCGAAGGCGAATACGCTTACGGGCTGCTCGCGGCTGAGGCGGGCGTGCATCGTCTGGTGCGGATCTCGCCGTTCGATCAGGCGGCGCGGCGTCACACGAGTTTCGCGTCGCTGTTCGTCTACCCGGAGGTTGACGAGAACATCGAGGTCGAGATACAGGAGAAGGACTTGCGCGTGGACACCTATCGCGCCACCGGCGCGGGCGGCCAGCACATCAACACGACCGACTCCGCCGTGCGCATCACACACATTCCGACGAACATCGTCGTCCAGTGCCAGAATCAACGCTCGCAACACCAGAACCGCGCCGTCGCCATGCAAGTGCTGCGCTCGCGGCTCTACGAACTCGAACTGGAAAAGCGGCAGGCCGAAACCGCCGCGCTCGAAGCGAACAAGGCCGACATCTCGTTCGGCTCGCAGATCAGAAACTACGTCCTCGCGCCCTATCGTCTGGTTAAAGACGCGCGCACGAAGTTGGAGCGCGGCGACGTGGACGCGGTGCTCGCGGGCGATCTGGACGACTTCATCAAGGCTTATCTCCTGTCGCGACGCGCGGCATAAACGGGGCGGAGAGTTTCAAGTTTCAGGGTAAAGAAGGTTTCAAGTTTCAAGTTTCAGGTTTCAAGTCAAGAACAAAGAATTTCAGACCTGAAACCTGCAACCTGCAATCTGAAACTCAATCCTGAAACTTGAAACCTGAAACTTGAAACTTGAAAGATATGGCAACAACACAGACGGATACGCGGACGCACCAACTGCCGCTGCAATCACCGCAGCGTAACTCGCGGCGCAACGAGATCATCGCCATCGCGCTCTTCGCGCTCGGCCTGATGCTCACGCTCTGCCTCGTCTTCTTCAACCCGAACGATCCGTCTTTGAACTCCGCCGGACAGGAGGAGACGCGCAACCTCGTCGGCCCCGTCGGCGCATACGTCTCCGACGTGATGCTGCAATCCGTCGGCCTCGCCTCGTACCTGCTGCCGCTCCTTCTGTTCCTCGCCGCGTGGCGTCGCTTCCGCACGCGGCGCATACACGCGCCCCTCTCGCGCATCGCCGGACTCGTCACGCTCCTGATTTCGGCTTCGGGCATCCTCGCCCTCGTCCGTGTGCCGCTGCTCTTCGACGGGCGCGTCAGCGCGGGCGGCTTCATCGGCACGTTCGTCGCATCGAACCTGTCGAGCGCGTTGAACGGCGTCGGCGCGCTCGTCATCTTGCTCGCGCTCGCCGCCACGGGGCTGCTGCTCGCCACCAACTTCTCCTTCGCACGCGCTTACGAACGCGCCGTAGACGCCTTCGGCCACCCGTCAACCTTCCTCAACTCGCTCTCGACGCGCTTCAAGACGTGGCGCGCGGAGCGACGCGAGTTGGCCGCGCGACGCGCCGAACAGAGACGCGCCGCGCACGCCGCTCACGAAGAGACTGTCGCCGAAGAGAAACGCCTGCGCGAGAAGAAGACCGGAGCCGAACGCGTCGCCGCGTTCATGCGCGACACGGAGACGCCCGCGACTTCCACGACCATGACGACCACGACGACGCAGGCCACTTCCGCCAACGTCGCCATCCAACGCTCCGCCGCCGTCGCCGAGGCCGGTACGCCGCAGCCCACGTTCGAGGATGATGCGGGCGAAGCCTTCGAGGAGTTCGCCAACGCGAATGGCAACGCGCAGCTTTCGGACGACGCCAACGCACAGTCGAACGGCGGCGCGTCCGTCCGCAAGACGACCGCGAAGGCCAAAGACACCGTTAAGAGTCTCTCGCCGGATGCGCCGGTCGAAGAGGAAGACGAAGAGGTCGCGGAGATGGTCGCCTCCGTGTCGGTCGTGCGCACGGAGAGCACGGAAGAAGTCGCTCCCGGCAAGCAGAAGGAAGACAAGGCCACGCGCGAGGCTCGCCGCGCGGAGAAATACGCAGAGGCGATGAGCGGCTACAGCATGCCGAGTCTGGATTATCTGAACTCGCCGCCGCCGCGCCACGAACAGGCCGACGAGGAATTGCGCAACCTCGCCACGCGCGTCGCCGAGAAGTGCAAAGAGTTCAACGTGACGGGCAAGATCGAATACATCTGTCCCGGCCCCGTCGTCACGACCTATGAATTCAAACCCGACCCCGGCGTCAAGTATTCGCGCGTCACCGGCCTTGTTGACGACCTCTGCCTCGCGCTCAAAGCCGAGTCCATACGCATTGATCGCGTGCCCGGCAAGGCGCACGTCGGCATCGAAGTGCCCAACCACCAGCGCGACAACATCATGCTCCGCGAAGTGATCGAATCGCGCCATTTCAAAGATTCCAATTCCAAACTGACGCTCGCGCTCGGCAAGACGATTGACGGCTTGAACTACGTGGCAGACCTCGCGCGCATGCCGCACCTTTTGATCGCGGGCGCGACCGGCACGGGCAAGTCCGTCTGTCTCAACTCGCTCGTCGTCTCCATTCTCTACAAGGCGCGACCCGACGAAGTTAAGTTCATCATGATCGACCCCAAGCGTCTTGAGTTGGGACTCTACGCCGACATCCCACATCTCGCGACGCCGATCATCACCGATCCGAAGCGCGCGTCGAACGCCTTGAAGTGGGCGGTCGCGCAGATGGAGGCGCGCTACAAGGAACTCGCCAAGTGGGGCGTGCGCAACATCGACGGTTTCAACGTCGAAGTGATGCGCCGCAATCTGATCGAGGACTACGACGACGAGGGGCAACCGTGGAAGACGCTGCCCTACATCGTCATTATCGTTGACGAACTCGCCGACCTGATGATGACCGCCGGGCACGACGTGGAAGAGGCCATCACGCGTCTGGCGCAGATGGCGCGCGCCGTCGGCATCCATCTCGTGCTCGCCACGCAGAGGCCGTCCGTCGATGTCATCACCGGACTCATCAAGGCCAACTTCCCTTCGCGCATCGCCCTGCGCACGTCGTCCAAAGTTGACTCGCGCACGATCATCGACGCCAACGGCGCGGAGCAACTTCTGGGTCGCGGCGACATGCTGTTTCTTCCGCCCGGCACGTCGCGGCTGATCCGCGTCCACGGCGCATACCTCGACGAGTCGGAGGTCGGTCGTATCGTCGCTCACATCAAGGGGCAGGGCGAACCGCTCTACGACGAGACGATCACGCTCTCCGAGGAAGAGACGGGCGGCGCGAACGGTGCAGGCGGCGAACGCGACGAACTGTTCGAGCAAGCCCTGCGCATCTGCGTCGAGATGAAGCGCGCTTCCACGTCTGTCCTCCAACGCCGCCTGCGCATCGGCTATGGCCGCGCCGCCGCCATCCTCGACGGGATGGAGCGCGAAGGCTACATCGGTCAGGCCGACGGCGCGCGCCCGCGTCCCATCACCGGGCGCGCCTACGAAACCGTCTCTCATTGGGACGACCAACTGCGCGACGAGGGCTGAGACGATTGCGGATCGCGCACTTCGGAGTGCGGATTAAAGGGCATGTTTTTTTAATCCACAATGCGAAATCCGCACTCCGTAATGTTTCCGGCAACTTTTCCACAGCAACTGTGGAAAACCCTGTGGAAAAATCGCTTTTTGGCGTTACAAGTTCCTGAAAACTTTAGACTTCTAGCATTTTGCACACCTTCGCGGCAAAGTTTTGCATTCCTGTTTCAGAGGCCGTTAAAGCCGTGTACGCTCAACGATTTGAATGTCGCGATCAAGACCCTGCGAAGCGGCGCACGCGCTTTTTCCCGCTGGTGTTTTTCTGCTACGCGCTGGCGTTCGCGTGCGTCTCTTCGTGTGTTAAGTTGCCCCATCGCGCCGGAGTTGTAAGTAGTCTCACAACAACCGGACTCACACCCGCGCCCGCCGCGCAAACGACGACGCTCATCAACATCAACACCGCCTCGCGCAAAGAGTTGGAACGTCTGCCCGGCATCGGCGAAGGGCTGGCCGCGCGCATCGTCGAACACCGTGAGCGTCACGGAGCGTTTCGCCGCGTCGAACATCTCATCATCGTGCGCGGCATCAGCGAGCGACGCTTCGCCTCCCTGCGCGCCTTCATCACCGTCGGCTGAATTTGAACGGGTTTGACTGACTCGCTTTGAACGCTCAAGACGACCTGCGCCGCGCCGCGCGCGCCATCTTCGACACCACGCTCGTGAGCATGGACGCACGCGCCGCCGTCCGCCGCGCGCTCGACTTCACGAACGGGCGACTCCCCATCCTCGACACCGAATTCGACCTGAACGCGCGGCCACGCGTCATCTACTCGGTCGCCGTCGGCAAAGCAGCCGGTGCGTCGGCCTCCGCGTTGGATGAAGTGTTGGGCGACGCGCTCGCGTGCGGAGTTGTCTCCGCGCCGCCTTTGAGCATCGGGTTGTCCGGACGTTGGCGAGTCTACGCGGGCGGCCACCCGCTGCCGAATGAAGCGAGTCTCGACGCGGCACGCGCCGCCTTCGATCTTTTGCGCGCTGCCGATGCGCAAACACACGCGCTCGTCATCTTCCTCATCTCCGGCGGCGGCTCCGCCATGCTCGAATGGCCGCGCGACGAATCGATCACGCTCGCGGAGTTGCGGGCGGCAAATCGCGCGTTAGTCTCTTGCGGTGCGGGCATCGACGAGATCAACTCCGTCCGGCGCGCGTTCTCGTCCGTGAAAGGCGGCGGCCTCAGCGCACGCGCCGGACGCGCCGCGCAAATCTCGTTCATCATCTCCGACACTAAACCCGACGAGCCTTACAACGTCGCCTCCGGCCCGACTTTCGCTTTCTCGCACGAGTCGCTTGAGCCGTCCGAGATCGTCAGTCGTTACGGACTCGCGGCGCGCCTCCCCGCCTCGATCCTGCGCGTCGTCAACCAACCACGCGTCTCTCACACGGAGACGGCGCATCCTGCCGCACTACGCCGCCATCATGTGTTGCTCGACAACGAGCGCGCTCTGGTGCGTGCGGCGGAAGTTGCCGCCGCGCACGGCTTCGCGGTCGAGATCGCGCGCGACGTTTCGGAACAGGCGGTTGAAGAAGGCGCGGCTTTACTCGTCTCGCGTCTGTTCGATTTGCGAAGGAGGGAGAGAGGGCGTGCGGTGTGCCTGATTTCCGGCGGTGAGTTTTCTTGCCCGGTGCGCGGCGCGGGCGTCGGCGGGCGTAACGCCGAGACGGTGCTGCGGTGCGCATTCGAACTCGAAACTCACGCCGCGCGTTCATCGTCCGGCGCGGCAACAACGCGCATCGTCGCGCTCAGCGCGGGCACAGATGGTATCGACGGCAACAGCCCTGCGGCAGGAGCGCTGTGCGACGACACGACGCTTTCACGCGCCCGCGCACTTTCACTCGACGCACAAAAATTTCTGGAAGCCAGCGACGCCCATACCTTCTTCGCCACACTCGACGACGCCATCACGACCGGCGCGACCGGCACGAACGTCCGCGACCTCCGCCTCCTGCTAGCCAAATAGGTTTCAAGTTTCAGGTTTCAGGAATGAGTTTCAGGTTTCAAGTTTCAGGTTTCAAGTTCAAGACAAAGAACATCGAACCTTCAGACCTGAAACTTGAAACCTGAAACTTGAAACCTACTCCGCCCTCCCGAAGTCGTCGCTGAAACGCACGATGTCGTCTTCGCCGAGATATGCGCCGCGTTGAATTTCGATGAAGATTAATTTCTCCGCGCCGGGATTTTCGACGCGGTGCTTCGCCTCGACGGGAATGTCTATTGTGTCGCCCGCGCGCGCCGTGATCTCTTCGTCGTCGAGAGTCACCTTAGCCTCACCCGCCACCACCATCCAGTGCTCCGCGCGCTGCGCGTGCTTCTGGTAACTCAGACGCTTCCCCGGCAAGACTTCGATGCGCTTGACCTTAAAGTTCGCGCCCTCGTCGAGCACCGTAAACGACCCCCACGGGCGTTCATCATAAAGTGGCGACGCGTTCCCCGTCCCGGATTCTGGCATGCTTAGCCCCCTGCATTGATTTATTCGCAACTCCTGCGACGCGCACGGACTTCAATCAACGCGACGCTCATCCGCTGCCGGATGGTTCAAACAATTTACACGCACAAAGTTTCCCTGTCACCTGAGGGGAGGAAAGGGTGGTATCCCTTCCCGTATCGATCATTCACGCACAAAAGTTTCGACCCTTAAATCTGCGCCGTCGGTGCTGATCGTGATCGTGCCGCTTCGCCCGGTTTGTAGAACTTGCGCGCCGCTCGCGCGCCAGCGTTCGAGGATGCTCGCGTGCGGGTGGCCGTGCGGGGATTCGAGGCCGACCGAGATGACGGCGAGGCTTGGCCGCGTCGCGCTGACGAACGCTTCGGTCGAAGAGGTGCGGCTACCGTGATGCGCCACCTTGACAACGTCGCTGCGTAGGTCGTCGCGCGCGGCGACGAGTGCGGCCTCCGCGTCGCGCTCGATGTCGCCCGTCAGGAGGAACGCGCGCGAGCCGTAGCGCACGCGCAACACGAGCGAGTCGTTGTTCTCGGATAACGCCTGAGTCTCTTCGCCCGCGCGCGGCGGCCACAGCACGTCCACCGTCGCCGCGCCGAACCTGAGCCTGTCGCCGCGCCCGATGAGTTCGACCGGCACGCGCTCGCCCCGGAGGGTATTCGTGAGGCGCGCTGACTCCGCCTCGCCCGCGTCGGCGCGACCTAAGAAGGCGGCGCGCACTTTGAAGTTATGCGCGATGTCGTTCAGACCACCCATGTGATCGGCGTGCGCGTGGGTTGCCAGAATGTAATCAACCCGCGCCCGCCCGCGCCACCACAGGTACTCCGACACGACCGCTTCGCCGATGCCGCGCGCGTCGCGCTCGAACCGCGCCGGAGACTCGCCCTCAACTTCGCCCGCAGCCGCCCTGAACTCCGCGCGTCCGCCCGCGTCAACTAACAGCGTCGCGCCGTTCGGGAATGTCAACAACGCGGCGTCGCCCTGTCCCACGTCGAGCAGGTCGAGTCGCAAACGCCCGTCGGGTCGTCCCTCGCTGAACGGGTGCAGCACCATCAGCGCAAGGCAGAGAGCCGCGCCCGCCCATGCGACCCGGCGCGTCCATCGACGCCGTGTGCGCCCCGCTCTTTCCGGCGTAGACGCGCCCGGTCGCAAAGGTCGCCAGCGCGCGAGGCTGAAGAGCAGGACGGCGAGCGGCACGTAATACAAGACGTAGATCGCGGCGGCGCGTCCCGTGTATTCCGGCAGCCTGAACGAGGCCACACCCGCTTGCGCGAACGGGTCAACGCTGCGCGTCATCAGCCAGTTCATCCGCTCCACCAGCCACACCAGCGGCCACGCCGCGCTCGCGCTGAACGACGCCACCAACATCGCCGCGAGCGCGCCGAGCGAGGACACCGCCATCAGCACGCCGACGAAGATGTTCAGCAACACCGACACGAGCGACACGCGATGAAAGTAGACGACGAACAACGGCAGCAATATCACTTGCACGCTCGCGGAGACGACCATCGCGCCGAAGACGTAACGCACTAACGCTTGCGCATGCCAACGCGCCAACTTGACGCCCGCGCGCGTCTTGAAGAGACGGTAGCTGTAGACGTTTCGCGCCAACTCGCGCCGCCACGCGCGCTCGTTCCAGAACAGAGTCTCGCCGAGCACGCGAAACCAGCGCGGGCACGCGGGCGGGCGCGGCGTGGCGCGCGTCGGATGCCACGCGCCGACCGCGCGTAAGCGTTCCATGAGCGGCCAGCCGAGTGCGACGATGCCGAGCACCGACATAAACGTGAGTTGAAACGACGGGTCGAAAAGCTCTGCGGGACGGAACGCGAGCAGCACGAGCGACGCGCCGCCAAGCGCGTTCAGGGCCGCTCCGCGACGCCCGACGAGGGGCGCGAGGACGATCATGGTGAACATCAACGCAGCGCGTACCACCGACGCTTCCGCGCCGACCGCCAGCGTGTAAAGCCACAACACGACGCACGGCACGGCGAACTGCAAGGCGCGCCGCCCCGTCAGTCGTCTCATCAGGAGCAGCACGAGGCCGCCGACGAAACTGATATGGAGGCCGCTGATCACGAGCACATGAAACGTGCCCCCCTCTCGAAAACGCTCCGCGCTCGCGCGCGACAGCCCGTATTGATTACCCAAGAGCGCGGCTTGCAACACGCCCGCCGTCTCCGCCGAAAAAAGTTCCCACATGCGCACGCGCAAATTCTCGCGCCACGCCTCAAGCCACACGAGCGGCAACGCGGCGCGCTCGTCGTCGAGTCTTTCCACGAGCAGCGGGCTTTTGATTGCGCCCTTCGCGTCCACGCCGCGCCGTTCCAAAAATTCCGTCAACGAACCGCCGCCCGGATTACGAAACTTCTCCGCGCGTTCGAGCGCGACGAGCACGCGCACATGCGCTCCGCGCCGCAACTCCAACTCCTCATAGCCGACACGCGCCAGAGCATCGCGCACGGGTACGAACAATTCCACCGCGCCCGTCGTCGCATGCTCCGTCTCCCGCGCGCGCAGACGCTCGACGCCGAGCGTGAGATAAAAACCGTCCGGTGCAAACTCCGGGGCGCGTCTGACCACGCCCGTAACCTCTACCGGGTCGCCCGAAGCGACGCGCCCCTCTTCATACAGACGCCGCACGCGTTCGACGCCGATACCGCGCCGTTCAACTCCGGCGAACGACGCGCCGACCGCTGCGAACGCGATCAGGATGCACACCGTCGCCGGTGTGGGTCGTCTTCGGTTGAACGCGGCGAGGGCGAGCAGCGTCGCGAGTGCGCTTGAAAGCAGGGAGATGAAAAGCGGCGGCGAGGTCAGGCGCGCAAGCAGGATTCCGGCGGCGAAGCAGGCCGCCAGCAGCGCGAGCGGGTGAGGATTGAAAGACGGTCTGTGAGAAACCGTCGGCGTGTCCGGCAAGTTTTTTTCAGCCTTTGATCAAGTTGTTGCGATCTTTGATCTCTACCGGCCTGTCAGACTTTCTTCGTCAACTTCGTGAGTCCCGCCACGGCTGCCGCGAGGTTCGACGGATCGACGGGTTTATGAATGTGTGTCTGGTAACCGGCGGCGAGCGCGCGGCGTCGATCCTCGTCTCTGACGTAAGCCGTCAACGCGGCGGCGGGGATGTCGCCGCCCTGCTCCGGCGTGAGCGCGCGCACATGTTCGATGAGCGCGAAGCCGTCTTCGCCCGGCATCCCCAGATCGGAGACGAGCACGTCGGGCTTCCACTCCAACAAGGCTTTCAACGCGTCGGGACTCGAACCGGCGGCGCGCACGCTGGCTCCGTATTGATCCAACGCCGCGCATAAAAGTTCAAGCGTGGCCGGTTCGTCGTCAACTACGAGCACGCGCAGCCCGGTCAAATCCGAAGCACCGGATTGAACGTCGCCCCCCGCTCCCGTCACGGTTCGCCCGGGCGCGGAATCGGACGGAAGTTGCGCCGTCGTTTCAGGCGTAGACGCCAGCGGCAACCGCACGGTGAACGTCGCTCCCTTGCCCTCGCCTTCGCTTTCAGCCGCAACCGTGCCGCCGTGCAGTTCGACCAGATGACGCACAATCGACAGACCCAAACCCAACCCGCCGTAGGAGCGCGTCATCGACGAGTCGGCCTGCCTGAATCGTTCAAAGACGTAAGGCACAAACTGCGCGTCAATGCCGATGCCGTGATCACGCACACGCACCTCAAGGCGCGAATCAACGCGCGCCAGCCGCACCTCGATCCGCCCCTCGGCGGGCGTGAACTTGATCGCGTTCGCAAACAGATTCCAGATGACCTGCTGCAAACGCTCCGGGTCGCCGACGACGACTCCGGCGGCCTCGTCGAGTTCAAGCGTCAGCGTGATGTTTTTGGCCGCCGCCGCCGGATGCAGGGTGTCTATCACCGCCTTGATGATCGGCGCGAGCGCGAGCGGTCTGGGGTTCATGTTCAACTTGCCGGAGATGATGTGCGAAACGTCCAGAATGTCGTCAATGATCCGTTTCTGCGCGTGCGCGTTGTGCTCGATGGTCTTCATCGCCTTGCGGACGTTCTGTTCTTCGAGGTTGCCGGAGTTGAAGAGCGCAGCCCATCCGAGAATCGAGGTGAGCGGCGTGCGCAATTCGTGAGAGACGGTGGAGAGGAATTCGTCTTTGAGCCGTGCGGCGGTTTCGGCTGCGCTGCGCGCCGCGCGCTCGCTCTCCAGCAACTGCTCGCGCTCCTGCGCCGCCCGCCTGCGCTCGCTCACGTCGTGGAAGACGATGATGACGCCGATCATACGACCGTTGTGATCCTTGATCGGAGCGCCGCTGTCTTCGATCTGGACTTCCCTGCCGTCTCTGGCGATCAGCGTGGTGTGATTGGCAAGCCCGACGACGACGCCCTCACGCATGATCGTGACGAACGGGCTTTCGACCGACTCGCGCGTCTCTTCGTTGACGATGTGGAATACTTCGTCGAGCGGCTTACCCGCGGCCTCGCGCGTCGTCCAACCTGTGAAGGCTTCGGCTGTCGGGTTGATGAAATTGATCGAGCCTTTGATGTCGGTCGCGATCACGGCATCGCCGATGCTCGACAGCGTCACCTGCAACCACTCTCGCTGTTCGCGCAGACGCTTCTCCGCGCTCCGTCTCGAACTCGCGAACAACACCAGACTCACGAAGAGGATGAGCCGGTTAAAAACCACGAACGCGACTTTCGACGTGAACGGTACGCTGGAGAAGTAGTCCAGCGTCAGTTCAAACGCGAGGGCAACCAACAGCCCCGGCCCCCGCCCCAGATACCACGCGCTGGCGATCATCAACGCGATGACCAACGGCGTCACGTCGAACCTCAACGCAAACGCGCGCTGAAGCCCGACGGACAGCAACAGCAGCAGCCCGAACGACCCCAGCGCCAACCCGTAACGCAGCGCGCCTGATCCTATCTCTTTCGCCATCGTGAATTATCCGAACCGGAATTCTCCACCGACATCCACTTACAAGGCGACTTGCGGCGAGGCAACGATTCGCCAGTTTAACCCAACAACCGATATTTTCAAGGACTCTTGGCCGAAGTCGGCAGCCCCACAGCCCTAATCTCCGCCTGTGGGGCGGATTAAATCAAAGGTGGAAGCAGCTGTCAGTTCCAAAAGTCTAAGCAACTACACGCCCCGAATCCCGCCGTTTTCACACAAGTGGCCGCAACCGGCCACAACACCTCACGCTACCAGTTCTCATTTCCACAACAGTTCATGCAACCAGTTTGGAGGTCTTAAATGAGCCGTTCCATGCCCTTAATCCACCGCGGCCTCACCGCGACCCGCATATACCCCGGTGCCACCCGACCGGAAACCCTCGGTCGTGAGACCGACCGCGCCGCCAGCCCGGGTTCCGCCGCGCTCATGCGTGACTTCTTCGTCATCCTAGACTTCGACCTCAACGTCCAGTATTATCAACGTCAGCCGGTGTCCGTCACGTACACCGACCCCACAGGCGCGAAGAGCGCTTTCACTCCCGAATTTCTCATCACCTATCGCAGAGACATCGTGCCCGCGCGCCGGATGCGCCCGCTTCTCTGCGACGTGATGACGCGTCAGGACGTGTTTGAGAACTGGGCGACCCTCAAGCCCCGTGTGCGCGCAGCACACCGCTACGGCCGCAGACGGAAGTGGCAATACCGACTGCTCACCGAGCGCGAGATCAGGACGCCCTACCTTGATAACGCCAGATTCCTGCTTCCTTATTGCAGACTGGAGACGGACTGGGAAGGCTCGCGCCCCCTGCTTAGGACTCTCCGCGAGTTGCGCCAAGCCGACCCCGAGGCGCTGCTCGCCGCATGCGCCACTGGTGAGGAACACCGAGCGGAGTTGACGCCTCTGCTATGGCACCTCATCTCCATCTGGCAGATCGGCGCAGACCTGACTGAGCCACTTACGATGCGCAGCACCATCTGGTCGAAAGATTGAGGACGCATGCCGGTTAGGAAGATACCAACGAATCGCCGCAGCATGACCGGACTGGTCGCCAGCCGGAAGAATGATCGGATGACCGGCTTCGAGTCATCGCTTGAGCGCGACTTTCTCCTGCTCCTCGACTTCGATCCCGCCGTCGCCCGTTACGAAGAGCAGCCAGTCCGCATCAAGTACGTAGATGCCACAGGCCGCCGTCGCACATATACGCCGGACGTGCTTGTCTATTACCACGGCGACCTTGCCGCGTCGGCCGACACCCGGCCCCTGCTATGCGAAGTCAAGTACCGCGAAGACCTATTCGCCAACTGGAAAGAGTACAAGCCTAAAATTCGTGCTGGCCGCGCCCACGCCTGCGGACAGGGGTGGCGCTTCAAGATCGTCACCGAGCGCGAAGTCCGCACGCCCTACCTAGAAAATGCCAAGTTCCTGCGCCCTTACCGCAGGATCGAAACTAATCAAGAAGACACGGCACTGCTGCTCGACACGCTCAGGGAGATGGAAGAAGCCGACCCTGAAGGCATGCTTGCGGCCGTTTACCACGACCGGATGAGGCGCGCAGAACTGCTCCCGATGCTGTGGCGCTTGCTCGCAGACGGGCACATCACCGCAGACCTGAGTCGGCCGCTCACGATGCGAACGCGCATCAGGATTGCCGGCTCACCGGAACGAAAAGGAGTTTTGCCACCGCCATGAGCGACTCGATCATCATCATCCCCGGAGCCATAGTCGGGTACGAGAACCGCCGCTGGCTCATCACTCACCTGCTCGACCTGGAGAACGTCTTAGCCAAGGACGAGGTGACGGGCGCGACCGAACGTCTCGCCATTAAAGACTTGACGCTGCCGCCGAGCACCGGGCCAGTCGGAGACGACCCAGAAGAGCGCGGCGACACAGAACTCGTTCTCGTCCCTGACGAAGACTGGCAGGAGGCGCAGCGCCGGTTCTCCATCATCCGCCCGCTCCTCTCACTTCCGCGTCGGACGAAGCCGATGGTCGCCGAAGTCGCAGGTAAGGCTAACATCCACGTCGTGACGCTCTATCGTTGGATCAAGTTATACGAGCAGGCTGAGCGTGTCTCGGCGCTCCTACCGACCCACCGTGACGGCGGGCGCGGACAGAGCCGACTCACCCCCGAGGTGGAAAAGATACTCAACGCCACAATCGAAGATTTCTACCTGAAGAAGCAGAAGCGCTCCGTCGGTAAGACGTGCAAGGAGGTTGAGCGGCGCTGCAAGAATGCCGGGTTGGAGCCGCCTCACTCTAACACCGTGCGTAAGCGAATCGCGGCGCTCTCCGAGGAGCGCAAGCTCAAGGCGCGCTCAGGCGCGAAGGCCGCGCGCGAGAAGTTCGCGCCCGTGCTCAGCCACTTTCCGGGCGCAGATTGGCCGCTTGCCGTCATACAAATCGATCACACCCTGCTCGACATCATTCTAGTGGACGACATCTACCGCCGCCCCGTCGGCCGTCCGTGGATCGCGCTCGCCATAGATGTGTTCAGCCGCATGGTCGTCGGCTTCTACATTTCCTTCGACCCGCCCGACGCTATGAGCGTGGGGCTGTGCATCGCGCACGCCATCCTGCCGAAAGAGAAGTGGCTGGCGAAGTACGACATCATGACGCCGTGGCCGTGCTGGGGCATCCCGAGGATCATTCACGCCGACAACGCCAAAGTCTTCCGCGGCAACATGCTCAAGCGCGCCAGCGAGGAGCACGGCATCGACCTCCAGTGGAGGCCGGTCGCCACGCCGCACTGGGGCGGCCACATCGAACGACTGCTAGGCACATTCCTCCGAGAGATTCATGACCTGCCGGGGACGACCCAGTCCAACCCGAAAGAGCGCGGCGAGTACGACTCCGAGAAGGAGGCTGCGATGACACTCTCGGAGTTTGAGAAGTGGCTCGCCACCTTCATCGTCGAAATCTATCACCAGCGCGTTCACAGCAGTCTGAAGATGAGTCCCGTCAGGAAGTACGAGGAGGGTATCTTCGGCACGTCCGACAAGCCGGGCACCGGGCTACCGGCCCGCATCACGGACGAAGATCGACTGCGCTTGGACTTCATGCCTTACATCGAGCGCACCATCCAAGGCTACGGCGTCGTGATCGAGGAGATTCACTACTACCACGACGTGCTGCGCCGCTACATCAACGCCAAAGACCCTGACAATCTGAAGAACAAACGGCAGTTCATCTTCAAGCGCGACCCGCGCAACATCAGCCAGATTTATTTCTACGACCCGGAGGTCAGGCTGTACTACGCCATCCCGTACCGAGACACTTCACACCCGCCGATGAGCATCTGGGAGTTGCGTGAAGTGCGGCGGCAACTTGAAGCGGAGGGCTACGAGAACGTCAACGAGCAGTTGATCTTCGACGCCTACGAGCGGATGAGGCGGCAGGAGGAGGAGTCTGTGCGCGAGACGCGGAAGGCGCGGCGCTCGCGCCAGCGCCGGGCGGCGCACCAGCAGGTCGTCCCGCCGAAGACCGCCGAGGAGTACACGCCGTTCGACGGCGACGGCTTCCCGACCGCGGAATCTATTCCCGACATCGCGCCCTTCGAGGAGATGGAAGAACTAGGCTAGGCTGCTTCGACCTCACTGCCAACCGCAAGGCTGTCGGGCGCGCTGAGAGTGGCTCTATTAGGTCTGCTTCTTGGCTGACTATCGCGCGGGCAAACCGCTGGCGCATATCAAAGATCATCTGGATGACGCGCGCTGGCGCGTCAGGTCATGATTTATGCACAGGATTCAGGTAAATTAGCGACACCCCTTTGTGGATCTTTACTCGTCAGGCTGTGAGAGCTTCGTCCCTTGAGTTAATGCGTCTTCAACCTTTTCTCTCACTTTCTTGCCGAGTTCGATGGGTGTTTCTCGTCCGTTTTCATCCACTTCGTGGGCGCTCAACACAATCCCGAATCGGTGCGGATATTTCTCCTTTCTAATCTCGGGGAAGTCGATGCTCTCGCCGTAGACGAGCGCCCTGACCTTGCCGCGGCCACCTCTCTTCAATAAGGTGATGGAGTACTCTGTCGCGGGCACGCCGCTGGTGCTCGTTTTAAGAATGTGCGTGTACGCACGGTCGCTGTCAGGATCAAGCAACGACCGAAAAGTTCGTCTCGAACTCGTCCCTTCGTTTATGAGGTCGGGCTCACTGTTGTATTCGAGCAAATCCAGAAAACTATCATTCACCTTCTCGAACTCGTTATCGCTGTTGAGACGGACGTAAGGGTTAGTCGCGTATGTCATGACCCTATCCACCGTCTTGGCCAATTCAGAAATCTCCTTCTTTAGCAGCAGGTAGTCCTGGAAAATATTTAAGGTCACCGCTAAAAAGACCATGAAGCCGACACACATGTACACGATGCGCCAAGTCTGTTTGCTCCAGAACCGATTCAAATCAATGCTGACTAGCATCAGCTCGACGTTGCGGGACTTATTATCCGTCATGGTTGTTTTCCAAGGGATGGTGTACCTGAGTATTTGCTCGTTCGGGGAATCTTGCGAAACAATCCTGCCGAGCAGTCCCGCCTGATTCGCTTTCTCTCTGCCTAATCTGTCGGCAAACCACTGGAAATCTTTCGGCAGTTCGCCAATGATGCCACCCTCCTCGTTGATGTTGAGGGTAGCCCCTTGGTATGTTTTTGTGCTGTCGTCGGGTTGTAGCGCCTGTAAGCGGGATTCGACCTCCCCCCGCAGCCGGTCTTCCCTAGCGTCAAGGCACAGTACGCCGTAGCGCCGGTTTGGCAGCTTGAAGGCTTTGCTGTAAGTCTTGACTAACCCGTGGCCGCCGAGATCGATGTAAGGCTCGGAGATGTAATGGAGCTGGTAGGGCGGATTAGTCTCTTCGTCGGGCTTTTTTTTGAGTTCGCTTACCGCTTCCCAGAAGTACGCCCGGTCGGTAAAGTTGTAATACTTGTGGAACAGCTTCTCATAAAAACTGCGCTGGTCTGGTTTGCCGTTGGAGCGGATTAGCATCAACCCCGACTCGGTAATAAAGTAGGCTTGAATCACTGGACGCCCGTCGAGCTCCTGAAGGTCCAGTTCCTTCATCTGGTTGACGAGCTGCGCCGCGAGGGTCAAATCCAAAACGATGTCCGGGTTGTGTGTGAGTGCTTCTTTTAACCCTTTGGGATCATTCTCGTACAACGGCACATAGTTCAGCCCCTTGCGACGCAGCGCCGTGGCCGGAAGAAAAAGAAAGAAGTCTTTGTCCCCGGCGATGATGGCCTGACTGGTGGGCGCGTCCTTTGTCTTAATGGATGGGTCGTTGATAACCTGAAGCCTTAGCGGATTGGGGACAGCGATGGAATAAATAGGTGTTGGTGTCGGTGTGAGGCTTGGTGTCGGTGTTGATTTCGGGTCTGACGGCTCTGTTGCTATGACTGCCTTGACCAGCCTTTTTACCTCTTCGACCTCCAGTTCAACTCTTCTATTTTCTTCGGCATCTGACGCGCTAGGTTTTTGCTCACGTGGTTTTTCAACTTCCGCTCTTTGTTTATCTACCAGTTTGGCGATCTCCCCGATCGTGTCCCTAATCTCAGCTGCCATCGCCGCGTCCTTAGGATCAGACCGGCCCGACTCAGGCTCTATCCTTCCTAAAAGGTACGCGCCGAGTCCCTTGTGCTGCCAGACTGTGTTGTCGAGTTTCGCCGCCAGGCTTGCCTCGATGCGTTTGCTAAGCTCGGTCGAGCGCTTCTCCCATTCGCGAAAGTGGTAAATGGCGAAGAGGAGGCCGAGGACGGCGAGCACGACCTGACCGATGACGGCTATACGGCGGAGTAGCTTCCTCAGCGTGGACAGAACCTCCACCAGCGAGGCGAGCTGCCGCGGCAGTAATTTCGTCACCTGCTCGGTCACATTGTCCATGTCATCTGAGTGAGGCATGTGAGTTCCCTCCTAAATGATTTGACGACTACGTTGTAGGCAGTGACCCGTCCTTCTGCGGTAAGGATCGCGCGTCATCGTGCTGAAGAGATTTCCCTGCGATGCGGCCTTTGTGTGTCAGTTAATCGGCGTGCCCGCGCCATGTAGAACGGATCCGGCCCACTAATACGGCTGGCAACGTACACTTGTCTTCATAGACGCACATCTCTCCGCATGAACTGAGACTTTCAACTCAGAGTTCTCTCATTGCTGCTCCGCCCTATGCTCGTTCTGATAAATTCGTAGCAACCTTCATACCTTAACGTCGAAATCGTGAAGCACCAGTGAGATTAGTTTGAGAGATCACAAAAATGCTGGGCTTTAGACTAATAGCGAAAAATCTATTTAGAAGCTAGGGAACATATATCCAGTAGCGAGCCTCTATTGGAATTCGTGCCGAAGTTAGTTGGCTTCCTGCTCCACATCATTAAATACAAAATAGTATAGTTGCATACGAAATGGTTGGTTCTGACGTGGACAGAAATAAACAGCTCTTGCATTTTGTATTGCCTCAAATACTTTGTTTTGGGCAAAGCCCAGACCAACAAACTATTACCTCATACCAGACGTTGACACCCTTACTGCCCAAGTCTATTTTTACTTTATTCTTCGGGTTATAGTGAGGCTGTATAAATTGGCAGGAGCAATTGCCGGGTTTCATCAGCGGCGTATTAGCTTCGCTGATGGCGATGGCTATCGGGGCGCTCTTGAAGCGGGCTTACCCTACGTTGAAAGAATCTCTGAGTAGGAGGGTAACCACATTAAAAGAATGTCTGAGTAAGATGGTAGCCGCAGCCCGTCTAACAATCTCGAGAATCTCAACTTCGCTTAACGAAATCTCTTTCCTCGCCGTAGCTAAACGAAAACTCACTAGCTTCGCACAAGTGGTTGTGATCGGGGTCTGTAGACTTGCCGGTTTTTGCTTTTGGGCGTTCCTCATCTATTTGCAGATCAACCAAATTACGAACAGGCCCAATACTGTTCGGGCTCATACTCCCGCTACGGTAGTCTCCGACACGTACTACTGCCCGACGCCGACGGGCGGCTTTTATGCCGGTAACAGAATAGAACCCGAATGGCGGGCGGGTGTGTCACCCCGCAACTGCCCTCAGGGTTATGGCGTCCGCTCTGGGTATCCGACTTACTCCGCCTTGTATGCGACCGAAAGCACGCCCGCATCCGATTGCCCTCCGGCGCGAAAGGGTAGAAAGAGTAAAAGAGCGGTCCGACCCTGCACAGTAGAAAATCCCCCTGTCGCCGAATATATAGGCGGCGACGACTTAGCACGTTAGTTTCGCGGTACGATGATTCTATCGCGCTGATCGTCAACCAGACTTCAACTTCCTGACGAACACCACTGGGTCGAAGCCGAGCACCTCCGCCATCTCCAGGAACTCCACTACGTCCATCCGCCGCGTCCCCAGCTCGCACTTCGAGACATAGGTCTGCGGGCGGCCTAACCTATCAGCCACCTCCTGCTGCGACAGCCCGCTCTTCCTGCGCGCCTCCACCAACATCTGCTGGAAACGCCCGTAGGTCTCCTCGGAACCTGATTTCATGGCGCTCTCATCGGGAGATTTTCAAGCCCCAGAAACGTCCTGTTTTAACCCCGCCTATGTCGTCAAAATAACTCTTCCCTTCTAGCCGATTTTGGACTAAGATGCAGCCCTCCCGTTTCACGCATAGAACGGCGTGCAATCCCCAAAACAGCGTTGAAACCTTAACTGCCAGAGTCTACCCGCTAACTCTCCAGGGTGTCCAGATGCTTAGGCGAATCTTCATGGACGTAGAATCGGTGCCTCCGCCGGAGGAGTGGCGGACCCACATAAAGCCCGAGATAGTCCACAAGCTCTGCCGCAGGGGCTTTTCGGCATCCGACGACGACGGCGCCGACATCTGCACCGTAGAGCAGTTCCGCCGCCTGGCGCTGCACGCCGAGTACGGCCGCGTGCTCGCCATCGGCCTCATCATCGAGCACGATTGGCAGGTCGCGCACTATGGGCTGCTGGGGCGCGAGCGTCCTTCAGGTCGGTTCCACCTCGACGAGCGCCGCACCTTGCGCGCCTTTTGGCGTTTGTTGCATGATTTTAACGTGAGCCGCGACCTCATCATCGGCCACAACGTCTTGGACTTCGATTTGCCTTTTCTTTACAAGCGCTCACGAATCAACCGTATTCACCCGAGCATTCTCCTGAACTTCGCACGCTACAAGAGCGCGCCCGTCTACGACACGATGCGCGAGTGGGCGCACTGGAACCCACAGGCCCCGCTCGTCTCGCTAGACCATCTCTCCGACATCCTCGGCGTCGGCCTCTCCAAGCTCGACGGCATGGACGGCGGCAGCGTCTACGACGAATACCTGGCCGGCAACCACGCCCGCGTGGCGGCCTACTGCCTGCGCGACGTGGAGATCGCACGGGCCATCTACTACCGGATGGTCTTCCCCGAAGGCCCCGAACCGCAGGGACTAGCTACCAGTCATGAGTGACGAATACGCCTACCTGAACGACAGCGCCAGGGGGGCGCTGAAGCTGACGAATGAGGAGCGCATCGCCCGGATACGCGCGGCACGCTGGATTGGCTATACGCGCGCCAGGGAGATTCGTGAACAGCTCGAAGAACTGCTCACGCACCCGAAGAGCCACCGGATGCCTAACCTGCTGATCTACGGCGACACGAACAACGGGAAGTCGATGATCGTCAACCGCTTTTACGACCAGCACACGGCCTACGATAACCCCGCTGGCGACGGGGCCGTAGTCCCCGTGCTCCTCGTCCAGTGCCCGCCCATACCGGATGAAGGCCGCTTCTACAACACCATTCTTGAAGCAGTCTACTCGCCCTACAAGGCGAGTGACCGGCCGGACAAGAAACAGTTCCAGGCGATCAAGATGCTGCGGCGCGTCCGCCTCAAGATGCTCATCCTAGACGAGATTCACAACCTCATCGCGGGAAATCTCAACAAGCAGCGCCACTTCCTCTACACGCTCAAGTACCTCGGGAACGAGCTACGTATCCCCATCGTCGGCGTCGGGACTAAGGACGCCTTGGTCGCGCTCCAGACCGTCCCCGAGATGGCGAACCGCTTCGAGCCGGCCCACCTGCCGCGCTGGGACATGGGAGCCGAGTACTTGAAGCTGCTCGCCAGCTTCGAGCGGATGCTGCCTCTGAAGAAACCGTCGAACCTTGTGGAGACGGGGCTTGCAATCAAGCTGCTCTCGATGAGCGAAGGACTTATCGGCGAACTCTCCGCGCTCCTGGTAAAAGCCGCGGTGAAGGCCATCAAAAGTGGCGACGAGCAGATCACCATCGGGCTACTGAACTCTCTCAAGTGGATACCGCCATCGAAGCGCAGGTGAGCAATGCGAGGTAGGGCTGGAGCAAGAGGGCTGTCGGGCAGGCTATGGCCCGCGCACATCAAGCCGCAGCCGGACGAGCTACTGTCGTCCTGGCTGGTACGTCTGGCAATGGAACACGGGATTAAACTTCACACTTTCTGCTCAATAATCTGGCCGCGAAAGCAGATATGGAACCGGGACATTGATAGGTCGGCGGATACAGAATTGCTGCAAACGCTGTCCGACAAAACCGCCACGCTGGTTGAGCGCGTGCGCGCCACAACACTCGCCGCCTACGAAAGCGTACTCTACGAGGAGCACAAGAGCCTCGGCCCAGCTGCCTGGATTACTCCTGTGGGAATCTACCATCGCACCCACACGAAGTGCGGTCAACAATTCTGCCCAAGCTGTTTAGCAGAGGATAAAGAGCCTTACTACCGTCGGAAGTGGCGGTTAGCTTTCATGGTGGCGTGTGAGAAACATCATGCCCTGCTCCACGACCGTTGCCCCCAATGTTGCGGTGCCGTCAATTTCCATCGTGACGAGCTGGGCAACTTCAAGAAGTTCGCGGCCGAATCTCTGACTACTTGTAACCACTGCGGCTTCGATCTGTGCACGGCCAGTGAGACGGCACTACCCCTCCCGGTCACGTCAGCCGAAGTAAAATTCAACGCTGACCTTTTAAGCGCGATTGATACTGGCGTGGTGCAGGTAAGTGAAGGTGTTTTTACATACTCGCATCTGTACTTCGCGGCTTTACGTCAAATAATGAAAGTTATGGCGATGCACGACGCCCGCGTAGATAGGTTAAGGCGGGCTATATGTAGCACTTTTGACGTAGCGCCCTATACGCCCCCGGCCTCCCGGCCGCGCCCGGACGTGCAGGAACTAGACGCCACCAATCGAAGGCGCTTGCTCTCACTCGCCCGATGCTTACTGGAAGAATGGCCGAGCCGGTTTATTGAACTTTCGAGGAAATACAAGGTGTGGAGTTCGCTCTGGTTAAGAAACCTTGAACCTGGCGCACAAGAGCGCCCACGAAGTGCTCCGTTCTGGTACTGGAGCGTTGTACATGAGCATCTGTACCGCGCTAAATACTGTCCATCTGAAACAGAGACTATCGCGGCTATCGCCCACCTGAAGCAGCGGGGGATGATTTTGAATAAATCGTCTCTCTCTCGCCTGTTAGGGATTTCCGTGATACGCCGAAAAGTTTTTCCGTGCTAGTTCAATACGAACCCATCTCGCGCACCGATATGTGGCGCGTTGCAAGAAGTCCATCTCCCGCTGCCTCGGCACTCCGACGTGTTTCGCAAACGAAAATCCAAGCCTAGTCTAATCGCGTCCCTGTGCCTCGGGTAGGCACTTCTCCCCTGCCTTCTCACGCTTGCTCCCGTAAGTGGCTCCGTCAAACTTTTTATGTCATCGTCGGCGACCGGCCGCCACCCTCAGCGGCACCCGCGCGTGGACGCCCGTATGAGGTCAGGCCACCCGCCTGCCGCGCAGTTGAACCAAGTGACTGAGGTGCTGCCGCGCTTGTCTTGCACCACGATGCGGTCTGGGTGTCGCTCGGTAATGCGCCACTGCTCGCTGTAGCCGGTGGCGCTGCTCAGGGAAATCTCGTCCTCGTCCGCCGTGTAATCAGCCCTGTAAATCTGGTTGGACTGCCAGCCGAGCGTGCCGATGCGCTGCCAGTGGCGGATTTCGACCGTGCGGCGGCCTGCCGCTTGGGCCTGTGTGAAGTCGTAAGTCCTGACCGAGTTATCGGCGATGAGCCACATCCACCCTTGCAGCAGGAAGTCAGGGGTCGTGTCCGCCCGACCGCCCCCGCTGCCTCTGTACCCTTCATTACTTTGTGATCTATTTACGACCGATCTATTAGCAATGGTGGAATTAAAATTTGTGGACTTATTTACGACGGATCGGTTGGTGATAGACGAGTTAAGATTCGTGGGCTTACGCCAGAGCCAGAAGCCCACCGCTATCACGGAGAGTGAGATCGCCCCGAGGATGAGAACCCCGCCCAGCGCGACGATAATGCCTACCCCGCCAAGCCCCTTAGTCTTACGCAAAGGGATCGTGCCTAATGGTTGCCAGCCGGCCATCCCGTGACGCCAAGCTAGGTCTTGAGCGGAGCACGTACCGGCCTTCAGCCAACCGGCGACGACAGATTCCTCGGAAGGGCCTTGAGGCTCTCCGTTTTTCAGGATGTAGATAGCCATCTCTTTCAGCAGCCCCTTTCGTGAGTTTAAGGCGAGGTGCCGGGCGTTAAGTCGGGCGAAGACGCGGATTTTAACAGCACCACGAAGAATGGCAAGAAATTTCCGGATCGGCGCTGCTTACAAACGCGCTTAACATGACAACCGAAGTGCAATCCAAGATTGTCAACATCAAGACGAGATAGGCTTGCTTAGCTAATACGACGGGATCACGAACCGGCCGGACTGTATGAACTCGTTCGCCCGCCCGTATAATACGGAAGACTTTACGAGCGGAGGAAGGAGCGGTCGCATGGCTTATAGAGGAGCTTCCAAGAGGGGCAGGAGGAGAGCTAACCGGCTGAACTATAGCCTGGCCCCGGAGCCCGAATTTACTTACCCGTTTGCTGCCCTTTACCCGCGGGAGCTTGAGGAGGAGCTGCGAAAGCTGCCCCGGACGCATGACCGGATACAGGCCGCCTTAATAGCCTGCGCCGAGATGGATAACTCCAAGCCGGGAAGCGACCGCGCTCGATTCAAGGCCGAGTCCGCCTTCAGGAGCGCTTTGACGGAATACGTCGCCATCGAAGACACCCTCAACCGAGAGTTGCCCGCCGGCAAGCCCAGGTTCAAGCTGCACGGCACCCAGAACCCCCTGCCGCACGTCTTGGAGCTACTACGGCACTTGCAGATACACGGCATGGCGAACGAGTTGTCGGACATCACCGTTAGCCTCTGGCTGAAGAACGTGCCCGGCGCGGAGCCGGTGGATGTCCCAGCCTGGATCATCAGTGACCTCGCCGACGCCCAACTTCTCAAGCTGAACGCCTTCGCCGAAGGTTTCTACACCCCGGCCCAAGCGGCCGAGATGGTCAACTGGGTCAAAACCCGGCAGACCAAATTCGGGATCGGCGACATCATCCACCGGGGGATATTGGAGACAGCCGAGAGAATCGTGAAGACCTACCTGCCCCAAGCGCGAGCCGCCGGCTCACCTTCGTAATACAGGAGGCCCGAGGCACACTTCATGGCCCCTGAAGAACTGTTCAACCCCGACGACGAGAAAGCGTTCGTCGATAGCACGACCGGGCACCTTAATAAGGGTGCCGCTACGAAACGCGGCATAAGCCCGGAAGCGTACGTCAGCCTCGCGCGTGAGCAGTGGCGTTCGTGCAGCACGGATCAGGTCTATGCCATAAAACTACTTATCGACCCCTTAGTAACTGACGCCGCTTCTGACTTTCCCCCTGAGTGGACTGCGTCGGGTCGTCCATTCTGTGCGCTCGTCGCGCGGATCGACCCGGACGGGAATCTCATTGATGCCCCGCCGGACTACGTTCCTCCCTCTTACCCCGGTGTCCGTCTAGGTCATCTTGTCTTCGGCTCCCCGTCCGGGGGAGAGACTCCAGACCCGGCGGAGCCGGCGGAGTATCTGTTCGCGTTCCTCGACGTACTGGGTTTTGAAGAGTTGCTGAAGACAATCGGGCTGGACGAGCTGTCGCGCAGATACGAGGAACTCCTGGCCATCGCGCTCGCACCGCAGTCGGAAACTCGGCCTTGGAGTCTGGCTCAGACTCTCGTAAGGGGAGAACCTACGCCCGCGCTAATGTGGCTGCCGATGCAGACCGCGTACTTCAGTGACAGCCTGCTGCTCTGGGTCCACTATCACCCCGGACACGTCGAAGAGTTTCTCAACAGATGTTCAAAAGTGTTCTGCCAGGCTCTCGGCCTCGGCCTTCCGATAAGGGGTTCCATCGCCGTCGGGCGAGCCAGGCTAGACAAGAAGAACGGCATCTACCTCGGGTCGCCCCTGATCGAAGCGGTAAGACTTGAAGGAAAGTCCGACTGGGTGGGAATCGCACTGAGCGCCTCATGGAAGTCAGAAGCGCCACCAATCCCGGTTCCGCCGGACTGCGTGTTTGTGTATCAGCCCCCGCTCAAAGAGGGGGCCGAGTCCCTCTTCTCCGGCCTCGTGCTGGATTGGCCTCGCGCGTGGAGAGAGTCGCGTCAGGACTCTGCCGTAGAGCATCTCACCCGACTGCGTGACCCACGGCTTCCGACACACTTACAAGCCAGATACGACGCCGCCATACGGTTCTACGAGTATTCCCAAGCAAATCAGGATTGGTACGTGCCCGAAGGCTGGAAGCGAGTGAGGCCAACTGATCTGCGTTGACCTAGAATCGGAATTTCCGCACGTCGAAAGTATTATACAGAAGGAATCTTTCGCATCTCGGCACTGGTCAATATAGCCACTTTTTTATAGCCAGCCGAATAGTCCATGACTGATACTCTTGCCATCTACTCCAACGGGAGGTGCTAGGCCCCATGTTGAGCGAGATTGAAGCCGAGCTTCGCAAACGATGTGCTGACAATGAGAACCTGCGACTACTCCTCGCGCAGTGGGAATATGACCGGTTGTTGCTCGGACAGGCGTTGACCACTGTGGGCCACGCGTTCCCCCACTACAGCCTCCATGATGCTACGCACTCGGAGACGATTCTTGGGCGCATCGCAGCAATGCTCGGATCGGATGCTTTGTCCCGCTTGAGCGCTACAGACCTTTGGCTCCTGCTTGAAACAGCTTATCTCCACGACTCCGGAATGGTAGTTCTGGAAGCCACCAGGCGTAAGGACTTGGCATCCTCGGAGTTTGAATCTCACATACGTGCTACCGTCGAGGGCGCAGATCGCGATCTTGCTTTGCGCGCGGCGCGCCTCCAAGACAGGCATTTACCTAAAGATCTCATTGATATCCTAGAAGGGCATCTCGATTTACTACTCGTCTATGCAGAGTTCGTGCGAAAGCGTCATCCGCAACGCGCCGAGGACGTTGCTCTAGCTCCTTTTGAAACTGCTCGCGTTGAGTCTCCACGCACAACCCTACTTCCAAATCGGCTGTGGTATCTCATCGGCCGCATCTGCCGCGCCCACGGTGAAAGTCGTGACTTTATTCTGCGTGAACTTCCTCTACAGGAAAGCGGCCTCGGCGGAGATATCTGCCACCCCCGGTTTGTTGCCTGTATGCTCCGATTAGGCGACCTGCTCGATTTGGACAGTGGCCGGTTCTGCCCGACTATCAACGCAACCATCACACAGCTTCCCAGTCTCTCGGAGGCACATAGACGCAAGCACGCCGGAATCCGTCGGCTACTTGTCTGTCCCGCCCGTATTGAAGTCAGCGGCGTTTATACCGACCTCAATGCTTATCTGGAAGCCGAACGGTGGTTCACATGGCTTCGTGAGGAGTTGAGTGAACAGCTCGTCCGATGGGATGAACTCGCGCCGCCGAACTTCGGCTCCCTCCCCAGCGTGGGACGCATTGAGGCGCGACTTGAAGGTCAGATCACTTTAGACGCCGCATCGAGACCGCGTTTCGAGGTTGACCGAGAGAAGACCATCGAGCTGGTTCAAGGTGCCAATATCTATGACGGGCCAGAAGATGCTGTCCGGGAAGTTATTCAGAACGCGATTGACGCGACGCTATTCCGCTTCTCTTACGACGCGCAGTCGAGTGGGGATCAGCCGCCTAATGATCTCGATGAACTCCGCGCGAGACTTCGTAACTATTCAATCGACGTGAACCTCGTAAAGGCCACCGAGTTGGCCGAGGATCCAGATAAGGTGGAATGGATTTTAACCATCAAGGATCGTGGAATCGGCATCCGTGTTGACGATGCCAAGTTCATGCTCAGGCTGGGTTCGTCCAAGAGGAACGCTTATCGTCGGGCGCTTAGGGATTGGCTCCCCGATTGGGCGCGTCCATCGGGAACATTCGGCATCGGATTTCACAGTCTTTTCCTCTACTGCCACGAGGTTAGTGTCTTGAGCCGCCACCCGGACGACCCGGACGGACTAGACTTTACCTTCACGAGCCAGCCCCAAGCCGTGGAGCCAACAGTTATTATCAAGAGGCGACATCGTCTAGGAGGAGAAATCACATTCGCTCCACCAACGGGCACTCTGGTTGAGGCAAGGTTTCGGGTTGACCGGCTCGCGCGTGATCGCCAGCGGTCTATGCGCAGGGAGGACCGACGCTGGCGAGGAATGAGAGTGCTGGAAGATTACGACTTCGTCTTGGACGATGAGATTCCGGAAGCCGCCGCCGCAATTTCCGAATTAGTTTATGACATGGCGGATGGCTCCCTGTGCCCCTTGCTTCTATCTCTTCCCATCGCTACCCACAGCCGTGACGACCGACGGCCTGAGCATGAGCTATTCCGCCACTTTGACTCGAAGGAAGGAATCGAAGTGCGAGTCACAGAATGCGGGCTGGATCATGGTGCCATGTACCCAAAATATCGTGGAGCCAGAGTCGGCGGATGGATTCTACAGCGCAATACGCCTTTCAACGGAGAATGCAATCTTCACACATCTGAGGCTGACGACTTTCTCGAATTGTCTCGGAACGACTTTACAAGAGAAGGGCTTGAGATGGCCCGCGAACGACTCCGAAATGTTCTCCTAACGGTCGCGCCAAGTTGGCTAGGACAACTCAGAGAGTCAACAAACGAATCCGACAGACAACTCCTTCCCTACGTGTCTTTCTATGGCATGCTCAATGACGTTGAGTCTCATGGTGATGAATGGAAAGCTGTACCCTTCTCTTCAAGCTATTATGGTAGAAAGCCGAAGCCAACACTAGACCTTGGCACGATAGCTTTTGCTGATGAAGTTGTAGTTGGCGAGGTGGACACTCCGTATAACGCATCCGTCAAGGGGCAGGCGCTCATTCTCCGTGGGCCTGCAATGGACTCCCGCGACCATTGGCTATCCGTTTTCTTGCGTAAGTTCTTCCCAGTCCGCAAGCTCGAAAGCATTATCACGGGACCGCATCGCCAGTATCGGCTGAGAAAGGGTCCACCGGAAGAAGACGTAACAGACGTTGTACTGGCACATTTGCTCGTGCCGACGCCCCAAGGATTCGTGGGCAAGAGAGGGGTGCTTCCTTGTCCAAAACGCTTTGCGGGGCTTGCCTACCACAAGGAAAGCGACAATTGGTGGCGTCCTGGGCTGGACTATCTAATCCTTACAACTATGGCTAATCCCTTCATATCCAAACAACACTGGCCCAGTGATACGGTTTCCACATATTTGGTGGAGATTCCGCAAGTAGAACGCTACGTCCGGTGGCTAGCCAACCAGCGCGCCGAGCCAGAGGCTCATATCGCTGAACAGCTTTTGGAGTTCATTCGCTATGTGGACAAGCTCATGGAGGATGCGTGGCGCAACTTCAAAAATTATGACTTGGGCATTGTGGAAGCCGAACTCCTCCGGATGGTCAGATAAGCGATAGCCAAATGCCGAAAGAGCCTACAAAGCCGGCGAGACGGAATACCGATTTAAGGTGGCACATGAATGACTTTCGCTTTTTGTTTGGCGGTTTTAGCATCAGCGCCGTTTTACTCTTCCATTCCGCAAAAATTATTGTATAGTGGCGGCGGACACACAACGAACGCGCCGCCCGTGATCCTCACGGCAGCCAAACAATTAGTTGAACTGCTTGCCCCTTTAGAACAGGGAGAACACGCCTTGCAGCAGGTTCAGCGCGATTCCTGTTAGCGTGTCCGTCGCTCCGGGTGTTGACGCAGCCTTACCAGTCTGAATCACACCATCTGTTGTGGTCGTCTCTGTCGTGCTGCTCTCCGTAGGCGTCGGCTGCGGGTCGGGGCCGGTAACGCCGGTCTGAATCACGCCTGCGAAAGCAGACGTGGAAAACACGAGCGCCAGCACCAGCGTAGCGATAGCATTTCGATAACTTTTCATCACAAGTTCCTTCCTTTTGGTGTGTAGGTGAAGCCCAAACAATTTGGTCTTAGAAATTGCCTTATCTGCTTGATAAGGCGCGGCTTTTGCCTGCCTGCCGATTTTTCCACATCTATCAGAAGGCAATCCTCACATGACTTTAGCAGATTCATTGTTGAGGCAATTAGACGACCCGACCTTGACCCCCGACGCGCGGGCAGAGATTCGCTGCCGCGCCGCCGCAGATTTAGAACATAGAGGCCAGTACGAGGACGCAATAAACGCGCTCGCCGAGCTTTGGCAGGGCATCGGTGAGCGCCCTGCGCTTGAAGGGCTAACCGAGCGCACGGCGGCAGAGATAGTTTTGCGCGTCGGCACGCTATCAGGTTGGCTCGCCAGCGCCGCCCAAGATAAAGAGAAGCAGGAAGCGGCCAAAGACCTAATCAGCAACAGTATGACCCGCTTTAAGGCTCTAGGTGAACCCGCCAGAGCCGCCGCCGCGCAGAGCGACCTTGCCTTTTGCTACTGGCGCGAGGGAGCTTTCGACGAGGCGCGCGATATTTACAACGAAGCACTAAAGAGACTCGCTGAACAAGACCCGGAGCTAAAAGCGAAGATTTCAATCAGGCGCACGATGGTTGAATTTTCAACGGGCAGGCTCAATGACGCTTTACGGATTCTGTCAGACCTCGCACCGACGCTGGAAGAAAGTACGAACTACGCCTTAAAAGGCAAGTTTCATAATCAGCTTGGTTGCGTGTTGATGTTCTTAGGCAAGACCGAGCGCCGACCGGATTATAAAGACCGCGCCATTATCGAATACACAGCCGCGTCACATTACTTTGAACTGGCAGGACATACCAGCTACCGCGCGAGCGCCGAGAGCAATCTAGGATATTTGCTTTACCTCGTCGGGCGATACCAAGAAGCACATGAGCACCTAAACAGTGCGCGCGTCCTATTCCTTGCCGTGCGCGACAAAGGTAGAGTCGCTCAGGTGGACGACGCCCGCGCCCTTGTCTTACTCGCTGAAGGCCGGACGCGCAAAGCAGAACGCGCAATCAGCGATGCCGTGCGGGTACTTTCCAGAGGCGGCGAGCAAGGCTTATACGCCGAAGCACTCACGACACAAGGCCGCGTACTGGCGAAGCTAGGGAACTTCCCGGAATCGCGCAACACATTACGAAAGGCAGCGAAGGTCGCCGAAGCAGCAGGAGCCGTCGAGGATGCCGGACGCGCCTTGCTCGTGTTCATCGAGGAACACGGCGAACGCATCACCGAGCGCGAGCTATTAGAGTCCTACCAGCGTGCAAATGCCTTACTCAGAGAGACGCAGGACGCCGAGACGATAGCACGTCTGCGCGAGTGTGCGCGCCGGATTGTAGCCGCGCGCCTCACCAGATTGCCGCCCTACCGTCACCGCAGCCTCGCCGATTTTTGGGCTAACTTCAATCTTACCGAAAGGGTACACGCTTACGAGGCCAGATACATCAGGCGGGCTTTGATTGACGCTAAAGGGAGCATCACGCGAGCCGCGCGACTGCTTGGTTGGGATTATCACGGTACGTTTCAATCTATGCTTGACGAAGGCGGCAGGCATCATGATCTCGCGCACTTACGCACCCCGCTCGAAAAGAGAAATAAAAGCATCATACGCGGCAGCCGTCGCCAACGCAGACGCACCAAGCGGCGAACTATCGAAATCCTGCACGTCGAAGATTATCAGCTAGTCGCCGATGCTGTTAGAAACACCTTAGAGGCTTTAGGCTGGAAGGTCGAGACGTGCGCCGACGGCGCAGAGGCGATAAAGATTCTTGCTAGTAATGAGCCTTTCAGCATTTTCATCTTTGATTATGACTTGCCCGGCCAGAACGGAATTGAGTTGACACGCCACGCACGCACGCTTCCCCACCGGCGACGAACCCCAATTATCATGTTCTCAGCTAGTGACATCGAGCCAGAGGCATGGCGCGCTGGCGTGAGCGCGGTTTTGCAGAAGCCACAGGACGTAGGTCGCTTGTCCGAGACGGTCACGCGATTATTAACCAAAGACACTACCGGCAGGAAATAAAAGCGCAGAGAATCATGTCTTACTCACTATTGTTCCCGTAACGCTTCATAAATGCGACGTGCGCGCTCGAAGTCAATCGTATGTCTGCCGTGGGGGTCCGGCTTCACAAACTGCCGGATTTCGGCGGGCGTGAAGGAGAAGCCCGGCGGGAGGCCGAGGCGGCGCTTTGCCAGCCCGTCAGCCGCGTTGCACTGGTCACAGACCACGGCCTCGGCGAAGCGCCCGCGCCCGACATCGACACAGCCCTGCGAATGATCGTGGTGCGTGTGGAGACCGGCCATCCAGCCCCAGAACGGCTCCCGCCCGTGCGGCGTCCGCTTCGTCCACCGCATGATCTCGAACTTCGAGCGACCCCAGCCGGGACAGCGCCACGAGTCGTCGAGCGACTTCCACAGGGCGAAGCAGTGCGCCCCATCATAAGTCCGGTAGTCTTCAGCAGACGGTATCCTTTTCGCCGTCGCCAATGCCCTTACACCCCCAATGCCGTGCGCGTCTCTGGGCTGAGATTGTCCAGCGCCCACTCCAACCCACGGTAGTAGTCACAGAGCCATAACACTTCCCGCACGGCCAGCAGCAGCTTCTTGACCGCCTCGAACTCGACCTCTGGCAGGCTCCCATGCACCAGGCGATTCCTTAGCCCGACTCCGCCATTGATAGTCTTAATCACCGCTTCCGGCGGGCTGAGCACTTGCCCATTGATTTTAGCCTTAGCGGGCAGAAGCGGCAGGTACTCCTTGAGCATATTGACGACCGGGGGCGAGGGCGCATTTCTTGCCAGCCACTCCGCGTCCGGGGCAAGCTCGCTAATCAACTCCTTCAGCCCTGCCTCCAACGCGCTAATCCCGATAGCCAGCGCGCTGCGCGGGTTGATGTTCATCTGCGTCCACGCTTCGCGGAACAACTCTTGGCCTAAAGGCTCTCGCCGATCCTGGCGGATCAACTCATCAATCTCTTCGCGCAGGTGGTCGGACAGGAAAGCCGGGCGCGCGTCCATCATGGCTACAAAGTTAGCCGGTGCCATCCGCCAGTCCTCTCCGTCCATTGACCACAACATGCGACCGTGGCGGAACAGGTAGGTCGGGCACGTCTGGGCGCTGCGCCAGCAGGCGGTCGCCACCACTTGCCGTATCACGTCCACCAACTCTTTATTCACCTGAAGGACAAAATCGTGTACCGACCGGGGCAGACTGGAGAGAGGAATCTCGTACTTCTCGAAGTATCCCGGTCTCCACGTCTCCCGAATTGAAGCGGGGACGCCGCTTAGATCGACGCCGGGAGGGATCCTGCTCTCCCACAAAGCCTTGAACGTCGGGGTGGCGTTACGGTACGGCTCGACCTCCGTGCGGGCTTCGCAGACGGTGTGATATGAAAGCCCCTGCTCGCCCTCTTCCTGAGTAGGAGGCCGCAGAGTGACGGTCGTCTTCTGGTCATTGCCTAGACCATCAAAGCGCATCCCTGCGCTCATCGTATATAGTTTTTCAACGACGAGTCTTAACTTAATGAACATCACACGCTCCCCCTCGCTCGCGCCACTGCAAGACCGGACGGGACAGCAGATACTCACATCACTGCGCCTGCCCGATAAACTCCCTCAGAAGCTCAGCCCAATCAACCACCCTCGCGCCGCTGCCGAGCGTAATGACCATCACCCTGCTCGGGGGCGAAAGCGGCGGCCTTACTCTCATCAGCTCCGTGACGGCGTCTTCGGCGGTCAACACGTATGCGCCGTGCTCCGACGCCGGGTCGGCCAAGGCGAACGTGACGAACGTGGCGAAGTCGTAGCCCGCATTCCTTGCGTGCGTCGTCTCCTTACCGAGCGACGTGCTTTTACTCTGCGCCTTCTCTTTCTGGAGCTCGTCGCGCCGGTGCTGGAAATGCTTCGCCGGGAGCACGGTCGGCGGCAAGCTCCACTGCTTCGGATTATGAAAATGGTAGAAGACGAAGTAACCAACGTCAGGTCTATTGAGCAGTGCGTTGACCTGATCGAAATCTATCAGGGCCGAGTCGTTCTCCTCCGCCTTCTTCGCCTGGAAGCGCGCAACCTTGAAATACTCCTGCCGCTGCCCGAAGTGGGCGTGAATCACTAGGCCGAAGTCCGCGCCAGTCTCGGACTCCCGGCGGGCCGTCGCCGTGTCCGCGTAGAAGAGGCGACAATGGTTCTCCGCTTGAGCTTCGGGAGCGCCGCTCAACGACGCCCAGTGCGGGGCAAAGTCTTCAAGGCGCTCGACGATCTGCGAGATGAGATGGCCGGTGAGCCGTTCCTCGTGACTCCAGAAGGGGACGTACCGGAACAAGAACTCGTGCTCGGCCTTGGCGAGCGCCCAGAACAGAGCCCACATGCAGGATGGGTCGTAGGCCGTCGGGGAGGCGAGCACCTGATCGACGAAGTACCTGTGGTCGGGGCGCGACCGCTTCATGTAGAAGTGCAGGAACTCGCCGTCCACCAGCCACGCGGGAAAGCCGCGCTTCTCACTGTTGGCGAAGAACCCGGAGTTTAAGACCAGCATCATCGTCTCGCGGCTGATGTCCGAGAACTGGCGGAACGCCCCGAAGCCCGCCCTGCCGCGGGAAACCCCTTCAACGATATTCGTCGCGAGCCGGACGTAACTCTCATCACTTGGCGTCCCGGGAGCCGCACTCACGGCAGAAAGATCATCACTCACAGCTTTACCCCTCAAGCTTCAGCCACGACGTAACCTGCTGAAGCCTCGATGATGTGCTTAACTTTGCGTGGCTACTCTGGCGTCTACGGTCGAGAGCAAGACGGCATGAGGAGTAGTTGTTCGCAGGTGAGGCACCGCTTACAATAGGCGCAGGCTACGCTTGGCTTGAATATTCACCTACTAAGAAAAGTATAACCGGAGAGAATGAGGATGAGAAAGCCCGATAGAGAATACTGGTTACAGAACGAGCACTACATCGAGGAAATAACTTCACAGGTCGTCGGCTTTCCTGTCAAAGTTTACACAGGGGAGGGCGACAGCACGACGGGGATGGGCAACACGGTCGCCTACCAAATTATGCCGGGCACGCCCGACATCGCTTCGGAGTTTTTCTTCTGGCATCTCGAGACGAACCGCCAGTGGTACGAGTCGCCGCTGGAAGCCGCCGCGGCGTTCGCGCAGGCGTGGCAAACGTATGCGAAGCGGGGGGCGACCACGGAGTAATAGTGCCCAAAACGAGGAGACGCCCGTGAGCCGAGAGATATAACCCCTCCCGACCAGGATGCAATAAGTTTTTCAACGCCCGCAAGCCTGCTTGCATCCGCCTTTTAATCACACCCGAACCGGACGTATCACCCGCCCGCTATGCGGACGAGCCGCCATCCCCAGAGGGTTCATCTGACTCGGACGCCTCACCGCCCGCAGGCAGCTTGTCGCGCTCGGACGACTCGTCGGCCTCGGCGGACTCAATTTGAGGGACTTCATCGGTCCCTGAAGTTCGGGGAGAAACTTCCTCACCGGATGCTTCGGCACCCGCAGGCACAGCACCGGCTGGGGCTTGCTCGCCGCCCTGAGACGGCTCGTCGGACTGTGCTGGCTCATCGATCTTTATCTCATTAAGCCTTCGCCGCATCTCGGCGGCCTCAGCCTTCTCCAGCGGCAGCAGCCCCGACCCTGACAAGTACCTGATGATGCGCGCGACGAAAGCCTTCTCCAGCCGGGAGGCGTGCTTGAACTTGTACCAGCCGAACTGATCCAACTGCCCCGGCTTCAGCCAGGAGCCTTCGTTCCAAGCGCAAGTCACTAGAACCTTCCGCAAGTCATCGGCGGTCATCTCGGCGAAGCCCCTCCGCCTGTTGTTGTGAACTAGAAGCATCGTGTAGGTGCGGAGTTTCGGGGGCTTCTTACCAAGGCGACGTGCCTCACGCTCCTTCTCCTCGTCACGCTCCGGAGGCTCGATCTCCAGCAGGTAGAAGTAGTGCTCACCTAAACAGATGGCGCGCGCCGCGATGAGGCGACGAGGCCGCGTCTCCCCGTCTCTGGTTACTATCGTCCAATCAATGGGAGTACCTTCCCATTCGGTCGGGAATTCGGAGAGGGAGCGTGCGGGTCTCACCGTCTCCCTGCTCTTGGGCACTTGCACGATCTCGCAGCTCAGCTTCTCTAGGTAAATCCTTCCGAGCAGATTGACTAGCTGCTCGAACAACTCGTAGCTGGCCCGCATTGCCTTGCCATGAAAGGTCGTGCGCCGCGGCCTCCCCTCCGGCGTCTTCTCTCCCGGCGGCTCGTCCGGCGGGACTTCTTCCGTACCCGTTGCTTCCCTCGTTACCTCACTGTCGTCGTCAGAATCGAAGTCGTACACGAAACTCAGCGGACCTACTTTGGTATCGGTCTCTCCGGGGGGCGCGGTCGATTTTTCCGCGGTCACATCGTGCCCTTGGACGAAACTAGGCTCTCGCTGAGGCGGGCGCTTGCGTGAGCCGCCTTCGTCCCGCTTGCGCCATTCCTTCTTCTTTAAGTCGGGAAACTTGTTCTCCCACATCAGCTCCTCCACCTGCTCTTTAGCGGGCGAGGGCTCCTTGTCCGTGCGGATGAACACCTCCTCGACCTCATTGTTGACCGTGACGATCTGCCCGCCTTTATCGTCCACGCGCACGCTCCGCCCAATGTCCGGTAGCGTCTCGTCGGTCGCAGAGTAGATCGCCTCGTCGCCGTCCTGCTTGTACTCGAAGTATTGAAATGGGAAGGGCGCGCTGTCGCTCTCAATGTAATAAACCAGAAAGTGTTTTCTCCCACCCGACACTATCTCCTTGCCGCAGACGACGAGCCGCGTCTCCACGTTCTCATACGGTAGGCTCACTTCCGGCAGGCGGCCCTGCGGCTCGGGATGACTACGCTCGCCTGGGTACGGGTGCTTTGCGTTGTTCTCAGCCGAGATGTAGATGCGCCGTCCCTGGTTGAGGGCGCGGCGCGCGAAGGCGTAGCGCGCCACGATGGGCGCGTCCTTCCTCTTCACATAGGCCGACAACTGGACGAAGGCGGTCTCCGTACCGCTCGGCAGCACGGTCTTGTCCGGCTTGAAAACCCGGTTGGGACCACCCGCCAAGCCGTTGGTGAGAATCTCGTGGAACAACTCGGAGGAGTTACCGTAGTGGAAACGGATCAGGTCCGCGCACGGGATAATGACCTTGGTGATTCCGTCCGAGCGCCCCTCCGGGACGTGGATGTGCAGACACCTGACGTAGTCGCTAGTGCCCCCAAGCTCGTACTGATTGTAAGGGATGTCGTAAATCTTCCTCGCGCGGGGCTGCGGCCTGTGCCCGCTCTTGACGGGCAGGACTTCGGTCGAGTGACGCTCGATTAACAGCTTGAAGAC
>Ga0307513_10001141_pt1 | contig 38569 bp, 43 predicted proteins | sample 15_EM_MG_FD_202174 | JGI IMG/M metagenome (GOLD analysis project Ga0307513, IMG submission 202174) | Populus trichocarpa ectomycorrhiza microbial communities from riparian zone in the Pacific Northwest, United States - 15_EM | ecosystem: Host-associated > Plants > Roots > Unclassified | place...
GCGACATCGCCCCTCGCGGTCTCAAGATGGCGGTCACTTTTATCGGTAACTCGACTGCCATCCAGGAGTTGTTCAAACGGGTGGCGGACCAGTTCACTTCAATGTTCAGGCGTAAGGCGTTCCTTCATTGGTACACCCAGGAGGGTATGGACGAGATGGAGGTGCGTGATTGTCCTCTGATATATCAGTGCTCTTATACTTGAATATTTGCAGTTCACCGAAGCCGAGTCGAACATGCAGGACCTGGTCGCCGAATACCAGCAATACCAGGACGCCACTGCTGATGAGGAAGGTGAATATGAGCAAGAGCAAGAAGCCACCGAGGATGAGCAATGAGGTTGATAGACAACACACTCGCCTTTCCGAGTGGGAGCAACTCTGTCATGACAGGTGTTACACCCCCAATCCTGTTCACTCGACACATTTCCTAGTTTAGTCAGGCCCTTTAGCAGTTCTCCCACTTGTCACTTCCATGCCTAGTTCCTTCCAAGGTTAATGATTAAAATCGACGTTATGCGCGTACAAAGGCATTGAACCCAGAGGTCTCGGCAGTGCGAAGGAGCTGTGATCGATTGCTAGAGATTCAAGACCACGAGATGAGTTAGAAACAAGCACAGATATGATGCCAGTACAGGAGATCCCTGATTTACAGCTAGGATGAGAACCGATATGTGCAAACAACTAGGTAAAACAATTGAGACCTGAATAATCCAAATTATACACTACTCCATCATCCTTGGTCAGTACAAGTACACCGTAGCTTGCGTTCAACTTCAGATCGACAATCTTGTGGAGGTCAATGTGTCCTGGCTGCGGTATGGTCCGAACATACGCTTCTGAGCACGTCTCCTCGCTCAAAGAGTCAGCCATGTCCTCCTCCTCTGGCCAAGTGGCAATTTTGAGTGTGCGTGTCTCCACTTCGTCATTCGTGTCGCATTGAACCCACGCTGTGTGCCCGGAAGAGGAGTCAAACAGGAGCGAGTTGTTGTCGTGGTTTGTGTATCGTGCGATGATACACGGTGGAAGCCAGAGGCGCCGAATGTGAGAGGGTGGGGCAGATGAGAGGGTAATAGGGTGGTAAGAGATGTGGACCGGAGCTTGCCCTTCGTCTTCATTCAATCCGTCAAGGCTGATTGTCACTACCGAATGCCGTTTCTCCCCAGACGGGTCCATCGGTTGGATGAGAGATTGGAGAGTTTGAAAATGAAGAAGACTGCGACGCGGCTGATTGTCGACAAAGTTCCACACATGGTCACGAACAGGTTTGATGGGCTCGAGGTGGTTGTTGTTGTATATACCGGGAAGGGAGAAATCCGAGGTATACGCGAAAGTATTGTGTTGATGGTACAGTGTCAAGGTGTCGGGGTGGGTGCTAAATACAGAACATTGCACGAGCCTGGTCGTGTCCTGTAGCCGCCTGGTCAGTCGCTGTAGAATCGAATGTGACGCAATCCAGGCTCACAGCATGACAGAGGGTTACGCCGTACCCAGTTTGGCCAGTGTTCCAATTGAAGCAAGCAATTGCTATTCTCTCTTCTACGGAGAGAAAGAGTAACACCATGGTGTCGTGCTTGGGGATAAGGGAAGTCGAAAGGATTTCTCCAAATGGAATGGGGGATTGCAGTGGTAATGACGCCAAGGATTCGAAGGAGGCAGACACTGCCTTCGTCTTCATGCATACTACGGTACAAAGCTGGATTATTCGAACAAGGCTGAACCAAAGTTTAGACGAGGCGGCCTGCGGGACTCTAGAGAGCAACACTCACCGTGGAGTACCACAGCGAGCGTGCCGATAGAGGACCGCTGAATTAACCTTCTGGCCACTGTCTTCCACTCGTACGGCTAACAGATCGGCGGCGCCCCCAAGAATATATCTGGTCATGGGCGCACCTGACCTGTCAAGGAGTTGTAGGAACCCCTGCCCTTCACACGAGAACAGTAGGGTCCGGTGCCCTGGGAGCAAATACTCTGTGCTCTGCCCCCCCAATAGGTGGTAGCTCCTAGCCCTGGCGCCAGCACTAGGATCGAGCCATTTCTGGCGTACTATATGGTAGTTCTTGATTGCGGTCCAGATCTCGTCCGCAGAAAGAGAATAAAACTTCCGCAGAGGCGGTAGTGGAAGCCGCACATCACGCCGCTTTGCCAGGTGAATGCCCAAGAGCCTGTGGCGCGCGACGGCCCGTAACGGCCTGCACGTCTTCATTGCGGAAATGAAATGGTGCACAGGCGGTTAGAGCGGGGCTAAGTCGCAGGTTGGGAGGCAAGGAGAGGGCAGACGGGCGAAGGGGCTAAGTTGTGCGACTCACTAGGCTGAGGCGAAGTATATCTGCTAACTCAATCTCATCTCGTGTGAAGATGCAGAATAGTACGTCTGATGGGAGGTTTAGAAACGTCTGAGGCATAACGAAGGACGTGGAGGAGCACAAGATCTGGCCAGGGACCGGACCGAGACACTACGGCCACTAAACTAAGTCGGGCGACAACGGGACGAATGACAAATTTATATAGAAGCAACAAGGTAAAATACAGATACCAACACAACACAACACCCGAGCAGAGAAGGGGTATGTCTAACGGGCCTTGGAGATGGATTGGATGCGTGCATGATTGAGCTTGCGTCTAAACTCGGAGAGGAAAGGAAAACCAAAGATCAAGGTGGACAGTGTCCATACAAGCTGTGGCCCGTCAATGAAGGTTCGTCCTCGGGAAAATGAGACTTACTCCCAAGCCCACACCCGTTTTATGCTTCTTACAGAGATACGCCATATAGGCCGTCTCAGCAGCATGAAGAACAGCAAGAGAACCCCATACGATGGTCGCTAGGGGGGGTGAATAATGAACGAGACGCCTCAAGTAGGTGAGGAGAGTGGCGGTTTGGTTGACCACCGGGACCATGAAGGCGAAATTCTTGGGAACATCGTCATACCAGACCAAAGGGCTGGCTTCTTCGTATGGTGCAAACGTGAAAACGGTGAGGGCGCCGAAGAAGGCGACAGAGATGAGAGCCTGAGCGGGGATCGAAAACGAAGAAATGGTGGGGATTTTAATCTAGAAATAATGCGGTCAATGAAGATAGTTGTCCAGTTGGTGGTGACGCTTACCATACCAATGCCCTCTTCAGCTTCCGTTTTCATTTGGATGAGGCGGGGTTTGACTTCCTCGTACCCAAGAAGCGGGGGATTGAAGGGAATGGTGACCTGAGACATCAAGGTCAATAAACCAGTCCAACAGGCAAGAACACACGCGCTCACCGATGCTTCCTTCCCCAACGTCGCTTTATATGACAACGTCATTTCCTACGCGCAATACAATGAGTTAGGAAAACGAAGACCAGCTATTATACAGCACCAACACGACTGTTAATGGAGGTCATCTTCGCAGTTTCGAGCCTCTCCTGAACACCACCAAAGTAGGTAACGTATGCCACGAGTGTTGACGGGTGGCTGCCCATGTAGGTGCATAGAAACGACGAGTCTGTGAGAGTCGCGTCAATGGACATAGACGTGGTAGCACGTCGACTCACGCGCCGCGACTGGGTCCTTGGGTGGTGGTGGGCTTGACATGGGGATGGGGGATGGGGTGGAATGCCAAGATGGGTAAGCAAATCGCGATCCGCGTATTTCGGGACAGCCAACCCGCGAATCCGCGGTCTCAGAGTCGGGTCAAACGTTAAATTAGACTTCATTGAGTTATGTCACTTGGGTAGGAGATTGAAAGCCAGCGACTATTGTGATTGTGAGAGAGGAACGAGGAAGCAGAGCAAACGAGCGACGTCAACTAGACTAGTAGTAGAGGGGAGCAAAATTACGATCATATCAGAGGGGAAGAAACCATCTGCAGCTAATTCCATGGGTTTCCTGGTGGAACGTTTCAAAGAGCGATATCTCCATTTTTCAATTGGCATGTCTACTGTTCTGCCTCCCCGACCTCACCACCCTCGTACTCGGCTTCGTCTTCGGCAGTGGCGTCCTGGTATTGCTGATACTCGGCAACTAGATCCTGCATGTTCGACTCGGCTTCGGTGAACTGCAAACATTTGAGTATAAAAGCATTGATATATCAAAGGGTGACTACACACCTCCATCTCGTCCATACCTTCCTGGGTATACCAGTGAAGGAACGCCTTGCGCTTGAACATCGCAGTGAACTGGTCCGACACACGCTTGAACAGCTCCTGGATGGCAGTCGAGTTGCCGATAAAGGTGACCGCCATCTTGAGACCGCGAGGAGCGATGTCGCACTGAGCAGTGAGGACATTGTTCGGGATCCATTCGACAAAGTAGGCAGAGTTCTTGTTCTGGACCATCTGCATCTGCTCCTCGACCTCCTTCATAGCGACCTTGCCACGGAAGACGGCAGCGACCTAGACGGAACTCAGCCGTGTATCTAAAGAACACTCTGGATAGCTTACAGTAAGATAGCGGCCGTGCCGTGGGTCACAAGCAGCCATCATGTTCTTAGAATCGAACATCTGTTGGGTGAGCTCTGGCACAGAGACGGCACGGTATTGCTGGCTACCACGAGCAGTAAGAGGAGCGAAGCCGACCATGAAGAAATGGAGACGAGGGAAGGGAACCAAGTTGACGGCCATCTTGCGGAGGTCCGAGTTGAGCTGACCAGGGAACCGCAAGCAAGTGGTGATGCCGGACATGACGACAGAAACGAGATGGTTCAAGTCATCGTAGGCAGGAGTGGTCAACTTGAGAGTGCGGAAACAGATCTCGTACAACGCCTCATTGTCAATGCAAAAGGTTTCATCGGAGTTCTCAACGAGCTGGTGGACAGAGAGTGTGGCATTGTAGGGCTCAACAACAGTGTCAGAAACCTAGAGTATGATCGATCAGTGATCATTGCCGCAGAGAATTGAATCCTGTCTACAGACCTTGGGCGATGGGACAACGGAGAACGTGCACATCATACGGTCGGGGTATTCTTCACGGATCTTGGAAATCAAAAGGGTGCCCATACCAGAGCCGGTACCACCGCCGAGGGAGTGGGTGATTTGGAACCCCTGAAGGCAATCGGTACCCTCAGCCTCCTTGCGGACGACGTCGAGGACAGCGTCGACGAGCTCAGCTCCCTCAGTATAGTCTAGGGAAGCCATGTCAGTCTTCCCAGAAAAGGTAAGGGAGGAGTAAGCGACTTACGTCCTTTTGCCCAGTTATTACCAGCGCCGGATTGGCCAAAGACGAAGTTGTCGGGACGGAACAAGCTTCCAAGAGGACCGGAGCGGACCGAGTCCATGGTTCCCGGCTCGAGATCAATGAGGACGGCACGAGGAACGTATTTGTTGGCTGGAACGCTTAGAAGTCAGTGGAAGGCTCAGTTCTGCCTCGACTAGTAACCACATACATCCAGTCTCATTATAGTAAACGGAGATCCTCTCCAATTGCAAGTCATTAGTGCCCTTGTACCTGACAAGATCAGGGTCACAAAACTAGAAGGCAGTCGACACAGAGAAGACTCACAAGCCGTCCCGCTCGATACCATGCTCGTCCGAAACAACCTCCCAGAATTTGGCACCTGAGACACGAACATACGATTAATAACAAATGCCTGATGGACCTGCACGGGGGACGCGAAGGAAGTGACGCAGCCTTCGAATGCCGAGAGTGAAAACGAGAAAGATGGTTTATCATACCAATTTGGTTGCCGCACTGTGAGATTAGGCGAGATAGCGGGCCATCAGCCGAAAGCTGGATCCACGAGGTGATGGCGGACTACTAACCTGGCCAGTCTGGAGGTGCACAATTTCACGCATGCTGGATGGAGAGATCGTTCAGATACGTCGTGGCGCGAGCGAGAGGGGGCCAAAGAGGGTCGACCATACGCGATGGCAAGCATGGTGCGGAGGAGCGAATGGGGCCATTGGGGGTGACGATGTTGGACGATGGGAAGAGAGCGGTACTCACATGAACGGAGAGAATACGAAGGACGGTTTGCGACGTAAAAAGGTTGGAGGGAGCTAGAGACCAGAGAGCACACCAAACACCAAACCACCAAACTTTCGAAACTGGTAGCAGCCCGCTCAAGCCTCAATCGCGTGCACACCTTCTCCAGGCAACTCGCCCAGCAAGCGGAAAGCCATGTTAATGAGTGGCAAACCGTTCAACGCCACTCAGGAGGTCGACCTGACTGAACCTGAACAAGGCGGATAGAGCAGCTAGACGACCTTCGAATATCCAAGTCAGATTGTCTTTAATTAGGCTTGTGTTGTGATCTGCCGCGCTGGCCATGCAACCACCCACCGCTGCTGCAACGCTGTCCTCCGCTCGTACCACGCAAGGCGGACACACCCCTCTACTACCCACAATGCTCCTATTGTGCTTTTCGACACGCTCTGACTAGGGGTGTTCGGCACTCCATTACCAAGTCGATTAGCCTCACGCACAACACGCGCACAAACACACATCTGGACCGCTCTTCCTCTTCAACCCACGGGTCATAAAACGCATCTGTATGCTTCCTGGAACCGGTCCTATCGCTGTGACCCCCTCCACTGCCCCAAATCGACCGGAATGGTCAGAAACGGGTGATGCTCGCTTGGATGCGTCAGACGACGATGAAACCCATGGTCTTGACGATAGAAAACCGTCTTTCCGAGTCAGGATATTGGAATTATACCAATCGTGCGTCTTTCAAATGATTCTGCGAACGAACGAGCGCCCATGACCAACGGACATGCAGTAACGTAGGATTGCTCCTCGTTATTGGGGCTCAGGCATTCGCAGTCGTTATGAATACATGCGTCAAGCTTTTGCAGTCTTCCGATCCCCCAGTCCCGTCTTTCGAAGTTGTGTTCGTTCGTCAGATAGTCACCTATTCTGTGTCTTTGTACTTCTTGATAAGACAAGGAGTGCCTTATCCCTGTGCGTACCTTACTTAGGCTTCTTCGCTTTGTTCATTCATCCCGACGATTTTGTGTTAGTTACCGGTCCACCCGAAGTAAGGATCCTGTTGGTTTTGAGAGGCGTATCTGGCTTTTTTGGTACTCGAAAGCGTGTACAAGTCTACCGTCACCCGTACTGACGATCCAACAGGACTCCTCGGAATGTACTACAGTCTTCAGTATCTCTCACTCCCCGATGCCGTTACAATAACGTGAGCTCACGGTCTAAATCATGACCCAAAGCTCTTTCCAACGTTCTGTGTTGTAGATTTCTCATCCCCACTACAACCGCGATTGTAGCCTACCTCCTATTAGGGGAGCAGCTGGCACGATCCGAACTTATCGCCGGGTGTACGTACCTAAAACTCCTTAGATTATTGATCTCACTTCCATTGCCCCAGTTTGCTCTCTGCTTGGGGTAATATTGATCGCAAGACCTCAATTCCTCTTTAGGCATCGACTCTCTGCAATCGAGGAAGTAACCTCGGCTCAAAGGCTGGGTGCTGTAGCGTGAGTACCAGATTTCGAGTTTTGGAATCCTTCTTATAACCATTCCATGCAGAATGGCTCTCATAGGCGTGCTTGGTGCGACTGGAGCATGTATGTTCCAGCGATTCCGATCACATGTCGTCACTAAGCGCTTACTGACACAGATTGTTCCATCCGTGCAATCGGAAAACGTGCTTCGCCTCTCCACTCAATGACGTTCTTCTCCCTGTGGTGCTGCATCGCGTCCTTCGGCGGGATGCTGATGTTCAAGACTTCCATTGTGTGGCCGAGTAGTATCTCATGGGTCCTATTGATGATAGGAATCGGCCTGTGTGGCTTCGGCACACAATTATTCCTTACTATGGGCTTCCAACGAGAGACAGCATCGAGAGCGAGCTTGGGGACATATACTCAAATCATCTTCGCTGAGATATTAGATAGAATCGCATTCCATTCTGAACTGTCTGTACTCAGCCTAATTGGGACGGGCGTCATTCTTACCAGTGCAATATATGTTGCGGTGAGTAATTTCCACCATGTTTCAATGATCCATCATGAGCTTATGACCGTGGTACAGTTGATGAAACACGGACAAGCCCCCAAGGAGGCACCTGGCTATAGTCGCATTCGCTCCATGGACAAACGACAGACCGAAAGATCACGGTTGTGCGCTGATCATACAACGCATGAAGAGCCGCGAGGGCTGGTGTCCGATGATTACAGCGAGCGATCGACACTCGATTTGGAAGACCCGCGAAGGTCAATGGAGGATGTATAGAAGTGGAAAGCAACGACACTGGACTTGGATAGGCGTCTGCTGTCGTAAAATTAGGAGGTTGTGGTATACAGGCTCTCTGGTGTTAGAGGCTGGTCACGAGATTATGGCCTGAAGCGCTCGACTCACAGAATAGCGAATTTGGGAGAACAGGTCAAGTGGGAAACGCGTTGCGTTGTTGCGCCACCACCTAACTACCTTGAACCACTCCCCATGACCTCGACCGTCCCAGAAGCGCCACCCAACCTCAAGCTGCTGCTCATTGGCAACAGCAGCGTCGGGAAGAGTTCTCTCCTCACCAGATTCACTGATGCCAGCTTCACGCCCGAGGACGAGAGCAGCGCCACCATCGGCGTGGACTTCCGCGTGTGCAAGATGGAAGTAAAGGGGAAGAAAGTAAAGCTCAGTATCTGGGTACGTGTCTGTGCCCCCAGTGTTTGGTCCCCTCGCTCAAATATAATGGGCCCGCAGGACACGGCAGGTGAATACCACTCCCGCGTCCGCGCGGCGCGTTGGGAAGGCGTGGCAGCTCATCATCTCTCGCAAATGATCAGGGCAGGAGCGGTTCAGAACAATAACGAGCTCGTACTATAGAGGTGCACAGGGCATCATTCTCGTCTACGACATAGCCAACCGGGAAACGTTTGACGCCCTACCGCGGTGGTGCACCGAGCTTGAGCAGTATGTCAGCCCGCACGTCGTCAAGATACTAGTTGGTGAGTCATACCATTACATTCATAGTGCCTGTCACTGACGTTGCCGCAGGGAACAAACTAGACAAGGTGCTTCCAATTTCTTGCCGTGATGCCAAAGTTAACTAACACGCCACATGCAGGAGTTCAGCAGAACAGTATCAGAAGAAGAGGGACGAAAGTTCGCTGAGAGAACAGGGAGCTTATTCATCGAGGTGAGGCAGCAGCTCGGGCTCCTACCAAATACAGATCGCTCAATAATACGTAGGCAAGTGCGAAGACTGCGGTGAACGTGAAGGAGGCCTTCATAGAACTCGTTGAGAAGGTGAACGGTCTGTTCCTTATATGGGTGACCAGCACTAACCATTGCCAGATTCTCGACAACCCCTCACTCTACGCTCCAGTAGGAGCAAAGGTTAAGACAACCACAACAGCAAATAATAGGACTATGCCTGGAGCCATCAATTTGAATGCCACCGATGATGATCACGGGAGCGGGTGCTCTTGCTAGACATATCTACTCCCAGAACAACTTGCTCGCATTACATGGGTATATAATGTAATTCCTTGTATAGGACAACCGCGTCCATAATACCTCTTCATCCCGTATTTGGTTTTCAGCCCATAACGCTGGCAAGAAGGGCCATTCGGACCTTTGAAAACATTAATAAAAGGGGTCGAAAGAGTATGATTAGATACTTACGAAAAGACCATATCGCATCTGACGGAAGTAGACCGCTCTTCGAGAATCGAAATCGACATCAGGATCAATTTCTGAGTTAAAAGTCAGCTAACTAGATACTACTAATGGCCCGAAGACGCACCGTTGACTCGTGGAAGTGGATGCATGACAATCATATCCTTCTTTGCCCTTGCCAAGAGTGCGTGATTGACGACATAACTTGATTTCACCCGCTCCCAATCCTCGATATTCTCAAACCGTTCCTTCTGGACTCGAGTAACGTATAGCACGTCCGTTTCTGCCAGTACTTCCTCCAGGGATTCGCAAATCCTAACGGGGATGCCCGCGCGTCGGGCTGCGCTTGTCACATAATCCGGCATTGAGAGCTCGGCCGGGGAAACGAAGTGGAGGCGAACGGAGTAGAAACTGAGGAGCGTCACGAGCGAGTGCACTGTACGGCCATGTTTGAGGTCGCCCAAAAGCGTGATCGTACGACCGTTCACAGTGCCAAGTTCAGAGCGGATCGTGTACACGTCGAGCAAAGCTTGAGAAGGATGTTCGCCCACACCATCGCCAGCGTTGAATATCGGAACTGGGGAGTATTTGGCGGCAGTTTGAGCGGAACCGACGGTCGGGTGGCGAATGACAATGCCATCCGCGTAGCTATTAAGTGTTAGTGACCCACGTAAGGAATTGAGGATGATCCGTACCTTGCCAGAGTGCGAATGGTATCTGGCAGAGACTCTCCTTTGACAACAGAACTATTGTCTGCTGTAACCTGCACGACTTCTCCACCAAGTCGCTTCATAGCCGCCTCGAATGATGTGCTCGTTCGTGTGCTCGGCTCGTAGAATATAGTGGCTAGTATCCTGCCTTTCAAGAGGTCAACGCTCCCATTCCTCTCGACTTGGAGTCGCATCTCGTGAGCGAGGTTGAATAGATCATGAAGGTCTTGGTGTGAGAATTGCTTGACAGAAAGGATGTGCTTGCGATGGAAGCTTGGGTGGGGTTTGAGAGGTAGAAGGGACGTCGAGAGCGGGGCTGTAGGAGGCAAGAGGCGCACCGTTGCAGTAGAGGGTGGTGCAGGTTGGGCTGCTGCCTCGGAAGTCGCTCTCACTCGACCAAGGGAACCAGAGGCAAACGATGAGGTCGATGAGGTGACCGCTTCAGACGCGTAGATGGACGGCCGGCGCACTGACACAATCGAGCCGCGACTGGTCCGGTCACTGTGAGCCTTCGAGTGTGGTACCAAGGCCAGGAGATCGCGGCCCTTTGGAGCCGTGAAGGAGGCACCGTCGAGGAACACAGTCTTGTTCTCAATAAGAACCCGGTTTACCGCACCCACGACGTTTCGGCCTTGCAAAGGCGACCAGCATTTCGCCTTATGCTTGAAGGGAGTTGGGCGATTGACGACTACTTCAACCTGGGTGTTGGCCGGGTCTGCAAGGTTGAATATCTTCACGGGGTTGTCGTACAGCCGTAACTTGATATCATTGAAGGTTAGGCGCTTATCTGCAACGGCAGTGAGGAGGAGGGGCAAAGCTTCTTCCAGGCCGGATCTGGGTGATGCGTCCTTCCCGAGCTGCTGACCGAGCTCATAGGGCAGACTTCCAACAGAGAACGCATCAATGATATCAAGCGACTTCCACAACGCCATCTGATCCTCGACGGAAGGCAAGCAGAGAACACCTGCGAAGTCGTTGGTGTTGAAGAAGAACGAATAGACGGCAACATCGCAAGTTACTCCAAGTTTCTTCTCCTTACTAAGTCGGATGAGTTGCATATCTTCCTTTGTTCTTACGTCGGTGATATGGACTTTGCGACTATGCAAGCTGGCTAGAAGCAAGATCGAGGCGAGGTCGTTCCTTTTTGCGTCTGTGACAATCGGCTTGTCCACAGGCCAACTGGCAAAGTGACTGGCAATAGTCGAGAGGTTACCAACAGCCGCTCGGCTGCTGAAGGGAATAAAGAGAGCCTGGGTTTCATCTTGAATCTCCTCGTTCAATGTCTTGACGTTCGAAGCCGAAGCAGTCACAGACAAAGCGTAGTTGCAGTGCGAATGCCCAGCTGCGTTCTTCTGCGCAATCGTCAGACTTTCATCGCCGATGATGCTCCCATGAATGCCGACAGGGCTCAAAATAGCCGTGGTGAATCCTCCGCACACGGAAGCTTTCAAAGCTTCTGTAACATCTGACGAACCAGGGAGCGCAATGCCAGGGGCGAATGTACAAATATTGACAAGGCCGGGGAGAACGTGAGTGGTGTGGGAGGTTTTGTAATCAACTGAGGAGATCTCCAGAGGTATCCTGCGGACAAGGGCTTCAGCCAATAGCTTCGCGCACTTAACATTGGTGACCAAAGGGATGTCAAAATCAATGGCCATTCGGCGTGTACGGTAGCCTTTGGTCGTATAACTCGAAGGTCGCCTATACCGATTCTTGGAAGGCAGGTTGATGTACATGTCGATGAGGTTCTTCGCGAGATGCTGTGTCAACGAGTATTCGGACTTTTGTTTCTCAGTGGCATTGGAAAAGTCATCAGGCAGTGCTTCGAGATACTATAGAGAGGTAAGGCGCTATTCTGATATGCAGGAATGCCGGGAGAACCTTGCATGGGACGTGGTGTTCATTGAAGAAGTCCGCAGTCCCAGAAGTACCAAAGAGAACGTATCCAGCCGCGTGCAGTTTTTGCACAGAAGGTAGCATCTCGACCTTTTCCTTGAAGCTACCGATCGAGAGCAAAATGTTCTTCTTGGGAAGAACAATACCAGTTGATAGCAGCGCCTTGAGATATGCCTCGTACTTGTCTTTACCGAAACAAGCGACTTCTCCAGTGGACGCCATCTCCACACCGAGGATAGGGTCAGCGCCCGACAATCGACTAAAGCTGAATTGGGGAACCTTGACACCGACATAGTCGGCCGGTAACTCGATCGCTGGGTACGCCTCGACCGGAATACCGAGCATGACCTTTGTAGCCAATTCGATAGCGTCCACCCCAGTAACCTTGGACACGAACGGGAACGAGCGAGCCGCACGGAGGTTGCACTCGATGACCTTGATCTGGTTGTTCTTCGCCAAGAACTGGATATTGTACGGCCCAGTCACGTTGAGTGCCGCGCCGATCTTCTGCGTCGCATCCTCAATTCGGCGCACCGTCTCGGGGTCAAGGTCTTGTGGCGGCAAGACGAGGGTAGCATCACCAGAATGTACACCGGCATTCTCTATGTGCTCCGAAATATAGTGCATAACGAGTTTGCCAGCCTTCGCGATGGCGTCCACCTCGATTTCTTTGGCCTCCTCGATGAACTTAGTGATGACGACTGGGTGCTCGCGAGAAACAGCGGCAGCCTGAGTGAGGTACGTGTGCAGGTCGTCCGAGGACGAGACGACATTCATTGCTGCACCGGAAAGGACGTACGACGGCCGCACGAGCACGGGGTATCCAACCTTCTGGCAAAACGTCTCTGCGTCATCGAAACTGCTGAGCTCCTTCCAATGCGGTTGATCGACGTTGATTTGGTCAAGTAAGCGAGAGAACTTGTATCTGTTCTCGGCGGTGTCGATCATCTCGGGGGAAGTACCGAAGATGTTGACATTCTGACGGTGAAGAGGAAGGGCGATATTGTTCGATATTTGTCCACCCATAGAGATAATGATACCCTTCGAACGCTCGAGTTCGTAGATATCCAAGACTGTCTCAAGGCTGATGTTTTCAAAGTAGAGGCGATCCGCTTCGTCGTAGTCGGTACTGACGGTCTCGGGGTTGTAGTTGATCATGACCGTCTTCAAGCCTTGTTCACGCAGGGTGCGGATAGCACCAACCGCACACCAATCGAATTCGACTGACGAGCCGATTCGGTAAACACCAGAACCGAGCACGATCACACCATGATCCTGGAACGTGACATCGTGCTCGATGCCGTTGTACGTGGTGTAGAGATAGTTGGTAACAGCTGGGAATTCGGCCGCGACGGTGTCGATTTGTTTAACGAAGGGAGCGATGCCATATTCTTGACGCAATCGACGAACGGCAATTTCCGTGCTGCCAACGCAGGTGGCTATCTGCTTGTCGGAGAATCCCATTTGCTTTGACTTACGCAGGTTCTCGGAGGAAAGATCAGCCAAATGCCGAGTCCTGCATTTGGAGTTCAGTGATGAGGAATATACCAGGACGGATAACCCACTCACGAAAGATCCTTCTCCATCTGGTGGATATAGAAGAGCCGCTTGAGGAACCAGTTGTCAATGTTGGTCATTCGATGAATCTGCTCAACGGTGTATCCGCGGTCGAAAGCGTTGGCAATGGCAAAGATCCGCTTATCAGTTGGCTTGACGAGTTCCTCGTCGATATCGTCAACATATTCGTTCTGTTAAATCGTTAGCTTCTTACTGCTTTCGGACGATCAAACACACCTTACTGAAACCCATAAATTGATCATCAATAGCCCGGATAGCCTTCTGGATAGTCTCTTCGAACGTGCGTCCGATACTCATAACCTCCCCGACGCTCTTCATCGAGCTGCTCAGTAGCTTGCTGACGCGTGTGAACTTTTTCAAATCCCAGCGTGGAATCTTGACGACGCAATAGTCGAGAGATGGCTCAAAGCATGCCGTCGTCTCCTTCGTGACAGTATTTTTTATCTCGTTGAGCGGGATGCCCAGGCCAAGTTTGGCGGCGATGAAGGCGAGTGGGTAGCCTGTCGCTTTCGATGCGAGTGCGGAAGAGCGGGAGAGACGGGCGTTGACCTGTCACGAATATGAATAACAGCCCGGTAAGTACGAGACAATCGAGGCGCACCTCAATGATACAGTACTCCCTCGACGTTGGATTCAAGGCGTACTGAATATTGCACTCTCCAACTACGCCAAGATGACGGATGACGCTGATCGCGGTTGTCCTCAACATGTTATAGTCGACATCTGAGAGCGTCTGTGAAGGAGCGACGACGATCGAGTCTCCAGTGTGAATACCCAGGGGATCAAAGTTCTGAAATCACGATTAGAATCTTTCCCGTTTCAGGTCCCAGATGATGACCAAACCTCTCACCTCCATATTGCAAACCGTGATACAATTGTCCCGGCAATCCCTCACGACCTCATACTCAATCTCCTTCCAGCCCTTCATGCTCTTCTCGACGAGCACCTGCGGGCTCGTGGCAAACGCCTTCCCGCAGAGCTCCCGGAGCTCCCCCTCGTTCTGCGCAAACCCACTGCCGAGCCCACCGAGTGCATACGCCGCGCGGACGATGACAGGGAATCCGATCTTCTCCGCGGCCGCAATGGCCTCGTCGGCGGTCGTGGCGGTCGCGCTCTCCGCGCAACGCTCGCCGATCTGGAGCATGGCGTCGGCGAACCGCTGCCGGTCCTCCGTCTCGATGATCGTCTCGATGGGCGTGCCGAGCACCCGCACGCCAAGTGCCTCAAACTCGTCCTTGAGCTTGATGCCGACATTGAGCGCCGTCTGCCCACCGAATGTCACGTAGATCCCGTCCGGCTTCTCGTACTTGATAACCTTGCGCACAAAGTCGGGCGTGACGGGCAGGAAGTAGACTTTGTCTGCGAGGCCCTTTGAGGTCGCGATCGTGGCGATGTTCGGGTTGACGAGGATGGTGTAGATCCCTTCCTCCTTGAGCGCCTTGAGCGCCTGCGAACCCGAGTAGTCAAACTCGCCCGCTTGGCCGATCGAGAGGCCTCCTGAACCCAAGACGAGCACTTTGGACACGCTCACGCGGGTATTTGGGATGGGGCCATCGATGCGCCCTGGCAGGGAGATGGGAGTGTGCCGCTGCGTCTTGATGACATCCTCGATGTTTTGAATGAACACGTCGAAGAGGAATTCCGTGTCCCTCGGTCCCGGGGTGGACTCTGGGTGGAACTGTACAGAGAAGAACGGCTTGTCGGTGCAGTAAATGCCTTCGTTGCTCCCGTCGTTGGCGTTCTTGAAGAGCTCCTTCCAGTTCGGGGGGAGCGTGTCGACGTCAACCTGGAACCCGTGGTTCTGGCTCGTAATGTAGCACCGGCCGCTGTGGACGTCGGCGCAAGGGATGTTCTGCCCTCGATTGCCGTACTTCATCTTCGAGGTCTTGGCCCCCGCGGCGAGAGCGAGCAACTGGTGACCCAGGCAGATGCCGAATACAGGTTTGTCTTTGGTGAGGAATTGGCGGAGCCGCTCGATGGTGGTCTGGACCATCGTTGGATCGCCCGGTCCGTTGGAGATGAACAATCCGTCGAACTCGTCGGATTCTTTGACAAAGTCGTAGTCCCAGGGGACGACGCGGAGTTCGACACCGCGCTTGGTGAAGCAGCGGATTTGGTTGTACTTCATGCCAACATCGACAGCTAGGACACGTAGAGGTTGGTTCGTGACGGGGTGAAGACGCACGTTGGTGCCTGTGGGCTTGTGAGTATGCGTGGTGCGCGTTGACACTTGGGCGACAAGATTTTCGACATTGGGATCTGCAAAAGGGACGACGTCGTAGTCTTCCTTCCAGGAGTTTGCGAGTGCTGGAGAGGACAATCGAGAAACCTGTGGCGTGGGGAGAGTCGTAGCGCGCGCGCGATCTTCCGATCGTTGTTTCCGTGCCAGGACGCGGCCGAGGAGGGAGCCCTTTTCGCGGATGCGCTTTGTGAGTGCGCGCGTGTCGACGCCGTAAATGGCTGGTATGTTGTTTTCCTTGAGCCAGGCACCAAGGGAGGACGCAGCGAGGAAATGGGAGAATTCTTCAGAGTAGTAGCCGACAATGAGAGCGGTGACATGGATTCCGCTCGACTCAAAGTCGTCTGGGATGTGTTCGAGGTCGTCTTTGAGTCTCTGGGGAACGCCGTAGTTGCCGATGAGTGGGTAGGTGAGGACGAGGATTTGGCCCTGGTAAGATGGATCTGTGAGCGACTCTGTGTACCCGACCATGCCTGTGGGGGAGGTGTTATTTCTATAGTAAAAATCTAGGGTGTACTAGAAGTTAATCGCCTGTTTGGAACACGCATTCGCCCGCGACGCTCTTGGCCGATGCACCAAAACTGACACCAGCGTAGACTGCACCGTCCTGGAGCTCGAGGACGGCATCGACGGCATGGATGGGTAGCGAAGAGAGAGGAGGGGGCGTGGAGGTCTTTTTAGAGCCGTTCATGATGAAAATATGGGACGAGGTGCCGAGCTCTAAGCAGAGAATCGGCAAAAATTCGGCCGGTGGTTGGTGAAGCACGCGGGCTGGCAGGTAATGACCAACGTAACCTTTCCATGAGTTTTGGGTGTCTGGTGGGTATCTGGAACGACGCAGTCGTGGTCGTCTCCAAGATGCTGGTCAGTTGCGGTGCAGTGGGTGCTGCGGTTGTGGTAGTCGTGGGTAGTCCGTGGTTGACTACGCCTCTCCACCCTCCACCTTTTCTCCCTACTTGTTCCGTCCGTTTCCGTCCGTGGGCTGCTCCCTTTTCTTAACCCGACCCTCCCTGTTTCCCTCCCTTCCCTGGCCATACCTGGCCATTTCCACTCTTTCGCCTCAGTGTTGCGTCCCCCGTCGACGCCGTTCATGGCAAGCAACACCACGACCTCAGAGCTGGCCTCGATCCAACGCGCCGGGTTTGGTTCTTTCGTCTTTTTCTGCAAGGACGTCCCTTCGTGAGTAATCCTCGGGCGTGATGCCACTGACGCCTGACGCCAGAAGCTCATTTCGCTTGTTGCAGGGTGCCATGGTGCAACCTCTTCTATCGTCAAGTAGGCCACTAGTCATCATCGCTTGTTGCAATTCTCTGACGATATCCAAGCTATCGAACACAGACTTCGTTCTCGAAAACCCGGACACCGCTCCAGTTGGCATCACGCCTGTATGTGGTATTCCGCGGGCGGCCAATTCGAGTCTCGGTAACATTGCTGTACGCCCCTACTACATCCTACTAGCCCCTCATATCTCATTGCATTCCTTATCAGAACGACATCGCCTGTGGTCTTTCTGCCGCCTTCGCCCTCTATCTCATCCACCGCTGCAACAGGCGCAAAGCTGCAGTGGGCCGCATCGAGCTCCGCGCGACATTGACAATCTATATTATGACGTGCATCCTCCAACTCTTAACGACTGGCTCGATCTTCGCCCAGGGTTCCGATGTCCTCACCATCATCACAGCGATCCATGCCGGCGCCGTTGCGTCTTTCTTTTGGTGTCTGCTCGCGAACGCGCTCATTGCAACGCAGGTGGGTCCGCGTCCAGTTTGAAAAAATGACCAAGCCCCTCCCTCCTCCCACGAGGACGGCACTGACGGCCTGAGGACGTTGTGTAGGTAGTAGAGGACGGAACGCCCGCGGCGTTGCTGGTGAGTACCGTTCAACAAAGTGTTCCAGTTGTTGCAAACCGTCCTGACGGTGAACAGCCCTTCCATGGTTTCAGTATCGTTTTCTTCGTCGCGACGACCTACATCGCACTGGACACTAGCATGGGCTTCACCTCGGTGTTCAAATCGGTGCCGCCCAACGAGCTGAAGAATATTGGTCTATTCATTTTGCTTTGGCTATGGCCTGCGGTGTACGCTCCGTCCCCTCACTCTAGTGACGCCCATTCCAGCCGCACTGACTGCGCGTTCTCGCTCTGCAGGGCAGCACTACTGTACTGTGGCATCATGTGCTACATCGTCATCACGATTCTGGAAGAGCGAAAACCGTGCCGTGTGTTCTCTTCCTCTTCCTCTGACGCCCAGCGCTGAACCTCCCATAGTACTTTACATTGCCTCCCTTCTCGTCTTTGCGGGGTCTCAAGTCGTCTACATGGTGCCCAGCAAGATGCTCTGCCAAGTAGGCCGCTAGCCCCGATAGCTGAACTCCACACTGATTCGCTTGGGCAGGCATCAAACCGAGTTGTGGACGGGTCGTTCATCGCAACAGCACTGGAAACAGGCTCGCTGGCCTTGATTTTCATTGCCTGGATAAAGATAACAGAGTGTGCGTGTTTCTCCTCTCCTCTCCTCACCAGACCTTACCCTGATACTCGGGCATACAGCATCGTGGGACACGCAATACGTACCATTTTCATTCTGAGGCCACCACGGTTTCGTTGGACCGTACCATAATATTATTGCTTGCTCGCCATGAAAATTTGTTGCTGTCATTGCTCCGTTCGTCGTTCGTGTATACTGTAATTACCAATCACATTGCCTCGGAAAAACAGGAAAAACAGGAGCGCGCCCCGGTTCCCGGAGCACCGGCGTCGGTTGTGGTAACGAGAAGAAGCCGCCATGCGGAAAGGGACAATCTATTTGGCCAGATTGTTTGTTCTTCGCACTTGGACACCTCGACGACCTCTTGACGATCTTGTCACTTTTAGCGCGGGGCAGACGATGAGCAGCACCGCAAACCGGGAGCTCCTGACCACATCCGAGGCCGGATTTGGGTCTTTTGTCTATTTTTGCCGCGATGTACCGTCCTACACTTGGTGTAACCTCTTCTACAAGCAGGTAAGTAGCGTATATCTCACGATAAGCTACAGTATGCTAATCAATTCTGTTATTATTCTTACTAGCTGTCCATAACCGGCGGTGTACGCCTGGCAGACCCGAGCATTGCGCCGGTTGGAGTCGATGTCGAATGTGGGCCACCACTGGCCGGCGGCGGTAATACGGGGAATATAGCAAACATGGTTGCCTGTGGCGTCTCCATACTCATCATGGGCATCCTCCTCCTCCATGTAAACAAACGCAAGGCAGCAGTCGGTTCGTTTAGCCCGTGTCAGCCTCATTAGCCAAACTGATCCGGTGTTCCAGGTCGTCTCGAACTGAGAGCCTTAGTCGCCCTCTACCTGCCTACGCTTGCCCTCCAGCTCGTCTCAGATGGCGCCGTGCTCCAACAGGGCACAACCGCCCTTGTTGTCCTCACAGCTATCCTTGCAGGCCTTGTCGCTGCCCTCTTCTGGGTCCTCCTTATGAATGGCATCGTATCCACCCAGGTGTGCAGTCGAAGCCCGTCTCCCCTCCCCACCAACCCCTGGTATTTACCGCAGTCCGGCTAACTTTATTCACAGGTCATCGAAGACGGAACGATGGCGTCCATCATCGTGCGTGTCCATCTTCTGGTCCACCCCTGCGTACCTCAGGTACTGATAAAGCCCCCATTCAACAGCCGCTCTATGGGTTCGCCGTCCTCTTCTTTGCGGCGACCACCTTCATCAGCCTCGACACGGCCTTTCTGTTCACCAACGCGTTCAGGTCAGATCCACCTGAGGCACTCCGGAATATCGCCCTCTTCGTCTTGACCAGCATATGGCCCGCCGTGTGAGTTTCTGTCCGCGAAAGCCGATCAACCCACCTGGACACATTTCAACGTGGACACCTCGTCTCTAACTCCTCTGTTCCTTTCGCAGCGCAACAATATTGTACTTCCTGCTGATGACATGGGTTATCATAGGTGTGCTCCGTGAGAAGAAGCCAATGAGTGCGTCCTCTTCTTCTGGTTTTGGCGGGTGCGGGATCTCAGGCCGCAACACGGAATAGTCTACTTGGTACTCGCCTTTGTGACCTTCGCTGCTTCTCAAGTTATCTACCTTGTAGCAAGCAAACCCCTGTGTCTAGTGCGTACGGATCCATGCTACAGAGATCGATGCGACTGACCTTGGCCGATCATCGATATAGGCGGCGAACGCCAAAGTAGATGGGTCTTTCATTGCAACACTACTGGAGACCGTGACCGTTGGGCTCCTCGTCGCCACATGGACGAGCGTCACCGAAGGTACAGTGTCTCACCTTTCCCGTGCTTATGTGCGGGACTGATCGCCATTTGGTCTCTGCAGAAACCTGGGAAGAAGAGCGGTATTACTAAATTCGCCTTCAGCCCCTTCGGTTTCTTTCGTCTGTACCTCCTGTGATGTCCCCTGTCGTGCCCGTCTCCTCCAATGATCAGCGCTCTCTCAACACACTTCTTCCACAACCCCTAGCGGACAATTTTCCCTTGCCGTCTTGGAACAGTCACCCACCTCCCACCTACCGTTGTCGTTGCCCTCGCATCCACTTTGTAATGGAACACACCCACTGCTGCTAATCTCCTGCTAATCTCCCATTGCAACATTACAACCTGCCAAATCCACCGAAGCACACGTGGTGAAGGCCAAAGGATGCCTAGGTTCCTCTCGCGCCACCGACCGATCCCGAATTAACGAACATGCAAATATCCAGCTCTCCTGTGTGTCTCAGTTTTGGAAATCTCATCTGCGGGGCAGCCCTTCTATTCGTCACTCTACTTAGCGTACTTCTTCCACCCCAAATACATATACCTGGACAGCCAACGCAGGCACGCAGTCGTTTTCGATCGGACTCAACACCCTCCCCCCGTCGGTGTCGTTGCAACCCTATACACGTCCTGTCCACTCGTTTAACCTGTTCCCATCGTGCGCTTATTCCCGTTCCATACAAGGCTTTCCTGCTCGCTTGTCATTACTACAACAGCTACTGCAGTTCCTGTGAACGTATTTGCTATCCCTACCCTGTTTTTGTAGATACGTACCCTTTCTGTAGGGTGAAGCTCGAGCTTTTTGAATCGGAACATGAGATCGGGAAAGCGATATATACGGGGATAAGTACATATCCGTGTGCTTTGGGATGGGGGGAAAGCTACGGGCCAAAAAAACAATACCTTGCAGTGGTTTTGAGACACGAGTCGATAGGAGTACCTAGTACAGTTATGGGTACAGAACCTTCGGTGGAGTTTTAGTCGGCTGTAGGCTAAGATTTTTTGCGGGTCTTTCATTCCATTCTTTCGAGAAGGCTATTGTTCTTGACGTGAGTACCCCATGAGAGTCGTTGCCCTAGTGGTTGATGACGGAAAGCGGAGGGTTCGGAAGGTGGATTGCCGACACCTCGCCCACCACGTCCCCGAAAACGAGCGCCGCGATGGGTGCGAGCTTGGTTCGAGGATTCCTCGTCACTCATAAAGCGGTCGAGGAGTGGTCGAGTTACAGCCGGCGGTGAGACTTCGCCTGGGCCTTCTAGGGCTGGTTGGGGAACCGAGGGTAGCGCGGGTCCGAATGAAAAACGAGAAATGAGGGGGCCGCGAGAAGGTCCTGGAGGCGATTTTCGCGTGCTGGATGGATTGTTGAGTACACCAATACGATCGGCTAACGTAATTTGGGAGGTCAACAGGGCCATCGTATCTCCTACCGGGGTCTCCTGTAATGAATAAGTTGCTTATTTGTTCGAGACGATAAGAGGTCATCCCTACCAAGGTTTGCGAAGCGCCCGCGCCGCCTGTCTGACGCTGGCTTGAAGTCGGGTCGACCTTTTGTCGCTTGAGAGCGGGTCCCGTGATGCTCGTGGATTTAGTGGGATGGATGGGCTCCTCCAGTGAAGGCGAACACTCTGGCTCTCGCGCCCGTTTGGAGGCAGGCGTCCGTTCTTCGATCTGAACACTCGGAGCAATCAGGCCAGTGGGTGGCACGCTTGAATACGCTTGAAGTGCCTCGCTTCGACCTGGACCCCAATTCACATCTCTGGAATATAAAGATGACCCTGCAGAGCGTGGGCCAGAGGCCGCACTGGGATATGAGGGCAGACTAGTTTCCAATCTTGTGTAAGTAGAGCGTCCCAAAGGTGACATATTCTCGTTCGCAGGATGACGCTGATGAGAAGAATCCATCTGGTGACTTATTTCAGATGTTTCCAAATCGCGGTGACTTAGATGTGACCACTCTGGTTCACTGGGTCCACGATACATGTGACATTCACCCTGAGAATATCGTGGATACTGAGCCGGGGGAGCTGGTTCCGTTTCCATACTCTTGGGATGGTATCGATCGCGCAACCAGTCGCGGGAATAGGACGAAAAGGTGGGATCCCTGGGCTCTAATTCGTGAGATGGGTGATCACTTTCTCTTTCATATCCGCTGAGCGGACGGTATGAGTTCATTCGTAAGTCGATCGGCTCCTGGCGAGGCCTGCCTCGTCCATTAAAATTCGTCTGCGTGCGGCCGTCGGTATAATTCCGCGCGCTTATATCGTATCGAGGAGGGTGAGAGCGCGACGGAGGATGAACGCGAGAAGGGGTCCGCCGATGCGGGGATGGTCGCTGTGGGGTTACACGGCTGGGGGGTGTACGTGCTCGTATAAAACTTTGACCACGTGAAGGTGGACTGGCCGAACGTCTGTAACGAGGGACGGGAGGTGGAGCTGTAGGAGAGTGGTACATTGGTCCGGTATGGTTTGGCTGCCCTGTGAGAGTTCTCGGAACGAAAGCGCCCTGTTCTGGTTGGGTCATCTGCACCTCCATTGCGGTAGACTCGAGCTGCCGAGGAATAGCTGCCCGGGGAATGCTGGATCCTAAACTCTGCGAATGCATCGCCGGAGCTGGTGTTGCGGACCTTGATTTAGTCATTGTATTTGGTTGTGAAGCAGTAGTAGGCATTTTCTGTTCTAAAGTAGTAGGTGGTGGCCAAGCTTCCACATTGAAATTTGGTAAATCTACCGTTGGCAGCGATGTCAGGGGTATGTCCTGTAATGGTGCGGAAACGCGCCGGTCCAGTGGAGTAGCGGGTGGGGCAAACTCTGGCAATCTGCCTGTTGCTTCTATTGGCGCCCCAGGGACCTCTGCAACGGTTACAGGCTGCACAAGTGGATGCAATTTAGGACTAGAAGGCTCATGCTTTATCGCCATGGGCTCAGTTTTGACCCGCAGAGGTGGGGCGGGAGGAGAGAGGGGTGCCGCAGCTGTGAAGGAGGGTCGCGTTTCCGTAGGTGTACGTATTACCACGGCACTAGGAACCTCAGAGTCGTTGCATGGAGGTTTCGAATTTGGAGGTGGGAGGTGAGTGAGGCAAACAGAAGGGCCGGTAGACTGGGCTGCTGCAGTAGCTGAGGCCGGCTGGCAAGTTCGCTCTGGAGCAAAGAGTTGCCCCTTCACTGACTGTTCAATGGATTGGCGACCATCATCCGCTGTGAGTGGTTTTGCAGAGGATCGAGCATGCTGGCGAGCGGATGGCCCACCCAGAGGGTTAAATGGCAGTGAACATACCGTCCCTGTGTCTCCAAATTTTGGTGGCGAAGGGCCACAAGACTGAGCGGCAGTGTCGGGGAAAGGGTTGCCTGTTGCTTGCCCCCCCTCTTGCCCCCCCTCTTGCCCCCCCTCTTGCCCCCCGCGTCTCACAAGCTCTTGTAATCGTTGTATGCGTTGCTCTACGTCCACGGAACGTTCTGCGAGTGCGGGTGGTTGTGACGGTGCCTCGAGGACAGGAACTGCTGCAACACTTAAGATAGTAGGTCGATCGACATTGGGGGAAGGCCATGATCTTGCGTCGGCGTCGGGACTGTCAACGGGTATTTCCATTACTCGAGGGCTGAGCTTATGCAATGGTGCCTTAGTTTCAGCTCGAGTGGTTGGACTGGTCACTTGGGGGAGACGTTGGCGCTTCGGAAGAGGGATTTGGGGGCGCTCTACCTTACTCCATTCCTCTGTGACTTTTTCTGTTTCCGCAAAGACGTCTGCAAGTTGAAATTTGCGGACAGTGGTCGAGTAGACCTCGTCGGATTCGGCGAAAGGGTTCCGCCAAGGTAAAGGAGGTCCTCCATCAAGGTCCATGGCATTTTGATGCGTTGGCTCTGAGGCATCGGTGTCCACTTGCATTTGAAATTCTGTAACGTCGGGAGCTTGACGTTCTAAGGTTGGTACCGCGTGGAGAACACGAGACAGTGGAGGATGCGAAGTAGCAATCCCAGAGAGAGCAGAATGACTCGCAGGACTGCATGCAATTTTGGAAAGAGCGGTTTCCTCGCGCATTTCTGGCACCAATTGAGTTTGTGGCTGCCCCAAACGGGCGAGGAGAGGCTGACGCGATAGACGAGCAGGGGACAGTGACCTCTGCATAGAAGATGGCCCGGAGGTTGGTAAAGTATGGCCCGGAGGTGCGAGAGGAGAAAATGCGAGCGGGAGTGACTGTACATTTTGATGCAGCTTCGAATTCGCGCCGTCACCTATGAACTGAAACTGAAAGTCACGTATAGAGGGTGGTCGCATCGATACAGGTGTAAGGTTCGGAAACCCCTTTGACGCTGGCGTACCAGATTTCTCATCACCCATGTTGGTGGGGGACAAGTTCCGTCGAGCGTTCTACTCCTGGAACTTCGCCATGTTCACATGACTTGATAGGCCAAGTTTTTGATGTATTGTGGAGATATAATAGTAGCAGCAGCCGCGCTCAGCATCGAAGCCCTTGGCGACTTGGATACTCAGAAAGAAGAGTGCATTTCTACAGAAGGTTCACAGCGCATGAAACTCTCGATGTTTCCCCTTCCTCATACTACTACTACCCACGCGGAGCCAACTCCGTTCATTCTCGATGCACTTTTTTCGAACCATTCTGGCAATTATCTAGTCCTCGTTTGTTGGGATTCGGAGTCTCCTATACTTAGCATGCCGCTGTATGTCCGTGTAGCTAGCTTGTTTTATAATAGGCGAGCTATACCCGACCATCTCTCCACAACCACTCCCACTACTGCTACCGGCGTCACCTTCGGGAGCGTAAGCGGATGCATACTCACTCTTGTGAAGGGCGATTTGTTCTATTGTATAATCCCATGACATTCACGATATTGCTGCCACCAACTTCGGGACATTCTACTGTAAATGATCAGCTGAATCATGTTCCGCCATATGTTGTCACTCTCACCACCGTCTATTCACCCCTTTCACACCTGAACCAGCCCGCATAAGGAGACTGCGGCGCCTTCTCTCAGCGACGCAATTTAAGGCTCCGTCCCTTTCTCTCTATTCTCCACCATACGTGCGCAAAATTGGACCGATTAGCCGTGGGTATCCACAGAATGCGATATCGGATGCGGCTACATTGTTATGAATATTCGTGGATATAATGCCAGGTCCTTGTACGTCCCTAAATTTGGCGCTCTCCTTGGGTCTGACTTTGGTAATGGATCGTGTCTTGGCAGAAATAATACTGGCTAGAGTCGGCATGCAGTAGCTCTGGCTTGCTCGACGCCATGGCAATGCCTCAAGTCCGGGCCTTCTTCGGCTCCCCCGATGAAGAAGCACGAGATACGCCCAGAGTATTTCTCTGAGCACCTACTTGGCGCCTTGGGCTTTATCATAGCCTCTCGATTTCTGCCTGTTAAATGTGAGACGGGATAAGGTCGAGGATGGAAGACCACCAGCAGGCAGAACGCCAAAAGTCCTTAGGAATGTGAGCTATAGCATGGGTTCTGTTATATGTTGTGATAGTAGCGTGTCCGATAGGCTCCTTGATACCGAGCTCAGAACGAAATATGGAGTGAATTTGAGTTTCTTGGATCCCTTTTCATCTTCTAGGTGTGTCCAGAGTGGTTTCCCCGTCTTCGCACAGGACCATATATGGCAGATCACCTTGGACCTGACCCCTAGCAACGGAAAGTTAGTATTGTTTCAGGATTTGTGCAGAACTAGGACCAATACGGTGCGGACATATAACTCGTAGGATATGGAGGATGAAGCGGCAGATATCGAGCTGGTGAAACTAAACAAGGTGTCTCCACGGATCGAATCTCACAATGCCCATAGCTAGAGCAGCATCTCATCAAGACGAACAACATATCACAGAGGATGACTTGTTGGTACTACATTCAGATTCGAGGGCGTCGTCATTGAGCATACTCCAGCCATCCTCACCAACTTCGATAATCGACTATTACGTTTAGAGAGGTCTATACTACCGTTACACAACTCAACACAGTCTCTCAGTCGTTTAGCTGAGAGTGAGCAGCTGTTAGTTTGTTCAACGCAGAGGCTGAGTTTTCATTTGGCAGATATCGAAGCGACTTTGCATAGTATCGATAAAATCGCGAGCGATAGAGTGGGGATTGCAGCAGAAGAACAAATGATTCTTAGAGGGTCAGCATTTTCATGCCGTCTGACCGAGTGTGTCTGAGCCTGTTTCAGCCCACGGCTGGACGATCTTATGAGCTACATTGACGTCGTGGAACGAATAAACGCCAATATCGTTTTTGCATCCAATGATCCTCGCGCTTCACGCGACACCGCCAAGATGGTCGAAACCGGCGCCAAGAAACTCTGCCAACTATACACGAAATTGATCGCAGAGGGTTCATCAGGGGCACCTCCTAGCGGATCGAGCATCAAGCCGCCGGGTCTCCCTTCCTATCTGTACGATTCTCTCGATCCTCTCGTCGCTGCTTTGCGAGCGTTGCCCTTGCCAGCCACCCATCCCTCCCATCCTGCTGCTCCGGCCATTCTCAAATATCTGACAGAGGCCCAGAAGGGATATGGAGAAATGCGAGGTGCATTCTGTAAGAAGTGCCTTGAAGCCATGGGGGGAAGAAGGATCATCGATCGGGTCGAATCGATTCCCGGGATCCAAGGTGGAAAGGAAATCGGAATGTGGATAGAAGGCATCACAGCGGTGGCTGAATCAGAGTATCAACTACTCGGCCGACTGGCCCCACTGCCTGGCAATGCGAATGTTCAGCCAACCTTTTCGACTTTACTCGCACCTTTGGTCACCATGACGTCCACCACTCTCACCCTTCTCATCACCCTTCTCAAGGGCTCGTTGACCAAATACACTTTCCTCGCGCTCGCAGCATATGAGGCCTTGGGCAACGTGCAATTGAACTGGGACGATGTCGTTCGCAAGACTGGTCGGAAAGAGAACGAGGTAAAGGATAGCGTCAATCAACTCAGGGCAGTATGCCTTCGGAGCTTTCCAGAGTTCTTGCTTGATGTGCGGGGTGCGGGTACTAAGACCAACGTTGAAGTCGGTACTGGGCTACACCCGATTACCACACTGGCCGCATCGTATCTCTCCCAGTTACCCGAGGTTTTGGATGCCGTAGGGAGTGCGCTTGTAACCCTGGGAGATGGTATGTGGAAGATGGGTGAAGGAGCCGGGAAAGTATTTGGAAAGTCCGATCAAGATGATGAAAGGATTGTTATTGAGCATTTCGTTTGTTCGTGGCCTTTCCTTCGCACCACACACGACTAATGTCCCATAGACGACATAATAACCGCCCTCCTCGGATCCCTATCAAATCTTGCCAATGCGTCAAAGCGTCCTGCTTACAGCTCTATCTTCCATCTCAACAATGTCTCGTATTTGCGCAATCACCTGTTACTAACTCCTGAAACGCCGATTGATGACCTTCTCGCCAAACCCAGTCAAGATGCTCTCAACTCCGCCTATCGGACAGCTAAAGCTGTATATTTTGATGCGAATTTCTCGCCCTTGATTCAAGCACTAGGTGACATGGGAGGAAAGAAGGACTTAAAGGAGAAGATCACAAGGTTCTTTGATGCCTTGGACGAAGTTTGCGATCGACACCGGACCTCGAAGATACTTCCTGATGACCCAGAGGGCCGGGAGATGCTCGAGGATGAGGTAGTTCGCCTCGTCATTCCGGCACTAGCGCGCTTCAACCAGAAGAACCCCTCATTGGCCTCCAAAGGTAAGCTAGAGGTCATCCCTATAAGCAAGACTAACGCATTATTCCAGGTTCGGGTAAATGTAAGTGGAAAGATTTGCCCCTGATGGAGTCAACTGACACCAGGGCAAGATATAAGGGCTACACCAGAGGAAGTAGAGCGACAGATACGTGCTCTTTACCGATGAGAGAGAGGTGTTCCGGATTGTACGTACATTGGGTCTGTCCTGGAAACGAGTTTGCCTTTTGTTAGTCTCCTTTTCTCCTGACACTTGAACCTACCTTCTGGCCAAGGTTCGCATTCGCCCATGATGCCGTATGTGTGCTGACACTGTTTCACTACATCCCATAGTGGCTATGTCTTCCCGTCGATATTCGTCCAAACCCGCCCCAGCCAGTCTTGCAGCAACCGAACGTTCGGAACAGCGCTCTCGTAGCAAGAACGCGACTTCCAATGTAGTAAGAGTCTTCAGACAAACTTGTTTGGTGCAGTTGTTGATGCGCTGCTTCTTGGTAGCCTGAGCAACGGCGCGCACCAGCCCCCGACCGTCGTCGAGAGTACCAGGAGCTTCAAGGGCAAACTTATTCCCAGATAAGCGACTCATACTATACCCAATATGAAGACGAGCGACGATTGCCACAACCTTCTCCGCCTATTCCTGGGTTTCCGAATGTCTCTTCACCAGCGGAAGGACGCTTGACGGAGCAAAGCAACACCGAATCACGTCGTCCTAGTGTACCCACTTATACTCGTAGAAAGGAGGATATCCAATGGGCAAACAATGCCGAGGGAGGGCGAGTGCCCCTCTTATCAACTGAGCGGCGACCATCGAATGATTATGAAGGTCATGACCAAGGCGAAGGGGTGGCATCTCAGCGTCATCCACGCGCACTATCCGGAGATCGTGGCGAGTCGGCGAGGTATGGGTGGCAAAATGGACGATTGTCTCCCCAGTCGCCGGTGCATTCTCCCTCTTATACCCTATCATCTGACGACGAGGATTACCGGCCTCACGGATACGACAACCATGCCCGTCGGCCAGGGTCTGACCGCTCAGAGCATCGTAGAGATGAAGGACCTCACACACTGCAAACTGAGACAAGTAGTCCTTGGCGCTCGGACTATTCACATCACTCCCGCTCGCATATGCGTTCCCCAAACGCATTCCCCATTTCTTCAAAATCAACGGTCCGTGGGCAGTACACCGCTTCGCCTGCCAGTGGCTATGGGAGGTCCCCAGCATCTAGCTTCCCTAGCGTAAACCACCATCTAGAGAAAGGGAGAATATCAAATTTTCCCTCTGGGCTGGCGAAATCGCCTACTCCATTGCCCAGCATTTCCTCACCTTCCACGGAAGATCGACAACGCCGTCGTACATCCAAGCAACCGCCATCACGAACGTTGGTCGGGTCCCTACCTATACCGCCAGCTACAGGCCCCTCGATTCCTTTGCTTCCTGAAAATACTGAGTCCGCATCGTCTTCACGGCAACGAAGTCTCATACCAGCGTCGCTCATGACACACTCTACAGGAAAGTGGACTTCCAGCGTCCCATCCCCTCCACTTTCTCCTCTCCTGTACCCGGATTCTTCAACATCGGCTGGTGCATCTGCGATTCAGCAGCTTCTGGCTACACCAGGGAAAGCGATTTCCCGTTCACGCCGGAACACAATATCGAAGCCAGATGCAGTCTCTTCCCCAGCCACCCACTATGCTACAGCCCCCGAGGACTCTTTCCACTCGCATGTGGCCAGTGTCCCACATATGCAAGGGGAAGGCGGAAGCAAGGATGGGCGAAGATATGTGCACGACTGTGACGTGCAAAACGCCAGCGAAAAGCGTAGACAGATATCTCCTCCACCTTCTCGGGGAGAAATTCCAGAACATGTCAAACGTGCTCAACTAAGCACTGTAGCGAAGAGAAAACGGCGTGAATCGACTGCAGCGGGTCTCATTCAGCAGGGTCATGACTTGTCTTCTTTTACATCAGCGTCCACAAGGTCGAGAAGAGCCTCACTATCAGCATCTCGTGCGGCACAGACCATGGTGAGCGTCGATCATTGAAGTTTGCCCATGCGACTCATATTGGGGATCGTAATCAGCCTGTTCTAGATGAACCACAGCGGTTTCGTGAACACGGAGTCGGACGGGTGTTCGTGACCAACCCTGCAAGCGCACTCATGCGCGAGGATAGTCGTGACATACCCCAGACAGGCCGATATGTTTCAGGCGAATTGCCGCACAACACCCGATCTACAAGTAGGGCTTCGAACGATGACGAAGAAGATCCTTACACGATCGTCGCTGTAACTGAATCAACCTCGGACCACGAAAGCCGCCTCCAGAGCCACTCAGAATACGAAGAAGATCGTCGGTCACCGCATCGCCAGGGAATCTCAGACGGGAGCGACAGAGATACACCAAAAGGTCTGTACGAGGAGAAGAAGCACAATGATCTTCTGGCCAAGCTGGGACTAAGCTCAGGTGACTCCCGTTCAGTTGGTTTGGGATTATCCGTGGTCCACCGTGAAGGTGAGGGTGGAGAGTCTTATCGAGTTGGAATTGCAGAAAACTGTGTCCGTGTGGAGTCATATGGAGTAGAGGATCCGACCTTTCCGCGACCAACAATCAAATCTGACGACCGCCGAATACCCTACCATGAACCTAAGTTGGGGCTCAACAAAATTCAAGGCCCTTTGGAGCCCGCGTACGATCCAAGGCGCCATCCTAGAGTGGATCACAGCGCGAGTCAAAGTTCCAGTTCTCCATTCGCGCAAAGACACGAGAATTCTCCTACACTCCATTCCTATCATTCACATACTTCAACACCTCCCGAGTCCCCAGTGGAAATACCTCCTTCGGCCTCGATGACCCCCAAAAAGAATGACCGAAAACGAAAATCTCATCGTCCACCGCCGCTCGAGATCCGAAAGGATGAGCACCCCACAACCCTACGGTCCCCAGCCATCATTGTTCAGGAGATCCCACGCGAGGACGACCACGGTCCTCGTGATTCCCTTGCAAATAAGCCAGGGACGACCGTTTGGACCCCTGTAGAGGAAGAAACGTTCCATCGATCACCTTGGGAGGGTACAAGACTAGAGGATTATGGTCGCGACAGTACCTTCTCAATGCCTACGGAAGAAGAAGGAGCCGCTGAGTGGTCTGAAGCCGAGAGCCTTAGCCCAGGTGCACGGAAACTCTTCGAAGGCCTCCAAGACGGAAAACACCAATCCTCCACTCATCCACGTCCAGAACAAATCTCCCTGCAAGCCACTACTCAGCAGGGGTACGGAGACAACCCTGGAGATGGTTCACTGCCAAATACAGAGGGATATCCGAATATAAGACGAGGTCTAGCTTTCGAAGGGGCGAAGACTTGGAAGGGTACATTGTCTGTCGGCGCTTACGACAATCTATTTGAACGTCACGGAATGGTAGAGATGAAACGACAGGACGTTATTTGGGAGTTATGCGAGACAGAAATGGCCTTCGTCAAGTCGCTGAAAACGATACTAAGGTTGTTCGTGCAACCACTACGCTCAAGTGTAGCCTCTGGTGAGATGTGATTGGCCCATTCATGTAATTTAACTAATTTTTGCAGCAGGGGACCCAAAGGCTGGGAAGTGGATACCAGGACTCCCTCGCGAGCCCATGAAGCTCTTCGATTGGCTGGACGACATTGTGCAATTGCACACGCAGATATCTTCGGCCCTTCATCTCGCAAGGTCGATGCAATATCCGGTCGTGCTGCACATAGCGGAACATCTTCGACCTTTCGTCCCTCGTCTGGAACTACATCTACCCTACCTTGCGCGACTTGAAAGTGTCACAGAGGAGATTGATAAGATGACTCGCGATCCAGAGAGTGATTTCGGTGAATTTATTCGCTTGCAGAGTTCGAATCCGGAATGTGAGAACCTAGGACTTTCGAGCTTTCTACTCAAACCTGTGCAAAGGTTGATGAAGTACCCACTATTTTTCAAGGTGAGCTTGCCTGTTGGCTGCTCATTTGGATGCTCATTATATGGTCACTAGCAATTGTTCGAAATGACTCCGAGAAGTCATCCTGATCACTTGCCTACATTCTCGCTGCTACATTCAACTGACCTGGTTATACGAGTCATGCAAGAGGTCAAGGCTAGGGAAGAGGAGTACGACTATGTCAAGTCCTTGGCTGTTAGGATTACCGGAATGCCCCCAGGTTTCAAATTGGCTCGGCGAGAGAGACGCTTGATTGCACAGGGGCTTCTGCGGCGTGTCTTTTTGAATGAGAGGGAAGAAGCCACCTTGGATGGGCTGACACCGACCGCACCTTCTTCGGCTTCGAGAACGCCCTTGAGTGCTTCCGCTGCTCAGCCTCCAACTCCCCAACCTAGCATCGACCTCACGAAGCTGGGGCCCGTAACTTCGCCATATTTCAACAGTCAATCGATTCAAACTCTGCCCACTTCTCCCATTTATAATTATCGCCGAAGCTTCATGTCCATGATATCGCGTGCCAGTGGTGTGTCAGATTCCTCAGAGTGGACCGCCTCCTACTCGTCGCACTCTTCAATGGCGGGACCGCCGGATCTAGATATATCACAACGCCCTGACTCGACTGCTTCTTCCATTATACATGTGCCGTACCCCTTCTCCTCTCCTGTTGGCTCGCCAACCCTTCACGCGACGACGTCGAAGGACCATCAAAAGCTTAAACTTCGAGATATACCAGTTTACGCGTTTGTATTCTCGGATTTGGTCATCCTTACTGCGCCGAACCCCGATAAACAAAGCTCCCTACGCGCCAACCGGACGACTGGTCGCAAAGATAGCATGCAGCTTGCCGAACAAGTTGGTGTCTCAAGAGTCCTTGGAGTGGCTGACCACTCTGGTAAATTAGGTTAGACTCCAAGAGCCTGAGTTGTATGACCTTTTTCTCACTCTGCTGCAGACATGGATCACCTGATTGCCGTAGACCTCCTTCCTATGCCCCAAGATCAACCAGACACCGGTTTGCTGTCTGCCGATGCATCTTCAGCACGACCAGTCTACCTCACGCTTCCCGACAAGTCCAACGCACGGTTGAATTTGGCCCCACCTCAAGCATTAGCCGACGCAAAAAACAAATGGGTCACTGCTTTTCAGCGCTGCTTCAGGTACACTCTCCGATCCCTTTCGTTCCCTTTGAGCACACGATACGACGAACCCGCTGACGGGGTGCTTGGATCGGAGGGCCATTCTCGCTCCTCCGTAATGTCGATCCTTGCTTCTGGTTTGCCGCTACCCAAGAGCCCGTCTCAGCAGTTATTTCAAAGCACCGAAGACGCGTCGTCTGTTGAGGATATGATCGAAGGAGAACGTGAGGAGCGAGGATGGTGGACATTGCGGTTCAAGCAGGTCTTGCGAGAAATGGAGCAGCTTGGTGACCCTGTTATGCTTATTGGTGACTCGGCGCTGACCATGGGCTATCGTCCCAAACGCGCGCAAATGCCTGAACGTATGAAGCGGAGCGGGCCCCAGCCACTGCTTCTGCCTAGTATTGCGTCACAATTAGGTAGCTCTGGATCCAAGGAGAACCGGAAAAGTCTGCTGCCTTCTTTCAAACGTCGATGATATTAGATTGTCAAGTTCTTATGTATCAAATTTTCTAGTATATACCCATTTTCTTAATACCTCACAGTGTCACTGTGGGAGACGACCCCGTCATTGTGGTCTGTTCCGGCTTGCGTCGAAGGGACCTCCAACCAATGGAAGTTGACAAGAATCGCTCGTAGGACGATCGTCTAGTAAGTTACCTAGTAAGTTACCTTGATTCTTGCTTTGATTGATGCCGATTTAATCGCTCTGCCAGAGCAGGTTCACCGCCTCCCTGAGCCGTTAATCCACCACCATATGTTTTGTGCTAGATGCATACCACTGCATTAACCAGGGCGAACATGCGGGAGGATATAGATGCCACAAGCTCTTACTATCATCTGTTGAGGACTGGACCGGCCATATGAGTTTGTGAATATGCTTGACAGGACGGAATGAAGTGCTCACAGGTTCTTGGAGACGGAGGTCCAGGGCTTGGGCGCCCCGGTGGCAGGTTGGACGTCTGCTATCACTCTCGTTTAACTTTTGCCTTGATTAATGCCAAGTTGACTGGAGGAGACTCGTTGGACGTCGTTGCCTCCCTGAACTTGAACCATTCCACTACCACATACTTCGGGCGAATGCCACCATCACGAGGGAGTGCACTAGTCAGGGCGAACACGCAAGGGAGAATACAGATTCTACGACCTCTAGCTATCGCCCGGTTACGGATATCCGCGCCCGCACGTCGAATTAATACAGAGAACAGAACACGCAGTATGTTCCGCAATATTGTTTCGCTCGCTTGACACAAGTGTCCTTCAGGTTGGGTTCTCTGGGGTCCAATCTTTGGTATTTCCTGTATAGTGCTCGGAGCCGGAGCTGCTTCGTATTCACACTCATTTCGGCGGTTGGCCACTCAAATAGTAGAGGGAGACAATGTACGATTCCTTCAAGCTTTCTCAATGTATCCTTATGCCTCTTCAGAATGGAAAGGAGGAATCATCTGAGGAGCTGTCTTTACCAGAAGCTCTAACAAAGCTTTTTTTGCTTCATAAGCCTGATTCAGAGGTTCGTTAGTCGTATTGAGTCCATAACTCTACTAACCATTACTCTCAGCCAGCGACTGAGGTTTGACCCCACCCTCTCCCTCTTCCCAGTCGGCCCTGACGTTTCATACAGGAAACCTCTCTCGGGTGGGATGGGTTGGCATTTTTGCGCTCAGCACTGCCGGTAGACACAATTTCATCGATTACTGCGTCATGGGCTTGGCCAGATTCCATCTTACATCTTCAATCTCAGATTTCTGAGCTGCTAGTCACGCTGGGGAGGGGTCCCGGTTCCCTCTTTGAGGAAGTTATAGCAGATTCGGAGAAGGCGGTGGAATGCGCATGGGATGCTCAAGTTCGTCTCGGGGAAGACTTGCCAATTGCCGAACGAGCATTTCTGAGGGAACGAAGAAGACGCATGCGAAAAAGCTTTGCCAAGCTGATTGGAGTATCAGAAAGCGAAATAGACGAGAGAGATATACCGGTCGTAGCGATTGCAGGGTCAGGAGGGGGTTCGAGCTTCATCTCTGGAGTGACGACTCTAACTAACTTGAGAACAGGATATCGCGCTATGACCAACACTATAGGCTCACTGGTCGGAGCCCGTGAATCCGGGATCCTTGATTGTACAACCTACATCGCTGGCATTTCCGGGAGTTGTTGGGCCTTAGGAGTGCTATATGCTGGAATTGCAGGCCACCAGAACCCTATACCAGATTCTGCCGCTGAGCACATCAAGTCTCGTATCGCCACGAATTTCCTCGATTCTAGCACTTTTAATTTACTTACAAAGTCTCCAACTCACAAGGTTTGCAGCACCATTTTCCAGAGTACTGATCTCCTCACATACCCATCAGTACTTGCTCTCGGGACTTTTACTGAAAGCCAACGCGCCTTCGGGGGCAGTCTCCCTGATCGACATTTATGGAACACTCATCTCTTCTCGACTATTCATCCCTACGGACATTAGCACACTTGATCCTGACAACCTTTCTCTTCACAAGTTCCGGCGCTTCGTTGACGACGGTACAATGCCTTTACCGATCTTCACGGCGATTCAGCACGAAATTCCACCAGCACCTGCAAAGGCCCTGCAAGAGGTCCGAGAACAGCGAGAATACCTTATTGACCCCAGTAGGTATGAGATATTAAAAGCGGAAGAGAAAGAGCTCGAGAGTAAGACACGCTGGCTGTGGTTCGAATTTACCCCATACGAGGTCGGGTGTGACGAATTAGGGGTGAGCTGTGTTGCTGTAATTGCGTTATCTCAATGCTACAGCTGTCATTTTGAAACAGGCATGGATACCCAGTTGGAGTCTCGGCCGTCGATTCGAGAATGGCAAGAACATTGAGCGAAGAGTTGGTAGAATCATATCTGCTGGCTCCATACTGATATGCGTTATTTAGGCTGAGCTGAGTTTCACTATTCTCGCTGGGTAGGCTAGAGGATAAAGTCGGTCCTTCGATCCGCTCATCATTAATTTCGTAGAATCTACGCGTCTGCGTTTTGTGCCACCCTCAAAGATTACTTTCATGAAGTGCAACCCCTCCTCCGACAACTTCCGTCGTCATTGCATTCGTGGTTGGAAGAGATTATCACGGAGAACCAGGAAGACTGGGGTGCGATACACCCCGTTGTCCCAAACCAACTTCCCAACTTCGTCAAAGGTTTGGATGGTCAGCTTAGGGAAGGGAGTCCCCAAGATATCACACATCGGGAGACTCTAGGCTTCATGGTGAGGTCTCCACTAGCAGGATGTTTGTTTCCTATATCTGAATGGACACTCACAGGATGCTGGAGGTCAGTACATATGAGCATTGGCTGACCGGTGGCTGAGTTCATGGCATTAGCTGAGCTAAACATCCCATATTACCCTCTTCTTCGACGAGATATCGATTGCATAATTGCTCTCGACGCAAGCGCAGACTCTCAAGATCTCTGGTTTACCAAAGCTGAAGGTTGGTGGCTCGCTTTCGCTCTACAGGTTTTACTGACTTCAATATTTGCCAGAATATGCAGCTCGAAAGGGCCTCTCAACGTGGCCAAAGGGTGCTCGTTGGCCGGTCGAATTATCCTCGTCCCAAACACCGGGTGATCGCGCCAAGCAAGAACAACTCCACACACAAAGGAGGTTAGAGCCGTATGGCAATCAGGCAATCAAGCGTCTGGCAGGAACTCAGGAAAGCGAAGTAGAGGAACAAGCAAGTAGGCAGCGCGATATTCAAAGTGAAGGCAGAAGAATACCAGAGCGCACCGTTGACACCCAAGCCGATGTGGAATCGACGTCACCTGGTGAGGAGCTACCGATTGGAATTGGACGTCCAATAGCGTCCTGTTCGATTTGGATTGGGTCGTCACAAGATGCCGAGGCAGACCAGTCAAGATTCGAGGAGTTGTCAGAAGAGGAGCTAGTGAAGCGGGATGGCATAGGGATCGTCTATATGCCTCTTGTTCCCAATCCAAATGTACCTGGTTTGGACCCAACCCTCATTTCGACGTGGAGGAGAGAAATGGACCCGGAAGAGACCGAAAAACTACTGACAGTTGCGAAGGTCTGATTAGTTTTCCATCTGGAGTGAAAAAGGCTGAAATATTGGTTTCCAAGCTGAACTTTCTTGATGGCGAAGCGAAGATCAAAAAGTTATTAAAAGCAATGTGGATTAGGAAGAAGGGTGCTCGTGAACGTGCGGAGAGGTGTCATTCCAGGTTTCATCAAAGTGCGTGAATGTGGTGTCGGAGCGCTTCATCTTCCACCTCACGTCTGTCTCGATCTCGCAGCTCGCGATGTATCTTGAATAAACCAAGTATTAGACCTCAATCTTTTCCAACTCCAGCACTCTGTTGCGTGTGACAATGACAGCCTCAGAGGCCACTAACAAAGCTTGATCACTCGTTAGTTCTTCCAAGAGAATATCAGAATCTCTGACTGTATCCTATACAATAGGCGCACTGAACGTACCATCTACAACGCCATCGAACAGTTTGAGCGATACGGTACTCCTACCAAACCCGAAACAGCAATTTTCGGACGTCCTAGGCCATTGAACTACGAGGGTATATGCTACCTCGATACCAAGTTGAACCCTAAGCTCTACCTCGACGATATCAGCCGCTTCGAAAACCGAATCGTCAATCACGACGACCCATTGGAGTTTTCGGGTTTGGTATCACCCTCCTGGAATTAGGCCACTATGGAGGCAGCACATCGAGACGACCTGCACCGAGCACATCAGTATCGCGGCATGAACGGTGACATCCCCGCAGAGTGATCACCTCTATCCTCACGGGACAACACAACACTTGCAAGAATACATGGTCCCTCATTCACAAATCTGGATTTGTAGGCCCCCTCAAATTTGTTTTAACTGGGATCTTGTTTTCTCCGCCTCTCTGGCTGCGCGTGCTACGTATCGTGAATAACCCCCTACTTAATTTGTGTATGAGCTAGGTGTGATAGTATTTTGGGCGCCGATAAGCCTGGACTCTCAGATCGGGGACATCGCGGGTATTGTAATTCTGTGCTTTCTCGGCCTGGGCAGCTATGAGTGATTTTGGTGCTAAAGTTGGTAAAAACACCGCACCTTCTTTCGAGCCACTCATGCCAGCCCCCGACAACTCCACTCTCTCCGAACCGTTTTATACACGAGATTCCTGGTGAGTTTTCGATCGTCGATTTTAGTTGTGCTAGCGTAGGGGTCGTCGGTGTTTCGCTTCGTGGTTGGGTTTGGTCGTCTGCCTTCGTTCTGCCCTGTTTGAGGGTCGAAGTCGAATGATGTGGTATGACTTACGTTGTCTCTTTTTCGTTGAGTTTGGTTATAGCGAGTTCGTGTAGCGCCTTCAGCGCGGTCGCGGGTGTGGTTGCGGTCCAAGATCCCAGCGATATACCTTGTATTGGTTCGTTGAGTGGTTGGTTACGGTCGTCCGTTCTGGTTTTCCCTTTCTTTGGGGTAGATGAAGAGTCTTGTGGGTTCTTTTACGTTTGGTTGCGTTTGGTGTTGTTTTATCGCACGGTCCGGAGGTGGTTGGGTCAGAATTACTCCGCGTTG